>OOCB01000446.1_pt1 | contig 67219 bp, 68 predicted proteins | sample 1671351 | NCBI WGS metagenome assembly OOCB01 (sample SAMN06348148, study PRJEB24527) | human gut metagenome | biome: human gut; feature: ankylosing spondylitis patient; material: feces | host: Homo sapiens | place: China | collected 2015-10 | reverse complement strand
AAATTATTTATTTAACATCTGCATATCTAATTCATCTCATGACTAAAGTCACGAGTGTTCTTAGATTGCATTATAAAAGAACAGACTATTTTTTAGCCTGTTCTACAATTTCATTGATTTTTTCTAAGACAGGTTCAAAACCTGTTTTTTCTGTACTACTAATCCCAAAGATGTTTTTCATTGGCAAATGAAGCTGTTGAGAAATATCTTTTAATGCACGAACACGTTTTGTCTTAGGAATCTTATCAACTTTTGTAGCTACAATAACAATTTGAATTCCAAGACTTTGAATCATTTCGATCATATCTAAATCATCATGCGTGGCTCCATGTCTTGCATCGACAAGTTGTACAACGCAACAAATCTGCTCTCTTTGATTAAAATAAGTATCCATCATTTTACCCATCTTGATCAGCATTTGTTTAGACATTTTCGCATAGCCATATCCTGGAACATCCACCAACATCCATGTATCATCAATCTTAAAGAAATTGATCAAACGTGTTTTTCCTGGTGTATTTCCTACATAGGCAAGTTTCTTCTTGTTAGTCAGTGCATTAATAAAGCTTGATTTTCCAACATTACTACGTCCAACGACGACAACTTCTGGTAAATCAGATTCTGGCCATTGTTCTTTTTCAACAGCACTAATCACAAATTCACTGATCATACTATTTTACCAATGCGTTATGTAACACTTGAGATACATTTGAACAAGGAATAAAAGTAACTGCATCTTTTACTTCTTGAGGTACATCATCTAAGTCTTTTACATTTTCTTTTGGAATCAAGATTGTATCAATTCCAGAACGATGTGCTGCCAATGATTTCTCTTTCAATCCACCAATAGGTAGGACATTTCCTCTTAGCGTAACTTCACCAGTCATAGCTAAATTCGCTTTAACTGGAATATTAGAGAAACAAGATACCAATGCCGTTGTCATTGTAACACCAGCACTTGGTCCATCTTTTGGTACAGCACCTTCTGGTACGTGAATATGTACATCATTTTCTTCAAACAATTTTGAATCGATTTTGAATTCAGTTGCATGCGTACGAACATAGTCTAGCGCAATACTAGCACTTTCCTTCATGACATCACCTAATTGTCCAGTAAGAACAAGTCTTCCTTTACCTGTAAAACGAGTTGCCTCGATTTGAAGAATATCTCCACCAAAACTTGTATAGGCAAGTCCTGTTACTGTTCCAACTTGATCTTTCTTTTCTTTTTTACCATAGTCAACTTTTTCATTACCCAACCACTCATGAACTAATTTCTTAGTTAACTTAATGCTGCGTTTGTTGTTTTTTAAGATAGCCAATACAGTTTTACGGCAAATTGTCGCAATTGTACGCTCTAATGAACGAACTCCCGCTTCACGAGTATAGTAACGAATTAAATATAGTAACATATCATCATCAATTTTTAATTGAGATGTTTTTAATCCATTTAGTTTTAATTGTTTAGGCACTAAGTGATCCTTAGCAATATGAACCTTTTCTGCATCTGTATAGCTTGATAATTCAATAATTTCCAAACGATCTCTTAATGCAGGTGGAATATTTTCTAAATAGTTAGCCGTTGCGATAAATAATACTTTTGATAAATCATAAGGCTCTTCAATATAGTGATCTGAGAAAACTGAGTTTTGTTCAGGATCCAATACTTCAAGCATTGCACTTGAAGGATCTCCCTTATAATCACTTGCCATTTTATCAATTTCATCAATTAAGAATACAGGATTTGTCACGCCTGCCTTTTTCATGCCTTGAATGATACGTCCAGGCAAAGCTCCTAAATACGTTCTTCTATGTCCTCGAATTTCCGCTTCGTCACGAACACCACCAAGAGACATCTTCACAAATTTACGGTCCAAAGCACGTGCTACACTTTTTGCCAAAGATGTTTTACCAACTCCAGGAGGACCCACCAAACAAATGATTGGTGCATTTAATGAATTTGTCATTTGTTTAACAGCTAAATATTCTAGAATACGTTCTTTCACTTTTTCTAGACCATAATGATCCGCATTTAAAGTGGCTTCTGCCGCATTTAAATCCTCGTTATCTTTTGTTTGTTGCCACCAAGGAAGATCCATTAGCCAATCAATATACGCTTTGATTACGCCAGTTTCTCCACTAGCCATAGGAAGCATTTCATAACGACTTACTTCATCTGATACCTTTTTCTTAATATAGTCAGGATATGGATTTTCAGCTAAACGCTTACGAATTTTAGCTGCATCTTCATCTTGAGCAACTGTATCCCCTAATTCTTCACGAATGACATTCATCTTTTCACGAAGATAGTAGTCCTTTTGCCCTTGATCGATTCTTTCTTTTACAGTTTCGTTGATTTGTTTTTCAACTTCACTCATCTTTTTTTCTTTTGCCATATCTTGAAGCAACATCATCAAACGATCATTCACTCCAAGTGTTTCAAGATATTTTTGTTTTCTTTCAAGGTCTAAAGGTAACCCCTGAACAGCTTTATCACTTAAGAATTCACCGCCCATACCTTTAGAAATTTCCATAACAATTTCTTTTGTCACAAAACGATCCTGACCTTGCATGCGATCAAGCTCATCTGCGATCATGCGAATCAAAGCTTCTTCTTCAACAGCGTCCTGTTTTTCGCTTTCAAGAATTTCAACTTCCACAAGATCACTCAAGCTTCCATTGATCCATTTATTTAATTTAACACGCTTAATCCCACGGAATTTAACGCGTAAAAAGTTATCAAAACGACGAATATGACGAATTTCACACAAAGTCCCTACAGAATATATGTCTTCGGTTGCAGGATTTTCTTGTTCAAGTTCTTTTTGAGAAAACAAACAAATCTTTTTATCATAATTATCCTGCGCATTTTCAACAGCATGTACAGAAGTATCTCTACCTACATCAATGACAATTTCTTGATTTGGGTACAGTACGACTCCTCTTGTACAAACTAAAGGATAGGTATTTAATTCCATACAAAAAACCTCCTTATATTAAATATGGAAAAAGACGCTAAGCGTCTTTTTTCGTTTACATTATACTACTTTACAGAAGTTTTAATGAAGTCTAATGCTTTTTGATTAGCTAAATCTGCTTTAATACTTTCTGGAGAAATCAATGATTTGATTTTTTCAACTTCCATATTGTACATTTCAGACATTGTAGTAAATTCTTTTTCTACATCTTCATCACTAGCTTCGATGCTTTCAGCTTTTACGATAGCTTCTAATACTAATTGAGTCTTAACACGAGCAGCAGCTTCTGGGCTCATTTGAGCACGAATTGCTTCTTCAGTTTGGTGAGTTGCTTCTAAGAATTGTTTAGCAGTGAATCCAGATTGTTGCATACGACCTTCGAATTCTCTATACATACGATCAACTTCTGCATCGATCATAGCTGCTGGAATTTCAACGTTTGCGTTATCACAAACTTTTCCTAATAATTCATTAGTGAAGTTTTCTTCAGCTTCTCTTTCTTTTTGAGCCGTTAAATCTGTTTTTACTTTTTCTTTATAAGCATCAACTGTTTCAACGTTTTCGATTTTTAATTTTTTGATTAATTCATCATTTAATTCAGGAAGATCTTTATATTTTACTTCGTGAACTGTGCAGTGGAATGTTGCAGGTTGACCAGCAAGTTCAGCTGCTTGGTAGTTTTCAGGGAAAGTTACTTCAACGTCTTTTTCTTCACCTTTCTTAACTCCAACTAATTGTTCTTCGAAACCTGGAATGAATGATCCTGAACCAAGTTCTAATGGATAATTTTCTCCAGAACCACCTTCGAATGCTACACCATCTTTTGTTCCTACAAAGTCGATAACTACTTGATCACCTAATTGAGCAGCATCGTCATCTTCACGAACAACCCAGTCCGCATAACGATCTTGAACACGTTTAACTTCGTTTTCAACATCTTCTTCTGTAACTTCTACGTCCGCTTTTTTGATATCTAATCCTTTGTATTCACCTAAAGTTACTTCAGGAAGTACTGTACATGTAAATACTAATACGGCTTTTTCATCATCAGCTTCTTTAACATCTAAAGTAGGACGAGCTACTAATTCGATATTGTGTTCTTTGATTCCTTCTGATAATGCTTCATTAGCAACTTCTTCACTAGCCATATCATATAATGCTTTTGAAGAAAGTTGTTTTTTTACTAAAGCATCCGGAATTTGTCCTTGACGGAATCCTTTCAAATTCATGTGAGATTTAGCATAGTTTAATGCTTTTTTCTGTGCTTTTTTCCAAGCTTCACCTTCTACTGTTACTTCTAATTCACCAGTAGAATTTTCTTTCAAAGTCCAAGTACTAGTCATTGTTTTCTCCTCGCTTTTCAATGGATAACTCAATATCCTCAATTTTTTCAAGACCTTGTTTTTTCACAAAACCAGGCCATTCATCGGATTTCTGCATTGCATCATACACAAGTCTTGTTACACTTTTCGCAAGTTGGTAAGGATCTTTATCTTCTTGATCAAATGGTCTTTCATATAAAACAAGCTGCATCAAAAGTGACATACAAAATTGAACCATAGTTGGATCTTCATTTGTAAACCAACTTTCAAATAACGAACTTGCTTCACAGATTGACAAGTCTTGCTCCATAGGTAAGATGGCACTTGGAATAAATGTAATGTTCAATCCGGATTTTATCAAATCAAATGGATCATCGATTTTCTGCTCCATTAAAGCCTCAATCAATGTACCCTTATATTCATCAGGTAAATCTGAATCTAGTAATTCCTGAACTTCATCATGACACATTCTTAAATTCATGTTCTCTAGCATAGAAATCGCAAAGATTTTCTGTTCTAGACTTCCATGAATATAATCCTGTAACTTGTTGAAATCCATACTCTTATTCTTCTGTTCCAAATAAGGTTTGCATTCTGACTTATAAGATTCTAATAACTCCAATGCATCTTGTGGAACATAAGGCATGTTCAGCTCCTGACAAATCAATTCGTACGCCTGGGCATAACTTTTTTCATCTATCTCTTTTTTTATTTCTTCGATTAAAGAATGATAATATGCGTTCACTTATACCTCCATGCGAAACATTAGTATTCTACCATAAATATCGACAATAATCAATTCTACGCATTTTTAAAATACAGAATCCAAAGAATGTCATCTCTAGAAAAAAACTCTCCTTTTATAGAGAGTCTACTTTCATATTTTTTTCTAATTCATTTAACTTCTTAAATTCAGCCAAAATACAAATAACGGACACTACAAAAGCAACAAAATCTGCAATTGGAGCCGCATATAAGATTCCATTCAACCCAAAAAATTTAGGTAAGATCAAAACTAATGGAATCAAAAATAATACTTGTCTAGTCATAGATAAAAACATTCCTAAATAGGCTTTTTTAATGGACGAAAAGAAGCTAGACGATAACATCTGTACTCCATCAACACATACTAGCATTAGATAGATTCGCATAAACATTGTCGCAAATTCAAAATAGTTCGCATCCCCTGATCCAAATATTGATAATACAGTACTTGTGCAGAATTGAAATAAAGCCCAGCCAATAAATGAAACAACCAAATTTACACTGATTGCAAGCTTGAACGTCCTTTTGACACGCTCATATTTTTGGGCTCCATAATTAAATCCAATAATTGGCTGCATACCTTGCGAAATACCAATGATGATAGCTAATAATATCGCATTGGTTTTCATCACAATGCCACAGGCAGCTAAAGGAATATCACTACCAAACTTAGTAAACTGTCCATAATACGTCAACGAATTATTTAATACGATTTGCACAAACAAAATCGCAATCTGATTTAATGAAGCACTCATTCCAATGGTTGCCATTTCCTTTGTATCATTTAAAGAAATGCGTAAACTACTTTTATTAAATTCAATATGTTGAAAACTCTTGATATACCAAGCGGCAATAAAAAATGAAATCACTTGCCCAGCTACTGTGGCGAGGGCAGCCCCAGCGACACCCATATGAAATACAAAGATAAATAGTGGATCTAATATAGTATTCACAATGGCACCCGCAACCATACATGTCATTGAATACTTTGGTGATCCATCTGCACGAATCAAGTTACTAATCACATTTGTCGTAATCAAAAACGGAACACCCAAAGTTGTTATTCGTGTATATTCAAGTGCCAAAGGCATAATTGTGCTTGTTGAACCAAATGATTTTAGTAGCGGTTCTAGAAATACAAGTACTAAAACAACATAGATTACTGAGCAAAGAACAGACATACTAATACCATTCCCAGCAATACTACTTGATCGTTCTGGCCTTTTTTCACCTAGATATAAACTAAATAAGCTTGCTGAACCAATCCCAATCAACAGTGCAATCGCAAGCGCAATTGTTGTCAATGGAAAAGCCACATTGGTTGCAGCATTTCCTAGAAAACCAACACCTTGACCGATAAAGATTTGATCTACAATGTTATATAGTGACGATACAAGCATTGAGATAATACTTGGTATCGCAAACTTTTTTAATAATGATGACTCTTTTTCATACCCTAAAGGATTTTGCATACTAATTCAATTCCCTCTTTCTAAACTGTGCAATTAAATGCTTATTTCCCATTGAATGCTCACGAATGACATTTAACTCATTTCCTCTTTCGTCAAACCAACCAACAAATTCATACCCAGCCTTTGTAGCCGGCAACAAATGAATCGTATCCGAAAAATACGTAAATGACTTTGGATTTCTTCGACTACTTAATCCCCCATTTAAATCATACGTAACCTTATATTGACTTACTTGCCAATGAGCATATAAAGTACAAGACTCATGAATGGGTTCATCCAAGTTATAACGCCAACGATAATCACAATCCCAGAACCATCCATCAAAGGTATATCCAACTCGAACTGGCGGCTTTAAATTTTGCAACAAGCCATGTTCATCCGTACATACATCCATATAATTGGCTCCACCACACGTTTCAAAGTGGATAACTGGACATTCTTTATAAATAGCTGTTAATATGACTGGTTCATGAATGCCTGCTGGTAAACTTGTTATAATTTCACCATTCAACTGCCAACCTACAAACATAACGCCCTTCTTAAATGCCGGATACAACAATAATTCTTCCGATTCAATGCATGTATATCTTGGATTACGACGCGACATAACTCCGCCATCCACATCATATTCAATGGGATACCAAATAGGAATCCATTTATCATATAAAGTTACAGAATGAGGAAGAACACCACCTGGATTTAATCTTTTTGTACACTCTTTATCTATATACCAGCCAACAAACTGGTAACCTTCTCTTTTTTCACTCATCAAATATCACCTGCCCATTATTTTATCACAAATAGAAAAACTTCTAGGAAAATTTCTAGAAGTTATTCAAATAATTATATAAACTATTCCCAAAAGTCATTTCCATAAGTTCACTTGCGATTTCTTTACTTTGAATCCGCATAATATGATCTTCTACATCTTGTTTACCTAATAAATTTATATTTCCATACCATACAATTTCCTGATCAATAATCGCAAAATGTTCACAGTTATCTTCTGCAGATTTTAGATAAAAACCAGATTGTCTCATTTCCTCTAACAACTGCATTCTGTAATTTGAACTTCCAAACCTAATTTTATCAGGCATCCAAGAAACTACGGTTACTTCAACCCCAGCTTCCATCTTTTCTTTAACCAATTTAGTAAATTCTACAACTCTATCGCCAGATAATGAAGGACTGGATACAATAATATTCTTCTTTGCACACAATAAATCTTGACTATACATATCATAATAATTACTTGCATCATATATAGATTGAGAAATTTGCGATTCACTTTTTATGCCGTTAGTATCCGAAATTAATTCATAACCTGATTCTTTGTAGGCCTTTAATCTTTTTCCATACATCCGATCAAACATTGGAATATGGACATCTACATAATCATATACTAATATTGTATATTTTTTATCATATAGTCGATGAATTCTTCCTGTAAATTGTTTTATAACACTACTACTAGCTACCGGCATTGCTAGAAACAAAGTATCCAACCTATCAAGGTCAAATCCTTCTCCAACGAGTGATCCTGTCGCAATTAATATCATAGTTTTATCTTCAGGTACACTTTTCATTAATTCAACAATATGATTATTTTCTTTTTTTGATTGACTTCCTATCAACAAGAAAACAGAATCTGCCACACCTTCTAATTATTGATATAGTTTCTTACAATGATTTACATATTTTGACAATACAACAGGTGTACGTTTTTTCTTTATACATTCTTTTATATCCTGAATAATCATTTGATCTCGCAAATCATTATCTCGTAATATTGAGTATGCTTCATTTGGATTCTTTTCATCTTTCATCATTCCTCTTGGTGCAACCACATGTGTAAAACGAGGATATAATAGACGAGGAATCCCTTGTTGTTCAGCCTGTTCTTTTGCGGAATATTTATGTCGTATTGGACCAATAAGCATAAAATTCATCTTATCCAATTGATCCGTTCGATCAACGGCTGTAACACCATATACATATTTAGCTTTAATTTCTTTTAAAACAGCACTTTCTGTATTTGAAGCCGCATGATGACATTCATCCACAATAATCATGCCATACTCATTTAACAATTTATGAAATTTACCTTTTTTGCATATAGAGCCAGCCATTGCGATATCAATTATACCTGTCATGGAATCATGAGCCCCTTGCAAAGTACCTATCAATGATTTTCTCTTTTTGATCAAACCTTTAGGTGTCGTATATTCAGGTAACTCTTCATTTATATCCAAAAATGTCTGCAACTTATCTTTCCATTGTTCCAATAAAGACGAACTCTCCAACAAAATTAATGTATTCACTTTCTTTGTCGCAATGAAATCTGCACAAAGAACGGTCTTACCAAAAGCAGTAGCCGCTAATAAAATACCATTATCATGCTCAATCATTTTATTTAGAGCCACATCTTGTTCTGGCTTTAACTCACCCTTAAAAGTAACATCAATACTTCTTCCTTGTTGTCTTTTATCATCAATCATCATTTGAATCCGAGCATTCTTATTATACGAAATTAAAGCATCATAACATCCTCTAGGAATTTGTATATATCCACTATCGTGATCTTCACCAAGATAAATATATTTATACATGCCAAAAGTAGAAATTCCCATACCTTGATTTTTATAATAAATAGGATTACTAATTCTAGCCAATTTACGAATTTTATTTTGAATAGACACACTTAAATTTGAAGTATCCACATAAATACCATTTGATAAAGTGATATGCATTTTTCCATTCACTTCATTCTTTTCAAATTCTTTAACAGAATCCCAAGGTTTATCATCTGAATTTCCATGCCATTCTTTTATCTTTTCTTCAATAAACGACTGTGAAAGCTTAGGCTTAGACCACAATATATTCCATTGATTTGAATAGGCATTCCAATTTTCATCAATAAATGCACTGTTGCCCTCTTTTAATGCTTGTCCTTGTAAAGGCAATGCGATTAAATTTCCCAGACCACCCTTTGGCATACTATCTTGTGCTGGTATCATACGATCATAGTATTTAAATGATTTTAAATTCACTTGTTCTGCCCCTTTATCCAATAAAGCATTTCCAAAATTTCTTGCCAAAATAGCTGAAATCGGTTTATCAAAGAAAATCCAAATATGTGCTCCTTTACCTGATCTAGAACGTTCAATCAATGGATCAATTCCATTTAATTGACAAATCTCACGCATCGCATTAACTTCTTCTTTCCAACTATCATCTATATTCGCAAAATCATTTCCTGCATCTTTATCATGATTATCAAAATCAAAAACTAAAAATCGACACGTATTATCTTTATACAATGGATAAACACCAATCACTTCATTTCCTTTTAAATGTGACATAATACTATCAATTGTCAAAGCTTTATACTTTTGGTAATGACAATCTTGGCAACGAAATCCTGCATTCCATTTCTTACCACAACCATCTGACCAAAAATTAATACATTGTGGATAGTATCCCGCTTTATTTGTTTTCTTGTTTTCTACTCTTTTTGCGTATACGTCTGTACGACCCCAAAAACGTGCAAAAAACCGATTTGCCATATCTTTTGTGATTTCATTTGGAAAAACAATACGACTTCCTTGATTCGTTTCAAAAGGTTCTGTATTTGTAGAATTCTTTAATTGAGCCAATTCTTCCTGATAAGAAATTCCTTCTCGATCCAAAATGTTCTTCAAGCATTGAATCTCTTTTTTTAAGTCATCTATGATAGTCAAATTGTCATTCGTCTGTTTCACAAAACCACCTACTCTTTTCAATACTATTTTAATTGAATTAGTTAATAAAAAAAACACCCAAGACTCCGTTAGTTAGACGGAGAGGAGTGTTTTCAGAACACATCTGCAAGTAGTAGTCTTGTAGTAGTTCTATGTATATAATAATCCTTTTTACAAACCATTGTGTTAACACAAACACACAAACAATAAATCTAAGTAGAAATAAATCGACCTTTGACCACTTTAACGAGTTCTTTTTCTTGATAGAATTCTTTTCATTTTCAGGATTTCTCAACATAATACTCCCGACCTGTATCTAGACAAATTGCAGCTAAACGTCCATTTCTTTGATTACAGCCACAATCAATCGCAATATGATGATTTTCTTTATATATATACCCTGGTTTTGGATTTCCCATAATCTGTTGTGTTGGTGTATGTCCCGTAACCACATATGTATCTTCAAAATATTGGATGTCATACTCAGCCCTGTCCCAAACCAATTCTTTCAAGGAATATTCTTCAATGTCTTTTCCTGGATAATAATTTCCCAATCCTCCATGAACTAACAAATAATCTTTTCCATTAATTGTCAGTTCTTCGTAGATCATAAAGTCTTTTATGAATTCAATCACTTCATATTGCATTTCCCGACTTAATTTTTGAAACTCATCAATGGTTGACTTGCTTCCATTATATTGCCAGTTTGCAAGATTCTCTATCATTTTTTCATCAACTTTTTCGATAGAAACTTCTGTAATTTCCTGCATCAAAAATTCTAGACATTCTATCGCCATAAGCTCATGATTTCCTGTCAAACATACCACATTTGGCATTTCCATAAGCTTTAGAATAACCAAAATCGGATGCGGACCTCTGTCTAGAATATCTCCAAGAACATATAGCGTATCCGTCTTTTTCAAGTTGATTTCCTTTAACAATCTGATAAACAGTTCATATTCTCCATGAATATCACTAACTACATAATGCATTTTCTTATTTTCTCCTATAACATTTTTGCCACACTTCCGGATAATCTCTGAGATTAAAATAAGATTCTTTTCTCCAGATAGGCTCTCCCCAATGACGATAATCGCATATATCCCACGATTCATTTTCTTTCCGATAATGGTTCGGTTTTCTACTCTGACCATCATTAGGGTTTAATTTTGCTCTTCGCCGAATTCTTCTATTTGCCAGTTTTTTAGCAAATCGATCTTTATCCCCTTTATAAACGGGTGTATGTTTATAACTTCGACTCATAATATACAGTCCCCATATTCAATAAAATTTCTTTTTATCCTGACATCTACAGCATAATATCTTCTGGCTTTTTGGCTTCTTCCAGCATCTTTTCTGATGAACTTTTTTTCCGACATACTTCAGCATATTTTCTGGCATATTTCAGAACCAAATCTGGGCAAAATTCTTTTCCGTTGCTTTTATGACTCAAATAATCTCCCATTGCTTCCATTGCATATCTCAGTGCCTGCCTTTTTGGATCATCTTCTATATATGTTGGAAATTCTACTTCCAGATATAATGGATTGATATGCTCATGTGACCAGATTCCTGATTCTGTTAAGCCATAACACATCATCTGTGTATCCGAAAAATCAACATACCATTTCTTTTCTTCGATACGTTCCAGATATCGATTCCAATCTTCTTCTCCTTCTCCTAGAATATAATAGGAACCGTCCCTTATATCTTTTACCGGTGTACCAGCTTGTAATGGACACGGCATTTTTATGAAATGATATTCAAATCGTCCTACTTTATAGCCATCTACAATCTTTTCTTCTTCCGGAAGCTCATAAGAACAGACTCGTTCTATTTCTCCATACATATTCAAGGTAACAGATGCTACCGCATCCCCATTGTATGCACAGTATTCCTCATTTTCAAACCCTAGATTGGGATTTCCTCTCCACGGATTACGAACAATTTCATCTTCATCATTAGCTACAATCAACTGCTTATTTATCCGACATTTCAGTTCATATGTCTGCATATATTTTTTTGCATATTTTAAAGCTCTGTCATAATCAACGAAAAAGCCACAGCTTTCATATTCCATGTTTTCAACAACATAGACATATTTTCCCGACTGATTATAGATAAATATCTTTAATGCCTTTTTTTCATAGTCCAGACGTTCGTTAATTTGTCTTTTTAGATTTTGGTTCCCCGTTTCTTTCGACAGATCCTCCAACGCATCTAATATTTCTTTCCTAAGTTTTCCTGGTGCATTCCACACCAATGTTGCCTTCTGAAAATCTGTAAATGCAAAATCAATTTCTTCAAAACACTTTTTCATCCATTGAGATGGAACTATTTCAAACATCTTACTTCCCCCCTCCACAATTATTTTGCATCTTCGATTAGTGCCCTGATTTTTTCAAAATCATACTCTCTGATTATTTCAATTTCATCTGCACACTCTATTTCACAATCTGTCACGACTACATCTGCTTTCATAGGATCTTCAACGATTTTTTCTGCCATCATAGAAAAGAAATCATACATATTCATAATTTCAGTAAGACAAAAATATTCAGTCAAAAAGGAAAGTGTTGTATCGCCAGCCACCCGCGACTTGCTGTCCTTTGCTATATTTAGCCAGATAAACTCATTTGTTAAAAGATCAATTCCAAATAAATATGCAAATGTGCTCTCACAATTTATGCGATATGCTGACTTTACTGTCTTAGGTTCATACACTTGTCCACTATCTTCCCAATCTCTCAACATATATCCAGCTTTACAAAAGCATTTGCTAAAATTTGTTCCAGAATAAACGTTATCGCAAAAAATCAAATATCGATATTCTGAATAGAGTGCTTTGAATTCCGGAAGATTGATATCAAAGTATTCAGAACCTCCCAGATAACCGCTTGTTTCATCACCAGAATATGTAATTGCTCCTGACTTATGTCTCGACATCGTTCTCCATGAGAATTCCCTCTGATCACCATCTTCCGTAAGTTTCTTGTTCAATGCCTTCATGAATTCGTCAAATTGAGTGTTCCTATTCTTTTTGACCCATTCGTTATTCTCTCTTTCTTAATACTGATTCTATTATATTCTACTTGCAAGCTTTCTACAGAAAAGAAAATAGAGTCCAAATTCTCCTCTTGGATATCAACCTCTTGAATTGGATGATTCCTGTCTGCTATGTTATATTTATACATGATTGGGTTGTTTATAAACCTTCACAACTATCTGCTTTTAGAAAAAAAGAGAGCCGCTTGGCTCCCTCCTTAATATTTCTTCATATTTACTATTATCGGATAATGATCTGATAATTCCTTATAGTCAACTTTTTGCATTTCAGGTATATATGAAGAATCTTTATATATAGAATCCTTTTTTATCAAAACATGATCTATTTCTGTTGGTGTATGATAATTTGTAGTTTTTACATTTTTTATTGCATCTTCATAACCATATTTTTTTACAAATTCATTATAATTATTTCTGTTTTCTTGAAAATCTCGACACTCATCTTCCTTTTCATAATCTCCAGCATTTAAATCGCCCATTATTATATGTGGTATACAATTTGCATTGTTAAATGCATTAACCAAATCCTCTATTCCTCTAACCGGCATATGAATACCTAATAATTCAATCTTCTCATATATAAGTTGAACATATTTATTAACATAATTAAATTTATCACCCTCCTTTTCAAAATTTATTGCCTCATTAAATTTTTTCAACTCCCAATTGCTTTCTTTGCTAACTATTGCAATTGTTTGAGATCTAAACCTACTATTTCTATTCTCTATAGTTATATCTATATCAGATTTATCTATATCAGATTTATCATGAATAAACTTTTCATTATCATCATACCATGATAAAATTTCGTAGTTTTCCTTTATCACATCTTGCCATTCCATATCGCTAGGAACTTCCTGAAGTAATACAATATCATCCTTTCCAATTTGTTGTTCTTCAATATACTTATATACTTCTTTTAAATAACGTTTTCTTGCCTCCATCCATATATCACATTGGCTAGTACCATTGAACCTATTCACGTTCCACGTTATTATTTTCATCTTTCATCCTCCTCATACTTTTCCAATGCTTTTTCCAGTGTTTCTTTAATCCTGTACCTATAGGATTTCTCACCTTTTTTTCCTATGTCAAGAACTTCTACACACCCGCTATATTGCAATACCCAAAAAGTAAAACTGTTGAGATTTACTTTGAGTTCTATATCATAATACTTACTTTCATCTACATCATATCCCACAACTTTAAAGCAATCTGAGAACCAATCCACAACTTGTGTGAACTGATCTGCATCTATACGTATTATTACTGTCTCGACCTTACCTGTGAACATATAGGGATTTTCCATCCTATATTCGAAAAGATCATTTAATTCTGAAAGTCCAACCTCCTCTTTTGTAACAGCTTTCGCTCGATTAATTGTAACGTCTGTCATCAGATCAATTCGATATAGCCTGTATTTCAAATCTGCACGTCTTTCCGTTTCAAGATCAGCACCCAACATATAGTAGCGTCCATTAGAAAATATAATATCAAATGGCGAACAAATCCTATGTACATCCTCTCTATACTTCTCCGGTGTCTCTGGCAGCACCTTTCCATGTCTTCCATATGGCACAAGCCTTACATTCTGGTTTCTATAATCATACACCCCTAGATTGAACTTTACCTTTTTCCCCTGAATAATCGCCTGTCTTATTAACCGGACTTGCTTTAAAACACGACTTTCTATATAGCTAACTTTTTCATCTATATCTACATCTCCAACAAAATACGGATGATTTCCCATACGTTGACGATAATTCGTCATATCAGAAAATCTCTTGCCTGCCAGGAATGTAATCCTATTTGCAAGATTATCTGCCTCTTTCTTAGTTAAAATTTTGCTATTAAGTACTGAATCCATCAGAAACATCCATTCTGTATCAGATATTGTTTCCATCATCCAATATCCTATCGTCCGTCCTTCTGGAACTTTTTTAATAAATACAATTTCTCGTTCAGTCACTTGACATTCTCTTATAATTTTGTCGCACTCTTCTTCCGTTTCATAAACTCTTGCACCCATTCTATAAGCAAAACCAACATCAATTGCCGTGCGTTTTATATCCAATCCTCTTGACTTTGCATATCTGGTAATTTCTTTTGTTCCTATCGGATGTTCTCTACTTGCATATTCTCTCAGAATCTCACGAATAATATCATCATTACTACGTTGTCCAAATTCTTTTTCTATTCGTGCCATAAAACCGTTCCTTCGTATTTTTTCATTGTGCTATAAATATACACCCTAATCATAAATTGAGACAACTAGCATTCTGCCTCAAACTCCAAATAATAAATTTGATCACAAATTCCTGCACCCTCACAATCATTGTAATGAGTATCAAATTCATCAATCTAAATCATAGTGCTATAAGCATTCGGAATAATGGTATTTAATTCAATCATTTTATCACAATACTCAAGAGCTGTGAGTTTTCCTGATACTCTAAGCCAAGGCACCTGAAACACTTATGTAAATTGTAAAATAAAAATTTTCTCGTATTCTGCATACCGTACTTTTTTGTATACTTACGAGCTCTACGACTTTGTTTGTTTATATAAATATTCTAATCCTTCTTACTATATGTATAAACAGCTCGTCTGCCATACTTTCCCATGTCCTTAAATCTGATTCCTAGTTCAGGTTTTTTTATAACATAGTTATAAAATTTTTTTCCAAATACACCAGCTGGTCCACGCTCTATTGTCCAATCATCTCCATAGACATCAGGTAGAGTAAAACCTTCTGGGCTTTCAAAATTACCATTTTGAATTCTTCTTATAGCTTCTTCTGGTGTAAATATTGTACTCAAATTAAATATTTTATCTCGAATATAGTCTTGTATACTTTTATTTTCTGCATCAGCCATTTCCTTAAGCCTCTGATAATATTCATCGTTCAAAGTTAACTTAACAACTGCCATATAATCTCCTTCATATTTATCATCTAATAGACAAGGTACCTTACATGCATATAATACTACATTTAAGGCACCTTGTCTACGCTTTTTTAAATAATTTTTGTTAAATCATTCTTCCCTTATGGTAGCATCAAATTAAATGGCCAAACCTATTCCTACTGATTGGCTTATCCAATTTTGTCATAATAACAAAACTTACTAACGAGTGAAACTTTTTATCCTCGTTTTGACTGACGTAGATGTTCTTCTTACAATCCCGTTCAGCAGTTTAAGCTTCTCATACTCAGGAAACTGCAAACATTTCATCAATAATAAAATATATGATCTTGATGAATAATAAGTAGGGATTGAGAACACCATCTTGTTAAAAAAAATAAAAAGCCTTATTTTAAAGGCTTATACAATTGGTGCTCTAATTTTAACTTTATCAAATTAATATAATTAAATGAAACTTTAAAAGGGTTTCAAAAAGGTTTTCAAAACTATCTATAAGCAGAAAAAAAGCCTTTATATAAAGGCTTTATTCACTATATGGCGTCGACGGAGGGATTCGAACCCCCGACCGTGCGCTTAGAAGGCGCATGCTCTATCCGGCTGAGCTACGTCGACAACGCATATATTTTATAACATAATCAAAATATATGCAAGCTTAAATTTAAAATTTAGTCTAACTGGTCAAAAGAAAAATTTATTCCCACCTTTAAGTTGGAATAACCTTTACATTAAATTTTATTTTAGGTGTAGCATTTACTAGTACCAAACAGTTTAATACTTCCGTAATTCCTTCTTTTTTTAGGAAGGTGTTATTTATGTCTCATTTTAAACATTTGGTTCTTGAGGACCGTATTACTATTCAGTCTGATTTACATGATGGCTTGTCTTTCAAAAAGATTGCTTCTCATATAAATCATGATTGCACTACAGTTTCTAGTGAAATTCGTAATCATCTTACTGTCGTTGATGATATGTGGCCTACAAATCGTAAGCACAATCGCTGTGTCCATTATGTTGACTGTAAGAAACGCCATGTTTGTAACTTTTGCCAGTCTATAAAAAACAATCTGTGTAAATACTGTGATCAGGTGACTTGTTCTAAAAGTTGCCCTGACTACAAGGAAAAAGTGTGTGATAGACTTTCGAAAGCTCCTTATGTATGTAATGGTTGTGATTCAACACGTAGATGTCCTCTTCAAAAAAAGTTCTATGATGCCAAGGAAGCACAGCTTGATTATGAACGTACTCTTAGCGATTCCCGTTCAGGTGTAATGATCACTGATGATGAGCTTACTGAACTGGACAACCTAATCAGTCCTTTAATCAAAAATGGTCAGTCCATTTATCACATTACTATCAATAATTCTGATCAAATCAACTGGTCCTCCAAAACACTCTATACGTACATCAATAAAGGATTGTTACAGGCCAAACCAATTGATATGCCTAGAGCTGTTCGTAGAAAGCCTAAAAAGAATAAATCTATTAATCATAAAGTAGATTCAAAATGTAGGCAAGGTCGTAATTTCGATGATTATCACGCATATATGAAAGAACACCCTGATTCTATAGTTTGTCAGATTGATACAGTTGAAGGTAAAAAAGGTGGAAAATGCATTCTTACTTTGTGCTTCGTAACGCTTAAATTCCAGTTTGGAATTCTTAGAGAACACAACGATTCCCGCAGTGTTACACAAGCTTTCCAATACCTTTATTCGATCATGGATCATAATTTATTCCATCTTCTGTTTGATGTCATTCTGACTGATAACGGAACTGAATTCAGTAATCCAACCGCTATTGAATCACTAGACGACAATGGTATCCATCCTCATGTATTCTATTGCGAGCCAAACCGCTCAGATCAGAAAGGATCTTGTGAAAACGACCATTCAAACTTTCGTAGAATTGTACCTAAAGGTACGAATATGGATCCATATACACAAGAGCTGATTGATCTGATTTTTAGCCATGTCAACTCATTCAGTCGAACTTCTTTAAACGGACACACTCCTTATGAATCTTTTAGATTTCTGTATGGACAGGACATCCTTGATTTATGGCATATTCGCTATATCAAACCTAACGATGTCATTTTAAAGCCGTTTCTGGTAAACCAATTTTTCAAGAATGAAGGTGAGTGCCATGATGATGTACACTAGAAGATCAGAAGCCCTTCTCCACTTTTTACACCAGAACGACAATTACGATGATCCATTCAATGTAAAGATTTTTATTTTTATACAGGCATTCGATTATCGAACGAAACAGAACTTTGATCTGTACATCATTCGTCAAAATCCTGATGGCAGCCTATACTGCCTAGTTGACGCTTATGAAGACCGGGATTATCTTCTGCTCCAGTCTTTCAGCCCTGATTGCCTGGACGGAGTTTCCATGTGGTTCAAAGTTTATAAAAAGAATCAGCGCCCTACACTTTTTGAAAAAGGCGATCAGCTTTATCGAATGAAAAACCATATAAAGTAAGGAAGTAAATCATGTAGATTTTTCCCATTACGGATAAACTGTTTGGATAACACAACAGGGATGGGATTTACCAATTCAAAAAAAATCAGTATTTCACCCCAACCTTTCCTATACTCTTTTTTCGTGTAAAAATCCATATTCAATGATATTTTATACTTAATTCACAAAAAAAACACAAAAAAATGAGGTCAAATTTAGTGAATTTGGAATTACTAAATTCAACCTCGTAGTATTTACTATTTCTCAATGGGATTTAGTTTTACAATTGAGCTTTAAAACGCCAATTTCTTTTAAAAATAATTCACGATCTTTTCGAATCAAGAAGACACTTGTGATATACATGCCTGGATCATTGATAGGACGAATAATCATATCCATGGTATGTCTTGTATCAGCATCAGAAAAAGGGATGATTGCGATTGAGTTAAATGTACATGCCCACTCAATTGCGGTTTCGTTGATTGAAGTAATAATCGCAACATTATATGCAACGGCATGTTGTCCAAATATAGTATATACCGTGTTGGAAATGTCAAAAGGAATCGCTAAAGGGATGCCTTGAAATTTTGATGTTCGGTCTTAAATATTCTCTTGTATATATTGAGACAGATTTTCAACAGACATTCCATTTTGAGCTAATAATTCAATTGGATCATAGTCTGTGTGGAAAGCTTTTGAGATACCATAATTCTTTACTTTTATATCACTATATCCATAATAAGATGCGATATTTTGGCCATATCCAGATACGAGTTCTCCATCTTCTAAAGTTAGAATGTGCGTATGATTTTTCTTTAACTTTTCTAATAACTCTATATCTAATCCAGTTAAAAATCTAGGATTGATAACTGTAATTTGAATGCCAATTTCTTCTTTTATTTTTTCTGCAACTTTTTTTGCTAAAGCTAACATACATCCAACCGCAAAGATTGCGAATTTTTCTCCTTGGATTTCAACTTTATTTTTAAGTACAGAATAATCTGTTTCATCTTTGATTCCACTAGAAACAAAACTTGCGGGAATACGAATACCAACCGGATGATCCTTTTGTGTAGTTGCGTACTTAAACATTTGTTCATATTCTTCTTTTGTAGCTGGTGCTAAATAAATAAAATTTGGGATGTGCGCAAACATTTGGATGTCGCATAGGGCGATATGCGTATTGGAATTCATGCCATAGACACCAGGACTCAACACAAGCATTACAGCTGGATTATCATTTAAACATAAATCGTGTGAAAGCTGGTCATAGGTTCTTTGAAGGAATGGGGCATAGGTTCCAAATACGGCGGTTCCTCCATTTTTGGTAATACCGCTACTCATTGTGACCATGTTTTCTTCGGCGATACCTACATCGATAAATTGTCCACGATCTACATATTCTTGACGAACATCTTGTGTAAAACCAAGTCCCATTGGTGTTCCTGCATTTAATGCAATGGCTTTTTCGTTGTTGTCTAGAAGTGTTTTAATGCTGTCAAATACAGTCGTGTCATTACTTCCACTAGTAAAACGAGGACTACCATCTTCCACATGGAAAGGACCACCTGCATGCCATGCTTCTCTATTTTTTTCGGCATAAGCCAAACCTTTTCCTTTAATAGTATGAATATGTAGTACAACAGGATGATCAATATCTTTTACAGAATTGAATAAATCCACCAATTTAAATAGGTCATGTCCATCCTCTAAATAATGGTATTCCAAACCAAAACTTTTAAAGATATTGTTTGTGCAATTTCCATTGGATTCACGAAGTTCCTTTAAATTTTTATATAAACCGCCATGGTTTTCAGCAATACTTTGATCATTATCATTCACAATAATAATTAAATTGTTTCTATATTCTCCTGCATAGTCCAAGGCTTCTAAGGCTTCGCCACCAGAAAGAGAACCATCTCCGATGATCGCAATGATGTTTTCTTTTCCATGATTTAAATCTCTTCCTTTTGCCAAACCCAAAGCTAAAGAAATCGATGTAGATGTGTGTCCAATCGTAAAGAAATCGTGTTCACTTTCTTCTGGGTTTGTATATCCAGTTACATCATGAAAGTGTTCTTCATCCAAAAAAGCTTGTTTTCGTCCAGTTAGGATTTTATGTGGATAAGACTGATGAGAAACGTCAAAGACGAATTTATCAATTGGCGAATGAAAAACATAGTGTAATGCAGTGGTTACTTCGACCATACCTAAGTTAGGACCATTATGTCCTCAAGCAAGGGAAATTTTGTGGATAAGTGCATCACGTGTTTCATCTGCCAAAATACGTAATTCATCTAGATTTAATTTTTGAATGTCACTTGGACCATTAATATTTTCTAAATACATGTCATTACCTCCTGTAATTGAAGGTATGATAGCACCTAAAGTTAACTTTAGGTCAAGCGTTTAATGAAATATTTTGCCGTTTTGTTTAGTTCCATTCCTTTGCTAGTAGGAAATCACGGATGTTTCGATGCTTGATGCCATTTTGGCTCATGTCAAATTCATCAAGAGAAACAACGTACTTTGGAAAATTATCTTTAATACGATCATAAGCACCGAATTCACGATCAATTGTTTCTTGGGATGCCAATAGATAAGTGACTTGAACATATATTTTTTCGCCGTGTTTATTGCATACAAAATCTATTTCTTTATTGCCATTTCTTCCTACAGTTACATCAAATCCTCGGCGCAATAATTCTAGATATACGATATTTTCTAAAATAAGATTGATGTCTCGCATATTACCACCGAAAATAGCCTCACGGATGCCGTGATCGGCAATATAATATTTTTCATTGGAAGAAAGAATTTGTTTACCTTGTAAATCTTCTCGTTTCACTTGATAAAACAAGTAAGCTTCACAACAGTATTTGATATAGTTCAAAATTGTTTCCGGAGATACAGTTCGCTTTTCGTTTTTTAAAAACTTTGCGAGTGAGGATGCAGAAAAAGTTGTTCCCACATTCGCAATCACATAAGCAATGATTCGTTCTAATAAATCAATATCGCGAATTTTATTTCGTTTCATGATGTCTTTGAGTTGAACAGAGTTAAATAGATCTTGAAGATATTGTTTAGACGGAGCATCTGCATAACGAATGTTTGAAAGATAAGGCATACCTCCGACAATAAGGTATTTTTGAAAACATTGCTGAATGGATGCATCAGGAGTAATCGAATGATACAGTTCCATGAATTCTTTAAAAGAAAATGGATATATCACAAATTCTACATAACGACCACCTAAATACGTTGCAAGTTCACTAGATAGTAGATTTGCGTTTGAGCCTGTAATGTAAATGTCACAATCCAACGATACGCGAAAGGAGTTGATACACTTTTCCCAATCCTTGACTTCTTGTATTTCATCAAAGAATAGATAAACTTTTCCTCCTATTTCTGAGGCTCTTGCACTGATTTCATCATGCAGTGCTTGTGCAGTTTGTAAGTGGGAGTAGTTCATATCTTCAAAATTGATAGAGATAAACTGTTTTGGATTGATACCAGACTCTGTAATCTCTTGTTGAATTAGCTTTAACATGACGGATTTGCCACAGCGGCGAATCCCAGTCATGACTTTGATTAAGTCAGTTCCTATGAATGGACGGATGCGACTCATATATAGTTCACGTTTGATCATAATTTAAAGCCTCCTTTAATTATAGTTTAACACATTTATAAGTGATGAACAGTGTTAAAAATATAAAATTATAAGTTATAACTGATGAAAAATGAAAATGCACGTAATGTTTAAGGTATAAAAAATAAAAATACCCATAAGTACAACATGTACGGTTGGACTTGAAAAGTTTGTCCATTCTGTATTATCAAAGACAATTAATCCAATTGTATCTGGCATTAGGTTACGATAATCTTTTAATGCCAAACAAACTCGTGGTAATAAGAAGCAGTTGGCTACAAAGATTAGAGTACGAACACCAAAACGTAGTTCATTATATAGTAGATCACGTAATGCATCGCTTGTCACATCATCAGCTACAACGTGTGTTTTGCATGTTTTTCCTTTTGTTTCTACTTAATACATGAGGATCTGCCGTAATCATAATAAATTCATCAAATCCATCATCAATTAAGCGTGTTCCTAGATTTAATATAGATTCAGTCATTGATTCATAATAAAGTTCTCCTAAATAAAATGGAGTTTTTTTGGTATAAGAAAAGCTGTGGACTAAGCGATGTTAAAATCACTTTCTGTCTCACAGCTTTTTCTTTCTTTTACTATGAATGGTAAATGGAATAGACTAAGTCCAATCACTCCAAGCATGATGACTCTAAATAAATAGATATAGTATCCATGATTTAGGTTAAGGAATGGAAGTCCTTCTAATGGTGGTCTTACAATAAACATAAAGTTTGTATCATAAACTGCCAAAATAGAATTCATATATAAATTAAAAATTAATAACGCAAATAATACGACTAAATTGTTTTTAAATTCCTGCATACCTAAGTTCGCATGTTTGAAACGAATCAAATATAGAGAAAACCATGTTAATGTTGCATGATACATGAAACATTGATATACATTGGCTATATTAAATTCAACGCCATACGTTGGAATCAAGATAGCGGCGATTCCTCCACAAGTACCGACAACCGCAAAGAAGTTGATCATTTTTTGTTTTAGTGGACCATCCTTTCCAAAAGTGATGTAGGCCGCAATAAACAATAAGATACTGCAGATATGGAATGGAAGGGATTGCGGATTTAAGTGCATTCCTCCATGTGTACTTGGAATCATATCTGACATCATTTTTGTGGTTTCGCTAAGTAAACATATAAACATAAAGAAGTAACAAGCGTTTTGTAGCGTGAAATCTTCTTTTTTCGCATAGTGATTCATAATTAGGATAAATAGAATACAAATTCCTATCCATATAAAGTGTTTTGTAGTAAACATATGCCCTCTCCCTGTAGTCAACAGATTATATCATTCAAAACATAAGTAAACAATGATAAATTTCTTAAACTTATCTTAAATACAGTGATATACTTAGTCGTTAGTGAGGTTTTTATGAAACGGATTGATTTTGAAAATGATACAGTGACAAGAAATATAGTAAATGCTGCTTTCCCGTTATTGGTAGCACAAATAATGAGCCTTCTATACAACGTTGTGGACCGTATCTATATTGCTCGAATTCCTAGTGTTGGTACATACGCATTAGGCGCTATTGGATTATGTTTTCCTTTAATTGTGATAATAAATGCATTCGCAAATCTATTTGGCAGTGGAGGAGCTCCACTATTCTCCATTAGTCGTGGAGAAAAGAATAGTACAAAGGCAAACTTAGTCATGAATACATCCTTCACAATGTTAGTATTGTGCTCGATTGTTTTAATGATTGTTCTTTATCCTTTGTTGAAGCCTATATTAACCTTGTTTGGAACATCCTCATCAGCTATGAAATATGCCTATCCATATATGATGATTTATCTAATAGGAACACTACCTTCTATGCTTACTTTGGGGATGAATCCATTTATCAATGCACAAGGCTATTCAACAGCAGGTATGTGTTCAGTTTTGATTGGTGCCATTATGAATTTAGTGCTAGACCCAATGTTTATTTTCCTGTTTGGACTTGGCATTCAAGGCGCTGCCATCGCAACCCTCATTTCTCAATGTGTTTCGGCTATATTTGTGTATTGGTTTTTAAAGAATCGTTCGGAATTAAAAGTAAGATTACTTAAAAAAGAGGAATGGATTGTTTGTAAAAGGTATGCGCAAAATATTGTTAGCTTAGGAAGCAGTAGTTTTATTATGCAGCTCACAAACAGTTTGGTTTCGATTTGTTGCAACAACGTACTATCCATTACGGGTGGAGACATTTATATTTCAGTTATGACTATCATTTCAAGTGTGAGACAATTAGTAGAAACACCGATTCACGCAATCAATGATGGTTCTAGCCCAGTTTTAAGCTACAACTATGGAGCTAGAAGAGCAGAACGTATTCGAAAGGCCATTAAGGTAATTTCTATACTAGTCTTTGGCTATACTGCCATAGTTTGGAGTTTCATTATTTTGATTCCACATATATTGATTCAAGTCTTTAGTTCAGATCCTGTATTAATAAGGAATACCGTACCAGCTTTGAACCAATATTTTTCAGCTTTCATATTCATGGATTTGCAGTATATTGGACAGAATGTATTTAAGTCATTGAATAAGAAGAAACAAGCCATCTTCTTTTCGATATTAAGAAAAGTCATTATTGTCGTTCCTCTTACATATATCATGCCATTATATCTTCATATGGGTACAGATGGTGTTTTCTTGGCAGAACCTGTTTCGAATGTGGTTGGTGGAACTCTTTGTTTCGTAACAATGTTAGTAACAATCATGCCAGAATTAAAGAGAATGGAAAATTAAAATGTGATAGAATGATATCCGCGAGGTATAAAAAATGGTACAAGATATTTATCCACATAAATTACACAATGAATTTGATCCCAATATACAGGCAACGCAAAAGGATGTATTGTTGTGTATTGTGAATGGAAAGATTTTAATTCATTTAAATTGTTTTGAGAATAAGGAAGTTGTTTTTCCTAAAGTAAGTGATATACAAGTTGAAAATGTAGAGTATCGTTATTTGTTTTCAATTGATAGTACGAAATATTTCTTATGTGATATGCGATTAGAAGACAATCAAATTCCATTAGGATATGGTTATGTTGAAGAGAGAAGTTTGCGTATTGAAGGGATTGGTCCAAAAGACAATTTGTTTGCGGCCATTACTGGAAAGCATTTGGCAGATTGGTATCGAGATACTAAATTCTGCGGAAGATGTGGACATAAGATGGTACATTCAACAAAGGAAAGAGCTATGGTTTGTCCAGAATGTCATAACACAGTGTATCCAAGAATTATGCCAGCTGTCATTGTGGGTGTAATCAATGGGGATAAGTTATTGTTGACAAAATATCGTACAGGATTTAAGTATAATGCGTTGATTGCTGGGTTTACTGAAATTGGAGAAACGGTTGAAGAAACGGTAAAACGTGAAGTTATGGAAGAGGCAGGAATCAAAGTCAACAATATCCGCTACTATAAATCTCAGCCTTGGGGAAGTGCTAATGATATTTTGTTGGGGTTCTTCTGTAATGTAAAAGGGAATGATGAAATATATATGGATACTAATGAGTTGAAATATGCAGATTGGGTTCAAAGAGATGAAATCATTCTTCAACTGGGAGAATTTAGTTTAACGAATGAAATGATGAAATTATTTAAGGAAAATAAAGTAGAGTGAAAGTATCACACTCATTCTTCTAAAAATGATGAGGATATGGTACAATAAAGCGTGTAAAAAATATTTATAGAAAATAGGAGTGAAAAATTATGGCAATTTCTGCAGGTGATTTTAAAACAGGATTAACTTTAATCGTTGATGGTGATCCTTGGGTAGTATTAGATTTCCAACATGTTAAACCTGGTAAAGGTGCAGCTATCTTAAAAACTAAGATGAAAAACTTAAAAACAGGGAATACACAAGAAAGAAACTTCAATGCTTCAACTAAATTTGAACAAGCTAACATTTCTAAAAAAGCAGCTCAATACTCATATGAAGCAGATTCTACATATTACTTTATGGATTTAGAAACATACGATACTTATGAATTAACAGCTGAACAAGTTGATTTCAACAAATACTTTATTGTTGAAGGTGCTGAAGTATCTTTGATGTTCTTCGAAGGAGAATTATTATCTGTTTCTGTTCCAGAAAAAGTTGAATTAACAGTAGCTGAAACAGATCCAGCCATCAAAGGTGCACCATCTAACCAAACTAAAGATGCAACTACAGATACTGGATTAACATTAAGAGTTCCACAGTTCATCGAACCAGGTGAAAAAATCGTTGTATTCTCAACAGATGGAAAATATGCAGGAAGAGCTTAATCGCTCTTCTTTTTTTAACTATGAATAAAGTTGTATTAATTACAGGTGGTGCTCGTGGTATTGGAAGTGCAATCGCATTGGAACTCGCAAAACATGGTTATGACATTGTCATTAATTATTTAACTTCTAAACAGCCTGCCAAAGAATTAAAAGAAAAAATTGAATCAGAATATCATGTTCATTGTCTTACAATTTGTGCAGATGTATCCGATGTAGATCAAGTCAATATCATGGTTAGTGAAGTTGAAGAGAAAATGGGTGGCGTAGATATACTAATTAATAATGCGGCTGTGGATCTTTCCAATCTATTTCACTTAAAAAATGCCGAAGAATTTAAAAGAACATTAGATGTAAATGTTGTAGGTGCTTTTAATTGCAGTAAAAGAGTCTATAAACATATGTTGGATCAAGAATATGGAAGAATCATCAATATATCAAGTACCAATGGAATTAATACGTATTATCCAATGTGTATCGATTATGACGCTTCAAAAGCAGCCTTGATTTCAATGACACACAATCTTGCGGCTGAATTTGGACCATATATCAATGTGAATTGTGTTGCTCCAGGCTTTATTGGAACCGATAATGAACTAGATGGCTATGATGAAGAGTTCTTAAAGGAAGAAACAGAAAAAATCATGGTGAAACGTTATGGGAAACCAGAAGAAGTGGCCTATCTTGTTCGTTTCTTAATTAGTGATGAAGCTAACTTCATCAACAATTCCATTATTCGTATCGATGGTGGACAGATGGGTAGCTGTTAAAAAAGTGGTTAAATTCCTATATTTAAAGGGGATTGACCACTTTTATTCTTTATTGATTGAAGTATCGTTTGAATCGATTTGCAACGATTCGCTTATCGTTGCACAAAATAATGCAACAATTCGACAATCGTTTGAAATAAAAAAGATGCACTAGGCATCTTAGTTGTTTTTCATGTTTGTTAGGGCAAGAAGAATAGAAAGTTTTCCATATTCTAATGTTAATCCACCTTGCATATATAAAGTATAGGGTTCAACGACTGGAGCATCTGCACTTAATTCGATTGTACTTCCTTGTGTAAAGCTTCCAGCAGCCATAACTTCATCAAATGGATAGCCTGGCATTGGAGCGGCCATAACACGAACAAATGAATCAATAGGACTTGTGGATTGAATGCCTTGTGTAAAGCTAACAAGATTTTCTTTTGATCCAAGCTCTAAAGTTTGAATAATGTCCGTTCTTTCATCATCATAAGCAGGAGATACATTCTTGTATCCTAATTTTTCTAACATATAGGCTGTAAAAACTGCGGTTTTTAAAGCACTCTTAACGGCATTTGGCGCCATGAAGATACCCTTAAAGAAAGAGTTGTTCAAGTTAAAGTTTGCACCCAAATCCTTACCGATTCCAGGAGCTGTTAAGCGTTCAGCTACCATATTGATCAATTCTTTATTACCAGCTACATATCCTCCGGTAGAGGCGATTCCTCCGCCTAAGTTTTTCATCAAGGATCCGACCACAACATCAGCTCCAATGTGTCCTGGTTCTAATTTTTCAACAAGTTCACCATAACAGTTATCGACCATGATAATAACGTCTTTGTTTACTTCACGAATCTTTTTGATGATACGCTCAAGCTTTGAAATGGTTAATGATAAACGGTGAGCATATCCTCTAGATCTTTGGATTTCCACTAATTTTACGTTGTTTTCTTTTAAACGTTCAACAATCTTATCATCATCAAAATCATCATTTACTAAATCAATTTGTTCATACTTTACACCATTGGCTTTTAAGGATTGTGTAGAATCCCCACATAAACCAATCATTTCCTGCAAAGAATCATAAGGAGCACCAGAAATGGAAATCATTGTATCTCCATATTTTAATAGGGCAGATAAAGTTAAATATAAAGCGTTTGTACCACTCATAATCTGAGGACGTACTAAAGCATCTTCACATCCGAGTACTGTCGCAAAAATGCGTTCAATCTTATCACGACCTTCATCGTAGTTACCATATCCGTTGATATCCGCAAAGTCAGAATAAGAAACGTGGTTCTCAATAAATGCAGCTAAGATACGATCTGAATTGTATAAACATACATCATCAATTTTTTTATAAATATCTTTTAAAACGACATCCGATTCTTCTGCCATTTTCAATAAGTCTTTATCAATTTGTTCTAAAATCATAAATAACCTCCAAAAGTCCACTTCTTCTATTATACACGATTTAAATATTTGTGGTATGCTCAAGTCAAGATATGAAGGGAGGTAAAAAATGGAAAAAGTATTATTTTTAGATTCGCCCATGAAAGAAAAGCTGTATGGTTCAAGGCGCATCCAAGAAAAGTTTGGCTTAGGTCCTATGGACAAAAAGATTGGAGAATACTGGGCTATTAGTGCACATGATAATGGCTTAAGTAAGATCAAAAATGGAAAATATAAAGGGGAAACATTAAAAGATGTATATTTAAATCACAGAGAATTATTTGCGAATGATCCTCATGCTAAGTTTCCACTTTTAGTTAAAATTAATGAGATTCAAGAACCGTGTTCTGTGCAGGTACATCCAGATGATGCATATGCTAGAAAATATGAAAGTGATTATGGTAAGGCTGAATTTTGTCTGTGGCTAGATGTGGAAGAAGGCACCAAAATCATTCGTGGACATAGTGCCAAGACAAAGGAAGAGTTTAGAAAGGCTATTGAAGAAAAAGCTTGGGATACTTTATTTGTTCGAAAATCGGTACACACAAATGAATTTGTCTATACGCCTGCAGGAACCATTCATGGTATTGAAGGAAAGTTAATGATGGCTGAAGTGCAACAATCCAGTGATGTCACATATCGTATTTATGATTATGACAGAAAAGATGCGAATGGGAATATGCGAGAACTACATATTGATAAGGCTATTGAAGTCACAAATATACCGCATATTGAATCAGATTTGCATCCAACAGTTACGATGTTAGAAGGAAATGAAGTCATTGAATATGTGAATGAAAAGTATTTTAGTGTGGCTCGATACAAGATTCAAAATGAAATTCAGATCAAAAATCCTTCTTATTCCTTATGCTTACCATTAAGTGGAACTGGAATCTTACATATTGATGGAAAAGATTATGATATTCAAGCAGGCATTGGCTTTATTGTTACTAGTCATATAAAAAGATATTCAGTCAAAGGAAATATCGATTTGCTGGTAAGTGTGCCAAAATAACTCTGATTTTATCATTTCTAATCAATTTTTTTGTAGAATTCTACACTTTTTCCGATTATAAACCAATAAATACATATAAAAAGTGGCCCATCCTTTGTTCTAGGATTTTTGACCACTTTTTCTGTAGAATTCTACATTTTCAGGATTTATGAAAACTTAGAATGGATTTGAAAAGATCACCATCTGTTTCAATCATAAATGTGCCATTTTGTACTTCGGTAAAACTCTTAACAATCGCAAGACCTAGACCGCTGCCAGCTTCATGCCTTGATTTATCGCCACGCACAAAACGTTCGGTAATATCGCTATCAAAATCAAGCGGTTCTTTCGAAGTGTTTTTCATTATGATCATAACCGAATTACCAATGTCTTTTACATCCAAGAATACACGTGTGTTTTCAAGAGCATACTTAGAAATATTGGTAAATAAGTTTTCAAAAATACGATACGTCTTATTTCCATCCAAACATACATGAATTTCTTTTTCTGGAAGATTTGTCACAAGCTGAAGATTTTTAGCTTGTAGAAGCTCTTCATTTTCTGCACATACCTGCTCCATGAATTCAATGATGTTAATATCAGAATATTCTAAATCAATATTACCACTATTGGCTTTAGATACTTCAAACAAATCTGTAATTAGAATACTTAAACGATCTGTATATTGATTCAATCGTTCTAAATAACTCTTTTTATCTTCCTCGCTAATACTAGGATCATTTAATAACTCTACATAATTTTTAATACCTGTTAATGGTGTTTTTAAATCGTGTGATACATTTGAAATTAATTCTGTCTTGAGATTCTGTGATTGTACTTGTTCTTTTACAGCTTGTTCAAAACCATCCTTAATTTGATAGATATTATTGTTTAAAGATTGGAATAAACCAGAATCTGCAGGCTTAATATTCTCAAAATTACCACTCGATAGATCTTCAGTCATATGTAATATGTCTTGGTATTGACTTTGCACATTTTTGATTTTCTTATAGCCCACAACACTAATGCCAATTAATGCTGTAACGACGATAAAGAAAGAGAAGAATGGAATGTTAAGCAATGATATAAACGCAAGAATCAAAACCAGACATATTGAGAAAATAATATACTTTTTAAGGATTTCATCCGATAAATCGGTTGAAATAATTCCTTCCACTTTATTTGAGAAATAAAGAATGAATTTCCCAATCCATGTTTTATGAAAGAACCAGTCTTTAGCCGATGTTGTAAATTGACATTTTAACCAATATACGGACAAACCAATAAAGAATAAGGTGATAGACCACGCAAGAATGTTCACTCCATATACGATAGGCTGACTCAATTCAATGTGATAACGATTTAGAATGTGTAAGAATGTACCTTCAATCGAATAAGTAGTTAATATGTATGTACCACTAGCTAGTAGGGCATCAATTGTTAGAAACAAGATGAATGCAGGTTCAAATAACCAGTGATTCACATTTCTAAAGATATAGGCTTCCTTTTCATACGCATATTTATTAAGAAAGACATATAGGGCGATAATGGCACTACAAATCAAGAAGGCTGTCATAAAGAAATAGACGTATTGATCGGCATCTAAATCTAGGAAGTCAATTAGACTTGTATTATCATAATTTAAAACAGCTGGAATATAGAATGTTAATACGACATCACTTGGCATATGAAGTGTATAGCCTGGAAATGGTTCTCCATCACAATAATATGTACCACTACAGTATTCATAATACTTTTCACTGTTATAGTTAATAAGATTCACAATATCATCCGTCGCATTTAGAGTATCAGAATCTAATGTCTCATAATATCGAGTATCTTTTTTCTTGATATTCACATCAAATTGTTTTGAAGTGATTTTATTGTTTACATCACACGTATAAAAGAAGTTTGGATCATTCTCAAAAATGTTTTTTGCGCTAGATAAAGATGAGTCTAACCCTTTTTTTATATCCTTTTGAATATCTTCCGGTGTATCTTTCTCAAAAGAAATATATTCATACTTTGGATCCTGCTCCAATTTTTTAGCTAGAATAAAAGCTGTAAGATTCTGCTCTAAAGTTTCAGGAAGCTTTGTTGGAGTAGCGGTAGAAACATTTGGATAAAAACTTGTCACTATACAAGAACTAATGATGCATAAAGCGCATAGTATTGTTAAAAATATATTCTTCTTTTTCATTGTATATTCTCCATTTTATAGCCCTGCCCCCATACAACCTTGATGTAGATTGGCTTTTTAGGGTTGGCCTCGATTTTTTCACGTAATTTACGAATATGAACCATGATCGTTTCCGTGTTGATAGCTTCTTCTTTCCATACCAATTCATAGATTTGTTGGCTAGAAAAGACTTGTCCAGGGTGTGAAATCAATAGTTTTAAAATATCAAACTCTTTTGGCGTTAATTTAATATCCCTTGAATTTAACGTCACTCTTTTTGTCGTATTATTTAACACAAGATCACCAATCATATACTCATCTTCGTTCTTTGTCTCATTTTTTAGATTTAAGATTTGTTCATATCTTCTTAAATGTGAACGCACTCTTGCGACGAGCTCCATACTTTGAAATGGCTTGGTGATATAGTCATCGGCACCAATATTTAAACCTGTGATTTTATCGATATCTTCACTTTTTGCACTTAAAAATAGAATCGGAAAGTCATGATGTTTTCTTGCTTCCATGACCATAGAAATGCCATCCATAACAGGCATCATAATATCTACGATGGCTAAATGAATATCGTTTGTTTCAATCTTTTCTAAGCCTTCTTTTCCATTTGCGGCAAGAATCACATTGTATCCTTGATTCTTCATATAAATTCCGATGGCTTCACGAATCCCTTGTTCGTCTTCTACCACTAATATTGTATGTTCCATAAAGTTCTCCTTTTAATAATGTAAATAAAATCCAATGCATGCACATAATATTCCAATGTATAACATAATTATAACCACCTTTCGATAATTTGAAACAATTGCGTAAGACCATAAGAATAGGCAATCAAAGATAAGGGTTTACCCAAAAGAATGATCCAGACAAATTTTTTGAGTGACATATGTGTCAGTCCTGCAAGCATACACAAGAGATCATCGGGTGCACAAGGTAAGAAGATAGCTAACATAAAGAAGGTATCAAATTTTTTTTGATCATATGTATACTTCATATATTTGTCGTAATCTTTCTTTTTACATAATTTTAGAATGATTCTTTGACCATATTTACGAACAAGTAAAAAGATACATATGGATCCGATACAAATACCTATATAGTTATATATAAATCCATTGACTGCTCCAAAAGCTGTAATACCCAAGGCACTTGATGCACCGCCTGGAATAATAGGAATGATTACTTGAATGATTTGTAGAAGAATAAAAAGTAGGGGTGCCAAAATTCCTGCCTTAGATAGTGTAGCTTGTAGAAGCTGTGGATTTGTGAAGTATCCTTGTGAAAAGAAATAAACGCAAATAAGAATCATAAGGATCAGTCCAAAGTGTGTTATGTTTTGTATGTTTTTATTTGTCATAAAGTATCACCATGATTAATATAACGAATAAATATTAATTAACTTTGGTGATAAATCTTAAAGTTTTCTAAATAATTGAATCAAAAAGTTGGAAAAGTTGTTAAAAATGGCATAAAAAAGGTTTGAAAAGTGTATAAAATACAAAAATATGGGTTGGAAAAATAGTGCGAATTGTAATAAATGCTTTATATAAAAGGAAAACAAAAAACTTGTGTCAATTATACACAAGTCTTATTCATAAGCTTTGTATGTACGAATAAGCAATGGAAGTTCAGCCATCAACATACCAATCCATCCAGCTAGATAGGAGTATGGTAAAGCTTCGATGCCTAGATGTAAGCTAAATACAAGTGGCGCAGCTACAATAACTCGAACTGTCATATTCACTAGACTTGAAATGAGCGTAATTTTTAAATCGCCAATCCCTCTAAAAAAGCCTTGGATTCCATTGGTGAAGGCAGGAAGAATATACATGATGGAAATTAAATATAGATAAGTCACTCCATGCATAATAACTTCTTCATCTTGTACAAATAGACACATCAATGGTTTTGCGAAGATAAAACATACTAGAAAGATAAATATACCGTAGATGAATTCTAAAACCATTCCGCAACAAAATCCTTCCTGCATACGATTTTTCTTTCCGGCACCATTATTTTGTGCCATTAAAGCTGTCATAGAGTGAGCAATGTTTTGTTCCGGGGTATACGCAAAGTCATCAATTCGATTGACGGCCGTAAAGGCAGCTACAACCGATACACCCATCGTATTGACAATCATTTGAATACCAAGCTTTCCTAGTTGCACAGTCGCCTGCTGCATAGCACTTGCCCAGCCATACGCAATGGTGCGTTTTAATAATGAAATATCAAATACCAGCCACTTTTTACCCAGTTGTAGAAGTGGCACTTTCTTTTGTATATATAGAATACAGAATAGGCAACATAAAGCTTCGCTAATCACGGTAGAAATGGCACATCCTTTACTTCCTGCATGTAAAACAACCACAAAGAATAAGTCTCCAAAGATATTTAAAATGGAACTGATAATTAAGAAATATAGGGGTGATTTACTGTCGCCTAAAGCGCGTAGTGTACTCGCAAAAAAGTTGTATAAAAAGGTAAAGACTAAACCGGCAAAGATGATTTGAAGATAGATAGTAGTCCTATTTAAAATGGATAGATCTACCTGCATAAATTTAAGAATTTGTGGTGAAAAAACTATGCAGACAAGTGTTAATACAAGTGAAAATACAAGTCCTGCAAGCATGGTTGTGCTTATTTGACGAGCAAGTTTTTCTTCATCTTTAGCCCCATAATACATGCCAATCAATATGCTTGCGCCCATACAAAGTCCATTTAGAAAGAGGATGAATAATGTCGTGATTGGATTACAAATTCCGACAGCAGCTAAAGTTTCTTTCCCAACAAAGTGGCCTACAATAATACTGTCAACGGCATTATATGTTAATTCAAATAAGTTGCCTAATACCAAGGGAATGGTAAAGTGAACTAACATAGGCATGATTTTGCCTTGTGTCATAATCAAATTTCCTTTTTTTGTTCATATTTTGCGCTTTTTCATCCAAAAATTCAATATTATGTTAGAATAGTCTCATGAAAATTTCAGTAGAACAATTAAAACAATTAAATAAAGAAGAATATATCTTAATTGATATACGTGATGCCGAAGAAGCCTTTAAAAATCCAATCGAGAACAGTATTGTATTAAGTGGAGAAAGTGTTTTATCCAAAGAATTTGATTCAACTAAGAAGATTATTGTCGTTTGCGCACAAGGCTATGTCAGTGATATAGTGGCACAAAGATTGCAGGAAAAATATGAAGCGTATAGTGTAGATGGTGGATATGTTTCAATTGTTATGGATAAGATGAACACAAATGTGTCGGATGATTTTTGCGCTCAAGTCGAAAGAAGTATTATTAAAACGTATCGAAGAAAGATTTGGTCAAAATTTACCAAAGCCATCCGTGATTATGAGCTTGTCAAAGAAGGAGATTGTATTGCGGTATGTATTTCGGGTGGAAAAGATTCGATGTTGATGGCAAAATGTTTTCAAGAACTGCATAAACATTCACCGGTTCATTTTGATGTGAAATACATTGTAATGGATCCAGGTTATTCAAAAGAAAATCGTGATGTGATTGAAAGAAATGCCCAAAGGCTAAATATTCCAATTGAGATCTTTGAAAGTGATATTTTTGACAATGTTTTTAATATTGAAAAGAATCCATGTTACATATGTGCAAGAATGCGAAGAGGTCATTTGTATAACTATGCCAAAAATTTAGGGTGTAACAAAATAGCGTTGGGACACCATTATGATGATGTGATTGAAACCATTTTAATGTCGATGCTTTATGGGGGACAAATTCAAACGATGATGCCAAAGTTACATTCAAATAACTTTAAGGGTATGGAAGTCATTCGACCTTTATACTTGATTCATGAAGATGATATTAAGGCTTGGGCTAAACATAACAATCTGTATTTCATTCAATGTGCATGCAAATTCACTCAGGCTTGTGCTAATGAAACATGTTTAACACAATCTAAGTCAAAGCGTTTAGAAATGAAAAACTTAATCAAGGAATTGAAGAAAGTCAATCCGTTTGTCGAACAGAATATTTTTAAGAGCGTAGAAAACGTGAGCCTTAAAACAGTGATAGCCTATAAGGATGATCACGCAAGACATCACTTTTTAGATACGTATGATGAAGAGGGAAATGAATAGTTTCTCTCTTTTTTCATTATATTTACAAAAATGTAATAATTTACATTGACTATTTTTCACTACGTTCTATAATGGAATTATTGTGGAGGAAACGAATTATGTATAAAACAGAAAGCTTTAAACCAGATACTTTTAAACCAGCTCGTTTTGAGTCAGATGGAAAAATTACATTATCAGGAAAAGAAATTCCATATCATACAATTTGTGAAGACAATGTCATTTATGGACCAGATGGAAATCCTATCGCATCGATTTTTACGTATGCCTATTTTAGAAGCGATGTAGAAGATACATCCAATCGTCCTGTTGTCTTTGCGTATAATGGAGGTCCTGGATCAAGTTGTATGTATGTACATGCAGGTTTTTTAGGAACACGTCGTATGCAGTATGATGAAGTGGATCGTGAAAGTGCTTTTGGACCTTATAAAGTCATCGATAATCCAGATTGTTTGATTGATATTGCGGATATTGTATTGATTGATCCTGTTGGAACCGGATATGGTGTATTGATTGATGAAAGTAAGAAGAAAGATTTTTTTGGCATTGAACAAGATGCAGAAGCTCTATTGACAGTTCTTGAAGCTTGGGTTCGCCGCTATAATCGTGGCTTGTCACCAAAATATTTATGTGGCGAAAGTTATGGATGTACTCGTAGTGCAGTCGCTGCTGGAATTGCTGCTACAATGGGAAGAGAAAGAGGCTATGGTATTGCCTTTGATGGTATTGTGTTCATCGGAAATACAGTTACTGTAGGTAAATACTTTGGTGAAGGCTTACCTGTTGAAACAAGTGTATTGGGTTTCCCAACATATGCAGGTGTAAACTGGTATCACAATCATCCAACCAATCAAAGTGTGGAAGACTTTGTAAAAGAAGCTAAGGATTTCGCAGACCATGATTATGTACTTGCACTTTATAAAGGAGAAGCTATTTCAGAAGAAGAAAAAGAACATATCTTGGATAAGGTAAGCTATTATACAGGTGTTTCTAGAGAATACTTGATTCGTCACGGCTTAAAAATTGATGATGATGACTATCGTCAAGAAGTATTAAAGACAAAAGGAAAAGCTGTATCTCGTTATGATGGTCGTGTAACTCGTCCTTTATTAGAGCCTGAACAAGATGAAATCAAAAAGGCATTGTGGGATGATGCGACAGCTGATCGTTATGATACATTCTTCTATGCTGCATTTACAGGAGATCTACTTCCAAAATTAAATGTAAAATTAGACCGTAACTTTATCCCAGGAACTGATTATTATATGCATTGGGATAAAGAAGAAAAGAAAGGTACAACCGCAGAAGAATTGCGTTATGCAATGACGCGAAGACCAGGAATGCGAGCATTCTTTGCGAATGGATGGTTTGATTTATGTACTGAATTTGGATATGCATGGCACACAATGGATCATGCTGGACTACCAAAAGATCGTGTATTCTGGAAAGGATACCAAAGTGGACATATGATTTATCTTGGTGAAGATAATGTTCATGAATTATGTTCAGATATTCGTGATTTTATTCTTGGTAAGAATCCTAAATCTCAATTTTAATAAATGGCTCACTTCGGTGAGTCTTTTTTTCTTGTGATGATAAATAAAGGAAATATAGTGGAAAAATAGTGAACTTTTAATGGAAGAAATTGACTTTTTGAAAGTCACAACGGAATCACCGAAATGTTTTAATGAGACATTTCTCATTTTCGTTAAAATATACAGATAAACATTTGTGAATTTCGTTAAATATGTGTATTGAACATTTTTAAAATTCGTGAGTAATTGTGATAAAAGATAAAACCGTTGGATTACTACCCAACGGTTTTCTTATAAGGCATTTTTGCACGCATATCTTTTAATCGATTTAATGCGGCAAGTAAAGTTTCATCTTTTTTCGCAAAGTGGAAACGAATATAGCGATTTTCCTCTTCTTTAAAGAAACTAGATCCAGGAACTGACGCCACACCTACGTTTTTAATGAGATCCACACAGAAGTCTAAATCAGAATCATATCCAAACTCACTGATATCGACCATGACATAGTAAGCTCCTTGAGGTTCTGTATGCGGAATGTTCAATTCTTTTAAGCCATTGAGGAATAGATCTTTCTTATGTGTATATAGCTTTTGTAGTTCATCATAATAAGCATCACTAAATTCAAGTCCTACTACAGCTGCTTCTTGAAGTGGAGCTGCCGCACCAACGGTTAAAAAGTCATGTACTTTCTTGATTTGTCCGATGATATTTTCTGGGGCAATACAATAGCCTAAACGCCATCCTGTAATGGAATACGTTTTAGATAGGGAGCTACAAGAAATGGTTCTTTCAAACATACCAGGTAAAGAGGCAAAATATGTATGTTTGTATGGTGCATATACAATGTGTTCATAAACTTCATCCGTAATCACATACGTATCATATTTTACGGCAAGACATGCGATATATTCCAATTCTTCTTTTGAGAACACTTTTCCGCAAGGATTACTTGGATTGCATAAAATCAATGCTTTCGGATTTTGTTTAAACGCATTTTCTAATTCTTCTTTATCAAAGTTGAATACAGGTGGATGTAAAGGAACATAGATTGGATTGGCACCACAAAGGATGGAATCCGCCCCATAGTTTTCATAGAATGGAGAGAAAACAATCACTTTATCGTTTGGATCACAAACACTCATCATGGCTGCCATCATAGCTTCGGTACTTCCACAAGTGACAACGATGTTCTTGTTTGAATCTAAATCTAGATTCATATATTTCGATTGTTTCTTGGCTAAGGCGTCTCTAAAGTTCTGGGCACCCCAAGTAATCGCATATTGGTTATAATCTTCATGAGCAACTTGTTCTAGTCGATTCAATATTTCTTTTGGTGGATCAAAATCAGGGAATCCCTGCGATAGATTGATCGCATCATATTCATTTGCGATTCGAGTCATTCTTCGAATTACAGAATCCGTAAATGTCTTGGTTCTTTTTGATAATTCTTTCATAATCACACTTCCTTTTTTCATTTTTTGCATTGTATCATTTTTGGGGGAAATGTAAAATAAAATTGAGGTGATATTCGATGGAAAAATCTAAAGTATACTATACGGATTTTCATACCCGTAAATTAGGTGAGGGTCTACCTACAAAACTGCAATTGTTGGCTAAGAAAGCAGGAATTGCCGAATTGGATTTAGACGGAAAGTTTGTCGCAATTAAAATGCACTTTGGAGAATTAGGAAATATTGCATATTTACGCCCAAATTATGCACGTGCCATTGTGGATGTGGTAAAAGAATTAGGGGGAAAACCATTCTTGACCGATTGTAATACAATGTATCCAGGATCAAGAAAGAATGCCTTGGAACACTTAGAGTGTGCTTGGCAAAATGGCTTTACACCATTAACTGTGGGATGTCCAATTTTGATAGGAGATGGACTAAAAGGAACGGATGATATTGAAGTGCCAGTCGTTGGTGGAGAATATTGTCAAACAGCTAAAATAGGTCGTGCAATTATGGATGCCGATGTCTTTATTTCTTTGACACACTTTAAAGGACATGAATCAACAGGCTTTGGTGGAACCATAAAAAATATTGGTATGGGATGTGGTTCGCGTGCAGGTAAAAAAGAACAACATTGTTCAGGTACTCCACATGTTGATGAAAAGCTATGTCGTGGTTGTGAACAATGTCTTAAAGAATGTGCAAATAATGGATTGGAGTATGACGAAACAACACACAAGATGCATATTAATGAAATAAACTGTGTTGGATGTGGACGCTGTTTAGGGGCATGTAACTTTGATGCGATCTCCTTCAATAACTATAATGCGAATGAATTGTTGAATAAGCGTATGGCTGAATACACAAAAGCCGTTGTGGATGGACGTCCTAACTTCCATATTTCTTTAATTGTGGATGTTTCACCAAACTGTGATTGTCATGCCGAAAATGATTTACCGATTCTACCAAATATTGGAATGTTGGCATCTTTTGATCCACTTGCCCTAGATCAAGCCTGCGTGGATTTATGTATGAAGGCAAAACCAATGCCAGGATCACAATTAGATAAACATCTACATGATCCAAACTTCTGTGATCATCATGACCATTTCACAAATTCGACACCGGAATCGGAATGGAAATCTTGTTTAGAACATGCACAAAAGATTGGCTTGGGAAATCGAGAATATGAATTAGTTGAAATGAAATAAACCGTAGCTAGGCTGCGGTTTTATTTAAAATGCGAACTAAAATTGGAACAACGATCAATTGAAGGATGATTCCAGGAAGACAAGTAATAAAGCTTGCCGTCATAAATACAGATAGTGTATAGCCTTGCGTACTTAGTACAAATGTGTTGATTAAGCCATTCACGATTCTTCCTACAAGCATCGCAATAATTAAACTCATGTATAATTTTGACATTTCGTTTTTGATATTGATGTGTTTTTCACATAAACCAGTAACTAAACCATATACGGCTAGTTCAATCATCATTTGGGGTAAAATCATAGCAGGAGGCATACCTGTTGTCATACTTGAAAGAAAGGGCGTGATGATTCCACATGCCAAACCATATGGGGCTCCACAAAATAATCCACAAATCAATACAGGAATGTGCATGGGTAAAAATATGCTTCCGGCATTTGGTATCACATGAAAGGCCATGGGAAGCAATACGCCTATCGCAATGCATAGAGCACAAGATACTAATTTTTTGGTTGTACTTTTCATAATCTAAATTCCTCATTCTTTAAAAAACAAATTCTTTTAAACGAGAAAATGCTTCTTCTACTAAACTTGTTGGTAAAGCTAAATTCATTCGAATCGTATTGGGGTTCATAAAGGGACGCCCATCTTGCCAACATACACCATAGCGAACGCCTTTCTTTAAAAGTTCATCCATGGTGATATCGTGTGTATCTAAATACTTTGTGCAATCTAGATACAACATATATGTTCCTTCTGGTTTTATGACTTCAATACCTTTGAAATGAGTGTGGATAAAATCTATCGCAAAATCTACATTATTCGCAATTACCTCATTAAGCTCGCTAACCCAATCTAGTCCATCCTTACAATATGCACCAATAAGGGCATGAATACTTAATATGTTAGGTGAGTTATAGTGAGATAAAGAAGCCTGTTTGTTTAATCGATCGCGCAGATATTTGTCATAAACAATATGGTAGGAACCGACTAAACCTGCAAGATTGAATGTCTTACTTGGAGCATAAGCGGCAATCGTTCTTTTCTTGGCATCTTCACTTACGAATTGTGTAGGAATATGCGTATTTTCTTTACGTACTAGATCCGACCAGATTTCATCACTAAAAACTAAAACATCATGTTTTTTACAGATATCCATAAATTTCTGGATTTCTTCTTTTTTCCATACTCTTCCCGTTGGATTGTGTGGGGAACAGAAAATCGCAAAATGGATATTATGTTTGATAATCTTCTTTTCAATATCTTCATAATCCATAGCCCAGTTATCTTCTTTCTTTAACGGGCTATCAATAATTTTTCTTCCTAAATTATTCAATGTGTGAATAAACCCAATATAACATGGTGACTGCACTAAAATGGGTTCGCCACTAGCACTAAAAGCCTCAAGTGCACTGGATAAAATACCAAGAACACCATTTTCATATCCGATAGCCTCTTTTTCCACATCTGTGCCGTGTGTTTCTTTTTGCCAGAATTGAATGGCTTTATAGTAATCTTCTGGCATTTCAAAATATCCAAAGTGAGGCTCGTTGATTCTTTCAATCATTTGTTTTTGAATATTTTCAAAAACAGGATAGTTCATATCTGCAACCCACATAGGGATTGTAGAAAAGTTTGGATCTACCTCTACATCTTTAATAGGTAGAACATCAAGGGCAAGGGCATCGTGTCCTTTTCGATTTAAAAGAGTTGTAAAATCGTATTTCATAATAAAAAATTCTCCTTAACACAATAATAGTATAATTTTTCGGAATTTGAAATATCGAACGATATCATGTATAATGCTCGCATGACAGATAGTACTTCAACTTTAAAAAAGATTGTCGACTTATTGATTGACATCATCTATAAGACACATACCTATTTCTTGAGTATGAATGACTCATTTGAAGCACAATTATCTGATAAGCAACTTCACTTCTTGATTATTGGCTTGTTGGGTATCGGAATGCTTCTTGTGATTTATCCACTATTTAAGTGGATGGCTAAAAAGAATTTAACTGTTTTAATTAGTTGGTTCTATGTATTTACTGTACTTGTAGTCATCACATTTGCGATTGAAATAGGCCAATGGTATTCGCATACAGACGAAATGGACTTCAATGATATTTTGGCAGGCTTGGTCGGCTATTTTGCGATGTCCTTTATATTCCTGCTTGTGGTTGCGATTATCGAATTAATAAAATCAATTTTTAAGAAGAAATAATCAAAAGTTATTTCTTTTTTTTTGATTCCATTTGTGGGATGATTAAATCAGAAAGAAGGAATGCCTATGCGTACTCGTTTTTATAATGCACGTATACTGACAATGAAGGATTTTGATGTTTTTTCAGGGGAAGTCTGGATAGAAGATAATAAGATTATATATGTAGGAAAAGTGAAAACTTCTACTTTTTGTTTTGACCGAGAAATAGATGTACACCAGAATCTAATTATGCCAGGATTTATTAATGCGCATACTCATTCTGGAATGACTTTTTTAAGATCAATGGCCGATGATATGCCTTTGCAGCAATGGCTAAATGAAAAGGTATTTCCTATTGAGACAAAACTTTCGGAAGAAGATATTTATTATTTTTCTAAGTTAGCTATATTAGAATATCTAACGAGTGGAATTACCACAAATTTTGATATGTATTTAAATCCTGAAGCTATTGTTAAGGCAAGCTTAGACATGAAATATCGTACAGTCTTATGTGGAGCTGTTAATGATTTTTGTCTATCTGTAGAAGATGTAGAACGCTGTTTTAATGAATATAATCAAGAAAATAGTTTGATTTCTTATGTCCTTGGCTTTAGTCATGAATACACCAACTCCAAAGACAAGATTCAACAAGTAGCTGCATTATCTCATAAATATAAAGCACCCGTTTATACACATTTAAGTGAAACAGAATATGAAGTAAATACATGCAAAGAAAAGACGGGACGCTCTCCTGTTGAGTACTTATGTGATCTAGGTGTATATGACTATGGTGGAGGGGCTTTTCATTGTGTGCATATGAGTGAACATGATTTGGATTTGTTTAAAGAAAAACATTTAAATATCGTCACGAATCCAGCATCCAATCTAAAACTAGCTAGTGGTATAGCTCCTATTCAAGCAATGCTTCAACGAAATATAAATGTATGTCTAGGAACAGATGGTGCGGCAAGTAATAACTGTCTAGATATGTTTAGAGAAATGTTTTTGGTGACAGGACTAGCTAAATATAAAAACTGTGATGCTTCTGCAGTCGATGCTTATGAAGTGTTGAAAATGGCAACTGTAAATGGAGCTAAAGCTTTAAATTTAAATTGTGGTGTGCTTGAAGCTGGAAAGTTGGCAGATTTAATTATTTTAGATCTATATCAACCGAATATGCAGCCAATGAATAATATCGCAAAAAATATTGTATACAGTGGATCTAAATCTAATGTAAAATGTACGATGGTCAATGGAGAAATTCTATATGAAGATGGACATTTTTATGTAGGATTTGAGATTGAGGCACTATATGATGAAATACAAAAAAGAGTAGAAAGGTTAAAGTAATGAATATACAGATTTTTGGTAAGAATAAGTGTTTTGATACAAAGAAAGCACAACGCTATTTTAAAGAAAGAAATATTAAGTTTCAGTTTATTAATTTAGACGAAAAAGAAATGAGTAAGAAAGAATTTGAGAGCGTGCTTAGACAAGTTGGCATCGATTCCATGATTGATTCAAAGGCGAAGGATAAAGAATTATTGACAATGTTGAATTACTTGTCGGATAAAGAAGATAAAGTGTATCTCAATCAGCACATATTAAAAACGCCAATCGTGCGAAATGGCAAATTGGCGACAGTAGGCTATGAACCAAATGTATGGAAAACATGGGATTAGTCTTTGTATAAGAAACAATCTTTTTCATGAGAATAAATCACACCGATGGCTTGAAGATAGGAATATATAATGGTACTTCCTACAAACTTCATGCCTCTTTTTTTTAGATCGTTTGAGATGGAATCCGAAAGAGTCGATGTAGTTTTTCCTATTTCATAAATAATCTTTCCATGTGTAAAAGTACATAAATAATTATAAAAAGTTTGATACTCTTCTTGAATGGATTTAAAAATCTTAGCATTTGAAATACTCGCTTTGATCTTTAATTTGTTTCGAATAATATTTGGATTGTTACTTAATTGTTCGATTTTCTTTTCGTCATACTCAATGACTTTATCAATGTCAAAATCATCATACGCCTCTTTAAAAGCTTCTCTTTTATTTAGAACACACTGCCAACTAAGACCTGCCTGAAAAGATTCAAGGATCAACATTTCAAATAGATATTCTTCATCAGTATTCAGTTTTCCCCATTCATAATCATGATATTCAATATATTTTGGATTGTTTATATTACACCATGTACATCGTTTCATGATTCCATTTTAAAGTAGATAAAATGTGAATTCAATGATAAAATTGAAACAGTTGGTTATTCTCACTCGAGAATAACGGAAAGGATTTTATGCAAGATTCATTTGGTCGAAATATAAATTATATGCGAATCTCATTAACTGACAGATGTAATTATGCTTGTTACTATTGTAAGCCAGACATCTCAAAACATCTTTGTCATTCGGATATATTGACGTATGAACAAATCTTAAATATTTGTAGATGTGCTATTTCTTTGGGTATTACTCGATTTAAAATCACGGGTGGAGAACCCTCACTTCGTAAAGGTTATATTGATTTTATTCGTAGATTGAAAGAAATAGATGGTGTAGAACAAGTGACTTTAACGACAAATGGAAGTTTATTTTCTTTTACAGATTTAGATGAACTAAAAAAAATAGGGCTTGACTGTATTAACTTTTCAATCGATACACTTGATGAAGCGGAATATTTGAAAATATGTAAAAAGAACAATTTGAAGAAGGTTTTGCTGAATTTAGAATATGCCTATCAGATTGGTATTAGGGTGAAAGTAAATTGTGTTGTGGACAATCTATTTTCAATTTCTCGATTTGAATCTATGTTAGAACTTATCAAAGATAAAAAGATTGCGTTACGCTTTATTGAATTGATGCCATTAAAAAATAGTGATCGAAACACAAAAATGAATGAATTAGTTGAATATGTGCAAAAGAATTACATATTAAATGTATATGATCATAAGCTTGGTAATGGACCAGCCCACTATTATACAATACCAGAGTTTCAGGGATATATTGGTTTTATTGAAGCGTTACATAATAAGTTTTGTAGTGAATGCAATCGTGTACGCTTAAGCAGTGTAGGACGTTTGAAATTATGTTTATTCCATATGGATGGTGTGGATTTAAAACCTTATCTAAATAATTTGGAAGAACTAGAAAAAGTGATGAGAGAATGGATGTTCAAAAAGCCCAAGGAACATCATTTTGAAGAAGAACATTCATCGACGGTGATGAATGAAATTGGAGGATAAAATGGAATTAACACATTTTGATGAACATGGAAATGCACGTATGGTGGATGTAAGCAAGAAGGATATCACTTCAAGAAGTGCTTGTGCCGTTGGAAGTATATTAGTAAATAAAGAGATTGTTGAAAAAATAGAACATAGTGATATGAAAAAAGGAGATGTACTTGGTGTAGCTCGTATTGCCGGAATCATGGGCGTAAAAAAGACGAGTGATTTGATTCCTTTGTGTCATCCTTTAATGATCAATAAGGTCAATATTGATTTTGAGATTGATAAAGTGAATTGTTTGATCTATGCCTATTGCACAGTGAAGTGTAATGGGAAAACAGGTGTAGAAATGGAAGCTTTGACAGGTGTAAATATTTGTCTTTTGACAATTTATGATATGTGTAAAGCTGTAAGTAAAGATATGGAAATAAAAAATGTGCATTTGGTTTCTAAATCAGGAGGAAAAAGCGGGGATTTTGTATGGAAGGAATAATTAAGGCAATTTGTATTAGCGAACAAAAGGGAACAGAAAAACATCCGGTTCAAGATATTGAAATCATTGAAGATCATGGACTAGAAAAGGATGCGCATGCAGGTAAATGGCATCGCCAAGTTTCTTTATTGTCCTATGAAAAGCGTGAAGAATTTAAGGCCAAAGGTGCCAATGTAGAAGATGGTGCCTTTGGAGAAAATTTACTTGTTTCAGGTATTGAATTCACAAGTTATCCTGTAGGAACACAATTTAAAATTGGGGATGTATTACTCGAACTGACGCAAATCGGTAAAAGTTGCCATTCTCATTGTGCTATCTATCATCAAGTAGGACAGTGTATCATGCCTCATCAAGGTGTATTTACACGTGTAATACATGGCGGTCACATTTGTGTTGGGGATACCGTTGAAGTCATTGAAAATAAAGATTCTAGAATGCGTGTAGCTGTATTGACATTAAGTGATAAGGCAAGTATAGGGCAAAGAAAAGATGAGAGTGGTCCGTTGATTGAAAAGATTATGACAGAACATGGATACAATGTGACAAGTGTGACAGTGATTGCGGATGATGAAAATGAAATTGTTTCGCAACTCATCAATTTAAGTGATCGTTGCCAAAATGATTTGATTCTTACTACCGGAGGTACTGGATTGAGTTTACGTGATGTGACACCAGAAGCCACAATGAAAGTCATGACTAGAAATGTTCCAGGTATTAGTGAAGCATTGCGCTATGAATCAATGAAATACACAAATAAGGCGATGTTGTCACGTGGTGTGAGTGTATTAAGAAATAAAACGTTGATTATCAATTTACCAGGAAGTCCTAAGGCAGTAAAGGAAAGTCTGGATATTATTTTAGGACCATTAAAACATGGTTTAGAAATCATGAAAGGGGAAGCGAGTGAGTGCGCAAGGAAGTAATTTGGATTTAACGCCAATTTGGATATCTTTAAAAACCGCAAGTATCACCATTGTGATTACTTTTATTCTTGGTTTACTTGCTGCATGGTGGATTTATTCAAGAAAGAGTGAAGCTTTGAAAATGGTCTTTGATGGAATCTTTACTTTGCCTATGGTTTTACCACCTACAGTAGCTGGCTTTTTCTTATTGATGATTTTTGGCGTAAATCAACCCATAGGCAAATTCTTTATGAATGTATTTGGTGTTCGCATCGCATTTAGTTTTAGTGCGACTGTGATTGCAGCTGTGGTCATTTCATTTCCACTCATGTATCGAAATTCTAGAGGTGCTTTTGAACAAGTGGATACAGATTTAGTATATGCCGCAAGAACTTTAGGAATGAGCGAATGGAACATTTTCTTGAAAGTATTGATACCCAATGCCTTGCCAGGAATTATTAGTGGTGGTGTACTTGCGTTTGCGCGTGGCTTAGGTGAGTTTGGGGCAACGGCCATGCTTGCAGGAAACATCATAGGAAAAACTCGAACACTTCCTGTAGCTGTATATAGTGAAGTGATGAGTGGGGATATGGAATCGGCTGCTTTTTATGTATGGGTGATCATTGGTATTTGTTTTACAGCTGTGGTCTTGTTGAATCTATATCAGTTGTATGTTCGAAAGAAAAGGAGTTTCTAAATGTTGGAAGTACAAATATATAAGAAACTTGCAGAGTTTGATTTAGACGCTTCCTTTCAAGTGGATGACAATATTTTAGGGCTTATGGGCGCTTCAGGATCCGGTAAAAGTATGACATTAAAATGTATAGCTGGAATTGAAACGCCAGATCAAGGACGGATTGTCTTGAATGGTCGTGTTTTATTTGATTCAGAAAAGAAAATAAATGTACCGATTCAAAAACGAAATGTAGGCTATATGTTTCAAAGCTATGCTCTATTTCCAAATATGAATGTATATGAAAATATTAGTGTGGGATTAAGGGCTAGAAAAGTAAAAGACGTGGATATCGTGGTTCAAAAAGTGATGCAGCAATTTCGGATTTTTGAACTTGCTTCAAGATATCCCAAACAATTATCGGGTGGACAAAGACAAAGAGTGGCATTGGCTCGTTTAATGGCTTATGAACCAGATGTTCTTTTATTGGATGAACCATTTAGTGCTTTAGATGAAGATTTGAAGGAAGATTTATTACAGGAACTTAAAAGTGAGCTTCAAATTTCAAAACCGGTTATTTTTGTATCGCACGATAAAGAGGAAGTAAATTATTTGTGTGATCTAAAATATAAAATTAAACAAGGAGAGATCATATGAAAAAAGGTTTAAGTATTTTATTGGTTGGAGTTATGGTCACAAGTTTATTTGGATGTAGTTTTAATGAACCAAAAGAACAAGTAAAACTTACAATTGCGGCAGCCGCAAGTTTGGAAAACGCATTTGAAGATAAATTGATTCCAATGTTTGAAAAAGAATATCCAAATGTAACGATTGAAGGGGTCTATGATAGTAGTGGAAAATTACAGCTTCAAATTGAAAAAGGATTAGATGCCGATGTATTTTTTAGTGCAGCTACAACACAGATGAACGCTTTAAAAGATGAAGATTTAGTGGATGCCGATTCAATTTCAAATGTATTAGAGAATAAATTGGTGTTGATCAAAGGAAAAGATAGCACTACAACAGTCACTGGATTTGACAATATTGGGGATGCTTCCATTATTGCGATTGGAGATCCAGAAGTAGTTCCTGCAGGAAGCTACGCAAAAGAGGCTTTGACAAATTTAGGTGTATGGGATTTTATTCAAGATCGTTTAAGCTTAGCAGGAAATGTAACGGAAGTATTGTCTCAAGTTGAAACACAAAATGCAGAAATTGGTTTAGTTTACGCGACAGATGCTGCAAGTAGTGATAAAGTAGAAGTAGTGGCAGAGTGTAATAATTCATTATTAGCTACACCAGTATTATATCCAATAGGTCGTGTATCGACTACAAAGCATAAAGATGAAGCCAATTCATTGATTGAATTCTTAAAGAGCGATAAAGCTTTAAAAGTATTTAAAAAATACGGATTTAAAAAAGGAGAATAAGATGAAATTAATCAAGACAACGGATGCCGTAGGGCATGTACTTTGTCATGATATAACACAGATCATTAAGGGTGTCACAAAAGATGCCCTTTTTCGTAAGGGTCATATCGTGACAGAAGAAGATATTCCTTTATTGTTGTCAGTAGGGAAAGAACATTTATATGTTTGGGAAAACGACGAAAGTATGATGCATGAAAATGATGCGGCTATGGTTTTACTAGACATGTGCAAGAATGATTATATGTCGTATGGTGAGATCAAAGAAGGGAAAATTGAATTAAAAAGTGAGATTCACGGACTGTTTAAAGTAGATCGTAAGGCTTTGTTTACAGTAAATTCATTTGGACAGATGATGATTGCGACTAGACACTCAAACACAGTAGTAAATCCAGGTGATAAACTTGCGGGTATGCGCATTATTCCTTTGGTGATTGAAAAGGAAAAAATGAAAAAAGTAAGTTCTTTGATTTCTTCTCCGATTCTTGAAATTAAGCCGTTTGTATTAAAAAAAGCAGCTGTGATCACAACAGGAAGTGAAGTATATAAAGGAAGAATTCAAGATACATTTACACCAGTTATTCAATCTAAATTGGCTGAGTTTGGTTGTGAAATGGTGTATCATGCGATTTGTGATGATGACGATAAAATGGTGACAGAAAAAATCAATGAAGCATTGACACAAGGGGTAGATATTGTTTTATGTACGGGTGGAATGAGTGTGGATCCAGATGATCGAACACCACTTGCAATTAAGAATACAGGGGCGAATATTATTAGCTATGGTTCTCCAGTTCTTCCTGGTGCTATGTTTTTACTTGCCTATAAAGGAGAAGTTCCAATTGTTGGTCTTCCAGGATGTGTGATGTATGCCAAAAGAACGGTATTTGATTTAATACTTTGTCGTTTGCTTGCCAAAGATGCAGTGACATATGAAGAGTTATGTGATTTAGGTGAAGGTGGATTGTGCTTAGGATGTGATATTTGCACATATCCAAATTGTGGATTTGGAAAATGAGATATAAACTAAAAATTCAAATTGGTAATAATGAACCAAATTTTGGCAAAGGCGTTGTAGAACTATTGGAGTTATGTGATAAGTACGGTTCTCTATCAAAGGCTTATAAAGAAATGGGAATGTCAAATTCAAAGGCTTGGAAAATCATCAAAAGAGCTCAAGAAGATTTAGGGTATGAGTTGGTTTCTACAACGAGTGGTGGAAGTCATGGTGGAGGCTCTTGCTTAACTTTAGAGGGAAAAGAATTGGTACGTAAATATAAATTGTTTCAAGAAAAAATAGAAATATATTCAAAACAAGTGTTTCAGGAAGTATTTGAAGATGAATAAAGAGGAAGTATTGATTATTACTTTTAAAAGTATTCAAGATGTTCTAGATTTGGAGTCAAAGACAAAAAACGGGCGTATGATACCTGTTCCAAGTTGCGTTAAGGCAGGATGTGGCATGTGTTTTATGTCGAAAGATCTAGATGAGGAAAAGTGGAAAATATTTTTAAAAGAACAAAACGTTTTGTATGAGGATATAGTAAGGGTGAATTTTTAATGAATGAAAAAATATATTGTAAGAGTGGGGGATGTAGTGCCAAATTGGGCGCTAAAAAATTGAGTCATATTCTAGAAAAAATTGATTCTTATAAAGATAGTCATGTCTTGGTTGGCTTTGATTCAAGAGATGATGCAGCTGTTTATCAAATCGATGAAAATCATGCGTTTGTATCTACTTTGGATTTCTTTCCACCTATGGTTGAAGATCCATATTTGTATGGTCAAATTGCAGCAACAAATGCACTCAGTGATATTTATGCGATGAATGGTACGCCTAAAACAGCTTTAAATATTGTGTGTTTTCCAGAAAATGAAGATTTGAATATTTTAGGTAAAATCATTGAAGGCGGAAATAGTAAGTTAGTTGAAGCTAAGTGTGCTTTGGTAGGTGGACACTCTATTCGTGATGATTCCATTAAATATGGATTGAGTGTAACAGGTTTAGTGAATCCAATAGATGTAAAGAAAAATAATGGTACAAAAAGTGGAGATGTTTTGGTTTTGACAAAGCCTTTAGGTGTTGGTTTAACTTTAAATGCGTTGCGTATGGATGATTGTTCAAAATCAATGCAGGAAAGAGTTTTTAAAAGTATGACTACATTAAACAAGTATGCGTGTGATATTTTAAAAAAATATGATGTGCATGCTCTAACGGATGTAACAGGCTTTGGCTTGTTGGTGCATTTAAATGAGATGTTAGACGAAAAAAATAGTGCAGTGATTTATAAAGATTCGATTCCATATTTTGATGATTGCCAAAAGTATGTCGAAGAGTTTTATTTAAGTGGGGCAGCACAAACCAATCGCAAAAGTGTAGAGGGTAAGATTTATTTTGATTGTGATTTTTTTACAGAGGAAATTTTATTTGATCCACAAACAAGTGGTGGCTTATTAGCTAGTGTATCTAAAGAGGATTTAGAAAAGCTAGAGATAGATTTTAAGGAAAATAATCTTGAATTGTATGTTGTGGGTGAAGTCATTGAGAAAAATGAATATAATGTATATGTGAGGTAGTAAGATATGAAAACTTTAGATTGTAGAGGATTGGAGTGTCCACTTCCAGTTGTAAAGACAAAGGAAGCTTTAAAAGAAGAAAATGTAGTTTCAACAATTGTGGATAATGAGATTGCGGTTGAAAACTTAACGAAGTTTGCGAAAGTAAAAAATTATACGGTAAATTCTAAAAAAGAGGGTAAGGATTATATTGTTGAAATCTCAAAGGGTGATGAAGAAGCCGATTTTGAAGTGGAATACACATATGCAGATTGTAGCTTGGCTAAGCCTAAAACGGTTGTAGTGTTCGCCAGTAATGTGATGGGTTCCAATCCGGATTTAGGTGCGATTTTAATGAAATCATTTATTTTCTCTTTGACAAAACAAGATGTTTTGCCAGATGAAATGATTTTCTATAATGAGGGTGTAAAAATCACAACGACAAAGAGTGAAACTTTAGAAGATTTAAAATATTTAGCGGATAATGGAGTAGAAATTGTGAGTTGTGGAACTTGTTTAGATTTCTTCCATTTAAAAGAAGAACTTCAGGTGGGGTCAGTCACAAATATGTATGATATTGTAGAAAGAATGGAGAAGGCTGATAAAATTATCAAGCCATAAGGATTATGAATAAATGTGTTATTGTGCGTGGTGGAGGAGACATAGCGACAGGGACAATATATAAACTTGTGAAAAGTGGATTTCAAGTATTGGTGTTAGAAGTTGAAAAGCCAAGCGCAATACGAAGGAATGTTGCCTTTTGTCAGGCTGTGTATGAACAAAAGTTTACGGTTGAAGATATGACTTGTGTTTTAGTTTCAACGATAGAAGAAGCTAAAAAAATAATGGCTAAAAATCAAGTCGCCATGATGATTGATCCTAGTGGTGAAATGATTTCTAAAATAGAACATATTGCCTTGGTGGATGCGATTCTTGCCAAAAAGAATTTAGGCACGACAATAGATATGGCCCCCATCACAATTGGCTTAGGGCCTGGCTTTTGTGCAGGAAAAGATGTACATGTGGTTGTAGAAACGATGCGTGGGCATAATCTAGGACGATTGATCTACCAGGGATATGCTTTGCCAAATACGGGTGTTCCTGGAAATATTAAGGGATATTCAAAAGAAAGAGTGATTCATTCTCCTTGTGCAGGTGTTTGTCACAATGTCAAAAAGATTACAGATATCGTTGAAAAAGGAGAAATTATTGCGTATATCGATGAGACACCCGTGTATGCGAGCATGTCAGGTTTACTTAGAGGATTAATTCAGGATGGGTACAATGTAACATCTGGATTTAAAATGGCAGATATTGATCCTAGAGTGGATGAATATCAGAATTGTTTTACAATTTCTGACAAGGCACGTTGTATTGGTGGAGGCGTTTTGGAGGCGATACTGCATGGTTTATCTTGATCAAGCTGCGACTAGTTTTCCTAAATTAGAGGAAGTCAAACAAGCTGTAATGAGTGCATTCGATGTGGCAGGCAATGCGAATCGTAGTTCAAATATGGATTCTTCACGTTTGATTTTTGAAGCAAGAAGAAATATTGCACAGTTTTTTGGATTGTCTGATTTTCATCGTGTTATTTTAAATGGTGGAAATACCGAGAGTTTAAATACTTGCATTAAAGGAATCTTAAAAGAAAAAGATCATGTGATTACTACCTATGCAGAGCACAATAGTGTGCTTCGTCCTTTATATGAGTTAGAAGAAAAAGGAATAATCACATTAACGATATGTGCTCCTTATTTAGAGGATATTAAAAATCATATTCAAAAGGACACTCGAATGGTTATTATGACACACAGTTCCAATGTGACAGGTGAAATCTTTGATGTGGATTTAATTGGACAGTATTGTAAAGAATGTGGTGTCCTATTTATGGTGGATGCAGCGCAAAGTGCAGGCCATATTCCTGTGTCTATGGAAAATATAGATGTTTTATGTTTTAGTGGCCATAAAGGTCTATTAGGGATTGGTGGTATTGGTGGCTTTTGTGTAAAAGACATGGAAGTAAAACCATTGATTTCTGGTGGAACAGGTATAGATTCTTTTAATCCACAAATGCCTGAGGCATATCCAGAACATTTAGAGGCGGGTACGCAAAATATTGTAGGGATTGCGGCTTTAAATGCAGGAATTCAATATGTTCAATCTCATCAAAAAGAGATTGTGGAAAAGGAATGTTTTTTACTTCAAAAATTATATGAAGGTTTATCTGGCTATGTAGATTTTTATTCGTCTTTAGAGAATTCTACTCCGATCATAGCTTTGAATATCCCCAAAAAAGATAGTGCTTATGTGAGCGATTTATTAAATTATAAGTATGGTATTGTGACGCGTTGTGGTGCGCATTGTGCGCCCTTGATGCATAAACATTTAAAGACAGAAGAAAGGGGAATTGTACGTTTGTCTATATCGTTTCAAAATACAATAGAAGATATTGATTTTGTGGTACGTGCAATTCAAAAGATTTCAAATGATTATTAGTGTAATTGGTTCGGGTGGAAAAACAACGTATATCCACGAGTTAAAAGATAAATATGTTTCTTTAAATAAGACCGTTTTAATGTGTACAACGACGCATATGTTGATTGAAGAAGATACATTAGTAGATCCTGGTTATGATGAGATCATGCAAAGAATTGAAGCATATGGATATTGTCATGCGGGAAATCGTTGTGGTGACTTGAAAATTGAGGCGTTAGATGAAGAATTGTTAAATCAATTAAAACAAGTGGTGGATGTGATACTGATAGAGGCGGATGGTTCTAAACATTTACCTTTGAAGTTTCCTAGCGCTAATGAACCAGTCATTGATTCAGATACGGATGAGGTTGTGTTGATTTCAAATCTAAATGGATTAAATCAACCAGTAAAAGATGTGGTACATCGTTACAAGTTTACAAATTTAGATCCAAGTGAACTTGTAACACCTAGAATTATGCAAGATTTAATACGTGCTTATTTAAAGAAACTAAATAAACCTGTTACAATTCATGTGAATGGGGCTAGTGATTTGTATACGCGTTGTGTAAAGGCTTTATTAGAAGAAAATGTCGATGTGAATCTCATTCGAAAGGAATGGTTTAATATGCAGCCTAAGCTAGTAATTTTAGGTTGTGGTCATGTCAGTCAGTATTTGGCTAAAATGGCTAGTATATTAGAACTATATACGATTGTGATTGATAATCGTAAAGAATTTGCGAATTCTCAACATTTTTCTACGGTCGATGAAATTCATTGTATCGATTATGCTCAAATGGACTCTGTATTACCAGATGAAGAGAATGCTTGTTATGTGATCGTAACAAGAGGACATAAGGATGATCGTCTTTGTCTAGAAAAGACGATTCATAAGCCTCATTTATATTTGGGTATGATTGGAAGCAAAGGAAAAGTAAAAAAGACATTTGATGCTTTGATTGAAGAAGGATATTTGAAGGAAGAATTATCGAATGTGCATGCTCCAATTGGTTTAGATATTAAGGCACAGACGCCGGCTGAGATATCAATCAGTATTTTGGCGGAACTTATTGAAATAAAAAATACAAAGTTTAGTTCAAGTGTTTCGAAAGAATTATTAGAATCCAATATGCATGGAACTTTATGTATCATCATCGATAAAAAGGGTTCAGCACCTAGAGGAATTGGCAGCATGATGTTAGTGCATAAAGATGGAGTCATTGATACGATTGGTGGAGGAAAAGTTGAATATCAGGCTATTTTAGATGCCAAAGAATGTAAGAAAGTTATGATTAAAGAGTATGATTTATCCAATGCAGAAAGTGCTACATTAGGCATGATTTGTGGTGGATATAATAAAGTCTTGTTTATACCGGTGTAGAGGAGGAATTGGATTTGAAGAAAAGAAGAAGACGAGTAAGAAAGTCAGTGATTTTTGTGATTGTTGTATTACTTTTGATTATTGCGTTGTTGATTTCGATGATCGCAAAAAAAGTTAGTGATAAAGAGGTAAGTGAACCTAAACAAGAAAAGACAACAGAAACAAAAAAAGAGAATAAGAAGCAACAAACAAATTTACCAAAGGTGAAAAAAATAAATCAAAGTGGTGACCCATATGAGAATACAGTAACAGTTTCGGATTTAGATTCAATCTATATTCTTGTGAATAAGTATTCAGGATTACCAGCAGATTATGAACCAAGTGATTTAGTTCAGGTACCTTCGAGTGGTGAAAATGAGAATGTGCGCATGCGAAAAGAAGCGGCAGAGGCATTTGAAAAGTTGATTGAGGCAGCATCAAATGAGGGGTTCATTTTGAATGCTTGTTCAGCTTATCGTTCTTATGCATACCAAACAGATTTATTTAATAGTGGAGCTGCAAGCAATGGCGAAGAGTATGCGGATCGTTATTGGACTCGTCCAGGATATAGTGAGCACCAATCTGGATTAGCAGTGGATATTCGTATGGATAATGATTGTAGTGATTTAGATGCCGTTCGAAATAATTCGCACTATGATTGGTTGTTAGAAAATATGCATATGTATGGCTTCATTTTGCGTTATCCTGATGATAAGGAAGATAAAACTAAAATTGCGCCTGAAAGCTGGCACTTGCGTTATGTGGGTCAAGATTTGGCAACGTATTTGTATAAAAATAATTTAGCGTTAGATGAATATTATGGAGCTTAGGCAATCATTGGATTGCCTTTTTTTGATTTATCAAATGGTATATTGTATACTAAAAATGACGTATATAAAGGATAAATACATGATGATTGATAAAAAGATAATAGTAGGTGTAAGAAATAAGGATGCGAATGCGAAAAAAGAGCTTATTTCATTGACGCGAAATCATTTGATACAAACGATTTACAAGCGATATATTGGTTTAGAAGAAAAAGAAATCAATGATATCTTACAGGCAACGTATACATATGCATTTATGCATATGGATAAATTGAGTGATGATAAAAATTTTTTAAAATGGATTACGGTCTTGTTGAATAAACAATTGCGTGAGTATATGCAGGCTAAAGAGCATGCGGATGTAACTACAGCTTTGCGTGGACTTCCTCAATATAGACAATTGGATGTGGATGATTGTTTAAATGAGATGCCAGAAAATCAAAAGACAGTGACAATCATGCATTGTCTAGGGAAACTGAAAGAGAAGGATATCGCGAATCGTTTAAAAATGAGTGAAGAGGGAGTGGCTCGCTTATTAAAGAGTGGTAAACAAAAAGTGAAAGATGTATTGGATAAGAAGTGACAATGATATTTATTATTGTCCTTTTTTTTGATTTCGCATAAAATGTAGGCATATGAAAAGAGACACAAAAAGAGTATTAATACTATCACTTAAAATAGGTGTAGGAAGTGCAATTGCGATCATCTTAGCTTATTTTTTCAAATTGGATAACCCAACAAGTGCAGGAACGATTGCGTTGTTATCTTTGTTGACGACAAAGTGGGGAACAATGAGGCTTGTTCTTAGAAGGATTTCCACCTTTTTTGTGACAATTTTATTCTGTTTTATTTTCTTTGAATTAATTCCAAGCCATTGGATAGCTTTTGGACTTGTGATTGCGTGCTTAGTTGGGTACAGTGAAAAAATGAAGTGCCAGAATACATTAAGTGTAAATGCGATGATTGCCGTGCATTACTTGAGTTATTTGGATTTTAGTCTTCACTTTATGATGAGTGAGTTTTATTTGATTTTAATTGGAGCCATTATTGCCTTCTTATTGAACCTGGTTCATGATTATAGTGGAGAAGAGGAGTATTTGAATTCTTGTATGATTTATATGGAAGATAAGATTCAGAGCTTGATGTATCAAATTGTTCACTATATTCAAAGTGAAGAAAGAAATACAACAATTTGGAAGGAATTAGAAGATATTAAGGTACAGGCAGAAAAGTATATTCATATTGCGATGGAATATCAGGATAATACGTTTACGAATTTGCCAGATTATTATATTCGTTATTTTGAAATGCGTGCTTTACAATGTGACATTCTGCATATGTTGCACTATAAGATTCGAAAGATTCGTAAAATGCCAAAAGAGGCGAATGAATTAGCGAATTATATTGAATATTTAATTCCGTTTATTCATGAAAAAAATGATCCGCAGCCTCAAATTACTTCACTTCATCAGATGTTCAAAAACAAGCAGGGTGAGGCTCTTCCTAAAAGTCGAATTGAATTTGAATCAAAGGCAATGCTTCTGCATATTTATATGGATTTAGAAGAGTTTTTATACACAAAGAAGAAGTTTATTGATCAAACAACAGAGGAACAGAAAAAGTTGTATTGGAGATGATATACATGAAATCAATCATTATTGTAACTGTTGTATCTATTATAGTTTCTATTGGAATCTATAAAGGAATTCGTAAAGTATTATATAAAAAGGATGTCACAAATAAGGCTAGTTTTGCCAGATTAATAAAATATATTTTGGTTTTTATTAATGGAATGATTTTTCTTGGACAATTTGAACAGACAAAACCTATAATGTCCTATCTTGCTGCATCGAGTGGAGTGGTTGCCCTAGTTTTAGGTGTTGCGGCTAAAGATGCCTTTGGAAATCTATGTAGTGGTTTAATGATTTTAACATTTAAGCCATTTGTCGAGGGCGATTTGATTAAAGTCAATCAAGGTGAATTAATTGGTTATGTTGAAAGTATTCGTTTTCGTCATACGATTATTCGTACATATGAAAGTAATCGTATTATTGTGCCAAATGCAACATTGAATTCGGCTACGATTGAAAATGCATTTTTTCAAGATACACGAAAAAATAACTATTTAGAAATTGAGGTTTCTTATGGAACAGATATTGATTTGGCGATAGATATTTTAAAGAGTTTAGTTGAAAAAACAATGAATGAATATGAAATTCAAAGTGAGGATCCAATTGAAGTAAAAGTCATCAACTTTTCTACAACAGGCATTGATTTGCGTGTTGTTGTTCCAAGTAAAACGAGTTTAGAGGGTTTTGATATGCTCGCAAAAATTCGTTATGAACTTATAAAAGAGTATGAAAAAGCTAATATCCATTTTGGAAATTATTCAGTAGAGGTAAGTCAATCATGATAAAAGTATATACAGAAGTCTTGGGATTTAATAATTTAATGTATCGCTACATGAGTTTACCTAACTCATTATCTTTGGCGGATTTAGCTTATTATACATTGGCATCTTACTTATCTGAAGAATATGCGGACTTTGTGATTGAGTCGAATGGTATTCCTTTTGCGTGTCCAAATTGTGAGGATGAACAATTTAATAAGTTACCTTGTGCTTCATCGATTCAACCAGATTTCAAAGAGGGAGATACTTTTAAGATGGTTTATGATTTAGAAGAGCCTTTTGAGATTGAAATTCAAGTTGAAAAAGTAGATGATATAGAAGAAGAGTCTAGTGTGATTAATGGTCGTGGTTTTGCGATTTGGGATGGCTTTAAAGAATTTCAGGATTATTATTATTATCAATCCATGGAATTATTTGAAAAATATGTGAAAGCGAATGATATGAATTTATCGGATTTTCCTGTGGATGAAGATCTTGATATTATTGAATTAAACAAGGTATTGGAAGATAATTTTGAAGAATTAAAAGATGTGTATGAGGGTGAGTAGATGAAAGTATATGAGATGAGTTTTCGTGATATGAATCAAAAAATGGTAGAGATTCATGGCGTGAAAATGGTTAAGCTTTTAGAGAAGATGGGATTAAAGTTAGATAATCTATATGGTGCATTAATGTATGGTTATATCGATCATAATGCGGGCTTTATTTTTGAAATCGTAGCTTTGGAAACAAAGAAACGTAATATTGAATATCGTATTGTGCCGATTGGTGTATCTTGTAAGATTTGTCGTTTTGATGTGCAGGAAATGGATATTCAAATCTTGGATAATGTGAATGTGGAATTGTTCCAAGATAAGATTGATATGGTTGAAAAGGCTACAGAAGTTTCTAAAGAATTAGAAGAGCTTCGTCTATATAAAGAGTTAGATTCATCCAGACATTTAGAGTATCCAGATGATATCATGGTATATTTTTTAGAAGAAGGAAAAGATGTAGAGGCATGCTGGGTTCGTCTTGAAGGAATACAAGATGGAAAGATGTATGGAAGTGTATTAACGGCTTTGCACCAGGATTTTGGTGTGAAAGAAAAGGATACAATTTATTTTGGCATGACAGAAATGGAAGATCACAAGTTGGCGTGTGTGTGGGTGAAAGAAGATGAATAAAGAGGATTCATTATATTCAATTTATGTACAAATATTAAAAGAAGAATTAGTGATGGCTATGGGTTGTACAGAGCCTATCGCGATTAGTTATGCGTGTGCTAAGGCAACACAAGTGCTAGATCATTTACCAGATCGTATTGTTGTTAAGGCAAGCGGAAGTATTATTAAAAATGTGAAGAGTGTTATCGTGCCTCATACAAATGGTTTAAAAGGGATTGAAGTTGCAGCAGCAGCTGGTGCTTTATATGGGGATGCAAACGCAAAACTTGAAGTACTTTCTAGTGCGACGCGTGAACAAATAGAAGAATTACCAGAATATGTTCAGAACACAAATATTACTGTGCAGCACATTGAACAAGGTCATGTATTTGATTTAGAAATCAATGTGTATTATGAACAAGAACATGCAAGTGTTCGTATTGTAGATACGCATACGAATATTGTGCAGATTGAAAAAGATTGGAAAGTTATCTTTGAAGATAAGACGACAAGCTTAGAACATAAGGCGGATCATAGTGCTTTGATCATGAAACAAATTTGGGATTTTGCCAAAACCGTGGATATTGAGGATGTAAAAGAAATATTGGATCGTCAAATTGCTTGTAACATGGCTATCGCAAATGAGGGAATTCATAATTCATATGGTGCAAACATTGGTCATGTGATCTTGAATATGGATTTGGATTGTGTAAAGACAAGGGCCAAAGCTTATGCGGCTGCTGGGTCGGATGCAAGAATGAATGGTTGTGAACTACCAGTAGTCATTAATTCAGGAAGTGGAAATCAGGGGATTACTTGCTGTGTGCCGGTTGTTGTATATGCCAAAGAATTGAATTCTGCGCAAGAACAATTGTATCGTGCTTTAGTTTTATCGAATTTGACTGCTATTTATATTAAAACAGGTATTGGTACTTTATCAGCATTTTGTGGGGCTGTTAGTGCTGGAGCTGCTGCAGGTGCTGGAATTGCCTACTTACATGATGGAACATATGAAGAAATTCAACATACCATTGTGAATGCGTTAGCTATTCTTTCGGGAACCATTTGTGATGGGGCAAAGGCTAGTTGTGCAGCTAAAATTGCTTCTAGTATAGATGCCGGTATCATGGGATATTATATGTATAAAAATAAGCAACAATTCTATGCGGGAGATGGAATCGTTGCTCATAGTGTGGATGAAACAATTCAAAATATTGGAACTCTAGGTTCTCAAGGAATGCTTCAAACAAATGATAAAATTATTGAGATGATGATTTCTTGCGATTAAAAGTCGATAAGCGAATGATTAGTTGAGGTTCATATTCCATATGGACGATACGTTTTCGTTCGCTTTTTGTTTGTTCTAGAAGAATGTCTACAGCTTCCTTGCCTTTTTCACAAGCACCATGATCGACGGTTGTAAGTTGAATTTGTGGGAAATCTGTTTCTGGAATATTGTCAAATCCAGCTACACTTGTTTTGATGTTGTGATCTTTTAAACAGGCTAAGATACCTAAAGCTGTCATGTCATTATTTCCTATGTAGGCATCGTATTTATCACCTAAAATTTGTTTTGTCAAACGATACCCGTTTTCATATTCCCTTTTTTCAATTGGGTACATATCAAATTGTTTAGAAGAACTAAAGAATACTTGTGTGTTGGATATTACACTTTTTACACCTTCATATCTTTCGTTTCTACCTATTTCTGTTGTATCTAATGGACTTGAAATATACGCAATTTTCTTATGTCCTAATTGTTTTAAATGATTACCTAATAGATTTCCACATTTAAAACTGTTGAGTTCAATCGAATCACAATCGAGATTTTTTGGCTTATCCCCGATAATGATGCATGGAATTTGTTTGGAAAGTGCATTCCATTCATCAACAAATTTTGGGGGATATAGAAGAATGATTCCACATGGTTTTAATAGTTTTAAGCTTGAAAGTGCATGTTTTTCGAGCTCATCTTTACGAAGTGTGGAAATTGTAAGGATTTGTGTTTTGGTCTTGTTTGCTTGTTGAATGATGCTTGAAACGACCATAGAATAATATGAATTTGATAAATTCGAACAAATAACGACAATCGTATTCTTAGTATTTGAATATCTTTTTTTTACTTCTGGCTTTTTATATCCCATTTGTTTGGCTGTTTTTTTGACAAGTTTAACAGTTTCTTCTTTGAATGATACATTTTTATTATCACTTAAAATCATAGATACAGTGGATTGTGATACATTTATAGCTTTGGCTATATCACGTGTAGTTACTTTGTTTCTTTTTCCCATAATGAACCTCTTTTGATTTATTTTGATTAATTTATTGATTACTAATCAAATTATTAATCAAAGTCTATTTTTATCTTACACCATTTTATTTGATTGTCTAGCTATTAATCAATAATTTGATTAATAAAATCAGTTGGTTTTACCTGTTTGAAAGGAAATAAAAATAGGCGTATCGTTACTTTGAAAGAGGTGTGAACTATGTATGATTGTATAATAATTGGAGCGGGTATCAGTGGATGCTCTTTAGCTTTTGAATTGAGTAAATATAGTGGAAAAGTATTGTGGCTAGAAAAAAATAATGATGTGGCAGATGAAATGACCAAGGCCAATAGTGCTATTATTCATGCGGGCTATGATCCAGAGCCAAATACTTTGATGGCAAAATATAATATTTGGGGTAATAAAATTATTCCTTCTTTATGTAAAGATTTAGATGTACCTTGTAAAAATATTGGTTCTTTAGTTGTTGGATTTAGTGAAGAGGATGATAAGACAATTGAAATGTTATATAAGCGTGGTATTGAAAATGGTGTTGAAAATCAGCGTATTATTAAGCAGCCTGAGTTATCAAAAATGGAACCTAATTTAAATCCAGCTTGTACAAGCGCTTTATATGCACCAAGTGCATGTATTATCAATCCTTGGCAGTTTGCGATCGCATTAAGTGAAGTGGCAATTCAAAATGGTGTAGAGCTTCGTTTGAATGAAGAGGTTACGAGTATAAAAAAAGATGGAGATATCTTTATCGTGAATGATACATACAAGGCTAAGTTAGTTGTAAATTGTGCGGGTGTTATGTGTGATCATGTGACTGGACTTATCAAGAAGCCAAATTATAAGATTACGCCGAATAAGGGTGAATATTATTTATTGGATAAATCACAAGGAAACTTGGTTCATCATGTTATTTTCCAATGTCCTACAAAGATTGGTAAGGGTGTGTTGGTTGCTCCTACAGTAGATGGAAACTTGATTGTAGGTCCTACAAGTACAAATACAAATGTGGATGATTATTCGACAACGTCAGCAGGATTAAAAATAATTCGTGAAAATGCGGTTAAATCTGTGCCAAATATGAAGCTTCAAGAAAACATTCGTACTTTTGCAGGATTGCGTGCAAGAAGTGATACAAAAGATTTTATTGTTGGCGAAGATAAAGATGTGCATAATTATTTCTCGATTGCAGGTATGGCAAGTCCTGGTTTAAGTAGTGCAAGTGCAATCGCATTAGATGTTGTAAAAATGATGCAGGAAAAGGATTATTTCTTAAATTTAAAGAAGGATTATGTTTCTACAAGAAAAGTTGTTCGATTTAAAGAAATGTCACATGAACAAAGAAAAGAATATATTGAAAAACATCCTGAGTATGGTCGTATTATTTGTCGTTGTGAAACGATCAGCGAGGGAGAAATTATTGATGCGATTCGTCGTAGTCCAAAACCAGTGAGTTTAGATGGAATCAAACGTCGATGCAATGCAGGTATGGGAAGATGTCAGTCTGGTTTTTGTGGACCTAGAGTACAAGAGATTCTTGCCAATGAGTTGGGCGTTAGTCAACTAGATATCATGTTAGATAAGAATGGTTCTTATATTTTATGTGGAAGAACAAAGGAGAATGACGATGAATAATAAGTATGATGTAGTAGTCATTGGTGGTGGTCCTGCAGGTCTTGCCAGTGCGATGGCAGCCAAACAAAATGGCGCAAAATCTGTTTTGATTATTGAACGAGATAAAGAGTTGGGTGGTATTTTAAATCAGTGTATTCATAATGGTTTTGGTTTACACCACTTTAAAGAGGAATTAACAGGCCCAGAATATGCCGGTAAATATATTGATGAAGTCAATAAGACAGATATTGATATATTATTGGATACAATGGTTATTGAGATTACGCCAGATAAAATGGTGTATTGTTCAAGTAGCATTCATGGATATTTAATGATTCAGGCTAAATCGATTATTTTAAATATGGGTTGTCGTGAAAGAACACGTGGAGCCATTGCGATTCCAGGCACAAGAGCTTCTGGTGTATTTACGGCAGGTGCAGCTCAGCGATATGTAAATATTGAAGGGTATATGCCTGGTAAAAGAGTTGTGATTTTGGGTAGTGGTGACATTGGTTTGATTATGGCTCGAAGAATGACTTTAGAAGGCGCAAAAGTTTTGGCAGTTGTTGAAGTTATGCCTTATTCGAATGGTTTGAATCGTAATATTGTTCAATGTCTACATGATTATGATATCCCATTGTATTTAAGCCATACAATTACGGATATTGTGGGTAAGTCTAGAGTAGAAAAAGTTGTTGTTTCTAAGGTGGATGAAAATAGAAATCCAATTGAAGGAACCGAGATGGAATTTGATTGTGACTGCGTTTTATTGTCAGTTGGATTGATTCCAGAAAATGAGTTGTCAAATGATTTAGGGGTTGAAATGGATTCTAGAACACATGGACCTATTGTTTATGAAAATATGGAGACTTCTATGGAAGGGGTATTCGCATCAGGCAACGTTGTGCATGTGCATGATTTAGTGGATTTTGTAAGTTTGGAAAGTGAAAAAGCTGGAATGGGTGCTGGTCGATATGTTTCAAATGGCGAAGTATCTAAGGATCGTGTCGTTAAGACGATAAATGGAGATAATATTTCGTATGTAGTTCCGCAATATATTCGTAAGGATAATGTAGAAAAGAGTGTTGAACTATCTTTCCGTGTAAGAAGACCAACACAACAGGTAAATATTGTTGTGAGGGATGGGGATACTGTAATTGCGAAGTTTAAAAAGGAACATGTGATACCAAGTGAAATGGAGAAGATATCTATTCCTAAAGTGTTGCTTGAAAAGGCAGATAAAGAATTGGTTGTATCTGTAAAGGAGGATGTGCAATGAGAGAGTTAATTTGTATAACTTGTCCTAAGGGTTGTCACTTAAAGGTGGATGAAGAAAATGATTATAAAGTAACTGGAAATGGCTGTCCTAGAGGTGCAATCTACGGAAAAAAAGAGTGTACACATCCAACTCGTGTGGTGACAAGTACAGTTAAAATTGTAGGTGCAGAAATTGAAAGATTGAGTGTGAAGACGAATGGGGATATTCCAAAAGAAAAAATCTTTGATGTGATGAAAGAGTTGAATCATGTAGTTGTGAAGGCGCCAGTACATCGTGAAGATGTAATTGTCTCTGATATTTGTGGTACGGGTGTTGATTTAGTTGCGACGAAAGACTTATAATATGACTGTTAAAAGTGGGGAGCTTTTAGGCTGAGAGTAGGTTTGTCCTAGACCCAATAACCTGATTTGGATAATGCCAACGTAGGGAATATATCTTTTTGATAGGGAGCTGCAGATTGGTTTTTTTGCAGCTTTTTTCTTGGTGGTGAGAAAATGAATTATTCTATTTTTGATGTGGATGGAACAATACTAGATTCAATGGAAGTATGGAATACTTTGGCAAGTCGATATGTTCAAAGTTTGGGTATGATTCCCCAAAATAATCTTGATGAAATTGTTTCAAATATGAGTTTAGAACAGAGTGCAACATATTTGAAGAAGCATTATGGAATCAATAAATCAGAAGAACAAATCATTTCAGAAGTATTGAATCTTATATCGGATTTTTATAAGTATGAAGTGAAGCTTATGCCTGGGTTTAAAGATTTTATTTCACATTATGATTCAGTCAATGTGATTGGTACGAGTTGTGATGAAAAGTTAGTAAAAATTGCGTTGAATAGATTGGGTGTGTTGAATTATTTTGAAGATATTATAACTTGTTCAAAGGTGAATAAGTCAAAGAATGATCCGGATTTTTATTTGGCTTGTGCACAAGTTTTAAACCAAAGACCGGAAGATATAGTTGTGTTTGAGGATGCAGATTATTGTATAGATGTGGCGAGAAAAATTGGATTTAAAGTGATAAAAATAAAAGATTGGAGAGATTTAAATGAAGAGTGCATTAACAATTGCGGGAAGTGATTCGAGTGGAGGAGTAGGCATTTAGGCAGATATCAAAACAATGTGTGCTAACCATGTGTTTGCGACAAGTGCAATTACGGCATTAACTGCTCAAAATACTTTGGGAGTTACAGGCATTACGGATGTAATACCTGAATTTTTAGGTGAACAACTAGATGCAGTATTTACAGATATTTATCCGGATGCTGTAAAGATTGGAATGGTATCAAGTTCTAGTTTGATTGAAATGATTGCAAAGAAACTTAAGGAATATAAGGCAGAAAATATTGTGGTCGATCCTGTAATGGTTGCGACAAGTGGTGCAAGATTGATTAGTGAAGATGCGATTGAAACATTAAAAAAAGAATTGTTGCCTTTAGCTACTTTGATTACTCCAAATATTCCGGAAGCAGAAGTACTTTCAGAAATGGATATTATGGATGAGGAAAGTATGGTTGAAGCGGCAAAAAAAATCAGTGAAACTTTTTGATGTGCTACTCTAGTTAAGGGCGGTCATCAAATCAATGATACGAATGATTTATTATATAGAAATGATTCATTTACTTGGTTTAAAGGGAAACGTATCAATAATTCAAATACACATGGTACGGGTTGCACTTTGTCGAGCGCAATCGCATCAAATCTTGCGAAAGGATTTGATTTGGATGATTCGGTAAAACGTGCAAAAGATTATATTTCAGGTGCGTTAAGTGCAATGCTTGATTTAGGTAAAGGCTCAGGTCCGATGGATCATTCGTTTGCGATAGATAATGAATATACAAAGGAACCATTCTAGTGTTGGCGTCTAGAATGGTTCCTTTTTGTTTATTATTATTTTTAGGAGAGAGATATGAATATTGGTTTATTTTCTATATTCATTGCCTTATCTTTAAGGCACTTATCTCATATCGT
>OOCB01000444.1_pt1 | contig 67421 bp, 49 predicted proteins | sample 1671351 | NCBI WGS metagenome assembly OOCB01 (sample SAMN06348148, study PRJEB24527) | human gut metagenome | biome: human gut; feature: ankylosing spondylitis patient; material: feces | host: Homo sapiens | place: China | collected 2015-10 | reverse complement strand
TCACCGGTGTGCACGCCGACCGGGTCGACGTTCTCGATCGGGCAGACGACCACGACGTTGTCGTTGCGGTCGCGCATGAGCTCGAGCTCGAATTCCTTCCAGCCCTCGATGCCCTCTTCGATCAGGACTTCGTCGGTGGGCGAGTAATGGATGCCGGCGCCGGCGATGCGGTGCAGCTCCTCCTCGTTGTGGGCGATGCCGGAGCCCAGGCCACCCATGGTGAAGCTCGGGCGCACGACCAGCGGGTAGCCGAACTTCTCGGCGATCTTGTCGACTTCCTCGATGCTGTGGGCGATGTCGGAGCGGGCGGATTCGGCGCCGGCCTCGTCAACGACCTTCTTGAACAGTTCACGGTCCTCGCCACGGTCGATGGCTTCCAGGGAAGCACCGATCAGTTCGACGTTGTACTTCTTCAGGACGCCGGCCTCGCCCAGCGCCATGGCGGCGTTGAGCGCGGTCTGGCCGCCCAAGGTGGGCAGGAGCGCGTCGGGGCGTTCCTTGGCGATGATCTGCTCGAGGATCGGGGTGGCGATCGGCTCGATGTAGGTGGCGTCAGCCATCTCCGGGTCGGTCATGATGGTGGCCGGGTTGGAGTTGACGAGGATGACGCGGATGCCTTCCTCACGAAGGACGCGGCATGCCTGGGTGCCCGAGTAATCGAACTCCGCAGCCTGACCGATCACGATCGGGCCGGAGCCGATGACCATCACGGATTTGATGTCGGTGCGCTTCGGCATATCACTTACCTTCCTTGGAGTTGTTCTTCATAAGTTCGCAGAAACGGTCGAACAGGTAGGCCGCATCGTGCGGGCCTGCTGCGGCCTCCGGGTGGTACTGCACGGAGAATGCGGGGATGTCCACGCACTGCAGGCCTTCGACCACGTCGTCGTTCAGATCGATGTGGGAGACGAACACCTTGCCGTACTTGCCGTTTTCAAACGGCGCGTCGACCTGCTTGCCGATCGGGGCGTCGACCGCGAAGCCGTGGTTGTGGGCGGTGACCTCGACCTTGCCGGTGGTCAGATCCTTGACCGGCTGGTTGATGCCGCGGTGGCCGAACTTGAGCTTGTAGGTGCCGAAGCCGAGTGCGCGGCCGAGCAGCTGGTTGCCAAAGCAGATGCCGAAGAACGGGTAGCCGGCGTCAAGTACCTGGCGCAGCAGCTCGATTTCGGGACCGGCCTGTTCCGGGTCGCCCGGACCGTTGGAGAAGAAGACGCCGTCCGGGTTCAGGTTCTCGATTTCGGCGAAGGTGATGGTGGAGGGCACCACGTGCACGCGGCAGCCGCGTTCGGCCATGCGGTGCGGGGTCATGCCCTTGATACCGAGGTCCACAGCGGCCACGGTGTACAGCGGCTCCTTGCCTTCGTACTCGCCGCACGGTTCGATGGTGTAGGTCTCCTTGGTGGACACCTCGTCGTACAGGCTCAGACCCTGCATCTGCGGGGTGTTCTTGACGTCTTCGAGCAGCTGCTCGATGGTCTTGAGCGCGCCGGTGGCCTGATCGGTCAGGGCGTCGCCGGAGAAGATGCCGGCGCGCATCACGCCTGCGGAACGCAGGTGGCGCACCAGCTTGCGGGTGTCGATGTGGCTCAGGCCGACGATGCCGTTCTTGGCGAGGTCGTCGTCCAGGCTGCCTTCGGCACGCCAGTTGCTCACGTTCGGAGAGGGATCACGCACAATGTATCCGGCAACCCAGATGCGGGAGGACTCAGGGTCTTCGCTGTTGACGCCGGTATCGCCGATGTGCGGGAACGTCTGCACAACGATCTGGCGATCGTAGCTCGGATCGGTGAGCGTCTCCTGGTATCCGGTCATACCGGTGGCGAAGACGATCTCACCGGTCGTCTCGCCGAGGGCGCCGTATGGCTCCCCCACATATACCTGTCCGTCTTCCAAAACGAGGACTGCATCGTCCTTGTCATACATCGGAATTGCGATGGTCCCGGACTCGTTCTGGCTCACCAAAACCCCCTTATGTTTTTCGGGTATTCGTACCAAGGTTAACGGCCAGCGCAGACTCACACGCCGTTGGACGCAAAGTCTCACCCCCGCTGGCGGGGCTGTCGGCAAGGTGCCGACTTGAGAATGTACGGCGGCACAAGTGTCCGCCCATGAAAAAGCCTCCCGAATGGGGAGGCTGAACAACAAATGACTAATCGACCGTCGGCTGAATCTCAGCGGACGGGGCAGCAGGCTCGTCGGATGCACCGGACGAATCGGGCGAATCGGAAACATCGCCCTCATCGGTCGGCTCGGATGCGGCGGCAGCGGAATCGGACGATTCCTCATCGGCCTCTTCTGCCACGGACTCCGGTGCCGGTGCTGCATTCTTGGCGGTGCACACCGCAGACAGCAGGCCATGGATGAAAGCGGGCGAATCGTCATCGCACAGGGTCTTGGCCAATGCCAGAGCCTCGTCGATGGCGACCTTGTCCGGCACATCATCGGTGAACAGAATCTCCCAAGCGGCGATACGCAGAATGTTGCGATCGACCACGCCCATACGGCGGACCTTCCAACCCGTGGAGTGTTCGTCCAGGGTCATGTCGATCTGACGACGGTGCTCGGCCACGCCCTTGACGATTTCAATGGCATAGTCGGGAAGCGGGGTCTGGGCACCGGGATGTGCGATGCGCTCGTCAAGCAGGGAGAGAATATCCTGGCTTTTTTCGTCGGCTTCGTACAGGGTGTTCAGAGCCCTTTTGCGCGCGGTGGAACGTGCCATACTGCTGCTGTCCTAGTCCTTTATACGGTCGGTCGTCTGTTGAGGATGCGGAGATCAGTTGTTCTCGCGGCCGGTGTAGGAACCGTCCTCGGTGTTGATCTTGACGCGGTCGCCCTCATTGATGAACAGCGGGACCTGAATCTCGGCTCCGGTCTCAACGGTGGCCGGCTTGGTGCCGGCGTTGGAGCGGTTGCCCTGCAGGCCCGGCTCGGTGTGGGTGATGGTCAGGACCACGGAGCCCGGCAGATCGACGCTCAGCGGGGTGCCGTCGTGGAAGGAGACCAGGCAGTCGGTGCCTTCGAGCAGGAACTTGGCCTTGTCGCCCAGAAGGGTCTTCGGAACCATGATCTGATCGTAGGTGGTCATGTCCATGAACACGAAGTTGTCACCGTCCTCGTAGGAGTACTGGAGAGTGCGGTTGTCCACGGTCTCGAATTCCATCTTCATGCCCGCGTTGAAGGTCTTGTCGACGATCTTGCCGGAGAGCACGTTCTTGATGGTGGTGCGCACGAAGGCGGGGCCCTTGCCCGGCTTGACGTGCTGGAACTTCATGACGGTCCACAGCTGCCCGTCGAGGTTCAGGACGGATCCGTTCTTGATGTCGTTAGTAGTCTGTGCCACGTTATTCACCTATTTCAAATTCAAACTAGCTTAGGCAAAGCCCAAAAATTGCCTCGGCTATTATGCCACACCGGGTATACAGGAAGTGAACGCTGGGGTTTCCCATGTGCCCCCGGCTAGACTGGATGAATATGCGATCCTTCTTCGAAGCCATATCCGTGTCCTGCGTCATCCCCGCGCAATCGCCGGCGGACGACGAACGCACGGTGTTCGAGAACCTGTCCTTTGCTGTGGAGCGCGGCGAGATCGTCGATCTGGTGGGACCGTCCGGCTCCGGCAAGTCGAGTCTGTTGACCGCGTGCGCCCGGCTCAACCCGCATGCGCACGGCGCGTTCGCCCTTGAAGGCAAGGGCAGCGGCGAGTTCACGCCGCAGCAGTGGCGGCGGGATGTCGCCTACCTGCCGCAGAAGCCGATTCTGACGGGCAAGAACGTGGCCGAGGCGATCCGCCTGCCCTGGACGCTCGCGATTCGCGGCAAGGGCGGCAAGGGCGAGCATCTGCTGCCCGACGAGCGCATCCGCACGACGTTGGACGCGATGGGCTGCGAGGACATCGATCTGGAGCGCGCCCCGCACGACCTGTCCGGCGGCCAGGCGGCCCGCGTGGCCCTGGCCCGCACACTGCTCACCGATCCGAAGGTGCTGCTGGCCGACGAGGTAGATGCCGGTCTCGACGACGACAACGCGGCCAAGGTGGCTACAATCATGGCGGACGCGGCCGCACACGGCATGGCGATCATCCGCATCCGCCACCGTCCGCCGGACGGACGGGCCACCCGCACGCTGACACTGGACAAGGGGCGGCTGACCGAACACGAGATGACGGATCCGGCGGCGCAGGACGCGAACGCGGTGTCTGCCGGCGCCGATGAAAATGAGGAGACGCAGGCATGAGCGGCGATCTGGGCAATTCCTACAACATCGATATCTGGGGTCTGCTCATCGCGCTGGGCATGGTGGCCGTGGCGGCCATCATCAGCGAACTGATGCACATGGGCATCGGCAAGACCCTGATGTGGTCATCGTGCCGCGCATTGGTGCAGCTGTGCGCCATGGGCTTCATCATCGGCTACGTGATCCGGTCGAACAGCGTATGGATGGTGTTCGCCCTGATGGCGGTCATGCTGGTGGCGGCCGTGCAGATCGTGATGTCCCGCGCACGCGGCATCCCCAAGGGCCTTGCCGGGCCGATCTTCCTGAGCCTGGTCATCACCATGCTGCTGATGCTGGCGCTGGTCACCGAGCTCATCGTGCGCCCGCACCCGTGGTACGCGCCCCAGCTGGTGGTGCCCCTGACCGGCATGCTGCTGGGCAACACCGTAACCGCCTTGGCGGTGGGATTGAGCCGTTTCTACGAGAGCATGGAGGAGCGGCGTGACGAGGTGGATATGATGCTGGCGCTGGGAGCGACCCCATGGGAGTCGGCCCGCCCGTCCATCGTCTCGTCGATTCGCCTGGGCCTGCTGCCCACCACCGCCTCGCTGGCGTCCAGCGGCATCGTGACGATCCCGGGCATGATGGCCGGTCAGGTGATCGCCGGCGGCGACCCGCTCAACGCCGCCAAGTACCAGTTCGTGGTCCTCGACGCCATCGCCGCGCTGACCCTGCTGGCCGACGGCCTGATCATGGTCATGATCTACCGCACCTGCTTCACCGCCGACGACCAATACCGCCCGCCCGAAGCGCGCTAATCAGCTAAGCTCCCTCTGATAAGCTCCCTCTGACGAGGGAGCTGTCGAACGCAACGAGACTGAGCGAGAGACCACCCTACGCGATGGTGACCAGCGTGCCGTCCGGCACCTGGTCATAGAACCATTGCGCGTCGGCCACAGTCAGGCGCACGCAGCCGTGCGAGGCGGGCTGGCCGAGTTTGGCACCCTCCTCCGGCAGATAGTCGCCGAAGGCCTCGCCGGTCGGCACCGAGTGGAACAGGTACGAACCGTAGAACTGCACCCAATAGTCGGCGCCCATGCCTTCTTCGGCATTGTAGAAGTGTTCGCCGCGTGTATCGATGGTGTACGAGCCGTGCGGGGTGGCGTCGTCGACGCCGGTACTGGCGATCATCGTATAAATGGTCTGGCCACCGGACTTGACGTACACCCGTTGTTTGGCGAGACTGACCTCCACGCTCAGGTCGGAGTACTGGGATAGGTCGGGCTGTTTGCCGGTCGGCCCCTTCCAGTCCACGCTTTGCGCGGCTTTGTCATCGCCGTTCTGCGTGTTCTGCGTCTTCCGCGACCCGCCCTGTTTGCCGCTATCGGGAACCTGCTTGCGGGTAACGGCCGTGGGCTCGTTCGCCGCTGCGGTTGCGGCGGCGGATGCGGTGTCGGCTCGCGGCCAGCTGCGCTGCGCCGCCGCGGTCTCGACTCCGGCGCCGATCAGGCAGAACAGGATACAGCAGGCGACCACTCCGCGCCGAATCACGTAGACCCGATCGCGACTCCAATTCACGTTCAACGTCGGCAGCCTCACCATATGCCTCTTCTCACCACAAAGACCATTCGGGTCGATTGTAAACAGGCATTGCGACGCCCTACGCCTCGGTTTCAGCCGTGATCTCGACTGCAGGAACGGCATCGTCCGGGGAATCTTCGCCCGACGCCGGCACCGTCCAGCGCCGCCGCAGCAGCATCCACAGGCCGATGAAGCACAGGAGCCCACCGGTACGGTGGTAGACACTCATCTCCTGAGTGAGTCGCTGCACGCGGTCGGCAATCCGGCGCGTACGGGTATGCGATTTGACGATGGAGAAACGTGAGACGCACAGCATCGCGTAGTACACGGCGCTCACGATGAACAGCACGGACATCGTCCACAATCCCATCGCCAGTTTGACGATGGCCATAATGCCGCCGAGCGTTGTGGAGAAGGCGACGGCCAGTGCGACTTTGTCGTTGTTTTCCATGGCGCCCAGGATGTTCAGCGTGGTGGATTTGCCGGCGCCGGATGCGCCGAGGAGACTGCCTGGCCATTCCTGCAACCGGTCCTGTTCCCCGGCGAGCCGGATATCGACTCCATCGCCGATCCGGCCGAACGCAAACGCCGCATCCTTCTGAAGCAGTTCTACGTTTCCGGCATCATCGGCACATTCCGTGCAGCGCTAAGCGGCTCGATCATGACCACCCCCACCGAGATCGGGCACTTTGTCTCCGAAGAACTGCTCCCCCGCATCGCGCCGCATATGCAAATGCCATCGCAATCGGAAACAGCGCAGCAGCCAGCGGCATCACCGCAAGCCCAGTAGCGAGGTCAACCCACAGCTGGCGGCGCGGGAAACAGGTCGCGCCGCCCAGTACGCGAATCCGGCGAGCTTCTACCGAGTCGCGAGGAAGAAGAAACGCGGGAAGGGGAAGATGATGCTGCCGTCCGACTGTGTGGGGTATTCCTCGCGGACTTGGGCGAACACTTCGGCCTCGAACTTCTTGCGCCCGGCGTCGTCAAGCGCTTGCAGATACGGCCTCATGCCGGTGCCACGATACCAGTCCATAACCGCCTCATGCGAGGGCAGCGTGTGCATGTACGTGACCTTCCACATGCGGAAGGCGCTGGCATGCGCATGCAGCAGCTCCCAGTATTCGGGCGGCGTGAGGTTGTAGAACTCGCGTTGCTGCGGCAGCTTGTCCGCGAACGCGGGCGAGTGCACGATACCACCGATGATGCGGTGAATCGGCTCCTCATAGTTCATCGGCGTCTGCACAGCCAGCACTCCCCGACCCTGAGCCGGGCGAGCAGTCCGGGAATCAGATGCGGATGGTCCGGCACCCATTGGATGCAGGCATTGGAGAAGACCACGTCGAAGTCGGCCGGCAGCTCGTCCAGCCGCGCGGACACGTCGCACAGCTGGAAATCGATGTCGGGATAGGTTTTGCGCGCTGTCTCGATCATGACCGGCGAGCTGTCGACGCCGAGAATCTTGGCATGGGGATAGCGCTCGCGCAGCACGGCCGTGCTGTTGCCCGGCCCGCAGCCAATATCCAGCACGCGCGTGACGCTGCCGTCGTCCGGCGGCAGCTGCATCGCCAGATCACGCGCCGGCTGCGTGCGCTCCCGTTTGAATCGCAGATACTGTTCCGAATCCCAGGTAACCATGCTCCCCACGCTAATCAGCCATTCACATATCGGCCGATATTATCTCACAATTCAGCCGAGCAGGGCGTCGCGGCGGGCGATGAGCCCGTCAATCGCGGCCTCGCCTTCGATGACGGTGAAGGTCAGGGACTTGCGTTCGCTGGCCTGCGGGGCGATGGCGTGCAGGTCGCCGCGCTGCTCGTGCCAGCCTCGGCCGTGGACGCTGGAGTTCGAGGGTTCGAGGCCGACCACGTAGTCGCCCGCACCCGTCGACTTCCATTCCATGAAGTATGGGAAGAGGCTGGCGTCGAAGTCGATGACGACTCCGAGTCCGAGCTTGCGGTTGACCACGGCGGCGAAGCTGCGGCCGTTCTCGTCGGCGGCGAGCTCGTGCAGGTACACGCTTTCGGGACTGATCGTCGCGGAAGGATTCGTTGGTCACCTCATCCTCGACCGTGATCGACAGCCGGCCGTACACGCTGGTGATTGTGCGACGCAGTACGAGGTTCTCGCCGCGGTATTCGAACTGGCAGACGTCGAGGGCGCGGTCGGCCATGGACACGAAACGCAACGGACCGTTCTTCACCTCGATGGCCTTGAGGCCGTGGGCTCGGCCTTCCTAGTATTCGATCGGGCGCACGTAGGCGGCCTGCTGAAGGCTGCCCATATGGGCCAGCATGTCGGCTCGCGTGCTGTGTTCTGTGGACGTCATCGTCGTCACCGATCCTTGATATTTATGCCTCACGCCTGCGCAGCGGCGGCATCCGCGGCGTCGTTCTTCAGCGCGCGCAGCAGGGCCTTGTTGCGGGATTCGATGATGCGCTTGCCGTCCTCGCCCTGCCAGGAGAAGAAGCCCTGGCCGGTTTTGGCGCCGAGATTGCCTTCCCTGACCTTCTCGGCGAGCAGCGGGCTCGGGCCGGTGCCGTTGTCCATATCGTCGAACAGGTAAGTGCTGATGTTATAGAACACATCGAGGCCGCCGAGGTCGATGCTGGCGAGGGGGCCGACCAGATTCCAGCGACGGCCGAGACTGTACTTCATCACGTCGTCCACGGTGGCCGCGTCCGCGATGCCCTGCTGGACGATGTAGAACGCCTCGCGCAGCACGGCCAGTTGCAGGCGGTTGCCCACAAAGCCCAGCGATTCCTTCTTGATCTTCGCCGGCTTCTTGCCGATCTTGGCCATGAGGTCGAAGGTGATGTCCACCACCTTCGGATCGGTCTTCTCACCCGGCACCACTTCGACCAGCGGCATCAACTGCGCGGGGTTCCAGAAGTGCGCCACCACGAAGCGTTCGGGCTTCTTCAGCACCGACTGCAGCGCGGTGGGGCTCAGGCCGGAGGTGTTCGTGGACAGAATCGCGTCCTTGGGGGCGGCGTGCTCCACTTCGGCCCAGACGGACTTCTTGATGTCAAGGTTCTCGGCCACGGATTCGATGACGAAGTCCACGTCCGCCACGCCGCTCGCATAGTCGGCGTAACCGGTGATGCGGGCCAGCACCGCGTCCAAGGTGTCGCCATCCTTGAGTAGTCCGGCTTCGGCAAAGTCCTCGGCATCCGAACGAATCGCCTTCATCGCCTTCTCCAGCGAGGCCTCGCCGCGGCCGACCAGATGCACCGGATATCCGGACAACGCGAACTGCAACGTGATCGCGTGGCCCATGGTTCCCGTGCCGACGTTCGCAATCGTCTTGATATCGTCCACTGTCTCAATCACGGAGACCCCTTCTTTCCGGCGGTTCGTCTGACGTTGGTGTACGCATGAACAGCACCGTGCCGTTATGCGTTTGCTCGCATTCTATGCCGATTTCGCTACGTGAACATTTACTGAACATTTCGCGGATTCGACTAGTACAAATCCCCATATCAGCACAAAAGCGTGGTGCCGCAACACCGAAGTGTTCCAGCACCACGCTGAAATGTTCATGTCGTTACGCTGCTATCGCGCACCCACAGCGGAATCGATAGGAAACCTCACCGGAGTAGGTGAACACGGGGGCGACCAGCATGGACGGACCGAACATATACTGACGGTCCAGCGTGCGGCATGCCGGGTCATCGGGGAACTCCACGAACATGGAACGCATGACCGGAGTACCGTTCACATGAGGCTGCAGGCCAAGCTGGTAGACATACGGCATGAGTTCAAGCTTGAGCTTGGTGAACTCGCGCACCACATCCACGGCGGTCTGGCCGGGCACCAATGCGACGCCGTTCTTCTCGTCTTCCTCGTCGAACAGCCACGGCACACGGTACACGGTGGAACCGCGCAGTCGCGAGTGGGAGCCGAGCATGCCGAACGCCACCCAACGCTTGTAGACGGCCGGGTCCGGGAACGCGCCCTCGAAACCGCCGCTGTCGTGACTCCAGAAGCCGAAGCCGGAGGAGGTCAGCGACAGGCCGGCACGCAGGGACTGGGCCATGCCATTGAAGGTGGATTCGCAGTCACCGCCCCAGTGCACGGGCTGCTGCTGGCCGCCGACGGTGGCGGAGCGCGCATACAGGCAGGCGTTGCCCTTGCCGTAGGTTTCTTCGATGGCTTCGAACACGGCCTGGTTGTACAGCTGGGTGTACCAGTTGTGCATGGAGAGCTTCGGAGAGCCGTCATACCAGACGACGTCGCGCGGGATGCGCTCGCCGAAATCGGTCTTGATGGCGTCCACGCCCTGATTCAGCAGGGCCTTGACCTTGTCCTTGAACCATTCACGGGCGGCCGGGTTGGTGAAGTCCACCAAGCCCATGCCGGCCTGCCAGAAGTCGGTCTGCCAGACTTCGCCATTGGGCTTGCGCACCAGATAGCCCTTGTCTTCGTGCAGGCGCTTCAGCGTGGATTCGATGTCGCCGAAGAAACGCTTGTCCCACTCGAAATCGCACCAATGGAACTCGCGCATCCAGTAGCAGTCGTAGTGGAAGGCGGCCAGCGGAATATCACGCTCGGCCATACCGTCGATGAAGGAGTTGATGGTGGCCTCGGTGTTCTCGGAACCGATCTCAAAGGAGACATGGCCGCGGTTGTTGACCAGTACGCCATACCCATTGGAGGTCATGTAGAACGGGATGTCCTTGTAGCCCTGCTCGGAAGCAGTGCCGCCATCCTCATTCCAGATGTCGACGCTCTGACCATTCTTCACGTAAGCGCCGAAGCGTTCGCCCAAGCCGTATACGTCTTCGCCAACCGACAGATGCAGCTGGATGGCAATGAACACGTCGGATTCATCACGGGCGGAACCGTCCATGGTCACACCGAATTCGCTGACCGGCTGGGCGGTGACGTTCGATTCGGCACCGAGCTTGAATCGGCCCAGCGACTTGCCTGCGGACTCAGTGAGCACCTTGCCGTCCTCGCCGATGAAGGTCAGGTTCCAGGGGGCGCCCTTGACGACCTTCACGGTAAGTCCGCCAGTGGTCAGCGTGACATCCGCGCCATTGACGCCGACTTCGCCGTCGCCATTGCCGTTCGCCTGAACGGTCACGTAATCACGGTTGCCGGGTTCGTCGGCATTGAGCGGGAATCCGGGGTATTCGGTGGCGCCTTGCCAGTGTTCGGCACACACACGAATCACGCCTTCCGCAGGTGTGGTGATGTCCACATTGAATGTGGGCAGGTTCAGGGTATCGTATCGGCCGCGCACCACGGAGGTCGGGGCGAGGACGTTGAGGCTTTCGGTGGTGGCATCCGCCGCCAGTTCGTAGGCTTCACGAGCGTAGAGGGCGTCGACGCCGTCACGAATCATCCAGTAGCCGTTGGTGAACTTCATTGTTGCTGCTCCTTGGTGGAGAGGTGGTTTCGACCGCCAGGGAACAAGGCAGCCGAAACCAAAATCAATATGTGCTGCTTGTTGATTGAATTGCCTGTTGTGCGAATGACCTTACTTCACCGCGCCGGTGGTGATGCCGTACCAGTCGCCGGAGCCCATCATGCCTTGCTCATCGTACTTGCCGGTGTCGGCCAAGGAACCGGTGATAATCTTGTCCCAGCCATATTCGGACACGTAATCGTTGAGGTTGGTGAGCAGGCCTTGGCTGGCGAGCAGGCCGGACGTGGCGTTGCCCTTGTTGTATTCCATAACGTCCGGAGCGTCGTCGGAGTTGAGGACCTGGGAGGCGTTCTGGCGAATCTGTTCGAAGGCCTTCTTCTCGAATTCGACCTTGACGCCGGTCTCACACATTTTCATGCTTTATGCAAAAAATGTGAGGCATACGCACATTTCCCATCAAACGCACAGGTGCAAGAATGGCAGCAATTCGCCATTTTTGAAATCACCATGTGCGTTTGACGGCGCGTAAGCCTCACATTGTTCTCAGCAGGACCGAATTTCTGTGAGCCCCCTATAGCGCTCCCCTACGCAATATGTCCGCAAACGACCACACCACATGGGCGATACGCGCCAATTCGGCGTAACGGCCGATGGACAGCCACTGCACACGGTACCGTTCGAACCACAACTCCAAATCGGCGGCAAGACGGGCGCGGCGCGAGGCATCCAGCGCACGGCCGGTCACATCCTTGGTGTCACAGGCGTCCTCGCCGCCAGCCAATACCAGCAGTTCCTCACCCAGTCTATTGAACAACCGCTGCCCATCCAGCATCACCCACAGCAGCTCCGGGTTCAATCCTCCTCGTGCCGAGCCATCGAGCACCGCGACAACCGCACTGCCGCAATCAATCAACGCCCGGTCGCAATCCCGGCGTCGTTCGAGACGGGCATGGTTCCGCAGGAGCAATCGGCGGCGCGCGTCGGCGCATCCCAGCGCACGGTCAAACATGAGCTCTCCCCCGCACGACCGTTCCACATATGATGCCACATCCGTATTCAGCATGCCGGTGCCGGAACCGTATTCCAGTTCCAGCACTTGCACGGCGAGGTCCCAGGGGAACGACACTCCATCGGAGTCGATGCGAGCGAGTGAATCCATAAGCCAACCGGATTCGTCGCCATACGCCAGATTAGAAATCCGATGGTTCATTTCGCATGCGTCAATTGCAACCGGGTTCCACGCGTTTTGCGCACCGTAGCACAGTCCCGGCACGCTCAACCGCGGATCATTGACATGCCCATAGTCACCCCAATCGGTGACCACCATGCCTTCCGCACCATATTTGAGCCCAGCCACCGCCATGCGGTACGTGTTCAGCCAGGCACCGTCATAGTCGGGGAAGAACCGGCTCCACGCACGCACGGCAGGGCACACGAATTGGCGGCGGCCTTGTGATGCGATGGTCTGGATCTTGCTTTCGTCGATATCCGGCTCATACATCCAGTTGAGCATCGTGATGTCGCCGGGCAGCAAGTCCATGGTGTGCGGATTCTCGAGCGCGATATCCGCCCACAGCATCGGTTGTAGACCACGATGGGCAAGCGTGCTGCATAGGTCTTTGACGAAATCGGCATACAGCTCATCGCGACTGGCGCCCGGCGAGTCCTGTACGGACCGGCCACGGCCCAAGTCGAAAGTCTCATCGCCACCAATATTGAAGGACCGCGAGCGGAACAGCGGCGCGTATTCCTCGATTAGGCGCGAGGCGAAATCGTGCGACTTGGGGTTGGCTGCGTTCAGTGTGTGGTGTTCCATTCGTTCGATGAAACTGAACGGACGGTCGGCGTCTTCGGGGAACTCTCCCAGTCCACGATGTTCACGGGTGCGCAGGTTCATATACATGTGCCCGAAAGTGGCCAAGGACGGCACCAGTTCGATGCCGTGGTGTGCGCAGTATTCGTCCAGGAACATGATGTCGTCGGCCGTGAGCGGGTCAGTGCCGCGCCACGCTTCGCTGAGCTCGCCGAAAGCGAAGGCATGTTCCACGTACAGCTGGAATTGGTTGTACTTATACAACGCCAGCTGGTCGATGAACCAGGTGAGGAACGCCATCGTCGGCACACGCCCGCGCGTCACGTCAAGACTGTAGGCGCGCACCGCGAACGCAGGCTTGTCTTGGATATGCAGGCAGGGCAAGGTCCGCGAGGTTTGCCTGATCATCTGCCGCAGTGTCTGCATGCCGTACCGCAATCCGCTTTCGCTGCCACCACGCACGGCGATGGTATCTGAGGCGAACACATCCAGCGTGTATTCGTCATGCGCCAATCGCGCATCCACACACAGCAATATGACGGTGCCGTTCATCGCTGCCGGCGCACCCGCGCCCGCACCCGCACCCACGCCCGCATCTCGCGCTTTTTCGGCGGCATTGGCACCGGCGTCGGCTTCATCTGTGGCTGTGAGTACTCGGCGCGTACGGACGGCGACGCCGCAGTAACGCTCGAGTTCGCTGGACAGCTGCTCGATTGGCAGCGTTTCCCAGGTCTCATCGGCATCTTCGGTGACGGCATATTCGGGAATTCGTTTCTCGATCGTCACCAAGGACCCGATCATAGCCGTGCCATGCGTGTATTCCAATGTCACCGGAGCGGGAATCAGGGTGAGACACGGCGTTGCGGCATCAGCCTTATATTCGAATGTGGGCACAGCTGTTCCTTTCATACTGTTTTTATTATCGTTCATCCGCTGACGGCAGGCGACACGCGGTCACGCCGCCATCAGCGGACGAATCGTTTGGTGAGGTACGGCAGCATACGCTATTTCACGGCACCGGTCGTCACACCCTTCATGATGTTGCGCTGGATGAGCATGAAGAACACCACCACCGGCAACGAGAAGGTCACCGAAGCGGCCATCTGCCCGCCGAAATCGGTGCCCATGGTGGGTGTCGAGAAGGACGACAGCCATACCGGCAGCGTGTACTTCGACTGGTCCTTCATGAACGTATAGGCGATCATGTAGTCGTTCCAGGCGTTGATGAACGCGAACACCGAGGTCGAGACGATGCCGGGCGCGGCCAGCGGGAAGGTGATCTTCCACAGGATCTGCCAGTCGTTCGCGCCTTCCACGGCCGCGGATTCGAAGATGTCCTTCGGGATGTTCAGGAAGAACCCGCGCATGTTCCAGATCGCGAACGGCAGCACCATGGCGATGTACGCCAGGATCAGGCCGCTGTATTTGTTGAGCAGGCCGAGCTGGTTGTAGATGATGATCTGCGGGATGATGCCGCCAGAGGTCATCTGGATGGCCAGCACGAACACCATGATCGGCTTGCGCCCGCGGAAGCGGTACAGGGTCAGGGCCGTGCACGCGAAGAACGCGACAATAATCGACAGGACGATCGAGAGGTGCATGGGCCAGAACACGGGGGTCGTGGTCATGATCTCATCGCGCGGCTTTACGGCGGTGATAATCATCCAGTAGACCGGGAAGAACCATACGACGCAGAACAGCAGGGCGAGGATAGTGGTGCCGGCGCGGCGCGCGATCTTGCCGGGGTTGGTTCGGCGGCGGGGCGGTGCAGACTGCGCTGCGCCATGCGATACGGCCCGTGGATTCTCAACACATTTCATAAGGACGACCCGCTATTTCAGGGATTCGCCAATATCAGCGTGCCAGTCGCCATTTCCGGCGTCGGCTATGGCAGCGCCACCCCTTCCCCACCGTCGACATCGACAACCGACTCGCTTCACGCAAGCTCACCGAGCATATGTTGGGGCGCGGGTATCGACGAATCGCCTATATCATCGGACCGTCGTACTTGCCGACGTCGACGCCGACGCCAGCGTGCCCGCAGCTGACCACCGTGCGCCAGCCAATGGACGCATTCGGCGTCAGCTTGGCTACCCTAGTGCTTGACCAGATCGAGGACCGGCCGTTCCAGCGCACGGGGCTCCTGCCCACCGAGGTCGTAGCCAGATAGGCGCGCAGAGAACGGTTCTCAATAATGTCTGTGCACACTTCTCTACGCCCGAAGCACACATGGAATATGCCCTAATCACTGCCATGTCGCCATTTGCGATGATGTGAGATTGTTATGTTCTTGTTCATTTGAGCGCACAGATACTACTGAGAACCGTTCTCTGCGCAAATAGACAATGTGGATAACTCCATAAGCTGGAACCACATTGCCCTGCCTGGCTTGCATTCAAGTCCAAATCAGCTTTACGGTCGCACCATGAGCTCTTTTATGCATGAGGATATTGTCGGCCGACGCCGAGCAGAACGTGAACGCTGCAATGATGCTGCGCGCCGTTCGAAAGGTCCATTGCTGGTGGGATACATCAATGCGGCCAACTACTACGGCGCGCCCATCCCCCGACATTGCACGCTATCTGTTGATGCCGTGCACGCCTGTGTTTCCAGTGCCAACAAACGCAGACGAATCAAAGGCGTGGTCTTCCATGTGTTTAAGGGAAAACTGGATATCCGCAAAAAGGATTATGAACAGTTCTGGATTGCCTCGCCGGTCATGATGTGGGCTCAGATGGCCCAATACTCTACATTGGAGGAACTTGCGGCCATTGGAGCCTCTTTGATGAGCCGCGATAAACGGCGCAGAATGGCCACTCGCAAGGATTTCGATACTTACTTGGAAATCAGTCCGCGGTTCATAGGTCGTAACAAATGCCACGAGGCACTGCCCTACATGACAGAGAACACGGATTCTCCGCCGGAAAACACGCTGTTTGGGATGCTGAAGGATTCAGGCTTGGGATGCCCCACCGCCAACTATCGCGTGAATATCGGCAACTCATACGTCATATTGGATATGGCATATCCGGACTGCCGCGTCGCGTTCGAATATCAGGGAGCCTATCACGCCGATCCGGCACAAATGCGAATCGACGCGGCAAAGCGAAACGCATTGCAACTGCTCGGCTGGATCGTCATTCTCGTCACTGCGGATGACCTGAGAACAGCCGACACGCGGCATCGTTTTATCGAGATGGCCCATGTCGTGGTGTCCCGGCAACGCAATCTCGCCGATTGGAACCGCTCATGGGCCATTACCTCTTAGCATCGCACCGACAATGCGCTATGCCGTTATTTACTGCGAGGCACCCGCCAGATATCGGGCTCAACGTAGATCTCCCATTCATACCAAGGCAGCGCGGCACGGCGTCCTCGTCCATGTGAATGGCCTGCAGGTTAATGAGCCTATCCACGCCGACAGTGCGCTCCATTGCCTCGACCACCAGGTCGCGGGTGCTGTGGTCAAGCGATTCGCCCACCAGCAGCGAACCGGACTTAAACGCCAACGCCGCCTACAAAAGTGTGAGGCTGCGCAGGCTCACACTGCCAACAGCCGTTCAGCCAACCCTCGGAAGGTCTGGCCAATGCCATCCGTACGCAAAGCGCCGTCGGCGTCCAGCACCGCCGGCCGGCCGGCCTCGCCGGTCTCGCGCACTTCGGGTTCCAGCGGCAGCTGGGCCATCAGCGGCACGTCATAGCCCAGCGCCTGAGTGAGCTGTTCAGACACGCGCTGACCGCCGCCGGCACCGAAAATCTCCAGCTTCTCGCCCTTGTGCTCGTAGTAGCTCATGTTCTCCACCACGCCACGCACCTTCATCGGCACCTGCAGGGCCACGAGTCCGGAGCGCACGGCGATGTCAGAAGCGGAGGGCTGCGGGGTGGTGACCACCACGAGTTCGGCGTTGGGCAGCGCCTGGGCCACGGAAATCGCCATGTCGCCGGTGCCGGGAGCCAAGTCGAGCAAGAGGACGTCCGGCTCGCCCCACCATACGTCAGACAGGAACTGTTCCAAGGAGCGCTGCAGTCGCGGCCCACGCCACAGAATCGCCCGGTCAGCACCGGCGAACATGCCGATGGAGATCAGTTTCACGCCCCACGCGGTGACCGGCATGAGCATGCCATTCAGATTGGTGGGCTGTGTATGCACGCCGAACAGGCGCGGCAGTGAGAAGCCATAAATGTCCGCGTCGATGGCGGCCGTGTCGAAGCCGAGGGCCGCAAACGTGGCGGCCAGGTTCGCGGTAACCGAGGACTTGCCGACGCCGCCCTTACCGGAGGCGATGGCGAAGATGCGGGTCTTGACACCCGGTTTGCTGAAGGGGTTCTGCTTGCGTTCGGCCTTGAGGTCGGCGACCAGATCGGCCAGCTTGTCACGGCTCATCGAACCGACTTCGATATGAGGCAGCAGCTGTGCGCCCGGATAGGAGCTGACCGCGCCATTGATCTGGCTGGTGATGGTCTCGCTCAGTGGGCATCCGGGAACCGTCAGCTCAACGTGCACGGTGACGTCGTAAGTGCCGGCGTCCGACGATGCGGGCGCGGCTTCGATGGCGGCAATCATGCCGAGGTCGGTGACCGAACGACCGAGCTCGGGGTCGATGACCTTGCTCAGGCGTTCGTAGATGTCGGCTTCGATCTGACGTGCGTCGCTCATAAATCCGTATCCTCCTTTAGGGCCTGTTCTACCCTAGCGTGTGATGCGGCGGCATGCCAGAGGGAGTGGAGTAAGTCACACTGGGGCGGGATTCGCTTTTTCTCTCCCCCAGTCAGCCTAAAGGCTGACAGCCCCCTCATCAGAGGGGGTTAATGAAGCGTCTGAGGGGGCTATTTTAGATGGTGCCGGTGGCTAGGAGCTGGGCGAATTGGGTTTCGCTCAGCATGGGGATGCCGAGTTCCTCGGCCTTGGCGGCCTTGGAGCCGGCGTTTGCGCCAATCACCACGTAATCGGTCTTCTTGCTCACCGAACCGGCCGCCTTGCCGCCGCGCTCGATAATCGCCTCTTTGGCGGAATCACGCGAATAGCCCTCCAATGAACCGGTGACCACCACGGTTTTGCCGGCCAGCGTCTGCGGCAACGAACTGGTCTCGGCCTCGTCGACGCCCACGCCGGCGGCCTGCCAAGCACGCAAAGTCGCGCCGCGCCAGTCGCCGGGTTCGCGGGTGGCGGCGAACCAGTTCACCACCGATTCGGCGATTTCCGGGCCCACCCCGTCGATGGCCGTCAGATCTTCAATCGTGGCGTTTTCGATGGCTGCCAGCGAGCCCATCGCCGAGGCAATCAGGCGTGCGGTAGGCGGACCGAGCCGGCGAATCGACAACGCGACCAGCACACGCCACAGGTCGGCGTGACGGGCCTTGTCCATTTCGTCGAACATCTTGCGCGTGTTTTCGCCGGGCCGAATGATCACCGGTACATCCGTGACGCCAGTGCGCGTGGTCTTGTGATCCACGCGCACGATAACCGCGTCGGCCGGCACGTCATACTCAGGATAGGAGGCTGCGGCAAAGCCCGGCATAGTACCAAGTGGCGCCTCAGCCCCGGTAGGTGCGCCGGTCGTCTCGCTGGCGGTACCTCCCTGTGTTTCGGCAGATTCGATTGCGGCCTCCCCTTGTGCGCGTTCGGCCAGCTGCTTGGCCGTGAGCTTTTTGGCCGGCGTGGGCGCGGTCCAGAAAGCAGGCACCTGATGCCACAGGCCAGAGCCGCCGACACGCTTACGCACCTTTTTCTTCTTACCGTTCGCACCGACCGTCTCATGCACCTCGACGATTGCGGCCTCACGCCACACGCGCACGTCGCGCAGATCGGCGGCGGTCAGGTTGAACAACCCGGATTCGTTAGACAACACCGGCTTCTGCGCGGCCGGCAATTCCAGCCCTTCCACCGGCTCGTACGGGTCAGGCTCTTCGCCGGGGGCGACCAAAACCTCGGTGATGTTCGGCGCGTAGGTCGCCACCGAATCAGGCCGGTTCTCCTCCGGGTTGGTCAGAGCGATGGCCGATTGTTCGCCCAAGTGCTCGATGTCGAACGCCTTGCGTGAGGCCAGCGAAATCACGCGCTCGGTCAACTGGGCCGGGCAGCTCTCCACATTCGGGCAGCGAATGTCCTTGTCACCCTCCTTGGCGGGTGACAGTTTCGCGCCGCATGAAGGGCAGAACTCGGGCATGACGAATTCGCGCAGCTGGTCCTCACGCCCTTTGCGCCGTTCAAGCACCGGGCCGACCAGTTCGGGAATCACATCGCCGGCCTTGCGCACCACCACGGTGTCGCCGATCAGAATGCCCTTGCGTTTGACTTCAAATCCATTGTGCAGCGTGGTACGAGCCACGGTGGAGCCGGCCACGTAGACAGGTTTGAGCACGGCGACCGGCGTCACACGGCCGGTACGCCCCACCTGCACGGTGATGTTGAGCAGTTCGGTGTTGACCTCTTCGGGCGGGTATTTGTAGGCGATGGCCCAGCGCGGCGCGCGCGAAGTGGCGCCGAGGGTACGCTGCAGGCCCAGGTCATCGACCTTGACGACGATGCCGTCAAGTGCATGCTCGATGTCGCCACGATGCTCGCCGTAGTACTCGATCATGTCCAGGATCTCCTGGAATGAGGTCACCGCACGATTGTGCGGGGAGACCGGCACGCCCCACTTGGTGTATAGATCGTAGGCCTGCGACTGGTCGGCGACCACATCATGGGTGCCGCGCGGATGGTCCGGCCCCCAAGTGAGCTGCCCCAGACCATGCGCATAGAAGCTCAGGCGACGGGTGGCGGTGATGCGAGGGTCTTTTTGACGCAGCGAGCCGGCAGCCGCGTTGCGTGGGTTGGCGAAGGGCGCTCGTCCGGCGTCCTCCTGCTCGTTGTTCAGGGTGTGGAAATCATCCCAACGCATGAACACTTCGCCTCGGATTTCCACGAAGTCCGGAACGTCTTCCTTGGGGCCGCCGAGGTTTGCGGGAATGGAGCCGATGGTTCGCACATTCAGGGTGATGTCTTCGCCGGTAACGCCATCGCCGCGCGTCAGGCCCTGTTCAAGCACGCCGTTGCGATAGATGAGGTTCAGGGCGAGGCCGTCGATTTTGACCTCGCAGCTCATGGGCAGGGGCTTGGATTCAGGCCAATCGAGGTCGCGAATCACCGAGTCGTACCAATCCTTGAGTTCTTCGATGGAGAAGACGTCGTCAAGGCTCATCATGCGGCTGGGGTGGCGCACGGAGGCGAAGTCGTTGGAGAAGGAACCGCCGACGCGATGGGTGGGCGACTGCGGATTGTCCAGTGAGGGGAACGCCGCTTCGAGTCGTTCGAGGCAACGCATGCGCGCATCGTAAGCGGCGTCGGAGCTGACGGGTGAGTCGTCGATGTAGTAGGCGATCTGATCGGATTCCACCCATGCGGCCACGCGAGCCCACAGGCGGGCGGCGGCCTCAGCGGTCATCGTGTTCACGTCGAAACGGTCGAGGCGTATCGCGTCGTCGTCAGTGGGCTGCAGTGCGGCTATCCATTGTTCGGAGCCAGGGGCAAAACGTGCAATACCGGTATCAGGCCGGACCTCGGCCACATCCCCATCGTCGAAATCCCATGCCAGTTGTTCGTTCGTGCTCATGGTTGTCTATCCTAGCGGGCTCGGCTCCCCTCGGCCGGCTATACCGTCAACTCCCCTCAGGCGGCTACGCGGATAGCGAGCGCAGGAACTGGGCTTGGATGATGTCGATGTTATCGCCTTCGCCGTCATTCATGCGGGCCACAGCCACCGAGAGCGTGCGGGCCGGCACGAACATGTCCTCATCCACGCACACGCGAGCGGCGTCACGCACGATGTCAGCCACTTCGATATGCGGCCAGACCGGCAGATCATGCGTGGCAAGCACATGGGCGGCGGCCTCCACCGATTCAGGCACCGGTATGCACTGCGAGTCCGCACGGGAAACCAGTTCCTGCAGTTCGCTTTCCAGCGAACCAATGGCCCCGGGAGCGATGTGATCGCTCATAATGTAGGCTGCGGAGGCTGTGTCGAACCGGTCAAGCATCCATTCGGCGTACGCGAACCGGTAATAGGCGAACGCGGCATCGTCGCGGTCCAAGGCCACGCGCAGAGCATTCAGGCAGGCGGCGCGTGCCGAATCCCAATCCTCATTGCGGGCCAGTTGAATGGCGAGCTTCAGATGTGAGAGCGGGTAGGCGGGCGCGTACGCCACCATACGGTTGAGATGCGGGATGGCCGCCTCGGCACCCTTGATCTGACTCAACACGTCAGCCAGCTCCATGTGCGCGTAGAACAGATTGTCCGGGATAAGCACCGTACGCTCGTCCAATGTGGCGAACAGCCGGTTGTAGACCACGCGCTCGGCATAGGAGTTGAAGTATCGAGGTACGCCATGGCCTGCCGCATACACCTGGTCCAAATGGGCCACGGCCGCTTCGGCCGCTTCGATGGCCTGATCGGCTTGGCCCGAGAACAGCATATCTCGGGCGCGCAGACGCTCCTTGTCAAGATCGTCGGCAAGCGTGAACGTGAAGTCCGGCGTGTCCTTGCCATCGATCAACGCACTGGTGACCTGAGAGGCCAAACCGGTCAGTTCGGGATCGCATATCGATTCGATGACCTGCATGGCTCGCTGGGCCTTTTCCACGGAGCCGAGCGACGTGTTCCTGGCGATATCGTGGAATTCGTTGACGCCATGCTGCAGCAGGTCCACTCGCTGGATAGCCAGTCCGGCACTATTCTGTGCGCCCAGCACGTGAGCGGTCGCCGGACTGAATTGACGGTCGGCCAGTTCGGGCTCCTCCTGGGATCCGGTGGGAGAGAACCGGCTGTCCGCCAAGTCGAAGTCGGCGCTGATGGGTTTCAGACCACCTTCGCCGTCCACGTCCATCACGGCACCGAACATGCGGTAGGTTTCCTCGGGATTGTCAAGCCCAGCGGTGTCCAGTCGCTTGAGGAAGGCATCACGGGTGAAGGTGACGGTGACCATATTGCGCACGGTGGGATTGCGGCGCAGCACACTCATCGGATCATCGTCCATGCCGGCGGCCCCATCAGCACCGTCAGTGCCGACGCCCTCGCCGCCGATACCGCCCAGGTCGTCGCCTGCGCCAGTATCGTCCGGCATGCCGAACGCCATTTCGTCGATATCGATGCCCTTCATCAGGTCTTCGAACTGCGAATCGATGGACGCAGCGCCATCGGCGTCAGCGGATTCGGCCGCGGCCTGATCCGTAGCATCCGCAGACGGTCCGGTACCGTTGCCTGCTCCCCCGGCCGTGCCGCGTTCGTCACCGGACGCCGTCTGCCCGAACGTCTCCTCATGGGTGATGGGGCGGGTCGGGTCGCCATGGAAATCACCATCTTTGGGGTCGGCTTTGGAACCCACACGCCCCAAATCGCCACTGCGTAGATGTTCGAAGGCGCTTAGGGCCTCGCTCATCATCGCCTCGATGGCGGAATCCTGTTCGGCAATCGCCTCTTCAAGACCAATGGAATCGATGTGCAACGACACCTGGCGCACGGATTCGCTGGTGCCGAAACTCAGCGCTGCCATCATCAGGCCGACACGCAGGTTGTAGGCGGCGCTCATCGACGCGCGTTCGGCGCTGCTCAGCGCACGCCACGTACGGCGAGTGGTGTCATACCGGCTATCGGGCATCATCGAGGTGCCGGCAGTGGTGAAGCCAATGGCCACTTCACCCGAATCCAAGCGCGACCGGAACTCCACATCAAACCGATACGGCAACCGTAACCGGCGCAACAGTGAGGAGAGGGTCTGACGATACACCCATTCGTCGCTCCTCGCCGGCGAACACGAAGGCCGAGCGGCTTGAGTGTTGGTGTCGCTCTTATTGGTCCGCTCTACAGCGCCCTCAACACTCTCAGTACTTTCAGCGCCCGCAGCATTCGTCACACCCGAATCCGGCACGTTCTGCTGGGTCAGCACATCTCGAGGATCAGGGAATTCACTGCGAATCTGCCCAGCCGTGCGTGCGGCGATATCGACCAGGCTCAGCACGGCCCGACGCTCCTGCTCGCCATCATACGGGTCAAGCGCCATAATCGCAGGGTTCTCAATGAGTTTCATGTCGATTTGCGCGGCCTCGGCACGGGTCACCGTATCTTCCGTAGGGTTGCGCCCCAAGGAAGCGTTGCGCTCCAGCCAAGCGCTCACCGCAGCGAATCGGTTGAGGTTGCCTTCGATCTTCAAGGATTTCAGCGCCTGCCCGAATGCCAAGGACTTATCCCACGTAAAGAAATAGCCGCTCGAATACGTCGAGGTGTACAGGTGCAACGGTTCGGCGCCATGCACCGCTTCCAGTCCCGGCGTGGTGTCGAGGGCGCCGGCTTCGCGCATCAGATCGGCGAAGTGATCCTCCAGACCGGAGGCCCGCATGCCGTGGGCTCGTGCCGCCAAAGTGTCACGCACCGAACGGCGAATCGCACCGATTGGCGCCTCACGGTTGAGACGGCGGAAGATATTGCCGGAACCGAATCCGATGAGCAGACCATTGATCTGCGGCAACATATACGTGGCGAAGAACGCGATGGTAATGGCATCGCGGTATTCCAAATCATGACGCATCACAGGCGGCAGATTGGCACGCATCTGCTCAAGCGTGTACCGGTTGCCGGCCTTGAGCCATGAGGCGAGCCACGTCATGCGTCCGGTGTCGTCACGCCCCACCACGCCACCGGTAATGGCCTTCACGCCGTCAGCACCATGACCAAGGCCACGCCCCAAACCACGCCCATGATGCAGCGCACTTCCCAGGCCATGGCCTGCACGGGAGAAACCGGAACGTGAACGCGGCTCGTCGCTTTCGCCCAGCCGCTCACCGTCCGGCAGAGTCACTTCCTTTTCCTTGCCGAACATGAATCGCGCCTGCATATCCTGCACGTCCATGTTGGGGTCGGTGCCCACGAATACGCGGCCATGCGTATCGGCGAACGCCACCTGCGCAAAATGATCGCGGTCGGGGAAAATGCCAAGCGAAAAGCCACGGCCTCTGGTGGAGGGCAGCTGCGCCCATCCAAGCACCAGCCCTTCCGGCACGTTCTCCAATTCGGGGAAGGTGCGCCGCTTGATTACAGGACTCAGCGCCACTGCATGGCGAGTCAGTTCGTCGATAATGCCGCCTTTACGCTCACTGGTCTCCCGCAAGGCATCGCCGAACGGATTCGTATCGTGCTTCTTCGGCTTGGACAGTCCCAGATCGGCCGCGAGCGCGTTCATCGAATCCTTCAGCCCGCCCAGCAGTGGCGTGCGGTTGTGCTTCCCATGGTCCGATGTACGTTTTGGCATGATTCACATTGTCTCTTGTTTGCCCGACATCAAGCCCGAATAAAGCCTATAGAATAAATGCGTGCATTCCATAGACCACACTCGCGCAGACCGTCCGATGCCGTCGAATCATGAACGGCACCTGCCCAGCCGCCCGGATACCCGGCACCGGCTGCGTTTGGTGCGCCTGCTGATCGCCTTGCTGGCCGCCGTCGCCGCCATCGCCGCCATGGAGTGCATCGTGTTCAACCTGCCGTTCTGGCGTACGCTCGGAGCGAGCACGGATACGAACGCCGTGCATAACACGCTGGGTTCGGGTCTCACGCGCCGGAATGATGGCATGTTGACCGTCACCGATCCGACCAAGGCCTATCTTGAACTGACCGCGGACGGCACGTCGGATTACCTACGCATCGATACCGAGAGCAGCAAGGTCATCGATAAGGCCCGCGAGCAGGCCGAGGCCGAATCCAAAGCGAACGACGATAAGGAAGTCTTCAAACCGCTGGCGACCATTCATGTGCGCGCGGATGTCGATGGCATCACCGGCAAGGCCCAGTCGATGAATCCCGACGCTATTCGCAGCCATTATGTCAAGGCGCCGGGTGCCGGCATCGTGCGTATTTGGATTCAGGAAGAGCGCGGCGCGATCGTACCGGTCACCGACGCCCGCGCCAACGTGCGCGTACCGTTCGTCATCAATTGGATGCGCGTGCTCGCCATGGCCTTGGTGTTGCTGATGATTGCCGTCTGGAGGCCGGGATCGCGCCTGTGGCGTATCACGCTTGACCCGTCCAGCACTCGGCAACGACTTGCTTTCGTGGGGCTTCTGGCGATTCCTACCCTGCTTATCGGCGTATCCATCATCCACGAACTGTGGTACGCGTCTCCGCTCGTCTTCCACGTTTCCGGCGATTACACCTATGATTTCGACCAGTATGGGCATGTGGCCGATGCGCTGGTCGCCGGCCGGCCCTGGCTCGACTTGCCGGTTCCCGAACAACTGGCCGCCACCGAGCACCCCTATGACGTAGCCACACGTGCCCAGCTACTCGCCAATGGAGCCAGTCCGCTCTACTGGGATTACGCGTATTATGACGGTCACTGGTATTCCTATTTTGGCGTGTTGCCCGCAGTGCTGCTGTTCGTCCCCTATCGTCTGCTGACCGGTCATAATCTGCCGACATCCGCCGCCGAGTATATTCTCGTGCTGCTGTTCATCATCTTCTTCTCCTTGCTGGTGCTGCGCGTCATCCATCGTGTGATGCCGAAGACTTCGGTGGCGGCCGCGTCGTTAGTAGTGGTCTCATCGTTGGTGAGCGCGCAAGTGGGGTATTTGCTGTATCGCACGAACTTCTATCAGATACCGTTCGCCGCATCGCTGACGTTGACGTCGCTGGGACTATGGCTATGGCTCGGCGCGGACACGTCCCGCCGTCCGCTGAGACCATCGGACCGATGGCAGGCGGGCGACGCCAAGCCTCTCTCCCTGCCACGACTGGCCTTGGGCGCCTTGTGCATTGCGGCGAATTTCGGATGCCGACCGACGTTCACCTTGGCCGCATTGCTTGCGTTCCCCCTGTTCTGGCCGCAGATTCGCGCGCTGGGCACCGGTCTGCGCACACGCCGTATCAAGCCGTTGCAGGCGTTGCGCGCGCCGCTGGCGGTAATCATCCCCGCCATTCTCGTCGTGACGCCTCTGATGACGTGGAACATGGTTCGGTTCGATTCCCCGTTCAATTTCGGCAATGCGTATCAGTTCTCCATATCCGATATGACCCGGCATACCACCCCGTCCGCGGATATGCCCGCCAACATCTGGTATTACCTGTTCCTGCCGCTGCGCTTCATGGATCGTTTCCCGTGGCTGGCGGGCTCTCCCGCCCCGATGCCGCAATGGGGCTATTACGAGGTGATGGTCGGCGCGATTTTCACGGCCACGCCACTGACCTTGATGGCTTTGGCGCTACCCCTGCTGCGCAGATTGGAGACGCACGGCATGCGGCCATGGCTGATGTCTTGCTTGGCCGTGGCGGCGGTGCTGGTCGTATTCGACAGCCACGTCGGCGGTTTGGGATGGCGGTATTCCGCCGATTTCGGCTGGCTGATCTCGCTGGCGTCCATACCGGGGCTACTGTGGCTGGTCAATGGGCGCGAACCGAGCCGCTCATTGGCGGGGGCCAACGACGCCGCTTCAGGCGATGGCATCGCCCGCGTCACTCCGTGGCGTTGGCTGATGCGCTGGGTCGTGATGCTGGCCGTATTGTGGGCGCTGGGCATAGCCATACTAAGTTGCTTCGTGCAGTCGCGCAGCGATTCGATGATCGCCAACAATCCGACGCTCTGGCATCAGGTTCAGTCTTGGTTCACCCTGCTATAGGACCGGACCGCTCGGCGACCCGCCAAGCTTCAGTATTCTCCCAGCATTCCGGCCGGTGTTTTCCAAGACCTGCGGCATAATGTATGTGACGTAATTCACTAATCGTTTACCCATACTGTCGTGAGGATTTCCCCGTATCCACTGCCGTCCGCAGTCGCGTCTTCCAGCTACACCGTTTCCGCTGAGGGGTACCCGGATTACACGGCCAACGCCATCACCAGCGATGAGGCGGCCGCCGCATACCGTGAGGCCGCCGCCGGCGACGCCGACGGTTCCGGCAATGTCGGCGGTACCAGCACGGCGAGTCAGACGACCACGGTATCGAGCAATGACATCGCCTCCACCGAGCACGAGTTTCTGGTGTTGGGACTGATCCCCAAGGTCAAGAACACCATTACCCTGACCATCACCGACACCGACGGCAACCTCAAGGCACAGTACAAGATGGTGCTCAGTTCGGGATACATCTACCGCGTCTACCAGTACGGCTTCCGCGGCTTCTACTTCGCGTGAGGATTGGCATCGACCTCACGGCCGATGCCAATCCTCCAACGGCCGATTCCTATCTGCTACCGCTTCGCAGCCTCATACTTGCGGCGAATCAGATCCTCATAAAACGCCACAGCCTCAGCCGGCGCTCCGTCAAACGCGACCGCGTGCTCGTCCAGCACCAGTACGCGGTCGATGGCGTATTCGGGCCGGCGGATCATATCCGTGTCATGCGTGGCGAAAATCACCTGCTTGTTGTAGCTGAACAACGCCTTGGCCACATGCGCGGCGCCAATCTCATCCAATCCCTTGCTCGGCTCATCCGCCACAATCGCACTCGGCTCAAAGCTCAGCGCGGCCGCAATAGCCAGCAGGTGCCGTTTCTCGGAGTCCAGTTCGCTGGCCTTGGCCTTGGAGACCTGCGCCAAATCAAAATGCGCGAACAGATTGCCGATGCGCGCATGACGTTCTGACTCGGGCACCTTGTGCTTTTTCAGCGCTTCGGAAACAGCCTCGGAAATATTCGCCGCTTGGTAAAAGCTGTTCGGAATCTCCTCGCGGCGAACTTTGCCGACCAGATTATCGATGCGCTTCGCGTCCTTCTTCACAGCCGGGTCAAGACGTTCCTCACCGCCCGCAATGGTCACCGTGCCGGCGTTGGCCTTCAACGAACCGTCCAGCAGACCCAGCAATGTGGATTTGCCTGCGCCGTTCAGTCCGATCACAGCCACCCGCAGCTCGCTGATGGTGATGTCCGTGGGAGCAAGTCCCACGTGCCCATCATCATACGTATGCCCGGCCTGATCCAAAGTGAATGTCAGCGACGCCGGGCGTGGCAGTTCTTTCGGTCTAAACAAGAATCCCATGCCGCTATTGTACGTGGAGTACAGGCGTGGTGCCGGCAAACACCGGCCTATCGCAGCAAAGCGGCGACGGTATTGAGCACGGCGCGGATGCCACGCTCGAATTCGTCCGGTTCGGGTAGCAGGGAAACGGCCAGGTATCCATTGGAAGTCATGTCGAAGAAGTAGCCGGGCTGTCCGGTCAGTTTGTGCTCGTCAATCAACCGCAGCACCAGCTCGTTCTCATCGATGACTGAAGGCACTCGTAGCAGCACGTTCCAGCCGCCTTCGGCCCGTAGCACGCTGACCAGCCCGTTGGGATCGGCGTCAAGCAACTCGTGCAACTTGGCCAGGTTATTGCGCACGCGCTCCCCCACCCGTCTGGTCTGTGCGGGCGCGGCGTTCAATAATGCGGGAATCCGTTCGGCGATGATGTCACTCATCGGCAGATAATCATCGGCGATGACGTCCAGTCGACGCTGTGCCTCGGCAACGTCCTCGGCAGGTCCGGACACCTGAATCCACCCGACTTTGGCGTGCGGCGCGGCCAGCATTTTGGAGAATCCGTCTAGGGCGAAGGTGAGCACGCCGCGCTCCCCCGCGAGCCGTGCGTTGCCGGGGAAAGGTTCGAGAGAGTAATCGAAGAACACTTCATCGGCGATAAGGGCGATGCCATGCTCACGGCACAATGTCACGATACGTGCACGCTCGGTTGGTTTTACGTACGAACCGGTCGGATTGTTCGGGTTGATGAGCACCAATGCTCTGATGCGTTCGCCACCGGGCTCGCTGAGCAGCCGCTCGAGTTCGGCGATGTCGATGAACCAGGAGCCGTCGAATTGCAACTGGTATTCGACCGTGTCAACGCATTCAAGCCGTGCAATCGACTCAATCAGCGGATAGCCGGGTTTGGGTGCCAGCACCGCGTCGCCGGCATCGCAAAGTAACTTAATCAGCCACGAATACGCCTCGGACGTGGAGCTCAGCAAGTACAGGGCGTCCGGGTCAACGCCCTCGATGGCGGTATTCGCATTGTTGAAAGCGGCATGGCGCTCGTTCCCGCCCTCGCTGGCGGCGGGCGAAGTCGACTGAGGGCTGCTTGCGTCTACCGCCTTTGCCGTATTGAGGAATGCGGCCAATGCTTCTCGCGCCGCACGCGGTCCACGCGGGTCGGCCGTATACACGCTCGGCGCCAATTCAGGTGCCAGCCCGTGGCGGGTCGGATTGGAATCGTTGAGTTTGCTGAGTGCGATGCCGTTTGCCTTGGCTGCCGCCTCGGCCGCCGCAATGGGATTCGGCGCAGAAATATCCACACGAGAAGAGAAATGCACGCTCATACCCTCCCACGATAGAGCGTGGTGCCCCCTGCCCCGCTCTCAAACGCGCAACATTCCCGGAAATGCGTCGCTCTGGACCCGAATCACACCCTCAAACGCGACACATTCCCGGGAACGCGTCGCCACAGACCTCCATACACACGCCCACTTTGCGCAACATTCCCGGGAACGCGTCGCATACCTTTCCTATGCAATGCAAAAGGCCGCCCGACTAGTCGGACGGCCTGAAGCATATTCGCGGGTCAGCGCTGCACACCCACGCTCACTGGCTCACTGCTGCTTGGTGCTGGCATAGTAGGCGGCACCGACGATGCCGGCCTGGTTACGCAGCTTGGCGGGCACGATCGGGGTCTTGATATCCACGTACGGCAGGAACTTTTCGCTCTGACGGCTCACGCCGCCGCCGACGGTGAACAGGTCCGGGTTGAAGTACTTCTCCATAAGGCCGTAGTACTTGGTCAGACGCTTGGCCCACTTCTTGTAGCCCAGTTCCTCATTCTCGCGAATCGCGGAGGAGGCATACTTCTCGGCGTCCAGATGCTTGACGCTCAGGATGATGTGTCCGAGTTCGGTGTTCGGGATGAGCACGCCGTTGTAAATCAAGGCGGTGCCGATGCCGGTGCCCAGTGTGGTGGCGATGACCAGACCATCCTGGCCCTTGGCGGCACCGAACTGGACTTCGGCCAGGCCGGCGGCGTCGGCGTCGTTTACCACGACGACCGGGCGGCCGCAGGCTTCGGAGAACACTTCAGTAACGTCCACGCCAATCCAAGACTGGTCAAGGTTGGCCATGAAGTCGAGCTTCTGGCCGGGCTTGATCGGCGCGGGGAAAGCGATGCCAACGGGTGCGGATTCAGGCACTTCGAAGTGGTCGAGCTGCTGCTTGACGATTTTGGCCACGGCCTGAGGAGTGGAGACCTCGGGAGTGAGAATCTTCAATCGTGGCTCGGCGAAATCGCCCTTGGTCAGATCGACAGGTGCGGCCTTGATGCCGGAACCGCCAATGTCAACACCGAAAGCCTGTGCAGTTTCAATCATCGTTGACCTTCCTTTCCATACGTTTTCATCAGTTCGTAAGGTTGCGCCCAGTTTAACGCGAATTACGCTCAACACGAAACCATTACACACCAATTGTGCAAACGTGTGCATCGTCGCCGGTCACTACGTACCCTATTCGTATCGTTTTTCAAGCCTGACAATGGGCAATGCATGCGATTTCGCATACTAGGAAAAATCGGCGTCTATGGTGGCCTGACTCTGTGTCGCGCGCGATAATGGGAGGTATGGCAGAACATACCCAACTTATTGATGCAATTAACATCCGCACCGCCGTACGCGCCTACGATGATGAGCCGATCGACGACGATACGGCCCGCCAGCTCGAGATGGCGCTTCAGCCGATCAACTTACTCGGCGATCTCAACATTCAGCTGGTGCGCGACCAGCCCAAGGTGTTCGCCGAAGCCAATGCTTCAGGTCATCTGACCAATGCGGCGAATTATCTGGCCATCGTCGGCCCCGCGAACGATGAGGAAGCCAAAGAGCGTGCCGGCTTCTATGCCGAACGCATGGTGCTCACGGCCACGTTGCGCGGCCTCGGCACCTTATGGGTCGCCGGCTCATGGGACAAGGCGGAGGCGGCCAAGCATTGCCGCGTCACCTCTGGCCAGGAGCTGTATCTCGGTGTGGTGATCGGGCATCCGAAGAATCATCTGGATTATCAGGCGAAATCCTATGAGGAGCTATGCGAAGCGCAACGCACGCACCGCGCCACCAAGACCTATGAGCAGTTCACCGCCACAATGAGCGATGAGGGGCGCGAGGCCGCTCCGGATTGGTTCAAGTCCGGCGTCGAGGCTGCGATGAAGGCGCCGAGCGCGATGAACCGTCAGCCAATCACCTTCTCGTATAATCCGGCCGACGATACCGCCGCCGCGCATATCGATCAGAGTGCGGAAGATGAGCATCACGCGTTCAATGACATGGGCATCGCCAAGCTGCACTTCCAGATCGGTGCCGGCCAAGGCCAGTGGGCTTGGGGCGACGGTGGCCTGTTCATCCATAAGTAACCTGTAGTGACCCCCCTCATAGAGGGGAGCCACTACTACGGCTACTTCAGCGACGGCATGAGCTTCCAGGTGGGGTCGTGCATCAGCTTGCGCGAGTCCCACCAGCCCTTGGCAATCTGTACCAAACCGGTCTTGAGGTGCTCGCGATCCACCATCACCAGGCGAATGACTTCCTTGGCCGCGGTGAGCACGGTACCCAGTCCAAACACCAGCGGACGGAAGTCACCATAGGTCATGAAGTACCGGGCCATGTATCCGCGGTTGCGCATGATGTGATACCGGTTCATGTCGGATGTGGAGTTGAGCTGGCGCACGCCGGCGATATCCCAATTGCCGATTTCGCGCGTACGGCGCAGGATCACGTCGGGCACCACAATCGGGTTGGTGACCTTGCTGGCGCGGTAGCCATACATCGTGTCATCCCAGTAGATGAAGAAGCGCGGGTCCGGCAGACCGATTTCCGTAACCACACGGCGGTTGAACAGGCCGCCTTCGAAGCACAGCGTGTCCATCACTCGGTATCCGGCCGGGCCGAATGCGGCGGGCGCAATCGGGTTCGGGATGCCCAGCGGCACAATGAAGTCGTACTGCCAGTAGAACGGGCCGCCATCGTAGTCGAATCGGGAGCCCTGAATCACCTCGTGCTTGTCGGTCCACTTGGACAGCTTGGCAATGGCGTCCGGCAGCACGGCCACATCGTCATCCATCACCCAGAACCATGCGGCACCCAGCTCGTAGGCTTTGGCCACGCCGGCGGAGAAACCGCCCGCACCACCCAGGTTCTCGGTCTGCGGCGCATAGACCACACGTTCTTCGTTACCGGACTGGTCGGCCACGGTGGTGCCCCATTGGCCGGTCACCTTGCCGGCAAACGCAGCGACCATGTCCGCCGTCTGATCGGACTGCTCATTGTCCACGATGACAATGCGCCACGGTGCCTGTTCAAGCGCCAGAATCGAATCGAACAGTGTCTCAAGCAACTGCTGACGTTTGTAGGTGGTGACGATCAGGGCAAGCTTGTCGATGGTGTTGTTGGGTTTCTTCACTTCAGCCATGGCTCCCATTGTTGCACTTGACCGGCACAAGACGAATTTCTGCACAGTGAAACGCGGGTTGCATACGTCCGGCGCATGGCGTATGAATAAGCCTGTCAGTTTCAGGGAAGGTGCAATTCCTTACTGGCGGTAACCTGCACCCCGGGTTTCATAACGGGGATGGCAGGAAGCCCGCGACCCGCGCAAGCGGCTGATCCGGTGAGATTCCGGAGCCAACGGTATAGTCCGGATGGAAGAAACGAGGGCTCATTATGAGTGTATCTTCGCGTATTCGCATGCAAGTTGTTCGTTCTGTGGCACCCGAGGCCGAGGGTTCGGCCAGCACGTCCACCGCCAGCACCAGCGCCAAACTTGGCTCACACACCACTGGTGTGGCCGATTCTGGCCGCTGGTCCACGCGCCGTATCGCCATGTATGCACTGTTCGTGGCGCTGGCGATGGTCACCAGCTTCATTGAATTCCCGATTACGCCGGTCACTTGGCTGAAGTACGACCCGTCCGGCATCGTCTGCCTGATTGCCGGCTTTGCGTATGGCCCGGCCGCCGCCGCAATCGTGTCTGTGCTCGGCTTTGTGCCGCACATGTTCGCCAATCCGTGGGGTTCGCTGATGGCTGTGCTGGTGGCGCTGTTCCTGTCTGTGCCGGCCGCGTTCATCTACCGTAAGATCCGTACGCGCAAGGGTGCCGCCATCGGCATTCTGGTGGGTGCGGTGCTGGCCATCGTGGTGGCGCTGGTGAGCAACCTGATTGTCACGCCGATTTACGCGCACATGACCTACCAAGCTGTGGCCGCGATGATTCTGCCGATTCTGCTGCCGTTCAACGTGGCTAAGATGGCGATTCACGCCGTGATCACCTTCCTGATCTACAAGCCGATCTCCAACCTGCTGTCCAAGCAGCAGTGACTGGCCTGAGACGGGCCGATGCCCGCCACGACTAACGACCACTCAAAGACCACTCAAAGAACCAGAACGCAGAATCCCGGCACGGGCCGGGATTCTGCGTTTTCGCCTATCAGTTACGGATTGCTGTTTCATGACCGTTGCACCCCATTCCTTCGACGCCGCCGAGTTCCACGATTCTGCCGAACCTCACGCTTCCGCCGAGCCTGCCTCCCCCGCCGCCGTGCTCAAGGACATTCGTTTCAGCTATGACCGCGGCACCTCATGGGCTTTGGATGGCGTTTCACTCACGGTCCATGCCGGCGAGCGCCTATGCTTGGTCGGTCCGAACGGGTCGGGCAAATCCACGTTGGCCCGTCTGATTGCGGGATTGACCGCGCCGGACGGTGGTGAAGTGACGTTACTGGGGCAACGCGTGTACGCAGCCGGCCCGAATGCCGATGCCTATCGTGCTGCCCGCCACGGCATCGGTATGGTGTTCCAGAATCCCGAGGATCAGCTGGTCACCACCGTGTTGGAGGATGACGTGGCCTTTGGCCCGGAGAATCTCGGGCTGGAGCGCGAGCTCATCGGCGAGCGTATCGTTGATTCATTGCAGGCCGTGGGGTTGGCGAACTTACGCCAGTCCGACCCGACCCGTATGAGCGGCGGGCAGCAGCAACGCGCCGCCATCGCCGGCATGCTGGCCATGAACCCGGCAATGCTGGTATTGGATGAGCCGACCGCCATGCTGGACGAATCCGCACGCGCCGAAGTTATGCGCATTTTGGATGATTTGCAGGCGCGCGGCACCACTATTGTGCATGTCACGCATCATCCAGATGAAACCGTTCATGCCGATCGCATCGTGCACATGGAGGCCGGGCGAATCATTGGTATCACTGCAGCCGTCGATAATCGATCCCCGCTAGCGGAGGCTGTCTCGCAAAGCGAGACTGAGGGTAGTATCGGCACAGAAGCCGCCCCCAGTCGCCCTACGAACGACAGCCCCCGCCAGCGGGAGCGCGAAGACGGCTCCGAACTGCCGCCGCTCTCCGATGGCATCGGTGATATGACGAACCCCATTATTCGCGTCTCGCATCTGACCTATCGCTATCCTTCGGCCAAACGGGCGGTTATCGATGACCTGTCGTTCACCATCGCGCGCGGTGAAACCGTGGCACTGATGGGCGTGAATGGTTCGGGCAAGTCGACGCTGGTGCGCATGTTGTGCGCACTGACTGCGCCGACCGCCGGCAGCATCGAAGTGGCCGGTGTTCCGGTGGCCTCGACCGGCAAGCGCGGTCGCAACGTGCGCCCGAAGTCGGCGAATCGCAAGCAATTAGCGCAATTGCGCCGGCATGTGGGTTACGTGATGCAGCATCCAGAGCATCAGCTGTTCGCTGACACGGTAGCCGAGGACGTGGCGTACGGCCCACGCAACCAAGGGCTTGGCGAGACCGAGGTAGCCGACCGCGTGCGCGAATCACTGGAACTGCTGCATATCGGGCATCTTGCCGACCGCTCCCCCTTCGACCTGTCCGGCGGGCAACAACGATTGGCAGCCATTGCCGGCGTGCTGGCTTGCAATCCTGACGTGCTCATCATGGACGAGCCGACCGCGAGTCTGGACGCCCAAGCCAAGAAGCGTATCCATGAGCTGTTGCGCACGCTCAAATCGCGTGGCGTGACCGTGCTCATCATCACCCATGACCGGGAGGAGGCCGAGCAAATCGCCGACCGCGTGGTCCGTATGCCGATTGCCGCCCCCGCATCCGGCGGCCCCGTCACGGCCACCGTCACCGAGCCGGCCGTATCCTCCAACGGCCCTGCGCACTCAGTGATACACCGACTTGACCCGCGCGTGAAGATGGTGGGCTTCCTGGCCGCCATGTTCACGATGTTCGCGGTGAACACGCCAACCCAGCTCGCGCTGGGCATCGCCATCACCCTGGCCGTTATCGCGGCGGCACGCCTGAACCCGTTACGGGTGCTTGAATCCATTCATCCGATTCTGATCCTGCTGGTGCTGATGGGCGTGGTCAATCTGTTTGTGGTACGCACCGGCACGCCGGTGGTGGCGCTTGGCCCGCTAAGCATCACCGATCAGGGCGTGACCATAGCCGTGCTGTACGCCTGCCGTTTCGCATTGGTAATCATTCTGGGCGCGGTGTTCCTCACTACCACCACGCCTACCGCCATGACCGACGCCTTCGCCACCTTGATCAGTCCGCTCAACCGGCTCGGTATCCATGCCCAAGAAATCGCGCTGGTCATGAGTCTGGCATTGCGATTCATTCCAACGCTGACCGACGAAACCCGCGCCATCGTCGACGCCCAATCCGCGCGTGGCGGTTCCATCGAAACCGGTTCACTGGCCCAGCGCATCAAGGCGATGAGCGCGATTATCGTGCCGATTTTCGCCGGCACGTTGCGTCACGCGGACAACCTGAGCCTCGCACTTGACGCCCGCTGCTACGAGGAGGGCATCCGCCGCACCCACTGGCGTGCCCTGACCATCGCCGCGCGAGATCTCATATTCGCCGCTGCCGTCATCATCTACATCGCGGCCATCATCGCGCTGTAGGGCGGCAAACAGCGCAGACAGCACCGGTTGCTATGCTGGTGTGGTTATACGAAAGATGTAAGGAAATTCCCATGGCATTGACCAAGAAGCAAATCAAGCAGCTGCGCGCGATGGCGAACTCGCTGAAGCCCCTGTTCTATGTGGGCAAGAACGATTTGACCGAGTCGGCCGTCAATCAGGCCGATGAGACCATTGAGAAGCACGAGCTCATCAAGTGCGCCGTGCAGGACGGTTCTGGCCTGACCGCCAAGGAAGCCGCCGCCGAGCTTGCCGAGCAGCTGAACGCCGAAGTGGTGCAGTCCATCGGCAATCGTTTCGTGCTGTTCCGTCGCTCCCGGCGCGACGATGTGGAGCATATCCGCTTGGTGCGCGAGTAATGTTCGCCCCGCTCGATCCCGTAGCTTGATATGAGTAATGGCGGTTGGAATCAGTCCGATTCCAACCGCCATTACTCATATTCGCCCAGCGAGCACCGTCACTGATCCAAGATGGACCCGACGATTCCCGCAACAATGGTCAGGACCAAGGACCCCAGTACCGACCACCAGAAACCGTGTACGAAGACGCCCACGCCGAACAGACTGACCGCCAGCCAGCTGGCGAGTCGCATGAACAGCCAATTGATAATCAAGGTGACCAGCCCGAGAGACAGAATCGCAAACGGCAGTGCGATCAGATGCACAATCGGCTTGATTGACGCATTAATCAGCGCCATGAACAAAGCGAACGCGGCGATGCCGAGAATCGGAGGCTCCCCCACCGGGGTCATGCCGGGAGTCACCGCGACCATGACGGCGGCGGCGATAGTCATAATCAACCAGCTGGTCAGGAAACTTCTCATGGCCCAATCGTAGCGCGGCAGGTTTTACTATTGGGCAAAACATGAGATGATGTTGTGCAGAAACGGTAAGAAGGTATTGCCGTTCCCGATTGAGAGGGGACTGACCCGCATGACTGATAATCAACAACAACCGTACGGTTCGGACAGTGTTCCGCAGCCGGCACAGCCCGCACAGCCGGCACAACCGTCTTACGGCCAAGATGCCGCACAGCAGCCGCAGGGCTATGGCGCCCCACAGCCCGCCGCATACGCTCAACCCGCCGCCGGAAGCTACGGCCAGCAGCAACCGCAATACGGCCAGCCCGCCGGCGCATACGCTCAGCCTCAGTACGGCCAGCCTCAGTACGGCCAGCCGCAGTACGGCCAGCCGCAGTACGGCCAGCCCGCACAGCCCGCAGCGGGCTACGGCCAGCAGCCCGGCTATGGACAGGCTTACCAGCAGCCGAACGCCTACGCGCAGCCGCAATACACCGCCGCTCCGTATGCCGCCGCCCCGGTGGGGCAATCGTCCAAGTCCAAGCTGGCTGCCGGCCTGTTGGGCATCTTCCTCGGCGGACTTGGTGTGCACAACTTCTATCTCGGCAACACCGGCAAGGCCGTGGCCCAGCTGCTGCTGACGCTTGTCGGCTGGATTCTGCTCGGACTTGGCCCAATCGCAGCCGCCATCTGGGGCTTTGTTGAAGGCATCATCATTCTGTGCAGCAAGCCCGGCTCACCGTGGCATAAAGACGCCAACGGCTACGAACTATCAGACTGAAACTAACCTCGGGCCACGTTCATTGGGCCCCTGATCAACCACGCCTCTGCAGGTATCATCTCGATGCCGCAGTCGCAGCGGGATGCGACACGCCGGCCGTGTACATGAGTTCATGTACACGGCCGTTTTCTTTGTTGCTTTCACCCTCAAAACAAACATTTATCATGTTCACTTTTGCAAGATATGAACATCAGACATCACAGACTACCATAACTTCCCAATTGCATTACCAATAGATTAATAACCGGCAAAACGGCTTATATCCGCCATTTTTCATGCTAGGCTCTGAAACCAGCACATCAACAAAGTGCACAATCCTTTTCTACAGAGAAGGTAACATGTTGTTCAATTCATATGTGAATCGAACAATGCCAGTACTTCCCTAGGTGCTTGCTTGGGGAACGCCATGCTGAAAGGAACACATTATGGCGGAGGGAAAAGTCATCATCGTCAACCCGGATATGTTCGGCAAGGACCCGGATTCGAAAACAACCAAGGCCAATGAAGTGGCCAAGAGCTTCGGCCTGAGCGACGCGGCGTTGGCCGAGGTCGAGGACTTCAAGGCACAACTCACCAAACACAACGCCTGGGATCTGCCGTTCATGGGATACGTCAACGAGGATGGCTACGGTTACGCCTACGTGCCCGGTGCCGCCGTGGTGTACGACCCGTACTGGGACGCCCACCAAGCATTCCTGGCGCTGCCTAAGGACGTGCAGACCGCATTCGCCATTCGTATGCTGTTCACGCACCGTCCGGTCGACCGCTATGGCGCCAGCATGTTCCTGCATTACCAGCGTGGCTTCAACGTGAAGTTCGAGGGTATCGGCGCGAACCAGTACTGATTGGTACTGACTATCAACCATCTTTTTCGGATTGCCCGATAAGGGGCGTATAACAACGGTGTTATACGCCCCTTATCTGTATTCAGTGTCAGGCGATGGCCGCCCGCCGCCCGACACAGGCGAATCAGTATCGCACGAGATTCAACAGTTCCTGCTGTTTGGCATAGCGGGAAACGTTGGTCAGGGCGATGCGGATGATGTGTTCGGAAGTCTTTTCCAAATGATTGCCGCCGGCCACATGCGGGGTGATCAGGCAATGCGGCTCATCCCACAACGGACTTTCCGCCGGCAACGGCTCAGGCTCGGTGACGTCCAATCCGGCACCGTGGAGCCGTCCATTGTGCAAGGCGTCAGCCAAGGCCTCGGGATCGATGGCGTCGCCACGCCCGGCATTAATCACGATGGCTGTGGATTTCAGACGACCCAGACGATCCGCATTCAGCAGATGATGGGTCTGCGGCGAGCGCGGCACCGCCATCGCCACCACGTCTGCCAATGGCAACAGCGTCTCCAGCCGCTCGAAGCCATACATCTTTTCAATGCCCTTGGCCGGCACGTCCGCATGACGGCGCACGCCGAAAGTACGCATACCTACGGATTGGGCAAGCTGAGCGAAATGCGACCCGATGTCACCGACGCCGATAATCAGCGCGATGCCACCTTCCGGGCTCAATACCGGTCCTTCATCCTGCCACTGATGATCACGCTGATTGGAGGCATACCGGTTGAGGTTCTTCATCAATGCCCACATGGTGGCGAACATGTGTTCCGACACGCTTTGGCCATACGCGCCGCTCGCATTGGTGACCATGGTGCCGCGAGGCAGCACACCCGGGCAGATGTACGCATCCACACCGGCGCTGAAGGTCTGCAACCATTCAAGACGGGTGTATTGGGAAGCCTGCGAGACCGGAAAGTTGCCGATGACTGCGGTAGCTCGGGAGCGAAGCTCCTCGGGAACAGCGGCCGACCAGACCATGTCGCCGCGGTGCGCTTCGTCGCCCACGAATTCCTGCGGCACATCGCGAGCCGCCTTGGCGAAAGCCCGCCGTTCTCCTTCGTTGAGTGGCAGGCAGTTGACAATCAGCTTATGCGTGTTCTCAATACCCATGGTTCACCAAACTAGGCGGCAGGGCAGATATTATCGCGGTTTCCTCATGCTGAACCAATGCCGAACTGCTACCGGACCAATGCCGAATCCGCCCCATCAAACCCCACCAAACCAAGGGACAACCCATTGCGCATCGACCGTAGCGTCCGCCCCGAACCGTACACTCACAGGTGGTTTTGTGATTCCATAGCGTGCAGCCAAGGCAGTACGATTGCCGGTTTATCCGCACGCACAGGTACCTACGCCGGTTGGTAAACCTTACATTCCATACCTTGCAACCGAACGTTTAGGAGCATGTATGCCTGAGCAGCATATTGATAACGAGAAGATTCCCACACGTCTTATCGGCGCGATTGTGGCTGTCGGCTCACTTGCCTTCATTGGCATTCTGACCGAAACCGTGATGACCGTGCTTTTCCCCGCACTGATGCGCGAATTCCATGTCGACACGGCCACTGTGCAATGGATTACCACGATTTATCTGTTGGCGGTGGCCGCTACCATGCCCATCAGCTCGTTTTTGAAGCGCCGATTCGCGCTGAAAACCATTTTTCTTGCGGCTGTGATTCTGGCCATCGTTGGCTCGCTGATCATGATCGTCGCCCAAGCCTTCCCGCTGCTGATTGTCGCCCGCATTATTCAGGGCATTGGCTCAGGCGTGGCCACGCCGTTGATGATCAACATCATCCTGGAGCAGTCTCCTCGTTCGAAAATCGGCCGATTGATGGGCGTAGGATCGCTGGTCATTACCGTGGCTCCGGCCATCGGCCCGACCGTCGGCGGCGCGGTGACCACAGTGCTGCCGTGGCGCGCGATTTTCGTCATCGCCATTCCGCTGGTGCTAATCGCAGCATGCATCGGCATGAAGTGCATTGAGCAGAAGACACCGACCGAGGCTGCCTATCTTGACCCGATTCAGCTTGGGTCCATTGTTGTCGCGTTGGTCGGTCTGGTGCTGGCGCTCAACCAAGGTGGCGTGGCCATCAGTGCGGCGGTGTCCGGCAAGTCAGCCACACGCTCCGGCATTATCGCCATTGTCAGTCTGATTGCGGGCCTCGCCTTGTTGATCGTGTTCGCCATGAGTTCCAAGCGTTCCTTCTCCCCGCTGCTGCGCCTTGGCATTCTCAAGGATCCCGCCGTACTGTTACACGCCTGCGCATATCTGCTGCTGCCATTGGTCGCCATCGGCTACGGCTATGTCATCACCAATGTGGCACAGCTCTCGCTCGGTACCACGGCATTTGTGGCCGGCTCTCTGGTACTGCCCGGAGCACTGGTCGGCGCTGTCTGTGCCCCGCTTGGCGGCTGGTTCTACGATAAGTTCGGCGCGGTCAAGCCGATTCTGATTCCGATCGGCATCGCTATTTTGGGCCCAGTGCTTATGCTGGTGTTCTCGATGCAGCTTACGCCCGTGCTGCTCGCCGGATTCTATTTCATTTTCGGTCTGTTCTATTCCATCGGCAATGCGAATGTGATGACCAGTGGCCTGTCGGAGGTCTCTCCCGAGTTCAAGCCGGACGGCAACGCCATTTTCAACACGTGTCTTCAGTTTGGCGGCGCTGCCGGTACCGCACTGTTCTCCACGATTCTTTCCGTGGCTCAGGCCGGCGCAGGAGAAGAAGGCACCGCTGAGTTTGCTCACGCCACTGCCGTCGGCGGCACATGGACGTTTGCCACGATGACGGTTATCTGCCTGATTGGCTGGTGCTGTCTGGCCACCGCGTTCCGCATTCGCGCGGCACGTAAGCGTGCATAAATCCGATCATCAATAGAGTCCCAGCTTTCCAAACACGTGTGGGGCGTGCCCCGGGAGAACCCCGGGGCACGCCCCACACGCTAATGAAAGGAAGAAAAGGAGAAAGAAAGCTTTGGCGGGCAGTGCCGGCTGCTGTGACCTTGCCATCACAGCAGCCGGGCTAATCCCGCCTATTCAGTTATGGTGTGTGTCGTATTCGGTGCGGAGACCGAGCGGGCAAGCCCGCTATTTTTTATCTCCGCCGACCGCCATCACCGCGCGCTGAAGCACAACGAAGACGAGGATCATGAGACCGATAACGATGGTGGTCCATTCGGCCGGCACACCGAAGTCAGAGGTGAGCGGATCGAGGATGGAGCGGACCAGAGAGCCGAGCACGGAGCCGAGCACGTAGCCGAAGCCACCGGTGATGATCGTACCGCCGATGACCACGGAGGCAACGGCGTCGAGCTCCCAGCCAACACCCACGGTGTTCTTGGCAGAGCCGATGTTTGCGGTGTACACGATCGAGGCCAGAGCGGCGAGAGTCGCAGAGGTCAAGTAGATGATGTACTGCGTGCGCTTGACCGGCAGACCCATGAGTTCCGCGGAGGAACGGGAGCCGCCGATGGCGTAGATGGTGCGTCCGGTGCGGGTATGGTGCAGGAAGACGTAGCCGAAGACCACAACCACCAGTGCGATGATCACGCCGACGTTGAAGGACAGATCGTTGGAGATCTTCGGATTGTCGATGATCTTGATCACGTTGGAGATGAACGAGAAGTCATTGCCCTGCGGGAAGGTCAGCGAGTCGGTGGAGATGATGGAGGCAAGACCACGGGCCAGGAACATCGTCGACAGGGTCGCGATGAACGGCTGCATGTTGAATTCCTCGATCAAGGTGCCGGCCAGCAGGCCGAACACAGCGCCGATGAGCAGCATGATGATCATGACCAGGAAGGCGGGCACGCCGGCGTTCGCCAGCTTCAGGCCGACGACTGCGGTGATGGCCACGATAGCACCGACAGACAAATCGATACCACCGGTCAGAATCGGCAGGGTCATGGCCACAGCCAGAATAATCAGGTAGGCGTGGTCAATGAACAGGGAGGAGATGAAGCCCAGTCGAATGTAGGTGCCGAACAACGCCTGACCCATGATGATCATCAGGATGAAGATCACCACGGCCGCGAGGGTCGGGATCATCTGACGATCGAGCTTGAAGCCCTTCTTGGGAGCCTTCACTTTGTTTGCCGTAGCTGTTGTCATGCTGCCACCGCCTTAGCTTGAGCCTTGAGCGCGCGCTTGCGTTTCATATTCGCGCTCAGGTTGTGAATCTTCGGAGCCTGCATCACGCAGATCACAATCACAACGACGGCGAAGAAGGCCGGAGTTGCCTCGGCGTTGACGCCCAGGGTGATGATGGTCTTGCGGATCATGGCGATAATTACAGCACCGACAGCAGAGCCGGCGAGGGAGAACTTACCACCCAGCAGTGAAGTACCGCCGATGACGACTGCCAGAATGGCGTACATTTCGAGGTCCTGACCGGTCTTAACCACGTCGACACGCATCACGGATGCGGTGGCGAACAGACCAGCGATGGCCGCGAGGAAGCCGGAAATCGCGTAGACGAGGAAGAGGATCTTCTTCGGCTTGATACCGGTCATACGGGAGGCTTCCTGGTTGATGCCCACGGCCTCAATCATCATGCCCATAGCGGTCTTGCGGCACAGCAGGCCAACGAGAATCACAATGATAACGGCGATGACGAAGTTGGCGGGAATGCCCAGAATGAAGCCGTTGGCGAACCACTTCAGCGGTTCGTTGCCAGCAACTGCGGAGGCGTCGGTGTTCTCACCGGAGGTGATGACCTTGGCCATACCACGGCCGGCGAGCATCATAATCAGGGTGGTGATGAACGGCTGTAGGCCCAGGAAGGAAACCAGAGCGCCGTTGACGCAGCCAATGGCCAGACCAACAGCCAAGGCGATGAGGATGGAGAGCCACACGTTCATGCCATTGGACAGGGTCTGCATGGCGGCGGCACCTGCCACTGCCATAACGGAACCGACCGAAAGGTCGATACCGGCGGTGGAGATAACCAAGGTCATACCGGTTGCAATCATCAGGTATCGGGCAGATTCCTGGAGCATGGTGATCAGCGGGCCGGCCAGACCACCGGTGTTGCTGTTCCAGCTCAAAGCCAGGAAGTCATGCTGGAAGATGGTGCAGATGATGACCAGAAGAATGAATGCGACGATCGACCAGGTCAGGTTGCTGCTCAGCAGCTTCTTGACAAAGTTGTTGCCCTCGGCTTTTGCCTTTTCAGCCATCTCATGCCTCCTTTCCGGTGTTTACGTTGGTGTTAGCGATGGTTTCGACGATGGTCGCCTGAGAGACGGTGTCGTCGTTTTCGATTTCTGCGATCTTGTGGCGGTCCTTGAGAACCTCGATGTCGTCGGACAGACGCACGACCTCTTCAAGCTCGGAGGAGATGAAGACAACGCCCATGCCCTGAGAAGCCAGGTCAAGCACGACCTGCTGAATTTCAGCCTTGGCACCGATATCGATACCACGGGTCGGCTCGTCCAGAATCAGCAGCTCGGGGTGCGTGGCCAGCCAACGGCCAATGAGCACCTTCTGCTGGTTGCCGCCGGAGAGATTCTTGATCGGGCGATCCGGGTCGGCGGGACGAACGTTGAGTTCCTTCATGTACTTGTCAACGATGGCGTCCGCTTCCTTCTTGGGAATCGGCTTGAACATACCGCGCGTTGCCTGCAGGGCGATAAGGATGTTCTGGCGGACGGTCAGGTCGCCGATGATGCCCTCATCACGACGGTTTTCGGTGGAGTACGCGATTTTGTTCTTCAAAGCCGTGTACGGATCGGAGATGTTGACCTTCTTGCCGTTGAGCGTGTAGGTACCCGAATCCGGCTTGTCGGCACCATACAGGAGTCGACCAAGCTCGGTACGACCGGAGCCCAGCAGGCCAGCGAAGCCAACGACCTCACCCTTGTAGATGTCAACATCAACCGGGTTGATGGTGCCCTTCTTGCCGAGGCCCTTGACATCGACGATCGGCTTCTCGCCAGGGGTGATTTCACGGCGAGCCTTCTTGGCACCAATCTGGGACAGCTCGGCGGCGGACTTACCAATCATCATGCCGATGAGTTCGTCGCGCGGGGTGTCCTTGGTCATGACCTCCTTGATGAACTGGCCGTTACGCAGAATGGTCAGACGATCGGTAATCTCATAAATCTGATCGAGGAAGTGGGAGACGAAGAGGATGGCCACGCCCGAGTCACGCACCTTGCGCATGATCGCGAACAGGTCCCTGACCTCGTTGGCATCCAGCGAAGAGGTCGGCTCATCGAGAATCAGCACCTTGGCGTTGATAACCATAGCGCGGGCGATGGCGACCAGCTGCTGCATAGCGATGGAGATGGAGCTCAGCGGAGTGTGCGGGTCAATGGATTCGAGGCCCATCTGTGCCAAATACTTCTTGGCGGCCTCGTGGGTCTTCTTCCAGTCGATGCCGAAGGGGCCGCGCTTTTCGTGGCCCAGCATCACGTTCTCACCGACGGAAAGGTTGGTGCACAGGTTCACTTCCTGATACACGGTGGCGATACCGGCGTTTTGTGCGTCGAGGGTGCCGTTGAACTGCTGAGGCTTGCCGTCCACCATAATGGAGCCGGCGTTGATCTTGTACACACCGGTCAGAGCCTTAATCATGGTGGACTTGCCTGCACCGTTCTCACCCATCAGGGCGTGAACTTCACCCGGGTAGAGAGTCAAATCAACACCATCCAAGGCCTTGACGCCCGGGAATTCAATCGTAATGCCTTTCATTACGACGATGGGGTTTTTATCTGTCATGTCTTTGCCTTAAACGAGAATGAGATGTTATCGTTTTGTGATATTTGAGCCACACATGAGTGATGGCGTGGAAGGGACATCCTTCTCACACCATCACATCAATTATTTGGTCCAGTTATCAATGAGTCGCAGCAGACTTATCAGTAGGCGCGGGTGTTGTTGTCCAGGGCTTCCTTGGCGGAGGCGGCGTCGAAGGTCTTGGACTCGATCTCGATGTCCTTCTCAACGGTCTTGCCATCCAGATAGTCCTTGACGGCCTGAGCGGTTTCCTTACCGAAGATCGGGTTGTACTCGATCACGTAGGAGAGGTCGCCATCAACAAGAGCCTGCAGAGCGTTCTTGGTACCGTCGATGGTGATGATCTTGACCTTGCCCTTGAGGCCGGCGGCGTCAACAGCCTGAGCGGCACCGAGGCCCATCTCGTCGTTCTGAGCGAAGATGAACTGCGGGTTGTCGGACTTGTACTTGTCGAGCAGACCAGCGGTCACGGTCTTGGCCTCATCAGTGGACCAGTTAGCGGACTGGGACTCAAGAACCTTGACGTTGGAGGCAACCTTGTTGTCCCAACCAGTGCCACGATCCTTCACCACGGACAGGCCGGCAGGGCCTTCGAGGATGAAGCCGTTGGCGCCATCCGGGAAGTTCTTGTTCACGAACTCGGCAGCCTGCTCGCCGCACCAGACGTTGGACGGTCCGATGTGAGCAACGATGGCCTTCTTGGCCTCGGCGTCCTTGACGTCCACGTTACGGTCAACGGTGAAGACCGGAATCTCAGCCTCAGCGGCCTTCTTCAGGGAGTCATCCCAACCGGAATCCTCGGTGGAGGACAGGATGATGGCGTCGACTTCGTCGTTAACGAACTTGTTGAACGCCTGAATCTGCTTCTGCTGATCGTTGTTCTGGGTCGGAGAGTAGGTCAGGTCAAAGCCGGCATCCTCGAATGCCTTCTGAATGTCCTTCTCGTTGGCGGTACGGAAGCCGCCCTCAGGACCGACAGCCACGAAGCCAACCGTCTTCTTGCCGGAGTCCGAGCTGCCACCTGCGTTGCTGGGACCGCATGCGGCAACGCTGACAAGCGCAGCAGCAGAAGCAACGAGGGCAATGGCCTTCTTCCAATTCTTCATAAATACTCCTCCTCGAGCAGTGTTTATTTTTTGGATGATCTTTCATCCTGTTTGGTGACTGTTCGTCATCGACAGCCTCTAGTATGACGCTCACAGGCCAAATGTTCAATCGCATGCGATAACAGTTTGATAACAGGTTTATAACAAATTAATAACAGTGGTTCAAAAATGGCGTCGCAACACTGTTTTGCCTTGATAACAGACCAATAATAGTGATTGGTTGCGCAGCGGCAATGCCGCTCGCCAGCCGAGCGACAAAGCCGTTGCCTCATACAACAAGAAAGGCTATTATGAACACCGTTTTTCTTATACCATCTACTGCGCACCGAGGGCAGTGACCTGGCTATCGGCGATGGTCCAGGAACCGTCGAGTGAGCCGGAAACGGAGCGAACAATACCCAAATCGTCCACAATGGCCAGGCGACGGGACAGGCTAATCTGCCCCGATGCCATCGACGTTATGGTTCCATTAGGCAGACGCTGCGCATTGGCCGGGCCTGGTGCCATTTGACGCCATGCCTCTTGTTGTTCGCTATTTCCCTCAGGAGGTGTGGTGGCGTACACCAGATTCAGATCGTTGTAGAACGTGAGCATGGTGACGTGTCTGAGCACACTCACTTGGGTGGCCGCTTTGCTCAGACCGCTCAGTGTTTTATCACCGTTGCGCGCCACACCGGTCATCATCACGCCGTTCGTGTCCTCGCCCTCGACTGCCAACGCCAATCGGCACCCTTCCGGAGAAACCGCCAATGCCACAATGCTGTCGGCAGCGCCAAGCCAATCAAGCTTCAGATCGGTTTCCTTGCCCCCATCTGACACATGCAATTCGCGCCCGTTCTCGGATACAGCCCATACTTCGCCATCCAGACCTTCGGTAATCGATCGCATCGGCTCGCCGGAGAACATCACCCCACAGGACGCACCATCAGATTTCAGGCATTCGACCACGCCGTCCGCACGCAACACCGCGCCGCCGGATGAGGAAAAAACGAAGCCCCGAGCATCGTCATATCCGGGGGCCTCCCCTACACGCAACGGACTGGAGCTGGCCAGGGAAACGATATGACCACCGGTCAACGTGTATACGCCCGCTGTCGGCTGCTCGGTAGTAAGTTTCACATTTGCGTCGGCATCGGAATAGTCCACTCCATCGCCGGTAATCCTCAGCGCGTATTCGGCATTGCCGTCGCCCATAGTCAGACGGATGCGATGTACCAGCAGGCCTCGTTCTTCCTCGTTCAACGCATTGATACCGCTGTTGAGGTGTATCTCCACCACATTGTTCTTCACCGGCACGCTGTCGACCGCGAGTTTGATGGTAGACAAGCCGGCGCCTCGCAGCACTCCTTCCAACCAGGAGGGTGCATCCGAGAGTACTTCACCGACTGCCTGGGTGCGCCAGTTGCGCCAGCTCAGCCATCGAACATCCGGTATGAGCTGTTTGCCGGATGTGCTCACCTGATACACGGATACTTGGCGGAAGACTTGTTCAAAATCGGCGGTGGATATCACCACGCCGTTCTCCAACGAGGAGATGCGCCACTGGCCGCTTCTTTTAATCAAGATATAAGGAACTTTGCTGATCGTGCTGCTATCTGTCGGCGTATACACGCCATGCGAGTCCAGAGAGCCGACCACTTGGAGCTGTACTTCTACAATCAGCGAGCTCTCCGCCCCTTGCGGGGTACTCATCGTATTGGCACGGCGGCGGAAATCCGGCGTACCGCTGTAGACCAGTGCCGAGGAATCGCCATTCCATCCGGCCGACGCCGAACCGGTCAGAAACTCACGGGCCACACGGTAGCCATCGGACTGTACGCCGGCAGGCATGGCATCATAGAACCCTTTGACGATGGTTTCCGGCTGCGCATCGTCCGCAGGTCCCTGAGGATTGGTGTAAACACGCTGGGTCTGCTGTTCCACCGGTGCCAGAGTCTGCACCGAGCCGCTAATCGGCAAACCGAACGGACTTGAGCATGCCGTCATCGTGACGCAACAGACTATGGCCGCGCCTGCGGCGGCAATCGTTCTGGTCACTCGTCTCATAGCGGCCTCCCCATCATCGTGTCGCGGCGAACCTCATGATAATCATGTGTGACTTGGCTGGTGGCCACACCAAACCCACCGGTAACACGCAGGTCATCCGGCGTTTCAGAAGCAAAATTCACCGGCAGTTCAGCGTCCGCCACCTCACCTTGGTCGGGGTCACGCGGCAGCAATACCAAGAACCAGGTGCCCTCCCCCACTGCCGAACGTACACGGATACTACCGTGGTGCAGCAAGGCATCAGTCATGGCGATGGACAGGCCCAATCCGGTGCCGCCGGTAACGCGTGAACGTGAAAGGTCGCCTCTCCAGAATCGATCGAATACATGAGCGACTTTGTCTTCGTCGATACCAACGCCATAGTCGCGAACGCTGATGGCCACGGCTTTGCGGTTGGCCGCGACGCGCACTTCGATCGGCCGGTCCTCAGCGAAATCGACGGCATTGGCCAACAGATTTCTGACGATGCGAATCACTCGACGCGAATCGATACGAGTCAAAACCTGCACATTGGGCAGATACGTGTGAATCGGCACCCGTTTGGCTTGGGCGATGCCGTCAACTTGGTCCACTGCCGTTTCAATTGGTTCGCATAAATCGGTTTCCACAAGGTCGAGTGCCGCATAACCGGCATCGTAGCGGGAGATTTCCAACAGATCGGCGAGCATGTCTTGGAATCGACTGATCTGGCCGGCCAACAGTTCGACCGTACGCTTGGTGGAGGGGTCGAAGCCGTCTTTTTTCATTTCGAGCAGGTCGGAAGCCATACGCATGGTGGTCACCGGGGTACGCAATTCATGACTGACGTCGGACACAAATCGTTTCTGGAAAACGCTTGCTTCCTCCAGCTCATCGATCTTCTGGTTGAGCGCATCAGCCATCGTATTGAAGGATTGCTGCAGCACACCAAGCTCATCCTTACGATCCACGGTAACGCGCATATCGAGATTGCCGGAGGCCAGTGTTTCCGAGGCCGCTGCCACTCGTTCAATCGGGCGCACGATGCCACGAATCACCAGCCAGATTACTACGCCCACCACGATGGACAGCAACGCACAGATGACCACCAGACTGAGCTGAATCTGCGTCAAGGACTGCTGCTGGAACGTGTACGAATAAATGGCGAAGAATTCGAGGTTGCCGGCCACGCCAAAGTCCAATACGGTGCCGAGCACCGCTGCGGGCGTCCCGCTGCCCGGCATGCCGGAATCACCGGGAATTTCGACCGGCTGATAGAACACGCTGTCATCCAAGTCGGAAGCCACGGATGAACGGATGTCGTCAGAAATCAGACTTTGATAGCTGGGTTCGGTGGATACGGGGATGATGGCACGCGAGTTGGTATCACGACTCCACAAATACACACCTATCAGGTTGGAGGACCCCTCGGATTGCAACGAGGACGCCAAGTCATTGACCAGCTGTTGGAGCTGCACTGCGGTGGAGACATCGGCCGCGTCCAGACTGGTTTGGGCCTGCTGCACCATGTTTGAATAGTCGGCACGCGACTGCGAAGTGATTTGGGTAAGCAGCGAGGCGCGCACTGATACCATCGATACGCCAGAGAAGACGATGGCCACGGCCAGCGTAAGAATCACGGTGAGGGCCACGGTGCGGGCCTGCAGTGAGCGACGAACTTCAGCGCGTCCGTGGCGCAGCAAGCGTTTGAGGCTGAATCGAGGGCGCAGGTTCATTGTTCAGGAGTGACGAACTTGTAGCCGATACCGCGTACGGTCTGCACGATTTGCGGGTTCTCGGGGTCGTCCTCCACTTTGGCCCTAAGGCGTTGAACATGCACATTGACCAGGCGCGTATCGCCGGAATTCTCGTATCCCCAGACATTCTTGAGCAGGCTGGAACGACTGATGGCCTCGCCGGCGGCGGCCGCAAGCATGAACAGCAGCTCGAATTCCATCGGAGTGAGATTCAGGTCCTTGCCATCCTTGGTGGCGGTGTGTTCCAAACGGTCGATGACGATGGGTCCGCGTTCCAGATGGTTGACGTTTGCATTGCCACCGCTTGCGCCACCGGTGGCACCGTCTTCGGCGGCCGGCTTGGCGATGCGGAAGCGTGCACGGATACGCGCCAGCAGTTCGGCTACTTTGAAGGGCTTGGGCACGTAGTCGTCGGCACCGGCTTCCAAGCCGGCCACGACGTCAAGTGTGTCTGATTTGGCGGTGAGCATGATAATCGGCACATTAGAGGTAGCTCTGATGCGGCGGGCCACCTCCGTGCCGTCCAGCCCGGGGAGCATAACGTCAAGCAGAATCAAATCGGGCTTGACGATGGGGAACATTTCCACAGCCCTCAGCCCGTCCAGGCAGGTCACAGTCTGGAATCCCTCGTTTTCCAAAACAAGACTAAGCATTTCGCCGATGGCCTGATCATCGTCCACGATGAAGATGGTCGCCATGGTGTTTGCCTCCCCTTTTTCCACTGTTATTGTTGCGTTACACTTTACTCCCCTATGTTCATTTCTGTTCGGGTTCCCCGCCATGCAACATCGGGCGAATCTTGGCAAGACGCTGGCTGACTTCGTGTTCATAGCCGCGATCGTTGGGATGGTAGTACTCGGTGCCACGCAGCTCTTCGGGCATATATTCCTGTGGCGCCACGGCACCGGGCCAATCGTGCGCATACTTGTAGCCCTCGTGGTTGCCCCACTCTTTCATAAGCTTGGTGGGGGCGTTCCTCAAATACAGCGGAACAGCGCCGATCTTGCCGGCATCCACGTCCGCGAGCGCCTGGTTAATGGCGTTATAGCTGGCGTTTGATTTGGGCGCGGTGGCCACGGCAATCGTAGCTTCGGCCAAAATAATACGTGCCTCGGGCATGCCGACCAGCGCCACGGCCTGCGCCGCAGCCACGGTGACCTGCAAAATCTGCGGGGCGGCCATGCCGACTTCCTCGCTGGCGGCGATCATGATGCGACGGGCGATGAAGCGCGGATCTTCACCCGCTTTCAGCATGCGTGCCAGATAATGGATGGCGGCATCCGGATCGGAGCCCCGCATGGATTTGATGAATGCGGAAATCACGTCGTAATGGTCATCGCCGTCTTTGTCGTAGCGCACGGTGGCGGTGTCCATTACCGTAGCCACGATTTCGGGGGTGATGATGGGTCGGCGTGCGCCCTTTTTGCGGGCTTCGTCGCCAGTGACCGCGCCAGCCGCGGCCTCCAGAATCGTGAGACTCTTGCGTGCGTCACCACCGGCCATGCGCACGATGTCGGCGATGGCTTCGTCCGTGGCTTTGACCTCGCCCCTGAGACCGCGGTCATCAGTCAGCGCGCGCTGCACCAGTTCGATGAGCTGATCAGGCTCCAATGACTCAAGCTTGACGACCACCGAACGGGAGAGCAACGGTTTGATGATGGAAAAGCTCGGGTTCTCGGTGGTGGCGCCGATAAAGGTCACGTCGCGGTTTTCGACGGCGGGAAGCAGCGCATCCTGCTGGGATTTGGAGAAGCGATGTACCTCGTCGATGAACAGTACGGTTTCCTGGCCGCGTGACACGAGCCGTTCGTGAGCGCGGGTGAGTACGTCGCGCACGTCTTTGACGCCGGATGTCACGGCGGAGAGTTCCTCAAACACGCGGCCGGATTGGCCGGCCACGATGGTGGCGAGCGTGGTTTTGCCGACGCCTGGAGGGCCGAACAGGATTACGGAGCTCGGCGCGGTGAGACTGCCTTTGCTGGCCGGATTGGCGAGGCGGCGCAGCGGCGAGCCCTGGCCCAACACCTGCGTTTGGCCAATCACCTCGTCCAAAGTGCGTGGACGCATGCGCACCGCCAACGGCCGCGTCATCGACTCCGGCGCATCAGCCGCCCCAAACAAATCGTTCTCACTCATAACGTCCTATAGTACCCCAGTGTTCGAACAGACGTTCGAGCTGCACCCTGGCTTCCCTCAGAGAGGGGAGCCAAGAAAGGAATCAGTTACTCACCTTGTAGTCGTGGAAGACTACTTCGCCGGTGTCTTGGGTGGCGTCGAGGTCCACGATGCCTTCGATGGCCCAGTCGTGGTCGCCATCGGAATCATCGATAATCTGACGCACCTTCCACGTATGCTCGTCGTTCTCGTGCTTGTCATCCAACATGAACAGTTCGGGCGAGCGCGCTTCGGCGCCGATGCCCACGTACTCGTGCTCGTCGTAGTAGTCGTCGAGCACATCTTCCCATTCGTGCACGCCGTAGCCCCAGTCCTTGTCGAGCGCGCCGAGCTTGTCCGGCTGGTCAAGGTCCATAAGCCGCACACGGCGGAACAAGGCATTGCGCACCAGCACGGTAAGACCACGACGGTCCTCGACCACCGCGTTCTTCTTGCCCGGCGCCGCCAAGGAGGCCGCCGCCTCGGACTGGTCGGCGGAATCACCGGCGTTCTCCCATTCGTCCACCAGCGAGGAGTCGATGGAGCGCACGAGCACGCGCAGCCACGAGATGATGTCTTCGAGTTGCTCGTCACGCTTTTCGGGCGGCACGGTGCGCGCCAGCGTGCGGTAGGCGTCCGAGAGGTAGCGCAACAGGGTGCCTTCGGAGCGGGCGATGTTGTATCGGGTGATGTATCCGGTGAAGTCGGAGGCGGTTTCCACCATGTCGCGCACCACGGATTTCGGCGACAGCCAGTAGTCGTTGGCCCACGGCACATCGTGGCGGTACTGATCGAACGCGGCTTCGAGCATGTCTTCCAGTGGCTTCGGATACGTAATCTCCTGCAGCTTATCCATACGCTCGTCATAGTCGAGTCCGTCGGCCTTCATATCGGCCATCGCCTTGTCTCGGGCCTGACGCTCCTGGGCACGCAGCACCTGCTTGGGGTCTTCGAGCGTGGCCTCGGCCATGGAGATCACGTCCAGCGCATAGGTGTCGGACTCGGGGTCGAGCAGTTCGAGCGCGGCCAGCAGGAACGGGGAGAGCGGCTGGTCGAGGGCGAAGTCGTCCGGCATATCAAGGGTCATGTAGTAGTCCTTGCCGCCGTCCTTGCGGTCCTCGGTTTCGATGACTTCGGTATCGAACAGGGTTTGGAAGATCTCGTCGGCCCGCTGGTGCAGATGCTCCTTCTGGTCGGGGGTCTGCGCGGAATCGTCGATGAGATCGTCAATACGGGCACGGGCGTCACCGCCCTGCGCCACTTCATTGAGCACCATCGAATGCGTGATTTTCAGGTGCGGGACCAGGGTCTCCGGTTCAGCGTCGATGAGCTTATCAAACGTGCTCTGGTTCCAGGTCACAAAACCTTCCGGCGCCTTCTTGCGCTTGACCTTCTTGAGTTTCTTCGGATCTCCCCCGGCCTTGGCGATGGCTTTCTGGTTTTCGATTTCATATTCGGGAGCCTCGGCGATCACCAGTCCCTCGGTATCGAATCCCATACGGCCAGCTCGTCCGGCAATCTGGTGGAATTCGCGGGCGCGCAGGCGGCGCATCTTGGTGCCGTCGAACTTGGTCAGGGCCGTGAGCACCACGGAGTGAATCGGCACATTGATGCCGACGCCCAATGTATCGGTGCCGCAAATCACCGGCAGCAGACCCTGCTGGGCGAGCTGTTCGACCAGGCGGCGGTAGCGAGGCAGCATGCCGGCATGATGGATGCCGACACCGGTGCGCAGCAGTCGCTGCAGAATCTTGCCGAAGGCTGTGGTGAACTTGACGCCTTTGATGGCTTCTGCGATGGCTTGGCGCTGTTCCTTGCTGGATACACCGGTGGAGGCGAGCGCTTGCGCGGTCTCCAATGCGGCGTCCTGCGAAAAGTGGACCACGTAAATCGGGGTTTCGCCGTTGCGGAAGGCGAGTTCCACGGTTTTTTCCATCGGATCGAGCGTGTATTCGTAGCTTAACGGCACCGGTCGCGGCGCGTCGGCGATTACATCCACGTCCGGGGTGTCGTTCAGATCGGAGAGCTTGTCGGCAATGGCGTCCACATTGCCGAGCGTGGCGCTCATCAGCAGGAACTGGGTCTGCGGCAGCGTGAGCAGTGGCACCTGCCACGCCCAGCCGCGCTCCGGATCACCGTAATAATGGAATTCGTCCATCGCCACGAGGCCCACATCGGCATGGGTGCCTTCGCGCAAAGCCTGATTGGCGAGGATTTCGGCGGTGCAGCAGATGATCGGCGCGTCCGCGTTGATGTGGCTGTCGCCGGTGATCATGCCGACGTTGTCGCGGCCGAACACTTCGACCAAGTCGAAGAATTTCTCCGACACCAGCGCCTTGATCGGAGCGGTGTAATAGGAGCGGCGGCCAGTGCATAGGGCGGCGAAGTGCATGCCGAGCGCCACCAGCGATTTGCCCGAACCGGTCGGGGTATTCAAAATCACATGGTCGCCGGCCAAGAGGTCCATAATGGCCTCTTCCTGATGCGGCCATGGTTCGATGCCTTTGATGTCTTCCACCCAGCCGAAGAATCGTTCGTAGATGTCATCGGCCGTAAGATTCCGTTCACGCTCGTCACCGTCCCATTCGGGGGCCAGCCGCCCCAGGGATCCGTATTCCTTCTCGTCAGTCATAATGCTCAGTCTACCTAGTGGCCTATTCCGACGGCACGAGCCGCCCTCCGTCGCTATGCGACGCCTCCCGCCAGCGGGCGGAGCCATGCGAAGAGCTGTGCCATGCGCTTGGCTCCGCCAATGGGAGGATCGCTCACGCCAACCGGCGGCGCACCTCGTCGGGGTCCACCTCGGGTTCGAGGGGCGGCCAGGTCATGTTCATGTTCTTCAAGGTGGTGCGCAGCAGTTCGGAGACCACTGCTCGCGAATACCAGCGGTTATCGGCCGGTACGAGGTACCAAGGTGCGGCGGCCGTGCTGGTTTTCTCGAACACCTCCTGCCATGCGGCCATATACTCATCCCAGCGGTCGCGGGCCTCGAGATCGGAGATGTCGAATTTCCAGAACTTGGTGGGATCGTCCAGTCTCCCGAGGAAGTGTTTTTTCTGTTCTTCCTGGCTTACCACGAGGAAGATCTTGAGGATGGCGCATCCGCTGGCGGCCAGTTCACGTTCGAAATCGTTGATCTGGTCGTAGCGGGCACGCCATACGTCTTCGGGATAGGTGCCATAGACGTGCGGCATGACCACATCTTCATAATGGGAGCGGTCGAATACGGCAATCCACCCCGGCTTGGGCAATTCACGCTTCACACGCCAGAGGAAGTCGTGGTCGAGCTCCTCGGCCGCAGGCTTGCCGAAGCCATGGTAATGGATGCCCATCGGGTCACCTTGGCTGAACACGTGACGCACGATGCCGCCCTTGCCGGAGGCATCCATGCCTTGCAGCACGATGAGCAGCCGCCGTGTCGAGCCTTTGACGCCATTCGCGTACATGAGCCGCTGGTATCGGGCGATTTCGGAGGAGCTGATCGAAATGAACTTCTCGGCGTCCTCTTTATTGCCGTCGAATCCGGGAGTGGAATCGCCTTCGACATCAGTGACCTGCATGCCGTGGTGGAACATAAGACGTTGAGCGGGCGGCAACGACCATACGGCGCTGAGCAGTTCACTGGATTTCGCCGCACGTGCCAGTCGTTCAGGCACGCTGGCACTGGAGTCGATGGTGTCTATGCGATCCGCCGCGAGCTGTAATACCTTGTCGATCCGTCGATCGGTTTTGTATTCCTTTCCCTTGCCGTTCTTGTTGTTCTTTCCTGAGGATTTTCCGGCTGTACCCCACTTGCCGGCCTCTTCAGGCTTGTTGGTTCTGTCGTCGTCCTTGGCCATGCTCCCGATTGTACGTCTTGTAACTCAGGAGACCCAGCAACGTAGCGACATTCACATTCCACTTGTTACTGCAAATCTATAGACATGCAGTCGTTCGGACCGTAATTGTTGGCTTTGCACCAATTCCAAGCCTCATCCGTCGAGTCGAAGCCCTCACCGGCAAGAATCACATAGTATTTGTCGGAATTGCTGCTGTAGGTGGGCCAGTCACCCGACCAGATAAGCAGTACGTTTGACTTCTTGTTGTGCATCGTGATGAATTGCGCAAGAATATCGTGATAGTTCCAGGTCTTGCCTTCAGCTTCCATGCCCTTGCGCTTGCTGGACAGCTGCGCGGTATACGTGGAATAGACCCGAAAAATCGAACACGGCATCGGCCACGACATTATCGTCGCTGTCCTGCAACGTGAGTCGGGTGGCCGAATCATTGAATTTCGTGGATGCGTTCTTATCATCACAATTCGAAGTGGCCAGAATCGTGACTATCAGATTGTCGCTCTCGCTCTTGATCGAGGAGACTTTCATATCGGCAGCGGCATCGCAGGTTTTGGCAGGCTTTGCCTTGTCGGGGTCGATGTATGCCACCAGATATCCGCCGGCTTTGATGACGGTGTCCGTATTCGTTACTTCGCTGGTGCCGATGGTGTAGTGCTTCTTGGCTTTCTTGTCACTGCCGTAGATGCCCAGACCTTCACGTCAACGTCTGTGGAGCCGGTGTTCTTGAGCTCGACCCAATCGCAACGCTTGCTATCCGGGTCTCCGGCAGCTTTCGTATTGCCGGCATAGACCTCGTTGATGATTACGGATGGTTTGGCAGCCGTGTTCTGTTCGGCAGTGGTCTGCTGCTCGTCCGCAGTCGCAGCGGGCACGCCGATCAGGGCGATGCTGCTCAGTGTCACCGCAGCGGTGAGCAGCGCGACTGAACTTTGGCTGAATTACTGCTGAAGCTAGTTCTTGGATTTGCGTCGAACCGTCCGTATTCCGCCGACAATCGCGATTACAGCGGTACCGATAGCTACGCTGATCAACGCCGGTCGTTGCGCGGCATGGAGGGTGGCGAGATCCGGTCCGGCCGCAATGGCACTGTTTTCACCCGCCGAGCTATCCGACGCCGGGTGATTGCCCGCGTCGGTGTACTGGGCATTGACCACACTCGGGCCGGTAAGCGCCACTTGGTCGGCGGTCTCGACCTTGGCCACATCGCCGTGCTTATCCAAGGTGACGCGGGCGCACAGGGCTTTGGCCCAGTTGATACGCTGCCAGCCGTCGCTCGATTGCCATAGGGGGTATCCGGAATCCAAGGCAGTGGCTTTCAAAATCGCGTTGCGCTGATCGGCGTGCAGTTCGGGATAGGCCAGTCGCAGCACGTCCGCCGCCCCGCGCGGTGCCATGAAATCAGCGCCGGACTGGGCGGTGTCTTGCGGGAAGGTGTAGGTCAGGCGTGCGGTGTAGACGCGCACGGCCGAGGCCTGGTCCGCGACCGGCTCGGTGGCCACCGGGTCCAGAAAATCGTTGGTGTAGCCGCCCGAACCGGAGGCCTTGGTGTTGGCGATGCAGGCGGCGAGGGTAGTGCCGTGGCCGTCCGCGGCGCAGCGGGACACCAGATAGTCCCGCAGCTGCCGGGACGCGGGCACGATGGACGAAGCGAATTCGTTATGCCAGTACTGCCCGTTCTGGGCGGATGCGCCAATGCGCCCGCCCATGATGTCAAGCGGATAATGCACGCCGAGCACGATGCGGTTGTTGCCGGCCTCCGAAGTGCGGGCCATGATTTGCGGCGCGAGTTCGGGAATCATGCCGGCCAGCGCGATACCCCACGAATAGGCGCCGGTAGTGTGGCCGGAGGGGTAGGAACTGTTTTTCTGCAAGTTCGAGTAGCCGGGCACGTGTTCGAGCCATGAGGGTGATTGCTTGATGTCAAGCGTGGCGGGCAGTCCGGCGAGATCGTTAGTGCCGCCGTAGCTGCTTTCCGCACGGTTCAGATAGGGGCGCGGATGCATGGCCGCACGTTTTGAGGCGTAGGTGGAGGCCACGTTAAAGGAGAAGATATCGGCGACGGCGTTGAGTTTCCCGGATTTGAGCCCTTCGCTCATATATTTGCCAAGCACCGGACCGAGCGCGTCCGGCATGGCTTCCTCGGCTTGCAGATCGGAGTCGACGAGCGCACGCTTGCGTTGGGCGTTCAGGCCATCCTTATCGAGATTTTCGGCGGCTTTGTGGTTAATGGCCACGGCCAAATCTTCGTCGAGTTTCATTGTATCGGCGTCGAGCACCTTGCCACCGTGTTCGGCATCGGTGGGGGCCTGCCAATAGTTCTTTTCGTAGTCGGAGAGCAATGCCACCCAATCCGGGTTGGGCAGCTGGTCGGCCTGTGCGATTGCAGGCGTCGCGGCTAGCGTGGCCGCCAACGCCAGCGGCGCAATGGTCGCAATAGCAAAAACGGAGGATAGGTGCCGGAACATCTTCATATGTTCCAACCTATCCTCCGTGAAGGCTACGTAGCCGGAGCCCAGTCAAACACTCAGTAAATTCTTCGTGCCGGCTTAGCGGCGATTGAGCTGACCGTCAGGCCTCTGACTTGTCCTCAGGCTTTTGAGACTCCTGGAATTCGCCGGTTTCCGGGTCAACCTGTGACTCGGGCTGGGTGGCGTCATATCCCTGTTCGTAGCGGGTGCGCCGCCAGTTGCGAATCGAGGCGTTGGTGCCACGGTGATGCACATGGTATTTGCGCGGCGTACCGCCCAGCGGCAGCTCTTCGACCTCCTTGGCCACAGCGATCTGGTTGACATTGGACGGGTCGCCGGCGGCGATCGGCGCCAGCGGCTCGGGTTCGGCGGGTGCGGCCGTACGCTGCTGCATGCGCGCGGGCAGCCATTCGGCGAGCCTCGACAACAGCCAGCAGGCGATGAAGTAAATCACCGCGGCCATGACCAGCGTCTGCAGGATGTTGAAGTACATCGAACCGAGTCGGCGCGATTCCTGCAGCAGGTCGGTATACATGATGATCGAGCCTAGGGCGGTATCCTTCAACACCACGACCAGCTGGGTGACGGCGGCCGGCAGCATGGCGTAGACGGCCTGCGGCACCTCGATCTCCATCAGCGACTGCGTTTCGGTCAGGCCCAAAGCGAGCGAGGCCTCACGCTGGCCGCCCGGCAGATTGCCGACGCCGGAGCGCACCAGTTCGGCGACCACCGAACCGTTGTACAGCACCAAGGCCAGCACCACGGCCCAATAGGACGGGCTGGGCAGGCCCGCGAACGCGAACCATCGCCAGAAGAAGATCATGAGCAGCAGCACCGGCACCGCACGGCAGAACTCGACGATCACGGCGGAGACGCCACGTACCAACGGGTTCGGCAGCAGTCGGCCCACGCCGAACACCAAGCCGAACACCACGGCACCCACCACGGCCACGATGGTGGCCTTGATGGTCATCCACAGTCCGGGCAGGTAGAAGTCGGTCCACGCCTCTCGTTCGACGGCGGGCTTCCACAGCTCCCAGCTGAGCTGATTCTCGCCGTCCGGCGGGTTGTGCAGGCGCATGAGGATAAGCACGAGCACCACCGCGAACAGAATGCCCGCGATCCAGTTGACGATGCGAATGGTGCGCCGGCCCTTGGGACCGGGCGCGTCGAACAGCACGGAATTCGAAGTATCGGCCATATCCGTCACCTCCTTACGGCGAGCTTGTTGGACAGGTACGTGGTGAGCATGCCGATGGGGATGATCAGGATCACGTAGCCGAGCGCGAAGATCAGGAAGATCTGGATGATCACGTCGGGACGGAATTCGATCATCTCGCTCATCAGCGAGGATGTTTCGGTGGCCACGGATGCGGCGGCGGCCACGGTGGAGTTCTTGAGCAGGGCGATCAGCGTGTTGCCGAGCGGCGCCACGGAGCCTCGGAAGGCCTGCGGCAGGATAATCTCAGTAGCGGACTGCATGAAGCCCAAGCCCAGCGCTCGTGCGGCCTCGGCCTGGCCAATCGGCACGGTGTTGATGCCCGAACGCAGAGATTCGCACACGAACGCCGCCGTGTACAGGCTCAGGCCGGTGACCGCGAGCCAGAAGAAGTTCGTGGCGAAGGTGTCGGAGAAGCTGAGCTTCAGCTGCGCATAGGCACCCAGCACCATGAACACCATGATGATGGTCAGCGGCAGGTTCTTGAACAGTTCCACATACGCACCGGCCACGGCCCTGAGTGAGGAAATCGGCGAGATGCGCATCACCACGAGGATCACGCCGAGGATCAGGGAGAACAGGGCGGACCACAAGGTCAGTTCGATATTGACCAGAAACGCACCGAGCACGTCATACTGGCTGAAGAGTTCCAGGAATCCGCTCATCAGGCCTCCTCTCCTTCGTCCGGGATGGGCGGGTTGTAGCGTACGTCGGGCGTGTAGTTGGTGCCCTTGGTGTTATCGCTGATGGCGTTCTCCCACGAGCCGTCCTGAATCATGTCCACGATGGCGTTGTTGATTTTGGTGGCCAGCTGCGTATCGCCCTTCTTGATGCCCACGCCGTAGTATTCCTGCGTGAACGGTTTGCCAACCACCTTGAGCTTGCCGCGCGAGGCGGAGGCCAGGCCGGCCAGGATGATGTCGTCGGTGGTTACCGCGTCCACAATGCCGGAGAACAGGGCGGTGGCGCATTCGGCGTAACCGGGCTGTTCCATGAGCTGGACTTCGGAGGCGAACTTCTCCTTGACGGTGGCGGCCGAGGTCGAACCGGTGACGGAGCATAGGCGCTTGCCGTTCAGGTCTTCGGGGCCGTTGATGGAGTTGTCGTCCTTGCGCACGAGCAGATCCTGTCCGGCCACGAAGTACGGGCCAGCGAAGGAGACGGCCTTCTTGCGCTCGTCGGTGATGGAGTAGGTGGCGAGGATCATGTCCACGTCGCCGTTCTGAATCATGGCCTCACGCTGCTTGGAGGGGGCTTCCTTCCAGATGATCTGGTCTTCGGAATAGCCGAGTTTCTTGGCGACGTATTTGGCCACGTCCACGTCGAAGCCCACGTAGGTGCCGGACTTCTTGAAGCCCAGGCCAGGCTGGTCGAATTTGATGCCGATGCGGATCTTGCCGGTTTCGTCCGCGCCGCAGGCTGCCAGCGACATTGTGCAGGCCACGGCGGCGAGCGCGGCGATCACGCGGCAAGCCTTCCGTTTGAACGTATTGGTGAATGTCATTGGATTGCGTACCCGTCTTTCAGTGGGTTCGTCAGTGGGTGAGGATCTTCGAGAGGAAGTCCTTGGCACGGTCGGTCTGCGGATGCTCGAAGAACTCGTCGGGCGTGTTCTCTTCGAGAATCTGGCCGTCCGACATGAAGACGATGCGGTCGGCGGCCTTGCGCGCGAAACCCATCTCGTGGGTCACGCAGATCATCGTCATGCCTTCATGCGCGAGTTCGACCATCACGTCGAGCACTTCGTTGACCATTTCCGGGTCGAGTGCGGAAGTGGGCTCGTCGAACAGCATGACCTTGGGGCGCATGGCGAGCGCGCGGGCGATGGCCACACGCTGCTGCTGGCCGCCGGAGAGCTGGGAGGGCATCTTGCTGGCTTGGGAGTCGACGCCCACGCGGGCGAGCAGGTCCATGGCCAGTTGCTCGGCTTCCTTCTTGTCCATGTGACGCACCTTGATGAGGGCCAACGTCACGTTTTCAAGAATGGTTTTGTTGGCGAACAGGTTGAACGACTGGAATACCATGCCAACTTCGGCCCTGAGGTTCGCGAGCTCCTTGCCTTCCTGTGGCAGGGGCTTGCCGTCGATGCGGATGTCGCCGGAATCGATGGTCTCGAGGCGATTGATGGTGCGGCACATCGTGGACTTGCCTGAGCCGGACGGGCCCACGACCACCAGCACCTCACCCTTGGCGACGGTCAGGTTGATGTCCTTGAGGACGTGCAAAGCACCGAAGTGCTTTTCGACGTGGGTCAGTTCGACTAGCGGACGGTTCGGGTCCTCTTTGCCGGGAACCAGCGGGGTCAATTTGGCCTTGCTCGGTGATGTTGTGCTTGTCGCGCGCGAACGCACTGCTGTTTCATTGTTCGTTTCAGACATGAGTGGGAGGATAGCACACCGACGTTTCCAACGTGTTCACAGTATGTCCACACAGTTGCTCAGTCGATGTCTCATTTCCGCATCAGACATCGTGAAGGCGGCATTGGGCATCGGCATACATTCTCGCTGAGTCGCGCATCGCTCGGCGTCTGCTGTGCGCTGATTGCCTGCTGCATGGTGGCTGAGACGTTGCTGCGACGGCAAAGCGGGCACGTGTTGTCCTATCTGCTGATTCCATGTTTGGCCTTGGTGTCGTTGGCGTTGCTGCCGTGTATGCCGCAGTCGGGCGCATGGCTGGCGGTCACTTTGTATTGTGTGGGGCTGGTCTCGCCGTTTCCCATGTCGTATTCGTATAAATGCGCTAGGCATTTTGAGCGTGGCTAGCTGTTCGCACACGATGAGTGCTGTTATACGGTGGACGACACTCCCGAAGCGCGGTGGATAACCGGGCGCGGCACACGATATGCCGGTGGATAACCGGTTCGCGCCGCTTAAGTTATCCCCATTTTTCGGTTTTGCCCCTGTGCCACCGTGGAATGCGCTACGCTCGGCGCATGAACGGATACAGCGAAGTGCCGCACAATGGCGAAATCAACAACTATCTGCGCAAAGATCTTGACGCCAAAGCCACGGCCAAGAACACGGCCTGTTGGAATCTGCTGGGCAAAGTGCGCACGAAACGCACGTTGTGTTTCTCGCTGTATACCGCATTGGAATTATGCGGCGTGGAGTTGCCGAGGCACAGCACGTTGCCGCAGAAGGATTTTTATGTGACGGTGAGGAGCAAGGGGACCCGCTCTTCATTGGACAATGTCGACTATCGCATATGGAATGCAAAGTTCAACAGTATCGCTTTCTCAAACGGCGTAACCTGCATGCATCCCATGGATGCGTGGATACAGTTTGCCCAATATCTCAACCTCACTGAATTAGTGGTGCTGGCTGAAGCGCTCATCAGACGTTATGGATATGCCATTGAACAATTCACTCAACGACTAACGGCCTTTCACCGCGTTATTGGCCGTGCGCGTTGTGAGGCGGCGCTGAAGCTCGTAAAACCATCGGATTCCGTTCAGGAAACTCGTACACGCTTGGCGCTTATGCTTTTCGGCCTGCCCATACCGCAAACACAATATGGCATTACCGATTCAGAGAACGGATACACCTACACCGTTGACATGGCTTATCCACAATACAAAGTCGCTATTGAATATGATGGCGATCATCACCGTCGCTTCCGCAAACAATATGTGCGGGACCAGCAAAAACGTCGACGTCTGCGGCAATTGGGCTGGACCGTCATCGAGGTGTTCGCCGATGACCTGTGGAACACCGCCAAACAACGTGCCTTCGCACAAGAGGTTGCCACCGCGATGCAAATACCGCTTCCTGGCCGTCCTCAACCTTCATGCCGGGTATTAATAGACGGCAGCCTTACCATCAATGCGCGCAAAGGGGAATACAGGAGGCGGAAACAAGCAAAACACAACAAAGCATCACAACATTGATCAAATACGGAGTTGCGATCGCTCCTCATGGGGCGGTAATTTGCCCATGGGGCGGTTTGAAGAAATTGTGAAACCGCGGAATTAAGCCATTTTGACCTACCGCCCCATGGGGTTTTCACCGCCCCATGGGTTGTTTACCGCCCCATGAGGAAGTTACCGCCCCATGGAAGGATAATCGGCAAACGCCAAGGGGGACACCGCATGGTGCGAGGTTTGCCGCATGGCGGAGGTGCCATCGGGCGGAGTATTTGGCACCCCTTGGCAGGTATTTGGCACATTGGGCCCCACCCGCAAAAAGCAAATGGCCCTTGGAATTATTCCAAGGGCCATTTGCGGCTAATAGCACCGGAGCATTACTCCTCGAAAATTAATCTACGCGTGCGGAGACCGCCGTCCGAAGCCGAAGGCGCACTGCAGTACGTCGAGTGCTGAGGAAAAGCGGTATACGCTCCGTAGATTAGTTTTCGTCGGCGTCCGGGTCGTAGTCGACGCCAGTCTCGGCGCGCTGCTCGTCGGAAATCGGGGCCGGAGCACCGGTCAGCGGGTCGCGGCCGCCGCCGGCCTTCGGGAAGGCGATGACGTCGCGGATGGAGTCTGCACCGGCCAGGATGGACACGGTGCGGTCCCAACCGAGGGCCAGACCCGCGTGAGGCGGAGCGCCGTACTTGAATGCCTCAAGCAGGAAGCCGAACTTCTCGTCGGCCTCTTCCTTGGTGATGCCCAGCACATCGAGCACACGGGCTTGGATGTCGTCACGATGGATACGAACGGAACCGCCGCCCATCTCCTCGCCGTTGCAGACGATGTCGTAGGAGTCGGACATGGCGTGTTCAGGATCCTTGTCGAACTTGTCGATCCAATCCTTGCTCGGCATGGTGAACGGATGATGCATGGAGGTCCACTTGGAGTGGCCGACAGCCACATCGTCATCATCCGGATCGTCGGTGGGCTTGAACAGCGGGAAGTCCACGACCCAAGTGAAAGCGAACTTCTTCGGATCCAGCAGGCCTTCGCGGGAGGCGAGCTCCACACGCACGGCACCCAGCAGCAGCTGGGCGGACTCGCGAGAACCGGCGGCGAAGAAGACGGCGTCACCCTCCTCGGCGCCGACGGCCTCGCGCAGACCGGCACGTTCCTCATCGGACAGGTTCTTGGCGACGGGGCCCTTGAGCTCGCCGTTCTCACCGAAGACCACGTAGGCAAGGCCCTTGGCTCCACGCTGACGAGCCCAATCCTGCCAAGCGTCGAACTGACGACGCGGCGTGGCGGCACCGCCCTTGAAGACCACGGCACCCACGTACGGGGCCTGGAACACGCGGAACGGCGTGTTCTTGAAGTACTCGGTCAGTTCCACCAGCGGGTTGCCGAAGCGCAGGTCCGGCTTGTCGGAGCCGTACTTGTCCATCGCATCCTTCCAGGTGATGCGCGGCAGCGGCAGCTGGACCTCATAGCCGGCGGACTTCCAGATGGCGGCGATGACCTTCTCAGTCATGGCCATCACATCTTCCTGGTCCACGTAGGCCATCTCCATATCGAGCTGGGTGAACTCGGGCTGACGGTCGGCGCGGAAGTCCTCGTCACGGTAGCAGCGGGCGAGCTGGTAGTAGCGTTCGACGCCGGAGACCATGAGCAGCTGCTTGAGGAGCTGCGGGGACTGCGGCAGGGCGTACCAGGAACCGGGCACCAGACGGGCCGGCACCACGAAGTCGCGGGCGCCTTCCGGGGTGGACTTGATGAAGGTCGGGGTCTCGACCTCGGTGAAGTCCATGTCTTCCAGCGCGTGGCGGGCGGCCTTAGCCATGTCGGAACGCAGCTTCAGATTGTGTTGCATGGACGGACGGCGTAGGTCGAGGTAACGGTACTTCAGACGCACGTCCTCGCCCGGCAGCTTGTTCTCGGACTCATTCTCGAGAGCGGTGGAAACCTGGAACGGCAGAGCGTCGGACTTGGCGAGGATCTCGATGGTCTCGGCCACAACCTCGATCTTGCCGGTGGCCAGATGGGTGTTCTCGTTGCCATCCGGGCGCAGGCGCACTTCGCCGGTAATCTGAATCACGAATTCGCTGCGCAGCGGGCGGGCCATATCCTCGTCGTAAATGACGACCTGCACGAGACCGGTCGAATCACGAAGGTCGATGAAGGCCACGCCACCGTGATCACGGCGTCGGTCAACCCAACCGGCAAGGGTGACCTTCTGGCCGACCAGGGCCTCGGTCACTTCAGTGGCATGATGTGTTCTGTAAGCCGTCTGGCTCATTGTCTTGTTTCTCCTCGATTATTCGCGCGAATACGTCAGATTTCGACGGTTTGCTGGGCAACCACAGTATCCGGCTCCCACGACGTGCAATCGGCGGCAACCTGCTCGCCCGTGACGATGTTCTTGACCTCGTCGCCAGCGGGCTCTGCGCCTTCCGCACTTTCGGCAGCGGTGGCCGGGAACCACACGTACGGAATGCCGAGTTTGTCCGCGTACTTGATCTGCTTGCCGAGCTTGGCCGCGGTGGGTGCCACGTCAGTAGCGATGCCGCGCGCACGCAGTTGGTTCGCAATACGATTGGCGGCCGGGCGGTCCTCTTCATTCCACACAGCGACCAGCACGGCGGCCGGGCTGACACGGTTGGCGTGAGCGCCGGCGGTGTGCAGCATGTAGCTGACCAGTCGGCTCAGGCCGATGGACAGGCCCACGCCCGGGTACTTGCGGTTGCCCTGGGAGGCGAGATTGTCGTAACGGCCACCGGAGCAGATGGAGCCGAGTGATGCGGCACCGTCGAGGAAGGTCTCGTAAACGGAACCGGTGTAGTAGTCGAGACCGCGGGCGATCTTCAGGTCGGCGATGACGGAACCGGGGCGGATGGCGGCGGCTTCGTCGACGATCATGGCCAGGGTATCGAGTCCCTGACGAGCCAGCGTGTAGGCCTCGGAATCCTTGACGATGCCGTGAGCCTCGCACAGCGCATCGAACTTGGCGGCAAGCTCGGCACCGTCGGAGGCGGTGAGCTCGGCCAATTCGAGGCAGGCGCGCGCCTGTGCCTCGGTGGCGCCGCAGGTCTCGGTGAGCAGTCGGGCCACCTCATCGGCACCGATCTTGTCGAGCTTGTCGATCTCGCGCAGCACGCCTTCGACGTCCGTCAGGCCAAGGCCGCGGTAGAAGCCTTCAGACAACTTGCGGTTATTGGCGTGCACGGTGGCCTTGGGGAGGCCATACGCGCGCAGCTCTTCCAGCGCGGAGACCATGACCAGCGGCAGTTCCACTTCATAGTGGTCGGGCAGGTCGCCGGCACCGATCACGTCGATATCGGCCTGCACGAACTCGCGGAAGCGGCCTTCCTGCGGACGCTCGCCACGCCACACCTTCTGAATCTGCCAGCGCTTGAACGGGAACGCCAACGCACCCGAGTGCTCGACCACATACCGGCTCAGCGGCACGGTCAGATCGAAATGCAGGCCCAACCGCTCTTCAATCGGAGTGTCGGATTCATGACCGACCTCCTGCAAACGGCTCAGCAGGTAAATCTCCTTGCTGGTCTCGCCTTTTTTCAGCAAAGAAGCGCCGGTTTCCACCGCTCGCGTCTCAATGCCGATGAAGCCGTTGAGCTCAAAAACCTTACGAAGCGTATCGATAACACGCTGCTCCACAACACGTTCGGAGGGGAGCCACTCCGGGAATCCTGATATTGATGCACCTTTAGCCACGAAATCAATATAATAGGTGAGGGTTGCGTCAAAACTTCCTGGTTCGCCCGGGATGGGAGACGCTCCCGCTTATGCATTCTACGCTTTAAGGAGCTGGCCATGGCCGACGAAACTGTCACCGAACCCGTAAACACCGCTGCGCCCGAAGAGCAGGCAACGACACCCGCACCCGAGGCCAGCGCGGCCACGCCGGCGCCGACTCCGTCCCCCGCTTCCATGCCGAAACC
>OOCB01000434.1_pt1 | contig 68575 bp, 70 predicted proteins | sample 1671351 | NCBI WGS metagenome assembly OOCB01 (sample SAMN06348148, study PRJEB24527) | human gut metagenome | biome: human gut; feature: ankylosing spondylitis patient; material: feces | host: Homo sapiens | place: China | collected 2015-10 | reverse complement strand
GACCGCAGGGTCCTGGGAGAGTAGGACGCCGCCAAGCAAAGAACCACTGCCGATGTTATTCGGTGGTGGTTTTTATTTGTTTATAAGGATTAGAAACGATGAGCGGAAGCTCTGACACGATCGATACTGGAAGGTAACATTTTTGTTACGGATAACAGCGGCAAAACCAGTATAATAGGACTATGTTAAATATGCTAAAAGTACCTGACCACAGAGCTGGAATGTGCAGCTGTGAAAAGGAGGGTGTGTGTGTTAAGTTGGCGGAGACTTGGACTACAATCATTTCTGTTGCTTTGTTTGACCGTTGTTCTGGCAGGATGCGGTGAAGCTTCAGGATCTGTATGGACTTCATATGAAGGTGCGGTGAACGAGAAGAGTTTTCCGGTGCCGAAAGTAGCGAATAAATCTGACCAGTCTGAAAATAATTCGGATATGGATTATGTTCGATATACGCTGTCTGGTATTAGTGAGAGTACTAGCTTGCCTGAGGTATATCTAGACGAGATTAAAAGCTGGGGTTGGACAGAGAGGCAAGCCAAGGGTACATCCAATGAATCCAGTACCTTGCGTGTATTTGCAAAGGAAGGACATACTGTGCATTTAGCAGTACATGATGGTTCCTTTACACTAATGGTTCCTAGAAATGATGCTACTCAAACGACAGTTAAATCATTGGCTGAAGATGATTAAGCTGGTTAAAGTATGGTTTAGTATGATTAATTAACGCTGTGATGTTCCTTATAATATAGTAAAGCTCCCGTGTACATGATCGGGGGCTTTTTGTTATTTAGCGAAGTAGGCTTTAGTAATGATGAGAGAAGCTATCACGTATGGTGGATCAGAGGTCATACCGGTTCAGAAGGAATGGGGCAGCTTCGTTCGTACACGTATAGGTGGTTGTGTGCTTGAAGCATAGGGGAGTTTAGAGCGCTAAAAGTAGAGGGGGGAGAGATATAAGTTGTATAAAGGTAGTGAGGTAATGAAAGGCTGATGGAAGCGACCATAAGGGAGATAGAGCTGAGACTAAGGTAAAAGATCGCTCAAAGGTGTAAGATCTACGAGATATCTGGGGTTATGAGGATATGGAGCAGCGGGAGGAAGAGAGGAGAAGAACGGAGCCTCGAGTGGGGATAACTCATTTTACTATACCCATGCTGTGGATAATGGATGAGAAGGGAACAATAAATAAAGGTTATCCACTGTGGATAACCTTTATTTGAGCATGTGAGGCTGAGTCAACTGAACGATACACGATTATGTTTTTGCATCAGATTATTCGAAGGGCTCAGCGGTTATGTATTACAAGTAAGTAAGGTACATTGAGTATTGCATAAATGAGGGATTGTTATTGCAGATAATATGAGACATCTTGTTCATTCAATTTGATGAGTCCGTCTTTACGCTCACGGGAGAGAACCATTACAACATACAAGCGAGGACCCAGCAACCACAAATGCCAGAAGATCAGCGAGAGGGTGAAGGACAATGGCGACCATATCAAACATACTGTAATGATACATAATCCAATCCAGCTCATGTTAAGGTGTACCCGGACAAACATACGGAAGCTAAAATGCTGATCAGGGATATAACCTAACCAGGGCATACGCATATTCCAGCGCCAGCGTTTGGCGTAAGAGGTACGGACCAGAAGTAATATCGTTCTGGCGATGACATAATGAATCCAGATGGTGATTGGACCTGCCAGTACAAAAAAGAAGAGGCCAGTCCAGGAGAATGCGAGTAGATTGAATAAGAGCATGATGACCGGCAGACACAGATAGCTGTAAATGACACTGCGGGCGATAGCCTTTTTTTTCAGAAGCCGGTATTGATAAAATGTTGCTTTATTCTCCGGTTCGGCGATCATACGATTATATATCCTCCTTCGGATTCACGTTTATGTGGGGTGGGTATTCGTTCGTTTTCTTACACGAGTAAAAGGGAATGAATCATACATGTATGTATATATGAACCTTGTATCTCACGCCATAACGATTGTACAAGATATTGAGATTCGACGGAGCTTATCTCAGTATACTCCCGAATACACGGACTGTCAGGCTTTGATATCGTTATCATGTATTATATATCGGCTGAGATTCCAAGTTTTTTTAAGGAAATTAAATATAAGTTTGAGTCAGGCCAAGGGATACGTGATGTAGAGGTAAATGCGATGGCTTGTAGGATTATTGTATATACATAAGCAGGTGAATGTTCTTGTAGGGAGAATGAATGTATTTTTCGGTACAGACACCCAAGAGCGGGTGGGCGAATATATATATTTTATAGAAAGAAAGCACTATGAAAATGTTTAAAATAATAGAAACTGTGCAATACTGATAGTAAACGTAAAACAAGGTGGGATGGTTCATGGAAGAACATGCCGAACACACATGTATTATCTGCGAGCAAAGAAAAAGAGAAGGCATTTTTATTGTATCTGAATTCATATGTGACACTTGTGAAGCAGAAATGGTTCATACCGACGCGCAGGATGCCAAGTACAATTATTTTATTCATCAAATGAAGCAAATTTGGGTACAAAAAAACGCATAATAAATGTTGCTAATAGAAGTAGAAGCGAAACATCACATTGTAACGATGCTGATGTGTATAGAGGCCCAATGGGCCTTTTTCTGTTTTTAAGAGGAGAGATTGTCTTGTTTGCCATCTTGGGAAGGCGTATGCTGATATAATGGTATAGATCATTTGCAGTAGAGCGTGTGGAGATGGGGAAGAAATGCGTTCCTTGGATTAGGAAGCATTTTGAAGCGCATAGGGCGCACATTATATATGTACAGGATGGTTATTTCATGGATCATAAAAATAAAGCAAGTAGAGCCCCTTTATATGAAGCGTTGCTTGCGTATCGTGATTCGAAGCAGCGTTCTTTTCATGTGCCTGGGCATAAGAATGGACAAGCTTATCGACATTTGGTAGAACAAGCAGAAGCAGGGCAATCTCCAGCTAAGGATATCGTCAATGAGGAACACCAGCACAACGGTGAGATTCAGAATGATGGAGAAAAGAATGTTAACCAGAAGGTAGAGCGTTTCAGTTCGGTGGGTGAACATGGGGCTGATCTGGAGAACGGGGAACATTTTGGTGACGAAGGAGTTCGTTCGGAAATAGAACTGGCACCAATGCGTTCATTTCTGGAAATGATGGAGATGGATGTTACGGAGATTACGGGCACGGATGATTTGCACCATCCGGAAGGTGTAATCCAGGAAGCACAGGAGCTTGCGGCAGATTGTTTTGGCGCCGAGGAGAGTTTCTTCCTTGTGGGAGGCAGTACAGCAGGTAATCTGTCCTTACTGCTCACCGTGTGTGATGAGCCAAACAGTATTGTACTGGTGCAACGGAATGTGCACAAATCCGTTATTCACGGGTTGATGCTGGCGGGTGCAAGAGCTGTATTTCTGGAGCCGTGGGTCGATCCTGTGTCTGGACTTGCGGTCATGCCGTCTGTGGAGACGGTTCAGGCTGCTGTCCAGTCCTACCCTGAGGCAAAGGGCGTGTTAGTCACGTTGCCCAATTATTACGGCATGGGCGCTGATCTGACGCCCATAGCCGAGGTATGCCACGCCGCTGGCATGCCATTGCTCGTGGATGAAGCGCATGGCGCGCATTATGGGCAGCATCCGGAGCTGCCTGTCTCTGCACTGTCATGCGGAGCAGACGGTGTCGTGCAGTCGACGCATAAGATGCTGACGGCTTTCACCATGGGTGCCATGTTGCACATTCAGGGACCACTGTTAAACCGGTCCCTGTTAAGGCAACGCCTGGCCATGGTGCAAAGCTCAAGCCCATCATACCCGGTGATGGCTTCGCTTGATCTGGCGCGCCGGCTGCTGCACGTGCAGGGCGCGAACACATTCACGGCGGGGCTCGCCGCCGTGAAAGCCTTTAAGCGCGGCCTCGCGGAGCTGCCGCGCTTTCAGTTGCTGCAGCCTGCACAGCCGCTGCAGCCAGAACCGCCAGCCGGAACAGCGAAGCCGGCTGGCATGCCCGTGTCCGCTGCGCAGCAGACACGGAAGGGCCTGACCGCGGCGGCGATACCATCTGCCGCGGGGTATACCGCTCAGGACCCATTCAAGGCTGTCATCTATGACGGCGCAGGGGTGCTGAGCGGTTATGGGCTACAGCAGCAGCTGGAAGCGTGCGGCTGTGTGCCTGAGATGAGCGACGAACGGTACGTCGTCTTGCTCTTCAGCCTGGGCTCAACGGTGCAAGATGCCCAGCACCTGTTGCAGGCTTTACACCATATCAGCTCTGCCAATGGGCATGAGCTGAACCAATCCAATACAGAGCCATCGCAACAGATTGCGAAAGGTTCGGCACATTATATTTCCACGTGGAACAATTTACAAGAAACCACTCGCTACTCGGAACCGATCTCCTTTACACTGCAACCAATTGTGGAGACGAATACGATCAATGTGCCGATAGAAGAAAGCGTAGGCTGTCGATCAGCTGAGATGGTAGTCCCGTATCCTCCAGGGATTCCGCTTGTATATCCGGGTGAACGTATTAGTACATCGATGGTGGCTCGTATACAACTCCTGCGGGATGAGGGTGCAAAGTTTCATGGGGTATCCGATGCATCTCTACAGTCATTGAAGGTTATGAAGGAATGAAGGGAACACATGAGGATCTGAATTGCATTCACCAATAGGTAGGCAATATGACCAAGAGACCCTACACATGTGAGGGTCTCTTGATCATTAATTTAGTTGCTAGGGTGTGTCTTCAAACTCAGGCATGCAAGACGTTGAAGGATGTCAGGGTCCAACATCTTGAAATCAAGGATTGCTGATCCTGGCGAATTGTCCAGACGATTTTCTAAGGAAGCGAGGACGTCTTATTTAGCCTTCGAGTACTCCTTTTATTTTGTAAGGAACCTGAGACACGTTATTAACCAAATTGACCTAACAAACACGCTGTAAACGGCTAGTTATTCCAATATAACGTGTTTCAGATTCCTTAGATTGCTGCGGGCGCTTCAAATCGCTGAATAAGACGTCACAGGATCGTTAGCGCTCCCGCTCCGTGCCCTGCTCCAGACACATTCAGTTTGAAGACACGCTTTAGTTCAACTTATAGAGATAGACATAAGAAAGAAGGGAACACTTTGGGTATTCCGCTAAAAAAATATACAGGAATAGTCCTGCAAGTTTTGTTGATGTACGGTTTTTATTGGATTGGAAACTTGATTCAAGCTGTATTACACCTGCCGTTAACAGGCAGTATTGTGGGCATGTTGGTATTGTTTGTCACCATTCAACTGGGATGGATCAAAATGAGCTGGGGAGAAGAAGGGTCGACGTGGCTTCAATCTCATCTGCAATTGTTGTTCATCCCCCCAACTGTGGGCATTATTAATCATTTTGATTTTTTTAGAGCTAACACCTTGTTATTGGTTCTGGGTTTGATCGTTAGCACATTAATCACATGTCTGATATCTGCCAAATTAAGTGAGTGGCTTATGACATGGAGATCGTCTCATTCAGGCAAAAAGGAGGCGATCACTTGTCAGCATTCATCCTCGGAATTGGAATGATCGCGCTAACCATCGCTGTATATATTCCAGCTACTCGTCTATATAAAAGGCTGAAATGGCCGATCCTTATGCCTGTACTCACAACGACTGCCATACTGATCCTGATTTTGGTGATTGCCGGTATAAAGCTGGATACGTACATGCTGGGTGGCAAATGGATACAGGAGCTCTTGGGTCCAGCAGTTGTATCGCTCGCTTTTCCCTTGTCCAGACATCTGCATGTGCTGAAGCAAAATATCATTCCAATTGTGGGTGGAACAATCGGAGGCAGTATTACAGGCGTCTCCACGGGGGCGTTGATCGCCATTCTGCTTGGCTATCCGCAAGAGATGGTCATCGCTTTATTGCCAAAATCAGTGACAACTCCTGTGGCTATTCAACTCGCTAATCAGGTTGGGGGGAATGCCTCATTCACATCGCTGTTTGTGATGATTGCAGGATTCTCAGGGATATTATTAGGGCCGATGCTCTTGAAATGGGCCAAGGTCCGCAGTAAACATGCCTATGGAATTGGACTGGGTTCAGCATCTCATGCCCTCGGCATGGCAAGGTCTTTTGAATATGGAGAGAATGCGGTAGCCCTCAGTTCAGTTTCCATGATTGTCAGTGCTATTGCCGGATCAATTATGCTTCCATTATGGGTATGGATTATCTACGGTTGAACGCTTTACTTTGTTGTTCATGTTGGAGTAACCGCTGACCTATAGTATGATAGAAAGAAACAAGCTTGTATGATCTTGGTGTTATTAATACGTACCGATATAGCTGTAGCTATACACCTCTGGGCGGGGGATATCATATCTTGTAGCAAGAGGGTCTAAGCATATTCAATTACAGCAGCAATAGATGCAATTATCGACATAGAAAGCAGGGAAGCATATGCAGGGCAGAGGTAAATTCATTACGCTGGAAGGGGGAGAGGGTTCCGGTAAAACAACGATGATCGGTAGAATAGATTCTTATTTTGAAGAACGGGGTATACCTTACGTAGTTACGCGAGAGCCTGGTGGAATTGAGATTGCGGAGAAAATACGTTCAATTATTCTGGACCCTCTTCATACGGCAATGGATGCTCGAACCGAAGCGCTATTGTATGCAGCTGCACGCAGCCAGCATCTGGCGGAGAAAGTAGAGCCTGCGCTGAGAGCTGGAAAAGCAGTCATCTGTGACCGATTTGTCGATAGCAGTCTGGTCTATCAAGGCTACGCCCGTGGACTCGGGATAGAGAATGTATGGGCCATTAACCGTTTTGCGATTGGTGATCTCATGCCGGATGTGACCTTATATCTGGACATTGAGCCTGAAGTGGGGCTTGCCCGGATCGATGCTCATGATGGCCGCGAAGTGAACCGTCTGGATCTGGAAAATCTGGAGTTTCACCGTAAAGTGCGAGAGGGTTACTTCCTATTAAAAGAGCAGTTCCCAGAACGGATCAGAGTTATCGATGCTTCCATGAAGCAGGAGGATGTCTTGGCAGCAATGATTTTGTCGCTGGAGACAGGGATTTTGAAGGATTTTGACGAGTAATTGTCTAATATATAGACAGGGCATTTGATAAAGGTGCTTATTCTAAAGGAGGTTATGCAGGATGAAACTGATTGTTGCGATTATACAGGATAAAGACAGCAACCGATTATCCAGCGCATTGGTCAAAGCAAACTTTCGGGCGACGAAGCTTGCCAGTACGGGCGGATTTTTGAAGGCAGGCAACACGACGTTTATGATCGGTGTCGATGATGGTCAAGTCGAATCCGTAATGAACGTCATTCGCAGCAGCTGTAAGGTTCGTGAACAGCTCGTGACTCCGGTCACACCGATGAGTGGAACAACCGACTCTTACCTGCCGCTACCTGTTGAAGTTCAAGTAGGCGGAGCTACTGTATTTGTTCTCCCGGTAGATCGCTTCGAACATTTCTAATTAAACCTATTGCATGGATCCCATGAGGGTCCTTCATGATCGATAGCATGTTGGAAACGATGGATGCAAGAAGAGTTAGCAGAGTTCGTGCGTGCCACTTACGGAACGCCTTTTTTGACGAGAAGAATCAGCATACTCTTTCCGGATGAGCATTTCCCAGCTGGGAATGGTTCCTTTCGGAAAGAGGTTGACTACAAAGAACAAGTCCTTGATGGTGATGTGTATCTACCATTATATATAGAGTGTGATCAGCATATATAAAAGCCTCATTCTCACGCACAGGCGCAACGCGCACTGTGCTGATGGGCGATTGGCTAACTATGATAGAAAGCGGGCGTATCCATGAAAATCAATCCTGGATTCAGACCGATTCAGAGCGGGATCAGTTCTACTGATTCAGGTTCCAAACCGGTTCAATCCAAAAATTTCTCTGATATGATGAATCACCAGGGGGAACGGGCCTCACAAGCTGAACTGAATCGCCGGTTTAGTGAAATCCAGCTTCAGGGAGATCGCTTGGCACGTTCCATGACGATTCGTGAACTGAAGGCGTATAAGCAACTTGTTAAAAGGTTCCTGGAAGAGACCGTTCGTCGCGGTGTATCCATGAAAGAGACAAGGGGTTGGGATCGTCGTGGCAGAGGTAAGCGGTATAAGCTGATTGATGAAATTGACTCCGCTCTGTTATCCATGGCTGATGAATTGCTGGATACAGAAGAAGGAAAAATCTCTCTATTACAACAAGTAGGCGAAATTCGGGGGATGCTTATTAATTTAAGCTTCTGAGGAGGAAGTATGTCCTTTCAACAGATTATGGGTCAACAAGCGGCCAAGAAAATGTTACAAAGCAGTTTGAGACGTAAGGCAATAAGCCATGCGTATTTGTTTAGCGGTCCAGCTGGTAGCGGGCAACGGAAGACGGCAATTACCTTTGCCAAGGCAATATTCTGTACAGAGCTTGAAGATGACGCTTGTGGGCAGTGTCTTGAATGTCGTAAGGTAGATCATGGTAACCATCCGGATCTAACCATGCTTGCACCAGATGGAAACAACATTAAAATAGATCAAATCCGGGATCTGCAGCGTATCTTTTCATACCGATCAGAGGCAGGCCATCCCAAAGTATATATTATAGAACAAGCCGAGAAAATGACGGTGCAGGCAGCAAACAGTTTGCTCAAATTTCTGGAGGAACCGCAGGTACCAGCAGTCGGCATCCTGATTACAGATAATGGACAGGCCATGTTACCAACGATCCGCTCACGCTCCCAATTGGTACCGTTCAGCGCACTGAATCCGGAAGAGATGCTGCAATCACTAATTGAGGAAGGGCATCCTGCCAATCTGGCTCGCTCTGCCGTCCATTTAGCATCAGGATTGGAAGCATGTAGAGAAATTCTCCAGCAGAATTGGTTTGCAGAAATTAGAAACGTAATGTTACAATTAGGGAAGGAGTCCCTGGGTAGAGGAAGTACATCATTGATCTCTGCACAGCAGAAGCTTTTTAAAACCGGACTCTCTGAACACCTGGACATGCTGCTTAGTTTGTTCCATCTATGGTTTAGGGACATGCTGTATGTTCAGTACGATAGGCATGAACATATCGTTTTTATAGATCAGTTAGACATGTTATCTCAGTTGGCACATACCCGCAGCACAGAGCAGTGGGTCTCCTACATGGATATGGCCGCAGCATGCAGAAAAAAATTGCGTTTCAACGTCAATGGCCAGCTTTGTCTGGAGCAATTTTTGATCGGTTTGGCATAAGACTGGGAGAGGGCAAAGTTAGCTCCAATCATATGCAAACGGTTATAACTTCGGCCGGTTCCCTAAGAAGACGGGGCTTCAGACGAAGTGGGGTTGGCTTACAAGGGGGTTAATTTTTTGTACAGTGTAGTGGGTGTCCGTTTCAAAAAAGCGGGCAAAATTTATTACTTCGATCCCCTGGACCTTCCCATTGAGAAAGAAAACTGCGTTATCGTGGAGACAGCGCGGGGGGTTGAGTACGGTAAGGTTGTCGTAGGTAAGAAGGAAGTGGGCGAGTCCGATGTGGTGTTGCCGCTGAAGAAAGTCATCCGCGTTGCGGGCGATACAGATGCCCGTGTGGTTGATGAGAACAAACGTGCAGCCAAAGAAGCATTCGGTACTTGTTTAAATAAAATCAAAGACCATGGCCTCAAAATGAAGCTGGTCGATGTGGAATTTACGTTTGATCGCAATAAAATTATATTTTATTTTACAGCTGAAGGAAGAGTTGATTTCCGGGAGCTGGTCAAGGATCTGGCAAGCATATTCCGGACACGAATCGAGCTGAGACAGATTGGTGTACGTGATGAAGCGAAGATGCTTGGCGGAATCGGACCTTGCGGCCGTGTGTTGTGTTGTTCTTCCTGGCTGGGAGACTTTGAGCCGGTATCAATCAAGATGGCTAAAGATCAGAGCCTGTCACTGAATCCGACGAAAATTTCAGGGTTGTGCGGAAGACTCATGTGCTGTCTGAAATTTGAGCATGATAACTATGAAAGTGTGAGAGAAGAACTGCCAGCTGTAGGCAAATTGGTCGTCACCTCATTGGGTGAAGGAAAAGTTGTCGGAATTAATGCCGGTAGCCGCACAGTCCATGTTCAACTGTTCGACATCAGTAAAGTCAAAGAACTTCCGCTGGATGACGTCGTTATCAAGTAAACCATAAAGGTTGCTTCGGGGTGGAAACTTGGAAAAGAAAAATCTGTTTACGCACATTCATGAAATGGAAACCCAACTGGGTCAGTTGCACGGTGATTTAGGAGAGTTAAAAATGATTGTGAAGGAGCTGCTTGAGGATAATCAGCGGCTTACCATCGAGAATGAGCAGTTACGCAAACTGCTCAAACGTGAGGCTCCGGCAGATCTGCCGATCTCATCAGCACTCGCTCCTGTAGCAAGACCAGCAGGTCCGGCTACAGGCGAGGATGTTGTGGGTGAAGGGTATGATAATCTGGCTCGGTTGTATCACGAAGGCTTCCATATCTGCAACGTCTATTATGGACATTTGCGGACGGAAGGCGATTGTCTGTTCTGCCTGTCTTTTTTGAATAAATGAAGTGACCGTAGGGATCCCCTACGGTTTTTTTTCAAGGTTATAAACCTAAACTAAACGAACATGAGATATAGAGTACCGGAGGATGAGCGTAACATATGGAAGAAAATGAAGTTGTGTTACATGAGTCAGAGCGGATTGATGATCTGCTCTCTCATGATCTGAGAATCATTCAAAGTGATGAAGTGTTTAGTTTTTCGATGGATGCCGTATTATTAGCCCGGTTTGCTTCCGTACCTAAACGGGGTCGTATACTTGATTTGTGTACGGGTAACGGGGTGGTTCCCATTTTGCTTACAACGCGTACGCAGGCTAGTCTGGAAGGGATCGAGATTCAGCCACGTTTGGCTGATATGGCGCGTCGCAGTGTGCAATTAAATGCATTGGATGAGTCGATTATGATTCGTGAAGGTGATTTGCGAGAACTCGTGAAAGAAACAGGACATGCTGTATACGATGCAATAACCGTTAATCCTCCATACATGCCTCTGAATGGCAGTGATCTCAAGATGAACACACATCAGGCAATGGCACGTCATGAGATCGGATGTACCCTGGAAGAAGTGATTCAGGCGTGCAGTCGACTTGTACGTAATGGCGGCAAAGTATCAATGGTTCATCGTCCGCAGCGCCTTGCAGAGATTATCTCGCTCATGCGCGAGTATAAGCTGGAACCAAAACGGATTCGGATGGTACATCCCCGTGCTCATTTGGAAGCCAACATGGTGTTAATTGAAGGAATGAAAGATGGTAAACCGGAAGTTAGGATGCTTCCTCCACTCATTGTCTACAATGAAGAGGGGAAATACTGCGAAGAGATTATGGATATTTACTATGGTCAGCAACATGCTGAGCGTACTACGAAAGGAGGGCTTTAGATGACTTTGCATATTCAAAAAAGCTATGCGGAGCAGCCTGAAGGATCAGGCAAGCTCTATCTGGTTGGAACACCCATTGGTAATCTGGAGGATATGACCTTCCGTGCCATCAAGACATTGCAGAGTTGTGACATCATTGCAGCAGAAGATACACGCCAGACCCGAAAGCTGCTTACCCATTTTGAAATTACACCTTCGATGCTGTTTAGTTATCATGAGCATAATAAGGGGGCGAGTGGACCTGAACTGATACGCTATATAATAGAAGGAAAAAATTTGGCACTCGTCAGCGATGCCGGTTTGCCAGCTATTTCGGACCCTGGTTCTGACCTTGTACAGCTTGCACTGGAAGCCGGAATAACGGTCATTCCCATCCCGGGGCCCAATGCTGCGTTGTCTGCTCTGATCGTGTCCGGATTACCGACGGAGCGTTTTACATTCGGCGGTTTTTTGCCGCGGGAGAAAAAGGACATACGAAAAGTGCTGGAGGCTTTTGACGAATCCAACGGGACTTTGTTATTTTATGAATCGCCTCATCGTATTCGGAAAACATTAGTCCACCTTGAAGAAATTCTGGGTGATCGCTCGATTGTCCTGGCTCGTGAACTAACCAAGCGTCATGAGGAATTCGCAAGGGGTACTGTGAGGGAATGCATAGACTGGCTTGAAGAACATCCACCTCTTGGCGAGTACTGCTTGCTGGTAGAGGGCATTAAGGAAGAGGAGCGTAAGGCTGAGCGCGAAGCATGGTGGCAGCTCATGTCACTCGCGGATCATGTCAGCCATTATGAGGGTGAAGGACATAACCGCAAAGATGCAATGAAAAAAACGGCTACCGATCGCGGTCTGGCGAAGCGTGATGTATATAATGCATTAATCGAGTAGTAATCTAACCAAATATTTTCTGTTGTGGGGAACATAACCTGAAAAGAAGCTTATATCCAACCTTAGTGGAATATTAAAAAGAGCAGAGTGGCTAAAAAAAATTCCGAACAAATTTCATCGTTCTCTCCCAGTTCGCGTGTGACAGAATCATTTTGGGTAATGGAACCCATAACAAGGCAAAAAAATACCTTCCGCGGTGGGGTTCACACCGGGAAGGTCATTAAGGAATATTAAAAAGGTTAGAAATAACAATTTAGATAAGTCCAGTATACCTGGTTTTTCTTATTTTGTCACAGGTGCAGGGATTTCGGAAATACATTCGTTACAAACAATTTTACCTTTGAAGTAAGTAACGTTCTCTGCATTACCACAGAAGATACAAGCAGGCTCGTATTTTTTCAACATGATGCGCTCGCCGTCAACGTAGATTTCCAGAGCATCTTTTTCACCAATACCGAGCGTACGGCGCAATTCAATTGGAATAACTACCCGTCCCAGTTCGTCCACTTTTCTTACAATACCTGTTGATTTCATCATTATAATCAGTGCTCCTCTCAGCTAACTATCTTTGTCATTATTCGACATTATTTTATGTTTTATGATACTCATCATACCAACGATTCCCAAATCAGTCAACCTTAAAATTAGCTTAAAATTAAGGCTGTTTTTCACAAGGTTACTGGTGGTAAGGGATTGGAAGCCGTTTTTCGCATTTAAACCTCAATGTCAGCTTTGTCGATTTGGAAAACGACAAAACTACTTCATTCGACAAAGTTCGTCATATGGTGTCGAATCTTAGATGAATCGCAGAGCTCAAAGCGTTAATATAAAAGAAATTAAAGGAGTGAGTCGACATGGAACAACGTTTAACGGAAGAGAAAGTATTCAAAGATCCGGTACATAATTATATCCACGTGCAAGATCCGGTTATATGGCAGTTAATTAACACCCCGGAATTTCAGCGTTTACGCCGGATTCGTCAACTGGGTACTTCTTACCTTACCTTTCACGGAGCAGAGCATAGTCGGTTCTCACATTCACTAGGTGTTTATGAGATCACACGCAAGATCATCTCTCAATTTGAAAGAAGTCATTATTCGGATTGGCCGAAGGAAGAAAAGATTGTAGCTCTGTGTGCAGCTCTACTTCATGATCTCGGGCATGGGCCATTCTCTCACTCCATCGAGGAAGCTTTTGACATGAATCACGAAGATTGGACTTGTCGCATTATTACAGGTGATACCGAAGTAGGGGCGATCTTAAGACGGTATGCTCCTGATTTTCCTGAGAAAGTAGCGTCTGTAATTCAAAAAACGTATGAAAAGCCGATTGTGGTGAACTTGGTGACCAGTCCGCTTGATGCAGACCGAATGGATTATTTGCTCAGGGATGCCTATTTTACAGGTGTAAATTACGGCACGATTGACCTTGATCGTATCCTTCGGATGCTGCGTCCTTATCATGGGCGGATTGTAGTCAAGGAGTCAGGCATGCATGCTGTGGAGGATTACCTAATGTCTCGGTATCAGATGTATTGGCAGATTTACTTCCATCCGGTAACTCGTAGTTCTGAAATTATATTGCGGCAAATATTCAAGCGAGCGAAAACACTCCTACAACATGGTTTTCAATTCCGCTTCATGATTGATCCACTCCCTCAATTATTTGAAGGAGAATTATCCGTGGATGAATATTTGCAGTTGGATGAAGCATTAATTCAGACGGCATTTACGCAGTGGCGCAAGGAGGACGATACTGTTCTGAGTGAGTTATGCGAACGTTTTATGGATCGCAAGTTATATAAGTATGTAGAGCTTGAACAGGTCGACTTGACAATGATGGAAGAGATTCGGCAAGCTTTTGTACAGGCTGGCCTCGATCCCGAATATGATCTTGAAATTGATTTTCCTTCGGATAATCCGTATGATGTGTTTCGTCCGGATGAATCTACAGATAAGCAGATTCTTCTTCTGGATCGACAGGACAATTTACGTGAGTTGTCAGAAGTATCTGACATTGTCCGTTCCATCAGTGGGCTTCACCGAGGGAAACATCATTTGTATTACCCGCAAAACAAGGTGGATGCGATTATTCACGAATTACCGTCACATATACGCCCCTATTTCTTGTAATCGTGTGAGTATAATCCGATGAAGAATTTCGATATCAAAACACTTTCTAAAAGAGCTATTTTTCATGATACAGTAATCTGCTTTAATGGGGAGTATATGTAGATCGACATAATTTTGTAAATGAAAGCAGGCAGAATGAGTACAATCAGCAATATATAGATCAGAATATCCGTATATCTTCTATATATTGTAGTTGTGAAGAAACAAACGTAATGATGTAATACACAGATTACCTAAAATGTTTTATGTATGAGTCATTAAATTATTGAATTTTACAAAGTGGATTTTGAAAAAGAAGATAGTCGTTATTTCGACATGAAGGGAGATACAGACATGATGCTGTTCGACACACATACACATCTGGATGCACCACAATTCGACGAGGACCGCGAGGACATGATTCAGCGTGCTGTGGATGCAGGAGTTGGTCGCATGATCAACATTGGCTTTAACCGGGAGACAATTCCAACCACAATGAAACTCGCTGAAACATATGACTTTATATATGCAGCTGTAGGGTGGCATCCCGTAGATGCGATCACAATGCAGGAGGGCGATTTGGAGTGGATTGCATCTTTATGCAAGCATGAAAAAGTGGTTGCGATCGGTGAGATTGGATTGGATTATCACTGGGATACTTCACCAAAAGAAATACAGCATCGCGTATTACGACAACAAATTGCTTTGGCGCGTGAAGTGAACATGCCAATTGTCATCCATAATCGGGATGCGCATGAGGATATCATAAGAATTTTGCGTGAAGAGAAGGCGAGTGAAGTTGGTGGTGTGATGCACTCGTTCTCGGGCAGCTGGGAAACAGCAAAAAGTTGCCTCGATATGGGCTTCCATCTCTCCTTCGGAGGACCGATCACATTCAAAAATGCAAAGCAACCCAAAGAGGTGCTGGAGAAGGTTCCTATGGACCGGTTTTTCATTGAAACAGATGCTCCATATTTGACACCGCACCCTTATCGTGGGAAGCGAAATGAGACAGCGCATGTACGTCTGGTTGCAGAGGCAGCTGCGGAAATTAAAGGCATTTCGGTGGAGGAAATTGCTGCAATAACAACCAAAAATGCCATGGAACGATTTGGGATTCGTTAAAAAAACGAGCAAATGAGGTGAAAAAGGCAGGTAAGCGGAGGTAATTTGCCCTTTGATCCAAATAAATCAAGAATATTACAATATTTTAACCAAATATTCAGAAAAACGTACTTGATCAACGCTTTACAACATGCATCAAAACAGGATATCATCTTTTCAGTGAATTGTTGTGCGGAAAATTGGACAGATGTTCGGGGGATGAACAAAGGGACACTTTCCGATGAAACAACATTACTTTCATGAATCAGTCTCGCTGAGTCTCCGTTATAGGAGAGCGGGGGAACCAATAGGGCTTAAACATCGGTGTATTTGGCCGATGCGCAACGTTCGCTGACCCAAAAGCAGCGAAGGGAACTGCGAAGCCGTATTTGATTTCTTCTTTGGGTCTCGGGGTGAATTCAAGGGCGTCCGCCATGAGCGGGTGACCCAAGATAGGGCGGCTCTCTTTCGCCCGAACCCGACAGCTAACCTCGCAAGCGGAAAAAGAGAGGCAACCTCGTGCATGAATTTCCGATATTCAAAATCATTCGGAAGCCACGAAAGAGTTCCTCTTACACTCTTTCTTTGGCTTTTTTGTTTTTGAATAAAAGAAATATTGTCATCATACGGTAGGTATTCAGGAGGATGACATCATGTTGCGAAGATTGATTCATGGTGCAGAACCGGATTATGTTGGTCCAATCTGTGTTCTGTAGAAAATTTGGTATAGTCACGTCAAAGACATCATGCATTACTTTAGACGGCGAGGCTATGAAGGAGGACGGAGAAGTGGGCACATTCCAACCAGAAGAGACCCATGAGTCACGATCATCCAGTAAGTCTTTCGCGTTGCGGTGGAAGCATGAGAACATGCGTCAAATGGCATTGATCGCGATTTTCTCAATTGCGCTTACAATCATGATCTTGTTAGTCGTTTACGGTCAGGCCGGGAAACAAATTTCGCTGGTTATTGATGGCAAAGCTCAGGTGGTAGAGACTCGTACAGGAATGCTTCAGGAAATGCTGGAGGAGCAGTCGATCACAGTCAGCCCTCACGATAAGGTATCCATGTCCATGAATGGGGCGATTACAGATGGAGACCGAATCGTTATTGAGCGGGCCGTTCCAGTTAACATTACGGCAGACGGAGACACCAAGACTCTGTATACAACCGATTCATCGGTAGAAGATGCAATTCAAAAATCAGGTATTCAAGTTGAAAGTAATGATAAAGTGTATCCGGCGCTTGGAACTGCTATCAAAGCGGAGATGAAGATCCGTGTAGTGCGCGTAACAAAGCGTACAGTGGAAGTAGAGCAACCCATCGCTTACAAAGTCATTAAAACGGCTGACCCTAGCTTGTACAAAGGGGATAACCGTGTCGTTGTGAACGGCAAAGAAGGCACAATTGTGCAGCATATCGAAAAGGTATTTCAGGATGGAGAATTGGTCTCCAAAAAAATGGTCGGCAAATCTGTCGCTAATAATCGTGTAGATAAAGTGATCGCTGTCGGCACCAAAGCAAAACCGGTCGTGAAAGAACCTGAGATTCAGACCGTATCGGCTCAAACTTCAACAACCAAAAAGGCTACAACAACGAACTCGAAGAAAACATCTGCCTCGGGCAGCAAAGTGATTACCGTATCCGGGACTTCTTTTAAATACTCCAAAGTACTTAAAAATGTATCCATGACTGCTTACTCTTCCGAAGAGCCTGGCATTGGAACTAAAACAGCTTCCGGTACTCGTGTAACGGAAGGACGCACCATTGCGGTTGATCCCAAAGTCATTCCAATTGGCTGGTGGGTATATATCGAAGGTCTGGGATTCCGTCGTGCGGAAGATACAGGCGGTGCCATTAAAGGCAACAAAATTGATGTGTATTATGACAGTGTGAAGCATGCCCTGAATTTTGGACGTAAGAAAGGCAAGACGGTCTACGTGATCGGTCCGGTGAAGCCGGAAGCGAACTAAAATCGTTTTACTTTGAAATGGGAATGCTATAAAATAGTTGCATGAATGATTCATGCGGAATATGCGGCGGAGGAGTCTGAATTCAGTCTCCCCCGCCGTTTGGCAGAGAAGAGGATATTCCTCTTCTTTTTGCGTTAGAAAGGAAGAAATGGAACATGATAAAAGAAGTCATTGTGGTGGAAGGCCGTGACGATACGGTAGCTATCCGTCGGGCCGTGGAAGCCGATACCATAGAAACAGGTGGATCAGCAATCAACCAACGCATTCTGAAGCGGATTGCGCTTGCTCAGGAGAGACGGGGAGTCATTGTACTGACAGATCCGGATCATGCTGGCGAACGCATTCGAAAAATTATTGCGAACAAGGTGCCAGGCTGCAAACATGCCTTCATTCCGGAAGCCGATGCAACGCGCAAAGGGGACATTGGGGTGGAGAATGCCTCACCAGAGGCGATCCGTCATGCTCTGGCGCGCGTACATACTTCATACGAAGGTGCTCCGAGCCTGATCGATTGGGAGGACCTGATCGCGGCAGGACTTATTGTGCATCCGCAGGCTGCTGCACGTCGCATGGAGATGGGCAATCTGCTGGGCATCGGATATTGTAACGGAAAGCAGTTCCACAAACGTCTCAGTGTATTTCAGATTACACGGGAAGAATTCTCTACAGCATTAGCGCAAATTGAACGTGAAGGATTGTGAGCATATGAAGAACATGGAAGAGACGATTGAAATTGCAACGCCCAAGCGTACGAAAGAGATTATTCAAAGACACGGATTCTCATTTAAGAAAAGTCTGGGTCAGAACTTTCTGATCGATCAAAATATACTGAACAAAATTGTTAATGCAGCCGATCTGGACGAGTCTAAGGGCGCACTGGAGATCGGGCCGGGTATTGGAGCCCTCACGGAGCGACTGGCTCGGGTAGCCGGTCCCGTTACAGCCGTAGAGATTGACCAGCGCTTGATCCCAATCCTGGGAGAAGTGATGCAGCCTTATTCGAATGTACGTGTTCATCATGGGGATGTGTTGAAGCTTGATCTGGCTGAGTTGTTTAATACGGATTTTGCATCCGTGGACAAAGTCAGTGTTGTAGCTAACCTGCCTTATTATGTAACGACTCCAATCATGATGAAACTGCTGGAAGAGAAGCTGCCGGTAGACAGCATTGTTGTCATGATCCAAAAAGAAGTGGCTGAACGCATGGCTGCTGCACCAGGATCAAAAGACTACGGTAGTCTAAGCATCGCAGTTCAGTACTACAGTATGCCGGAACTTGTGTGTATTGTGCCTCCTACGGTCTTCATTCCGCAACCTAATGTGGAATCAGCTGTCATTAAGCTGAAAGTGCGTGAGCAGCCACCAGTGGAGATTCCGGATGAAGCACACTACTTCGAAGTGGTACAGGCTTCTTTTGCCCAGCGGAGAAAAACAATCTCAAACAACTTGAAGGCACGTTTCTTCACAAAGGAGAACCGGGAACAGGCAGACATTCTGCTGGAGCAGGCAGGTATTCAACCGTCCCGACGTGGAGAGACGTTGAGTCTGCAAGAGTATGCCACACTCAGCACCGTAATGTGGGAAGCAGGGGTACGTGCAGCGCTGTAAAATTTGAATGAACCAAACCGGGTCTCTGCCCATACGATGGGGTAGAGGTGATTACGTTGATGAATATCGGAGACTTGGTCGTTCGGAAGTCATACGGCGGCGATGTGACTTTTCGGGTGGAAGGCCTCCAGTTGGATGCTGCGGTCATTAAAGGGACTGAGTTCCGGCTGATTGCCGATTCCCCGGTGGACGATTTGATACAGGTTCCCTACGAACCACAAAGCGCCAAGACCAGACAGGCGCATATTAAAGCACATCAGACCCTGTCCCGTCTGCAGCAGAATCGTATGGAACAGGCTGAGCGGAATCGTGAAGGTCTGGTACAGGATTGGTCTGCCCAGCAGGAACCGGCTTATTTTGAAATGCCTGGAAAGGTGCTTCATCTGGATGGAGACCCGAACTATTTGAAAAAAAGTATGGATCTCTATGAGCAACTTCGTGTGCCCGCAGAGGGACAGTATGTCCATGAATCGGCAATGGCAGATACCTTATACCGCTTATTACCCAAAGTACGTCCGGATATCGTAGTTATTACGGGTCATGATGGGGTGCTAAAGACACGTCAGCCCTATGACTTATATAGTCTTGGTAGCTACAAGAACTCGCAAAATTTTGTATCGGCCATTCAGGTGGCCAGACAATATGAACGCCATCTGGACGCACTCACTATTGTGGCAGGGGCCTGTCAGTCCCATTTTGAGGCACTGTTGCGCGCTGGAGCGAACTTTGCCAGTTCCCCAGGCAGAATTCTCATTCATGCACTTGATCCGGTCTATGTGGCAGCCAAGGCCTCCTTTACTTCTGTGCGCGATACGGTCAACATGAGTGATGTTCTGCACAATACCATCAGTGGTAGCCAGGGTGTGGGTGGTGTCGAGACACGGGGGAGTTACCGGGTAGGTCTGCCTGGGCTGAATGATTTATCTACGCTAAAAGTGAACCCGTCGGCAGTCTGATGTAGGCCATTTAAAGTCCCAATTTGGGGCTTTTTTTGTTTGCAAAAAAATTCATTGACAACAACTTTTTGATGCTGATATAATAATTAGTTTTGATTTGACAATGACTGTAAAATCCGGTATAATGGACAAGAAAAGAGGTGGTCGTCGACAATGGCTAAAAACACGCTGTTGGATATCAAACGCAATCTCGATGCACATATTGGTCAGAAAATTATGTTGCGGGCTAATGGTGGCCGCCGTAAGACCATTGAGCGTACGGGTGTATTGGAAGAAACGTACCCTTCTGTTTTTATTGTTAAGCTTGATGAGGAGCAAGAAACCTTCAAGCGAGTATCTTATAGTTATGCGGATATACTTACGGAATCGGTGGAAGTCATGGTTTATGACCCGGGCAGCCAGACGCATAGCTCCTATATGGAGACGTAAGTATCGATTTACAGGCGATTCGCCCCACAAGGCGGATCGCTTTTTTGTTTTCTTTAAACACCAATTCTCCCTCTAACGTAACCCATACATACTCAGGAATGAGCGAGGAACGGTCGCGGCATACTATATGGACAGGTGAAGGGACAGTTTCTTAAGCAATGTAGGAAACTGAATATGGCCTGGTGACAAAATGTCCAAAACGTGAACGAACAACGAACTCATCACATTATGAAGGATACTTTGGAGGAGGATGGTTCATGAGTCGCAGAAGAAGAAGTGTCATGTCAGAGGATCTGAAGAATGAGCTCGCGAAAGATCTGGGCTTCTATGATACTGTGCAACAGGAAGGCTGGGGCGGAATTAAAGCCAAGGATGCAGGAAACATGGTAAAACGTGCAATTCAACTTGCTGAACAGGCTGCGCGCAAATCTTAATCCGTTTCAAGCAGACTGAAAAGCGGGGAAATCCGTCAGGAACAACCCCGCTTTTTCCCCTTAGATGCGGAATACAAATGACTTGACAGCCCCATTTTGATATAATATGTTAAGTTGTCTTAGGGAAAAGGTGAGGACGGGTGAACGCCTTGAAAATTTACGAAAAAGCGCCTGCTAAAATTAATTTGATGCTGGACGTTTTACATAAAAGAAGCGATGGATTCCATGAAGTTGAAATGATCATGACCATGGTCGATCTGGCTGATCGGCTGGAAATGTCGGAGCTGCCGCGAGATACTATTTTCATCTCCAGTCAGGCGGGTTATATCCCGCTCGACGAGAAGAATCTGGCTTTTCAGGCAGCCAGACTTATTAAGGAGCGCTATAACGTGCGTACGGGTGTCCATATTCATCTGGATAAAAAGATTCCAGTTGCCGCCGGACTTGCCGGCGGCAGCAGTGATGCAGCAGCAACGCTGCGTGGATTGAACCGTCTATGGCGGTTGAATATACCGGATCACGAACTTCAGGAGCTTGGGGCTGAACTTGGGTCGGATGTTCCATTCTGTATCACAGGAGGGACTGCACTCGCTACAGGCCGTGGTGAGAAGTTAACTCCCATTCCTAATCCGCCGCAGTGCTGGGTAATTCTGGCCAAGCCTCCGATTAATGTGTCTACAGCTGATGTGTACGGAAGGTTCCGCAGTGACAAGATTGTTCGTCATCCGAGTGCAACTAAAATGGAGCAGGCTATACGCAATCAATCATTTACGGAAGTCTGTGACCAGATGGGCAATGTGCTTGAAGATGTAACGTTGAAGCTGTATCCGGAAGTTCAGCATCTGAAGGATGCCATGATTCGATTGGGTGCAGACGGCGTGTTAATGTCTGGTAGCGGTCCAACGGTATTTGGCCTGGTTTCCAAAGAATCCAAGGTTGCCCGGATATACAATGGTCTGCGTGGGTTCTGTAAAGAAGTTTACGCTGTGCGTATGTTGACGTGAAATTCGCTTTTATAATGTACAAACACGTATAAAGGTGTTATATTCTTAAATAATTATTCGGATTTGGATGTTTCCGTGATCGTGAGGATGGATCTCTGTGAAGAAGTTAAAACGAAGCGCAAGGCTGGTTGAAATGACGCAATACTTATTGTCCAGACCGCATACGGTTATTCCGTTGACCACATTTGCCGAACGTTATGGTGCCGCAAAGTCTTCAATTAGTGAAGATTTGGCGATTATCAAGGAAGTGTTCGAAGAAGGTGGGTCAGGAGAACTGCATACACTGGCTGGAGCAGCCGGGGGAGTAAGATGGATTCCGAAGGTATCCCGAGAACTGGCATTGGCATTTGCGGAGCGGCTCTCGACCCAGCTCGCGCAACCTGATCGGATCTTGCCTGGAGAATACCTGTACATGTCCGACTTGCTTGGTCAGCCCGCATTGATGAATGAAGCCGGCAAGATTTTTGCAACGGCCTTTGGCAATATGAATATTGATGTGGTTATGACGGTAGAAACCAAAGGAATTCCATTGGCTTATGCGACCGGAGCCCAGCTCAACCTGCCTGTCGTGCTCGTACGCAGGGACCATCAGGCTACAGAAGGATCGGCCGTAAGTATCAATTATGTATCCGGGTCCCACAAAAGTCTGCATACCATGTCCCTCTCTCGTAGGGCGATGCGTGAGCATTCCAGAGTACTTATTGTGGATGACTTCATGAAGGCCGGGGGTACGGTGCAAGGAATGATCGATCTTTTGGCCGAGTTTAATGCTACAGTAGCCGGGGTAGGGGTACTGGTGGAATCTGGTTCTGTGGATTCAGAAGAACGCCTGTTAACAGATTACGTATCTCTGGCGAAACTGACAGCGGTTGATGCCAAGAGCAGACAGATTTCCGTCAAGCCTGGCAACTATTTTGACCTGTAGAAAGATGACGAATGTTATGTCGTTAAAAGGTCTTTTCCATCGACCTGGCACTAACGTTGTCGAATTGTGTATTAAATAAAAAAATTCCTGAAATTAGGAAATTTTTGTGGTTATAAAAAGAAGGAGTTCGTATATGCTGTGTGGAATTATACACCAAGTTCTGATGGAAAAAGGTGGTGAACACACACATGCAAATTACGGATGTCAGACTCCGCCGTGTTAACTCGGAGGGGAGAATGAAGGCTATCGCATCCATTACCATCGATAACGAATTCGTCGTTCATGACATTCGTGTCATTGATGGTAACAACGGAATGTTTGTTGCTATGCCGAGCAAACGTACTCCTGATGGAGAGTTCCGTGATATCGCCCACCCGATCTCTTCCGGTACGCGTGAGAAGATTCAGGCAGCAGTTTTGACTGAATACGATCGTGCGGCAACTGAGGAAGAAGTCATTGAAGAAGGTGCCTGAGAACATTATTGGGGTTCGAAGGAAAAGAGAGCCATGTCTTATGGCTCTCTTTTCTTTTTGACCGGAATAAGATATATTCAGTATTGAGTTTATTAGCAGAGAACAAAAAGCGCATCGTGCGCTTGGTGGCAGGGCGGCATCTTAGGAATCATTGGGATTCGGTTAAGCTCGCAGGTACACGGCGTATACATATAGGTCACGATTCGTTGGTGTCCGCGTTGTTACGTGTGATTACAGAGACAGCAGGCGATGAACAGGACCGGCTTGAAGCCGGCTGAACGATACTCATTGGATATAGATCAGCAATGCATTTCAATGGGATTTTCAGAACAGGAGGTCGTTAATTTTGAAACGAATGGCAATCGTTCTTGCCGCAGGGCAAGGAAAACGAATGAAATCAAAATTGTACAAAGTACTGCATCCCGTATGCGGTAAACCTATGGTTGGACATGTGCTGGATGCAGCACTTAGCGCAGGCGTTGAACGCAGTGTAGTTGTAGTCGGTCATGGTGCCGAAGCGGTGCAGTCATTTTTGGGTTCCAGAGCGGAGTATGCACTTCAGGCGGAACAACTGGGTACAGGTCATGCAGTGAAGCAGGTTAAATCCTTGCTTGGCGGTGAAACTGGCTCTACGATTGTGGTCTGTGGAGATACACCACTTGTGACCAGTGAGACGTTGGAAGGTCTGATGAAGTTGCATGAGAGCAGCGGAGCAGCAGCCACAGTTCTTACGGCTCAGTTGGACAATCCCAAAGGTTATGGCCGCGTCATTCGCGGAGAAGATGGATCTGTACAACGGATTGTGGAACAAAAGGATTGCACAGAGCAGGAAGATGCTGTGAATGAGATTAACACAGGCACATACTGTTTCGATAATGCAAAATTGTTCGCTGCCTTGGAAAAAGTGACGAACCAGAACGCTCAGGGAGAGTATTATCTCACAGACGTAGTTGGCATTTTCCGCAATGATGGAGAAGTGGTTGAAGCTTACATGTCGGATGACATCGCAGAATCCATCGGGGTTAACGACCGTCTTGCACTTTCGCAAGCCGAAGCCTTCATGCGTGAACGTCTTGCCGTACGCCATATGTTGAACGGTGTGACAATCATTGATCCGTCATCGACATATATCGGAGCGGATGTTACGATTGGATCAGATACAGTTCTGTATCCGGGGACGATCCTCAAAGGCACAACTTCCATTGGTGAAGCATGTCATATTGGTCCTCAGGCAGATGTGGAAGACAGCGTTATTCAGGACGGAGTTACGATTAAACATTCGGTAGTATCCAATGCCGAGGTTGGTTCTGATGCAACGGTAGGTCCATTTGCTAATTTGCGTCCAGGGACTAAACTGGGTCGCAACGTAAAAATTGGTGACTTTGTTGAAGTGAAAAATGCTACAATTGATGAAGGATCCAAAGTATCTCATCTCAGCTATATTGGGGATGCCAAAGTAGGGAAAAACGTAAATGTTGGATGCGGGGCAATAACTGTCAATTATGATGGTTATAATAAAGCTGTGACAACGATTGAAGATGATGCTTTTGTAGGTAGCAACGTCAATCTGATTGCACCGATTACGGTAGGAAAAGGCGCTTATGTGGTTGCTGGCTCTACCGTTACCCATTCCGTTCCCGAGAATGATCTGGCCATTGCTCGTCCACGTCAGGAGAATAAACCTGGTTATGCGGAGAAGATTCGCGGACGTGCCAAAGCCAAGAAACAAAATGCCAAACCCCAATAAGGGGTTTTGATAACAAGATTGCCTCCCGAAGATCGGGGAGGTGCCGACATGTCGCAGACGCTTATTGATTCCAATGAACCAGCACGGAGGGTTTTTATTTTATGACTTATTTTGATTCGAAATTAAAAATATTTACTTGCAATTCTAACCCCAAGCTCGCCCATCAAATTGCTGATTATATCGGGATCCCTATGGGTGAATCTCACACAACCAGCTTTAGTGATGGCGAGATTCAAGTGAAACTCTCCGAGAGTGTTCGGGGTTGTCACGTTTATATCGTGCAGTCCACTTGCTTGCCGGTTAATGATAACCTGATGGAAATGCTCGTTATGATTGATGCACTCAAACGGGCATCTGCCAAGACGATTAACGTCGTTATTCCTTACTATGGCTATGCAAGACAGGATCGCAAGGCACGTTCGCGTGACCCGATTACAGCGAAACTGGTTGCTAACCTGATTGAAAAAGCGGGTGCAACCCGTGTTATCGCGATGGACTTGCATGCAATGCAGATTCAGGGATTCTTCGACATTCCAGTCGACCATTTGCTTGGCGTGCCAATTCTGGCTCAATATTTCCGGTCGAAACAGATCGAAAATCCGGTTGTTGTGTCGCCTGACCACGGTGGCGTAGTACGCGCACGTAAACTGGCTGATTTCCTGAATGCACCCCTGGCGATTATCGATAAACGTCGTCCTGAGCCAAATGTGAGCGAAGTGATGAACATTATCGGTAACATCGAGGGTAAAACAGCTATCCTGATCGATGACATTATTGACACGGCGGGAACGATTGTACTGGGAGCGAATGCTCTGATGGAAGGCGGCGTAAAAGAAGTATACGCGTGCTGTACTCACCCGGTATTGTCCGGACCTGCGATGGAACGTTTGGAGAATGCACCATTGAAGGAAGTCATCGTAACGGATACTATTCCAATTACGCATGCTAATCCGACAAGCAAACTCAAAGTGTTGTCTGTAGCGCCTTTGCTCGGAGAAGCGATTATCCGGGTTCATGAGGAATTGTCAATCAGCAAGCTGTTTGAAATTGAATAAGGATGTCTGCATAAAGTAGTAGAGGGGTTACGTTTTCCGGTTCAATGGAAAATGTAACCCCTGTCGGCGTGCCGTTTTATTAAAAGTGAAACAGACGCTGGTCAGCTAATACCCGGGGCGGGAGATAAATCGGAAACGACGCCGATGAAAAAGCGTGTCGGCAATTTCGACGAATTGATTATCGAAACGTGTGATTAGACCAATCTCAATATGGGTGTCGCGGTCGTATACCTGTACAGGTACGTGATATTCGAGATGATAGATAAAATCGCTATGTTGAGTCAGTTGTCCATTGTCTTCGCGCAAAACCCGCTCACCTTCCTGGGTCGATAAAATATTAACTGTGAACACTACAGTAAATCGATCTTTACTTTCTTGATATTATATGAAATATAAGATTCGAAGTCTATGCCTCACCTCAGGCTAATCCGAAGGAGGGAACAAGATGAAGTGGATTGTCGGACTTGGAAATCCAGGCTCGAACTATGCCAAAACCCGTCATAATATCGGTTTTATGGCACTGGATCGGTTGGCTGATCGTCATAATATCTCCATTACACAGAATAAATGTAAAGCGCTGATTGGAGAAGGCAATATTGGCGGTGTGAAAACCGTACTGATCAAACCAATGACCTATATGAACTTGTCTGGTGAATCGGTTCGAGCATATATGGATTTTTATAAAGTTAGTCTTGAAGATCTGATTGTTGTGTACGACGACATGGATACAGAGATTGGCAAAGTCAGATTGCGTTACCAAGGTAGTGCAGGCGGACATAATGGAATCAAGTCCATTATTCAGCATACCGGTACACAGCAGTTTAACCGGGTGCGCATGGGAATATCCCGGCCTGAACCAGGACATGCCATTGTTGATTATGTACTGTCGACATTTATGAAGAAAGAAAAGGAAGCCCTTGATCAGACCATTGAGCAAACATGTGATGCCCTGGAGCATAGCTTGACTCATACGTTTGAACAAACAATGGCGAAGTTTAACGGTTAATTTTGTAAGACATACTGGTAAAATGATCATAAAGACGGGTTCGATTCAGCCATACTGGACATACTGGATGTATAAACCATGTTCAGGAGGCATAAACATGTCAGTGAATTACGTATGTAGGCATTGCCGTACCTTTATTGGACGAATCGATTCTGCCCGGATAACGGAAGTAGAGCTCGGCTTTCATTTCTTGACCCCCGACGAGCGGAGGGATATAATAGCGTATAATTCCGGTGGTGACATTACCGTTCGGATTACATGTGATTACTGTAAGGAAGCCCTGGAGCACAATCCGGAGCTTAGCCTGCTCGCGAGTCCGCTTCAGTAGACATCGCCTGTACAGGATCGAATGACAGTTGAGGGCGGTTGCGTAATAACGCTCCACCTTTTATAGCCTTGGCAGCCTGCTGAGGCTTCTTTTCAGTTGGCATGAAAGTCATGGCTATCTCGAAATCAGGCTCAGCCGCATCAACAGATGTGGCAATGTTGCGAGTAATCCGATATGATGAAACAGGACAAAAAGGAATTTGTATCCATTTTAATAGTGATGCTACGCGTATGCGTGAGATAATCAAGTAAGTTATAAGAGAGGTGCCCCTTTTGTTACAAGCACTTATACAGGCTTTTTCCAAAGATCCGGATTTCGGATCCATTACAGCCGGAATCAAGTCCGGCATGAAGGAACAATTGGTTTCGGGTTTATCCGGCTCGGCGCGTCAGATTATGCTGGCTGCCTTGCATCAGGAAATGAACCGACCATTGCTCGTAGTAACACATAATATGTTTTCAGCTCAAAAAATTGCAGAAGATTTACAGGAAGCGCTTTCACCTGATCAGGTGTTGATCTATCCTGCCAACGAACTTGTCGCTGCGGAAGCTGCTGTTTCCAGCCCGGAAACATTGGGTCAGCGTATTGATGTGTTGGTCCGTTGCGCCCAGGGATTCAGGGGCGTTGTTGTTATTCCTTTTTCCGGGGTAAGACGTTATGTTCCGCTTCCGGAAGTGATGGCCAATGCTCGAATTTTGATCAAACAGGGTAACACACTTCAACTGGACTCCTTCCTACTGGAGATGGTAAAGCTCGGATACGAGCGTGTGGAACGCGTGGAATCTCGTGGTGAGATGAGTGTACGCGGAGGTATCATCGACTTCTATCCGGTTACTTCATCGATCGCATATCGGGTGGAGTTATTTGATGATGAGATCGACTCCATTCGGACATTTGATCCAGCGGATCAGCGTTCGATTGAACGGATTGAAGAAATTACGGTTTTACCATGCAAGGAGTTAATTGCAGATCGTGAACGTATGGAAAAGGCTGCCGATGCGGCTGCTCTTTTGCTGGAGCAACAACTGGAGAAAATGACGGACCGGCAGGCGAAGCTGCGTCTTCGTGAGGAAATTCACCGGGAGATCGAGCTTTTGCGGGAACACGTGTATTTCTCCGAAATGTATAAATATATTTCTCCGCTCTATCCGGAGAACAAAACGATCTACGACTATATGCCAGAAGATACCCTGCTGGTTCTTGATGAGCCTGCCAGACTATCGGAGACATCAAAACAGCTGGACCGTGATGAATCGGAGTGGAACCTGCATTTGATGCAAAACGGGAAAACACTTCCGGATCTTCCATTATCCGCAGACGGTGATGAACTCTTGTATGAGCGTCCATTCCAGACGCTGTTTATGTCGATCTTTTTGCGCCAAGTTCCACACACCCAACCACAGAACATTCTGAACTTCATCAGTCGTGGCATGCAGGATTTCCATGGACAGATGAACGTACTGAAGGCAGAGATGGAGCGTTGGCAGAAGGCCGGAGTCAAAGTGCTCATGCTGGCGAACGGTGAGGAGCGACTCGAGCGGATGCGCCGGGTACTGATGGACTATGATATTCCAGAGCCAGAGATGATGATCGGTAATTTGCAAACGGGATTTGAAATGCCGTCCATTCATTTGGCTGTTGTGACCGAAGGCGAGATGTTCTCGCAAAAACAGCGTAAAGTACGCAAACCGATTCGGAATGTAGATAATGCTGAACGGATCAAATCCTATAGCGAGCTAAAAGTGGGCGATTATGTCGTTCATCAGAACCACGGGATTGGTAAGTACCTGGGGATCGGCACCCTCGAGGTTGGCGGTATTCATAAGGACTACATGCATATTCTCTACGCGGGTGGAGACAAACTGTCTGTACCTATTGAGCAGATCGATCTGATTCAGAAATATGTTGGTTCCGAAGAGAAAGAACCGAAAATATACAAGCTGGGCGGCAATGAGTGGACACGGGTTAAAAATAAAGTCCGCACATCTGTACAGGATATTGCTGATGATCTAATTAAGCTGTATGCAGAGCGTCAGACCTCCAAAGGGTTTGGATTCGACAAGGATTCTGCGGAGCAGCAGGAATTTGAGGACATGTTCCCTTACGATGAGACACGTGATCAGGTGCGTGCGATCGAAGAAATCAAAAAGGACATGGAACAAAACCGTCCAATGGATCGTTTATTGTGTGGGGATGTTGGTTACGGCAAAACCGAGGTGGCTATTCGGGCTGCATTTAAAGCAGCTATTGAAGGCAAACAGGTGGCTGTACTCGTGCCAACAACCATATTGGCACAGCAGCATTTTGAGACGTTCCGTGAGCGCTTCTCCGGTTATCCGTTCAACATTCATGTGCTTAGCCGGTTCCGCTCCCGTAAAGAGCAGAATGAAACAGCCAAAGGCATCAAGGCAGGCACAGTGGATATTGTCATCGGGACACATCGATTGCTGTCGCAGGATCTGGTGTTCAAGGACCTGGGACTGCTCATTGTTGATGAAGAACAGCGCTTTGGTGTAACCCATAAGGAAAAACTGAAGAAGCTGAAAACCAATGTGGACGTGCTGACACTGACGGCAACGCCGATTCCGCGTACGCTTCATATGTCCATGCTGGGTGTGCGTGATCTGTCCGTTATCGAGACTCCACCAGAGAATCGTTTCCCGGTGCAGACCTATGTGGTTGAGCACAGCCAGGCGCTTGTACGTGAAGCCATTGAGCGTGAGCTTGCCCGTGGTGGGCAAGTGTATTACCTCTACAACCGTGTTCAGGGAATCCAGGAGATGGCAGCCGAAATTTCTGAACTTGTGCCTGAAGCCAAAGTTGGTGTAGGACATGGTCAGATGTCGGAAACAGAGCTGGAGAAAACGATTCTGGACTTCCTGGATGGTGAATATGACGTGCTTGTGAGCACAAGTATCATCGAGACCGGGGTAGATATTCCGAACGTAAATACACTGATCGTACATGATGCGGATAAAATGGGACTCTCCCAGCTGTATCAACTGCGCGGACGTGTGGGTCGTTCCAACCGTATTGCGTATGCCTATTTTACGTACCAACGGGATAAAGTGCTTACTGAAGTTGCTGAGAAACGTCTGCAATCAATCAAAGAATTTACCGAACTGGGTTCAGGATTCAAAATTGCCATGCGTGACTTGTCGATTCGTGGTGCGGGAAATCTGCTAGGAGCGGAGCAGCATGGTTTCATCGCTTCCGTCGGGTTTGATCTGTATTCCCAGATGCTCGCAGAGGAGATCAACAAACGCAAAGTTACGATGCTTGGCGAAGAGCCGGTACCTTCAGACCAGTGGAACACAACGCTGGATCTCAGTATCGATGCCTACTTGCCGTCCGATTATATCTATGACAGTATTCAGAAGATTGAGATCTACAAAAAAGTGGCGGTCATTGCATCCTTCGACGATGCGATGGAGTTGGAAGACGAATTGGTTGACCGATTCGGTGATCTTCCGGAAGCCGTCATTAACTTGCTGGCTGTTGCGCGGATGAAAGTATACGGCAAAATCTACGGTATTGAGTCCATTTCCCAACGTGGTGAGGACATTACCGTGAAGTTCTATGAAGGGCGTGAACATGCCTTTGAACTCTCGAAAATCGCGCACATTGGAAATCAGTTCGAAAGACGTGTACAATTTGAACAAGGACCCCATATGCTGATTCACGCTAAAGGCAAGGGGCTTGGGGATAAGCAACTGATGGAGCTGGTAGAGAAAATTCTGGAGTCCATGAAAACTGCTTTTAAATCAAAGGGGGAACTAAAGGATGTTACCAAAGTATAAAAAAGTAGGAAAAGTACTGTCTGTGAGCATGGTTGCAGTACTATCCTTATCACTGCTTGCTGCATGTGGCAAGAAGGAAGAAGCAAAAACACCTGAATCCACGGATACAAGTGCTGTAGTCGCTACGTATGATGGTGGTACTATTACAGCCAATGAATTCGATATGGAGCAACGTGTCATGAAATTCCTCTATCCGGAGTATGCACAAATGATGGATATGGACGATTTCAAAGAGTATCTGGTAAAACAGGAAGTTGCTTATGAATATCTGAGTGGCAAAGCAAGTGAAGAAGCCAAAACAGCAGGTACAAAAGCGGCAACTGAGCAATTCGATAAAATGAAAGCTTCTGTTCAGGCAGATCAATGGACAGAAATGCTCAAAGCTCAGAAACTGACTGACGACAACATTAAAGACTACATGACTCGGATCATGACAGTAATCAAAGATAAAGAAACAGGCGTTACGGACGATGCAATCAAGGCTGAGTTTGAGAAAAACAAAGATCAGTTCACAACGGCTTCCGTTCGTCACGTGCTGATTAACTTCACAGATCCAAAAACGCAAAAAGAGCGTAAAAAAGAAGATGCACTTAAAATTGCAAAAGAAGTAAAAACCAAGTTGGATGGCGGAGCTGATTTTGCTGAAATTGCAAAAAAATATTCCGAAGATCCAGGTTCTGCTGAAAAGGGTGGACTGTATGAAAATACACCTGTAGGCAGCTGGGTAGAGGCATTCAAGGAAGCTGCAAAAACATTGCCACTGAACAAAATCAGTGATCCAGTAGAGACAGAGTACGGTTACCACGTCATGAAAGTGGAAGCTCGTACAGAAGCTGACTTTGCCAAATTGACGGCTGAACAAAAAGAAAGTCTGAAGAGCCAATTGGCTGCAGCTGAAATCGATACGTTCATGCAAAATGAATTGGACAAAATCGTAAAAGAAGTTAAACTGCCAAAAACAGAAAAAGCTGAAGAAGGTAAGACTGAAGGCACTACGGGTACAGGAACTGAAGGAGAAAAAACAACCGAACCAAAAACGGATGACTCCACAGGTACGGATACCAAGACTGACCAAGGTACGACTGGAACAGACAAAGATGCAACTACAGATGAAGGTACAAGCAGCAAGTAAGCTGGTAAAATTGCTGTGTTAGCATACGTTCAGGGGTTAAATTCGCCCGAATGAATGCCTTGTACTTTGTAAATATGGACAACCATACAGAGAAGCAAGGGGAGGACTTAGGACCTCCTTCTTGCTTCTTCTTTTATATATTCAAGTCATATGGGTACATGGTCGCCTTCTTCGAAAGTTACACAACTATATTCTCCGAAGCATGTATAAGGAAATGGGAACAGATGAATACTATGGTCAAGATATCACACTAAACGTTCTGGGACTTTCCTCTACCCATTAAGGAACAGTAGTTGAAAAATCTTCTCGAGAAAGTGGGGCAACATGTGAAATGAAAGCTACTGGTATTGTCCGCCGTATAGATGACCTTGGTCGTGTGGTCATTCCAAAAGAAATTCGCCGTACGTTACGTATTCGTGAAGGTGATCCACTGGAAATTTTCGTGGATCGTGATGGAGAAGTTATCCTTAAAAAATATTCGCCAATCGGTGAACTTGGTGATTTTGCCAAAGAATATGCAGAATCCCTGTATGAGAGTACAGGACATGTAACGATGATTTCTGACCGGGATACCATCATCACGGTGGCAGGTGGTTCGAAAAAAGAGTATTTGGACAAGCAGGTAGGTCAACTGTTAGAGGGATGTATGGAAAACAGAAAGACCATTTTGGAAACAAACAACGGTTCTTATGAGCTTAGCAAAGATCATGACGAGACGTTATCCTCTTTTGTTATTGCGCCGATTATTTCAGGTGGTGACCCCATCGGAACGGTTATCCTATTCAATAAGGATGAATCGGTGAAGATGTCTCAGATGGAAGTGAAGATGTCTGAGACGGCTGCTGGTTTCCTTGGCAAGCAAATGGAACAATAGATCGCAGATCAACTCCTGGTGCCCTGTCTTGGGCATACGGGAGTTTTTGCATTTTAAGGGACAACGAAGTTAATCCGGATGATTGTGATGGGGGAGGGTTAGTCTGTGTGCCTTCAGGCAGTTATAATAGCAAGGTATGCTTAAAAGGATTACGCGGGAGGGACTTATGAAACAGCCGTCTACAGGCTCAAGGCTGCTACAGGGTGCATTTATACTTGGGCTTGCTACCATTATCTCTAAAATTATTGGTGCTTTTCAGAAGATTCCGCTGCAGAATCTGGGGGGAGACGGTGTATTTGGCATCTACAATACGGTATATCCGTTATATATGCTCATTATCACGCTTGCTGCTGCAGGGCTGCCGCTGGCCGTATCCAAATTCGTAGCAGAACAGAACGCACTTGGAAGACCAGACGAGAGCAGAAGAATTATTCGACTATCTTCCCTACTGCTCGGGGGAATTGGAATTATAATGGCGCTCTTGATGTATGCAGGTGCGCCACTGATCGCTGACATGATTGGCAACCGCCATGTGGTTCCATCGATTCGTGCAGCTTCATGGGCGTTATTGTTCGTACCGGTGATGACAGGGCTGCGGGGATATTTTCAGGGATTACAACAGATGGTTCCAACAGCGGTATCACAAGTGGTGGAGCAGACGATACGTGTCACCGTCATGATTGTTTTGCTTCTGTGGTTGATGAGACGGGATGCTTCGCTTGAGACTATTGCTGCTGGTGCCATGATGGGCTCCGTTGCTGGTGGAATGGTTGGGCTGTTAACCATGTTAGGATACATGGTCCGTCACCGGCGAAAAGGCAGGGAAGTGGTCAACGGGCAATTGAATTCGGAATGGAGCAGTAACAGTGGAGAGGTTGGATCAGATCGTCATGAGCGTCAGGAGAATACACCGGTTACGCCGCTTAAGAAAACGGTGAGTGCTATTAACCCGGCTCTGGCAGAAAGATCACGATCCAATGGGGAGTGGATCAAGACGCTGCTCATGTACGCCATTCCCGTCTGTCTCGGGTCACTCGCCGTGCCGTTGATGAATCTGGTGGATACCTTCACCGTGCCACGGCTTCTACGGGGAGAAGGGCTGGATGAGCTCCAGTCGATGGTTTCCTTCGGCATCTACAACCGTGGATTGCCGCTGGTTCAACTAGTGACGATGCTTGCCACGTCACTGTCTGTGCTCTTTATTCCGGCGATGGCGGAAGCCCGGTTAAAGGGCGGGCCAGAAGCCGTCCGGCAGCAAGCAGGCCTCGCGCTGGGCTGGTTCTGGTTGATCGGCCTGGCGGCATCCGCGGGTCTCGCGGTGCTGGCGGAGCCGATTAACCGCATGCTGTACGGAGATGCCGCAGGCACCGAAGCACTGCGGTACATGGCGCTGACGGCTGCGGGCAGCACCGTCAGCATTATTGCGGCGGCGCTGCTGCAAGGCCTCGGCGCCGTGCGCGCACCCGCGTTCAGCATGCTGGCCGCCGCAGGCGTCAAGGCGCTGCTGAACGTCATGCTTGTGCCGGCGCTGGGCATCAGCGGCGCGGCCCTGGCAGGCGCAGTCGCCTACATGCTGGCGGCTGGCCTGAATGTGGCGCTGCTGGCGCGACTTGTCGCCCTGCGCCCTGCCCCTGGCGCCGTCCTGGCGAAACCGGCGCTGGTGATCGCCGCCATGAGTCTGGCGGCGTTAGGCACGGCCTGGGCCGCCGAAGCCGTGCTCGGCGGCATGGGTGTCGCGGCCGACCGCAGGCTGGCCGCGCTGGGCGTGAGCCTGCTGGGCATTGCCGCAGGCTCGGCCGTGTTCTTGCTGGCGGCGGCCCGGACAGGGCTACTGACCGCCGCGGAGCTGGCGGCTGTGCCCAAGTTGGGGCCTCGCCTTGCCAAGCTGCTGGGCAAACTGCGTGTGCTGCGCTAGCTTCATGCTCACGGTGCTTCTACACCCAGCACAGCGAATATGCAATTATAGGATATCGAATGATTCTGGTATAATACGTGTAATTAGTCCTGTTCAGGCATGATGAATCAGTGAGCCTGGACAGGATAGTCCGGATGGAGGTTTACGTAATGAGTGCAGCTTTAACCGTAGTGGGTCTTGGATCTGGAGATGCAGACCAACTGACCGTAGGTATTATCAAAAAAATGAAACATGCAGCTACGCTGTATGTACGTACCCTGGATCATCCCGTATTGAATGATCTGAAGCAAGAGGGACTGGAGATGACATCATTTGATGCGATCTATGAGGAGAAGTCCTCCTTCCCCGAAGTATATGATGAGATCGCGAACCAACTGATAGAAGCCGCTCGCGAGGGTGAGGCTGGAACGGAGATTGTGTATGCCGTACCTGGTCATCCGATGGTGGCAGAAGCAAGTGTACGCCTGCTCAAAGAACGTTGTCCGCAGATGGGCATTTCACTGCGTGTCATGGGTGGAGAGAGTTTCCTGGACGAAGCTTTTATACGGCTTGGATTCGACCCGATTGAAGGGTTTCAACTTCTGGATGCCAGCAGCCTGAACACGGAATTGGTACAACCACAGCTACATACGTTGATCGGACAAGTCTACGATGTGTTCACTGCTTCGGATGTGAAGCTATGCCTGATGGAGGTTTACCCGGATGATTATCCGGTATTTGTGGGTCATGCGTTGGGTGTGCAGGGTCAGGAGGTCATTCACAAGATTCCATTGCACGAACTGGACCGGATCGAAGGGTACGGCAATCTGTCACTGATCTATGTACCGAAGAACACTGATGATGCCCTGCGTCGCCGTTCCTTTGCGCGTTTGCATGAGATCGTCAATATTCTTCGCAGTCCGGGTGGCTGTCCATGGGATCAGGAGCAGACGCATCAGTCCATTCGCAAAAACCTGATTGAAGAGACCTATGAGGTCATTGAGACGATCGATGAGGATGACCCCGACCATATGAAAGAAGAACTGGGTGATCTGCTGCTGCAGATTTTATTGCATTCCCAGATGGAAGAAGAAGTAGGCACATTTAATGTGTATGATGTCATCGAAGGTTTGAATGATAAGCTGATCTTCCGCCATCCACATGTTTTTGGTGATAATAAGGCAGAAGACGCGATTGAAGCTCTTCAGAACTGGGAACAGATGAAGGCAGAGGAGAAGAAGCGCAAAGGCCAGGATCAGCAGAAGGTTTCCGTGCTGGATGGTATACCGCGTGACTTGCCTGCATTGATGAAGGGATACAAGTTACAGAAGAAAGCAGCCAAAGTAGGCTTTGACTGGGATGATGTTGAAGGTGTGTTTGCCAAGATCGAGGAAGAACTGGCGGAGTTGAAAGAAGCGGTGCAACAAGGCCAGTCTGCGGAAGAACGGAAGCTTGAACTGGGTGATTTATTATTCGCAGCCGCAAACGTTGCAAGATTCATCGATACGGACCCGGAAGAGGCGCTTGCTGCGACCAACCGCAAGTTCATGGGGCGGTTCCAGTACATCGAAGAGCGTCTTCGCGAACAGGGAAGAACACCAGCAGATAGCAATGTAGAAGAGATGGAGCAATTCTGGCAGGATGCGAAGAAGGCAGGATTATAACAGGTTCAATTTTCTGGGAAAAGCCAGATAACCTTATTCCATTCATGCTATGCAGTGTGTTATGATAATACGAACATGTGTTCATCTGTCCTGACTGGGATAGGTGTTTAGCGACGGATGGTTTCGGGTACTGGTCTTAGACTGTTGCCTGCGTACCATCGACAAAAAGCTAAAAAAAGTCGCGGACTAAGGCAGGATTTCAGATGCCAAGCCAGAATACATGTGTAGTAACCTAACGCGAATCAGCGGCAATCAATGTATTGTCAGGAATCGCAGATACTTTTTTTTCAATTTGGGAGGCTTTTAAAAATGAACAAAACAGATCTGATTAACAACATTTCAACCAAAAGTGGTTTGACTAAAAAAGACGTTGAGTCCGTATTGAACGGCTTTTTGGGAGAAATTACAGATGCACTTGCCAGCGGAGACAAAGTACAATTGATCGGCTTTGGCACTTTTGAGACCCGCAAACGTTCCGGTCGTACCGGACGTAACCCACAAACAGGGAATGAAATTGTGATTCCTGAGTCCACTGTTCCTGCATTCAAAGCAGGCAACAAACTTAAAGAAGCCGTAAAATAATGCGTCTTGATAAATTCCTGAAGGTCTCCCGGCTAATCAAACGCCGCACTGTGGCCAAGGACGTCTCTGAACAGGGACGTGTTCTGGTGAACGGACGTGAAGCTAAGCCCAGCGCCGCTGTCAAAGTGGGCGATGAGCTGACGGTTCAGTTCGGTCAGAAACTGGTCACTGTGAGGGTGGAACGAATTGCCGAGAGTACCAAGAAGGATGAGGCGAGTAGCCTCTACACCTTGGTGAAGGAAGAGCCGATCGCCAAGGATAACGGAATGAACTGGTAACAGTACATCTGGTATTAAATATTCATTCAATGCAAGTTGAATCGAAACGTCCTCCTGTAACAGGGAAGGGCGTTTTTGTTTTTACTGGATGCCGGGTTATTTGTTCAACAACGCTGGTTCTATTCCAACCTCCACACCCATAAGCTAGGTGTAAGAAGGAGGGGTACATGCCATGGTTGAGCACGGTAAGGCCAAACAGCATCATCTAAGCATGCAGAATCGGAAACTGCTGGATCTGACGGGTGTCTCCAACGTGGAGAGCTTCGACAGTGAGGAATTTTTGCTGCAGACTGAACTTGGGCATCTGACCATCCGGGGGCACAATTTACATATCAAAAACCTGAGCCTGGAGGAAGGTCTGTTATCCATTGAAGGCACTGTCAGTTCGCTCCAATATCTGGACCCCGGTTCCCAGTCCAAAAATGGTAAAGGCCTGTTTGGCAAGATGTTCCGATGAGTCCGGATACTCAATGGATCACATTGATGTGGATGCTTACTTCGGGGGTCGTGATGGGAATGGCCTACGACAGTTACCGGGTACTGTCCGGACAGCTGCGGTTTCCGAGATGGAGTATTCACACGCTCGATCTGTTGTACTGGGTTGCTTCCGCGCTGTTCGTTTTTCGGATGCTATACGCCGGAAACCACGGACAGTTGCGGTTTTATGTCTTTTTGGGGCTGATTATAGGGGTTTGCTTCTATTTTTGGCTTTTAAGTGTTACAACCCAGCGTTTTGTGGTAATGTTAATTAAACTCGCAAGAACGCTGATTCATTGGTGTGGACATATCCTTAACATCCTGATCGTTATGCCGGCTAAAGGAATTTATAAGTTAATTCGCGTATTATTCGGTTTTGTAATTGCGATACTATTATTCCTGGGCAGGCTGGTGCTACAGTGTTTGGTACCTTTCGGCAAGTTGTTCCGCTGGATGTTTAGGCCGCTCCTGAAACATTGGGTAACGCCACGCTTCATGATCCGTGTGGGTACAAGAATTGCAGCGATGTGGAAACGCTGGTTTTAAGGAGGTCCGTAATGGGTAAAACACCTGTGGGCAGATCAAAGGCTCCAACTAACCAAGGAAAATCTGCCGGTGCAAAAAGGCGCCTCATGCTTTGGATGACGTTTATGATTGTATTTGTAATATGGGCAGGATATACATTCCTTGTGCAGACTGCACAAATTTCGGACAAGAGTTCTCATCTGGCCACTCAGCAAGCTTCAAAGGAAGATACGTTGAAGAAGCTGGAACAGTTGAAGTACGAAGTCAGCCGGTTGAATGACCCTGAATACATAGGACAGCTGGCACGGAAAAAAGGATATTATCTTCCTGAGGAAACGCCGATCCAGGTTGAAGAGTCAGGGAACTGATGGAATTCGGTCTATTACCGAGCTAGGTTTGTTATCCGTGTGTCTGAAGCCGTTAAACCGGAAAAAATAGGCTCTCTGATGGGGTAGTGTTCAGTTGACCTTGGTTTATGGCATAAGGTATAATTACATTAGCGCAGCATTGATTTTGGCATTCAAAAAATCGGGTTGTATATTTTTAAGGGAGGATCATTTTATTCTATGGCAATTGAAGTGGGCACCAAGTTAGAGGGCAAGGTGACAGGAATCACGCATTTTGGAGCATTTGTGGATCTGTCAGGAGGTGTCACGGGTCTCGTTCACATCTCGGAAATCGCCGACAATTACGTCAAAGATGTCAACGACCACCTGAAGCTGAATGACCTCGTTACAGTGAAGGTTATCAACGTTGACAAGGATGGCAAGATCGGACTTTCCATTAAGCAAGCTGTTGACAAACCGGTTGAGCAACAAACCCAATCTAGACCCCCGAGAGCTCCTAGACCGGAACGCAGTGGAGGAGATCGCGAACGATTCAGCGGCGGAGGCCCAAGTGGTGGCCAAGGTCGTGGTGGCGGCGGTGGATTTAACCGTGGTGACCGCGGAGGCCGTTCTTTCAAGCCCGCAGCAGGCAAACCTTCATTTGAGGATAAAATGTCACGCTTCCTGAAAGATAGTGAAGAGCGGATCTCTTCGCTTAAGAAGAACACAGAAGGCAAACGCGGAGGCCGTGGAGCAAAGCGTGTGTAATCTGTCACAACCTGATCTAAACATATAAGTAAAACCGTTAGCCCATGGGCTAACGGTTTTTTTGCGTTTCTTTCACAGATAAGTAGTTGAATAGCTTTTTTTGTAAGGTGAAGCTCCATATCCCCAGTTTTTCTGCACGGCAAAATGAAACCATAAGAACATTTGTCGTCTACCATTTTTTACCGACAGGTTTCCGTGGCATTCCACAGTTATCCTGCTCAAATGGTGGCGAGACCAAACCATCTCCGGTTCAAAATCAGACATTCCGATTGTCGGAATCAAGTAGGAGAATGAATGAAACCACAATAAGGCCGGGGTTTCGCTCCACCGCGCCAGGCTTGTTTCTTTTGTCGTAAACTTTTTGGACCCTGCCCACCTATTCTGACAAACTACGTCTTCTAATCTATCTATAATCAGAACCATCGAGAACGAAACACGAAAATTCAAATTAATCGAATGGGGTGCCTTGAGGATGATGGAAAAGTGGAATGTCATTCAATTTCCGGGAATGAAAGCAGGTAAAGGAGGTACGGAAGCTCGGGAGGAGCTGTCGGTACGTCTGAAACAATGGCTTGGCTCCCGCAAGGCTGTCCAGATGGTTGCTTCCCGCAAATGGGTACTGTTGCTTACGTTTATGGGGTTCCTGCTCGGAAAGGCAATGATCCTGAATGAGTTATCTCCCTTTGCCATTGCTTACTTCGCCGTAATTGCTTTCATGCGCAGGGATTACATCATTCCGGTAGGCGCCGCTCTACTCGCAGGTAGTCTCTTTGCACCGTTTCCGGTACCACTCATTGTTGCATCGGAGATCGCCATCTTTTATCTGCTCTTCCGCGGTCTGGAGTCATATGATCGTGCTGAGTTATCTTATGCACCAACGATGGTGTTTACGACTACATTTATGGTCAAGTTATTCGCGGTTGTGATTGGATCATCCTTCAGCTGGTACGCGATGCTGATGCTCACGATGGATTCGATATTAAGTTTCGTGCTCACCCTTGTTTTTATACAAGCCATACCGATCTTCACTTACCGCAAAAAAAAGTTCAGCCTAAAGAACGAGGAGATCCTCTGCCTGATCATATTGCTCGCTTCCGTTATGACGGGAGCCGTAGGGTGGACCATTCAGTCTTTATCCGTCGAGCATATGCTCTCCCGTTATCTCATATTAATCTTTGCGCTGGTGGGCGGAGCCCCCCTTGGAGCCTCAGTTGGGGTCATTACCGGCTTGATTCTGAGTCTGGCTGACATGTCAGCGGTGTATCAGATGAGCCTGCTTGCTTTTGCCGGGATGCTGGCGGGTATGCTTCGAGAAGGCAAACGTGCGGCGGTTGCACTGGGCATGCTACTGGGTTCGTCCATTCTATCCATATATCTGGGCGGACCGGGCGATGTGATGAACTCATTATGGGAGACGTGTGCAGCTATCGTACTATTCATGTTAACACCTAAAAGCCTGATGACGGCGATATCCAAATATGTACCGGGTACGCAGGATCATACGAAATCGCAGCATGAGTATGCCAAACGGATACGGGATATCACGGCAGAACGGGTAACCCGGTTCTCACAGGTATTCCGTCAATTGTCACGTAGCTTTGATCAGATGTCCGGTGCAGGGGAGCAGGTACAGAAAGAAGGTGGAATGGACCATTTCATGAATGCGGTTGCCGAGGGCACATGTGCAAGCTGCTTCAAGCGTACACAATGCTGGGATGCGAAGTTTATTCAAACCTACAAATATATGACGGACGTGATGAGTACGATTGAAGGAAACCCCGAGATTTCAGGCAAGCAGATTCCAGTCGACTGGAACAGGGTGTGTGCGAAACCTGAAGAGGTCCTTGAGGTCATGCGTGCCCAGTATGGACTGCATCAACATAACATGCAATGGAAGCGTCAAATTATCGATAGCCGGCAGCTGGTTGCAGAGCAATTGTCCGGTGTATCTCAGGTCATGGAGGACCTGGCCAAAGAAATTCAGCGGGAAAGTGATGAGATGGTACAGCAGGAGGAGCAGATTCGGGACGCACTGGAGTCACTGGGCTTGTCCATTCACTCCATTGAGATCATCAATCTGGAAGCGGGCAATGTAGAGATTGAGATTGTACATGCATATACACGTGGATTCGATGAGTGCCGGAAAATGATTGCTCCGCTGATCTCGGATGTACTGGACGAGCATATTGCCGTCTTGCATGAGACCATGACCGATCCTCGTCAGGGACTGGCAACCGTCACGTTTGGTTCGGCCAAAACCTTCGAGGTTACCACGGGTGTTGCTGCCGCCGCAAAAGGGGGAGATGTGATGTCAGGCGACAGCTTCAGTACGGTTGAGTTAGGCAACGGTACATTCGCTGTGGCGCTCAGTGATGGAATGGGCAATGGAGAACGGGCACGCATGGAGAGCAGCGCGGCGCTGAACATACTGGAACAGTTGTTACAGTCCGGCATGGACGAGAAACTGGCCATCAAATCCGTGAACTCCGTTCTGATGCTGCGCTCCCCTGAAGAGATGTATGCAACAGTGGATATGGCGCTGATCGATGAATATACGGCAGAGACCACGTTTATGAAAATCGGATCGACGCCAAGTTTTATCAAACGAGGACAGGAGGTTATTCAGGTTTCAGCCAGCAATTTGCCAATCGGTATTATTAAAGATATTGAAGTTGATCTGGTGACGGTACAGCTTCAGCCGGGGGATATCCTCATTATGATGACGGATGGCATCTATGATGCACCGGGGTATGCGGTGAACAAAGAGTTATGGATGAAACGGCTCATTCAAGAGATTGATACAGATGATCCACAAAATTTGGCCGATTGCCTGCTTGAAAGTGTCATAAGACATCAGCAGCATGAGATATTGGATGATATGACCGTCGTTGTTGGAAAAGTAGAGCATTTCCGCCCTGAATGGGCCACACTGCGTGTGCCTGGCATCAACCGGATGGAGCGTCCACGGACCGTCAGTTAATTGCATATTCTTCTGTTTGAAGTCTCTTCATTCTGGCAATGCTAGTCATAGAGTTGGAGAGTAACGAATAACGGAGGGATATCGGATGAAACAAATCTTATTGATCACCGACGGTTGTTCCAATGTAGGACCAAGTCCGGTGCTGGCAGCGGCCGAAGCGCTGGAAGAGGGGATTACGGTTAATGTGGTTGGCGTGATTGATTATGGAACCATTGGTGAGCTGGGTAGCCGGGAGATTGAGGATATTGCCAGAGCCGGAGGTGGAATCAGCCAGATTGTAGGTACACGTCAGCTTGCCCATACGATGCAGATGATGACAAGGAAAACGGTGGTTCAGACCATTCAGCAAGCGGTTAATAGAGAGTTAACACAAATTTTGGGAGAGAAGGAGCCCAAAACGGTAACCGATCTGGAGCCTGCACAACGCGCCCGGGTCGTTGAAGTGATGGATGATATGGCTGAAACTACAGCGTTACAGGTTATATTGCTAATAGACGTCAGTGCCAGCATGAAGCCCAAACTGGCTGCGGTAGAAGAAGGCATTCGTGATTTAATGTTAAGTTTGCAGGCGCGTATAGGTCAGAGCAAGCTTTCCGTATTTCATTTTCCCGGACGACACAGCGGAGAAGATGCGGTAATGGATATTGACTGGACAACGGATCTAGGCCGTGTTCGGTCCTTGTTTGGAAGGTTGCAGATGAAGGGTGCAACGCCGACAGGTCCTGCAATTCAGAAGGTGATTGATTTTTACCGTTATGGTACACTGGAGAAACAGCAGGAAATAGAAGGGAACTATCGCATTGAAAGAGAAGGGATGCTCGGTGACAACGTTGTCTGACGCCTCTTTCCCGCCAGGAACAGTGGTTACAGGGAAATGGAATCGCAGTCGTTACACGATTCGGAAGCTACTGGGCAAAGGAGCTAATGGCATCGTTTTTCTTGTCCAACGGGGTGAAAATGGCAAACACTATGCGCTAAAAATGGGATTTGATCCGGTTGATCTGCAATCGGAAGTCAATGTGCTCAAATCTTTTCAACTACAGCGTAATCATGAGGCCCTTCGGCAGAGCGGCATTCCTTCCTATCTTAAAGATGTGGATGATTATGCCGTTCGTGGCCGGGATATTCCCTTTTATGTGATGCGTTACGTTAGAGGTGAGGCACTTCATCACTTTATTCGGCGTCAGGGGACAGACTGGACACTTCTGGTGGGACTTAGACTCTTGCAGAAGCTGGCACAATTGCATCAGGCAGGATGGGTGTTTGGTGATCTCAAACCTCAGAATGTGTTGGTATCCGACTATGGGCAGGTGGAATTGATCGACTACGGCGGAGTTACGTCGATTGGTCGAAGTGTCAAACAGTTCACCGAATGGTATGATCGGGGCTTCTGGAATGCAGGTAGCCGTACGGCAGATGGTACCTATGATGTATTTGCATTTGCATTATTGTTGATTCATGTACTTGAAGCAGACGCGCTCAAGGCACTGGCAGCCGAAGGATTACCGCAACTGCGAAGTGTGAATCAGCTCGTAGCATTGGTGGAGCGCAGTGAACGACTGGGTCCTTTTCGCAATTGGACGACTCAGGCATTACGAGGTCAGTTTCGTGATGCAGGTCATGCGGCACAAGGGTGGAAGGAAATGATGGCACGCCCCACGCCTCTCCGCCGTCGTTCCAAAAGTACAACACCGCGCTGGCTTAAAAACGCATTTGCTGTATCTGTGATATTACTTATTGGAGTGCTCATCTATGCACTACTTTTCTGATCTGTGAGAGTGCATATACATAACGCAAGGAATGAGGAACAGGTATGGAGGCTTTACGCTGGAACATGCTGGTGAAGAACGTGCTGGATGCAGCGGAAGAGCATCAGTTATGGGTTCCCGGGGATCGGATTGTCGTCGCAGTATCGGGCGGGCCGGACTCGGTAGCTTTTTTGCATATCATGCACGAGATCAGCAAGCGGCATGTGCCACTTGAATTGATCTGTGCCCACGTGCATCATGGCTTCCGGAGTGAATCTGATGATGAAGCCGAGAAAATGATGGAACTGGCACAGCAGCTTGGTATTACATTTGAATGGACCAAGGCCGATGTACCTTCATATATGGAGCTGACGGGTCAAGGACCACAGGAAGCAGCCCGCAACAAGCGATATGCCTTTTTGCACGAAGTGGCTTCCAAATATAATGCGGCAAGCATCGCTTTGGCACATCATGCCGATGATCAGGCGGAGACGGTCATGCTTCATTTGCTTCGTGGAACCGGCTTGTCGGGACTCTCAGGAATGAAGTTTAAAAGACGAGAAAAAAATGTGGAACTTATTCGTCCATGCCTTCGTATAAACAAGACAGACCTTGTAGAAGCTTGTAATACCCAGGGTTTTATGTATTTCAATGATGAGAGCAACGCCCTGCGTAAATATCGGCGTAATGCCATTCGCTTGGATGTGCTTCCTTTTTTGGGGCAGTATAATGGACAACTCACGCCGTCATTGAATCGGCTTGCCGAAATTGTGGGTGATGAAGACGATTTCATGGAGCAGAGTGCATATGACACATACAGGTGTCTAGTGCAGGTGAACGGCGGAAGGCAAACCTTTGAGGTGCCTTCCTTCTTGAAGTTACATGTCGCTTTACAACGAAGGTTGATTAAACTAATATTGAATTATCTGCCTTTGGACAGTGATTTTGTCGACTTTACCCGTATAGAAACCATTCGGCGCAAGGTCATGGAGACCCATGTGACGACCTGGAGCCTGGATATAGGACAGACACTCGCCTGCACTCGGGAGTATAATCTGATTTCTTTTGGCATACGGACGGACGTACAGGATCAATCTTACGAGTATCGTCTTGCGCAATGGAGTGGAACTTATGAGCTTTCACTCACCCCAATTAACCGGTATATTCGGTTGATGACGGTGAGTCCCGAGGACTATCATGTACCGGAATCGGCGGATCAAGCCGCGTTTGATGCGGATCAACTGCTTATGCCGCTGGTTGTGCGTTCACGGTTACCTGGAGATACCATGAAAGTGATGGGATTAAACGGAAGCAAAAAGGTGAAAAATATTTTCATCGATGAGAAAATCCCCCCATCTGTCCGTCCACGTATTCCTGTGGTATGTGATGGAGCAGGTCATATTATCTGGTTACCGGGTGTTCGACGGTCCAGTGTGGCTCCTGTCAGGGAGGGCACTTCCGCAATCCTGTACATGACTGTAGGCGATTCAGCGATTCAGGGGTAGTGGTTATGGTTCAGGTAAGGCTTTCATAGTATAACTTAGGAGGTTCGCACAGTTGCAGAACGACATTCAGGAAGTATTGATCAGTGAAGAAGAAATTCAGAGTAAAGTCAAGGAATTAGGCGCAACACTAAGTGCCGAATATGCAAATCGCAATCCTTTGGTCATTTGTGTGCTCAAGGGTGCGTTTATATTTATGGCTGATTTGGTTAAAAACATAACGGTACCTGTTGAAATGGATTTTATGGCGGTATCCAGTTACGGCGCTTCCACCAAGTCATCAGGTGTTGTCAAAATCATTAAGGATCTGGATGTATCCGTAGAAGGACGGGAAGTTCTGATTGTCGAAGATATTATCGACAGCGGACTTACACTCAGCTATCTGATTGAACTGCTAGAAAACCGCGGTGCCGAGTCGGTGCGAGTGGTCACGCTGTTCGACAAGCCTTCAGGCCGTAAAGTTGAGTTGGAAGCTCATTACACAGGCTTTGACATTCCTGACGCGTTCATCGTTGGTTACGGTTTGGATTTTGCGGAGAAGTACCGGAACCTGCCCTATATCGGGATTTTGAAGCCGGAAGTCTATAGTAGCTAATATCCTGCCCGACCCAAGCCTTGAGCTGTTCTTGGCTTCTGTTGAGAAGCCATGTCGGGCTATGTTAAAATAATTAAAGTGTCTCGAGAGGAGGTAGGGGATGAATCGGTTCATCCGGAATTCTGGTTTTTATTTGATTCTTTTTTTAGTTGTGGTGGGGATAGTCCAGTTCGTCAGCAATGGCGGCGAAGCCACCGATAATCCTAGATATGATCAGTTGCGTGCAGCGATCAAAGCCAACAATGTCTCTGAATTGACGGTTCAATTCAACGGTCAAACGTATCTCGTGACCGGTCAATACAAGAAGGCACCTGATGGCGCCAAATCAGAAAATTTCTCAACGTATATTCCTCCTACGGATGAGGCAATTAGTGAGCTTGTAGCTGCAAGTGAAACTAACAATTTCCAATATCATCAGGAGCCAATGAAAGGTGACAGCATCTGGTTGACGTTGCTGACTTCCTTTATTCCTTTGATCATTATGTTCCTGCTGTTCTTCTTCCTGTTTAATCAGGCTCAAGGCGGCGGCGGTAAAGTAATGAACTTTGGTAAAAGCCGTGCTCGTCTCTACAACGAAGAGAAGAAGCGGGTTACATTTGAAGATGTTGCGGGTGCTGACGAAGAGAAACAGGAACTTGTTGAGGTTGTAGACTTCCTCAAGGACCCTCGTAAATTCGCAGCAGTAGGTGCGCGGATTCCTAAGGGCGTATTGCTCGTAGGGCCTCCAGGTACCGGTAAAACATTGCTCGCTCGTGCCGTAGCCGGTGAAGCGGGTGTACCATTCTTCACTATTTCAGGTTCCGACTTCGTGGAAATGTTTGTCGGTGTCGGTGCATCACGTGTTCGTGATTTGTTTGAAAATGCGAAGAAAAATGCCCCATGTATCATCTTTATCGATGAGATTGATGCTGTAGGACGTCAGCGTGGTGCTGGTCTTGGTGGTGGTCACGATGAACGTGAACAGACACTCAACCAGTTGCTCGTTGAGATGGACGGATTCGGAGTTAATGAAGGTATTATCATCATAGCCGCAACGAACCGTGCAGATATTTTGGACCCTGCCTTGCTGCGTCCAGGACGTTTTGACCGTCAAATTACGGTTGACCGCCCTGATGTAAGAGGTCGTGAAGCTGTCCTGAAAGTACATTCCCGTAATAAACCACTGACCAAAGATGTGAAGATGGATATTATCGCGAAGCGTACAACAGGATTCTCTGGTGCGGATTTGGAGAATCTCTTGAACGAAGCGGCATTGCTTGCAGCGCGTCGTAACCGTAAAGATATTTCCATGAAGGAAGTTGACGAAGCGATTGACCGTGTCATCGTTGGTACGGAGAAGAAAAGCCGTGTCATCAGTGATCGCGAGAAACGAATCGTTGCTTATCACGAAGCAGGTCATACCATTGTTGGATACTTCCTCGAACATGCTGATATGGTACATAAAGTGACCATTATTCCGCGCGGACGTGCGGGTGGATATGTAATCATGTTGCCAAAAGAAGACCGTATGCTGGTTACCAAGCAGGAATTGCTGGATAAAGTAACCGGACTTCTCGGGGGTCGTGTAGCTGAAGAATTGTTCATCGGAGAAATTGGTACTGGTGCATACAGTGACTTCCAGCAAGCGACAGGTATTGTTCGCAGCATGGTTATGGAATACGGTATGAGTGAGAAATTGGGACCTATGCAATTCGGAAGTTCACAAGGACAGGTATTCCTTGGTCGGGATATCGGTCATGAACAGAATTACTCGGATTCCATTGCTTACGAGATTGATCAGGAAATGCAACGCTTTATTAATGACTGTTATGAGAAGTGTAAGGACTTGCTTGTTAAACATTCAAAAGAGATGCACCTGATCGCTCAAACTTTGCTTGAGGTTGAGACTTTGGAAATGGATCAGATCAAGCAATTGATCGAAACAGGTTCTTTGACTCCAAAAGCAGAGAATGACAATGATGGTGAAGGCACACCAACTGAAGGCGGAGAGCCAATCATCGACACCATCGGTGATGTGCGTGTTCGTATTCAAGGTAAAGATGAAACGCCTGAGCCACCAGCCGGAGATATTCCAAACGAAGCTCCGAATCTGGAAAAGGGTAATAACAATAACCCGGATGATGGCGGAACTAAGCCAACGTCTTAATGCATAATACATCTGGCTATGATAGCAGGTGAAATCAAGAGAGCCCTCGAGGCTCTCTTTTTTTATCCATTATTTTAAAAGAGGATAGATAAAGATAAACGGGAGTTAGATGGCGAACCAGTTAGCAAACAGGTGGTTACAGCGCTGTCCCGGGCCTTTTTCATTTATTGACAGAGTCGTGAACGTTGTGTAAATTAGTTGTTAAACCGCTTGTGATTCGTTTCTCAAGCGAAGATAACGACTTAGGTTAGCCCACGAAACAGCGCATGACGCTGTCCCGATAAAGGAGAGGATCACAGGTGGAAGCTCTGGCTTTAGAGCGCAAGGCTGAGATGAACCGCGAGCTGCGTGAGCGGCTTATGGTGTTGAAGAAGGAACGTAATGCCATTATTCTTGCCCATTATTATCAACGTGACGAAGTACAGGAGGTTGCCGACTTCCGTGGAGATTCGTTTCTGTTAGCCCAGAAGGCAGCACAGACAGATGCGGATGTGATCGTTTTCTGTGGTGTTCATTTTATGGGTGAAAGCGCTAAAATTCTTGCGCCAAATAAAACAGTTATTATCCCGGACGAACGTGCGGGCTGCCCAATGGCAGATATGGTGAATGTGGATGGACTACGCAAATTGAAAGCACAACATCCTAATGCCAAGGTGGTTACGTATATCAATTCCTCGGCTGAGATCAAAGCAGAGACTGACATCTGTTGTACATCAGCGAACGCAGTCCGGGTTATTCAATCGGTGGATTCCGACGAAATTATCTGGGTACCGGATAAAAACCTGGGGCATTATGTGCAGCAGCATACAGACAAGAAAATGATTATCTGGGAAGGCTACTGCAACACTCACGATATGCTTACAGTCAAAGATGTGGTGGAGATGAGAGCCAAGCATCCCAATGCGGAGTTTGTTGTCCATCCAGAGTGTCGCCCTGAGGTTGTAGAAATGGGTGATTTTGTAGGCAGCACAACAGCTATTCTGGAGTATTGCAAAAATTCATCAGCGAAGGAATTTATCGTAGGTACCGAAGATGGTACAGGATATCAGCTTCGTCTGGATAGTCCGGATAAACAGTTCCACTTTGCTACCAAGTTCCTCGTATGTCCCAACATGAAGGTGAACAACTTGAAGAAACTGGTGAAATGCCTGGAAACGATGAAGCCGCAAATCTACGTGCCACCGGCCGTTGCCGACAAAGCCAGAGAATCACTAGAGCGCATGTTGTTGGTAAAGTAGGATGCGCTACTCTTGCTCCAAGACAGGTGAATAACATGATACCGCAATATTTAGTTGATTTTGATCTGTCTGCGCTACCCATTGTAGAGACGGATGTACTGGTTATAGGCTCAGGGATTGCTGGTTTGTTTACTGCCATTAAGGCAAGCGAACAACAACGTGTATTAATGATCACAAAGAAGTCATTACTTGAAAGTAACACCAGATATGCGCAGGGAGGCATCGCTGCGGTTATTGCTGAGGATGATTCGCCTGCTTACCACTTGCAGGACACACTTGTAGCAGGAGCGGGCTTATGCCGCTCCGAAGCGGTAGAGGTATTGGTGAATGAGGGTCCGGACGGAGTGAAGGAACTGATTCGTTTGGGTACTTTATTTGATCTGGAGAACGGCGAGTTGGCGTTGACGCAGGAAGGTGCGCATAGCCACCGCCGTATTTTGCATGCCAACGGAGATGCAACGGGATATGAGATTGTACGTGCGCTTGCTGTTGAAGTGAACGAACATTCTGGGATTGAAGTATGGGATGAGCATTTTGTTGTTGACCTGATTACAGATCGAGATCGAGGGGAATGCATTGGCGCTCTGGTTCAGAAGGATGACGGATCGCAAGTGTTTGTGAAGGCACAGGCAACCGTTCTTTGCTCTGGTGGGGCAGGACAACTGTACCGATACACGACGAATCCGGATGTAGCTACTGCCGATGGTGTAGCCATGGCTTATCGGGCTGGGGCTATTGTTCGTGACATGGAATTTATCCAATTCCACCCCACCTCTCTATGTTACCCTGGGGCCCCGCGTTTCCTTGTGTCAGAAGCCGTACGCGGCGAAGGAGCATATTTGCGCAATGTGAAGGGTGAGCGCTTCATGGATCGTTATCATGCCCAGCTTGAACTGGCCCCACGAGATATCGTGGCACGAGCGATTGTTAGTGAGATGGAGTCCACCAACAGTACCTTTGTGTACTTGGACATTACACATGAACAGCCAGAGATGATCAAGCATCGGTTCCCTACCATATATGAGACTTGTATGCGTTATGGATTAGACATGACAACGGACTGGATTCCCGTTGCACCTGCTGCCCATTATATGATGGGTGGAGTGAAAACGGATTTAAGTGGAGAGAGCAGCATCTCCCGATTATTTGCTTGTGGCGAGGTGTCTTCTACAGGAGTGCATGGAGCCAACCGTCTGGCAAGCAACTCCTTGTCAGAAGCGATTGTATTTGGCCGGAGAATTGTTGATCGCATTCAATCACTTTCCCCGCTCGGTTCATTACAAGTAAGAGGGGCTGCGCATTCATCTGTGGACATGAATAACAAGATCAATAAGATCACGGAAGAGCAAAAGCCGGTATCCGAAAGACGTTTACGATTACAGAAAATGATGGTTCGTCAGGTAGGCTTGCGCCGGAATGGTGAGGACCTGCAGAAGGCCATGGACAAGCTGCAACAGGAATTGCAATTTTTTGATCAGACACTCACGCATAAGGAAGAGCTGGAGTATGCCAACCTTCTGACCTGTGCCTGGTTAGTTACCAGCGGTGCATTACATCGCGAGGAGAGTCGGGGGGCTCACTATCGTGAGGATTTCCCGGCACGTGATGATATCGTGTGGCAGAAGCATAGTCTGCAGCAGCGAGAACAAGCGATTGTGGAGGAATTGATGTCATGATACTGAATGGATATAATGAAGGGCTTATCGAATCAATCAAAAACTGGCTTCGTGAAGATGTTGGTGCAGGTGACGTTACAACAAGTGTGACGATTCCAGCAGGCAACCAATCCAAGGCCATTATACACGCCAAAGACAATGGTGTTATTGCAGGCATGACCGTAGCTAAACTTGTATTTCAAGTCGTTGATCCTGATCTTGTATTTACACCGAAGGTAACAGACGGAGACAAGGTTACCCATGGCACGATTTTGGCCGAGGTAGAGGGAAGTACACATTCACTGCTTACGGGGGAACGACTGGCACTTAACTTGCTGCAACGTATGTCCGGAATAGCTACGCGTACGCGTGCCTACGTGGATGTGCTGGATGGTCTTGAGACCAGGCTCGTGGATACACGTAAGACAACGCCGGGCCACCGACTACTTGAGAAATACGCGGTGCGCGTGGGTGGCGGAGCGAATCATCGATTTGGACTGTACGATGCCGTTATGATTAAGGATAACCACATCAAGGGTGCAGGCGGAATCACCGAGGCGGTACAGCGTGCGCGAACCGTTATCCCACATACGATGACGATTGAAGTGGAGACTGAGAATCTGGAGCAGGTGAGAGAAGCCTTGCAAGCCGGGGCAGATATCATTATGCTGGATAACATGCATCCAGAGCGGATGCGTGAAGCGGTTGAACTTATTCGTGAACAGGCTCCTCATGTGAAGGTTGAAGCATCCGGTAACGTGTCTCTTCAGACCATTCGTGGTATTGCAGAGAGTGGTGTGGATGTAATTTCGGTTGGCAGGTTAACCTATTCCTTTGAGAGCCTGGATATTAGTCTGGATTTAAATGAAAAGAAAGAGGGGTGAACCTCTTTGATTCTAGTTGTAGACGTGGGGAACAGCAATATGGTGCTCGGCGTATATCAAGGCCGGGAATTGCTGCACCACTTTCGTCTGAGTACATCACGTCAGTCAACAGTGGATGAATACGGCGTATTGATTTATAATTTATTTCATATGTCCGGCATCAGGGCAAGTGACATCGAAGGTGTCATCATCTCATCTGTGGTTCCGCCACTGGTGAATGTAATCGAAGCGATGTGTGAGAAGTATGTAGGCAAAAAAGCTTTGCTCGTTGGGCCTGGTATCAAAACTGGCTTGAACCTGCGATACGAGAACCCTCGTGAAGTGGGTGCAGATCGTATTGTTAATGCAGTGGCAGCCGTTGAGAAGTATGGCGGCCCTCTCGTCGTGGTCGATTTTGGTACCGCAACGACCTTTGACTGTATTGACGAGAAAGGTCACTACCTGGGGGGAGCTATTGTACCTGGCATTCAGATCGCCACTGAAGCGCTCTATGAGCGGGCATCCAAGTTGCCTCGTATAGAGCTGGAGAAACCTAAAAAGGTCATTGGCCGTAATACTATTCATGCCATGCAAGCGGGTATTATATATGGCTATGCAGGGCAGGTAGATGGTATTGTAGAACGTATTCGCGAGGAGATGGGAGCGAAGCCCCGAGTTATCGCGACGGGTGGTCTCGCTACACTTATCGCAGAAGAAACCCGTAGTATAGAGGAAGTTGATCCGCTGCTTACGCTTGAAGGGCTGCGTATTATATATGAGCGGAACCGGGAAAGGTGAGCATAGTGACGGCATACAGCGGGCTGAGATTACAGCTTAAGTGTTGTGCCGTTTTTTCTGTGTTACGACTATTATGGCGATACGCCAAAGGAGGCTGAATGACTTGGAAAACAACAACAAGCATGACCGGTTAATTCGTGGTACAGCAATGAATGGAAAGGTAAGAGCCTTTGCTATCCAGACTACGGAACTGGTTGAGGAACTACGCAGAAGACACGATACGTTTCCCACGGCTACAGCTGCCATGGGGCGTACGGTTACAACAGCAGCCATTATGGGTGCAATGCTCAAAGGTGAAGAGAAGCTAACGGTACAAGTCAACGGTGATGGGCCCATTGGACAGATTGTAGCTGATGCCAATGCGAAAGGCGAAGTACGAGGATATGTTTCTAATCCGCATGTACATTTGCCAAGCAATAGTGTGGGAAAACTGGACGTTGCAGGCGCAGTTGGAACGGAAGGTTTCATCAACATAACGAAGGATTTGGGACTGAAAGAGCCATATCGTGGCAGTGTGCCTATTATTTCAGGAGAACTGGGCGAAGACTTCACGTACTACTTTGCTCAATCGGAGCAAACCCCTTCTGCTGTAGGCGTTGGTGTGCTCGTTGATACGGATAATTCCGTTATTGTCTCAGGTGGATTCATTATGCAGCTGTTGCCGGGATTGACAGATCCAGAGATCACGGCGATCGAAAACGCCATTAGTACGTTGCCGCCAGTGACGACGTTGCTGGAGCAGGGACTTGAATTGGAAGAGTTGCTTCGCCGATTGTTGCCAGATGTACAAGTGATGGAAGGATTGGATATTCATTTTAGCTGTGAGTGTTCACGTGAGCGGGTAGAGAAGACACTAATCAGCCTGGGCCAAACGGAGATGGAGCAATTAATTGAAGAAGAGGGCCAGGCTGAAGTGGTCTGCCAATTCTGTAATGAAGCCTATGACTTTAACAAAGAACAACTTGAGACCATCCTAGAGCAAGCCAAGAACTGATCTATGCGGGGACGGGATGCGGAATGACAAGACAGGAAAAAGGGTTGTGGACGGCTGTAATTGTCTTGACGCTAGGTATGCTGGTCATGGGTAGTGTGATGGCTATGCATGGTCTCAGACAGGGCAAGGACGAGGCAGATGCATCCCATGATGCTAATACGGAAGAAGGAAGCACCGTAGCGACGATCAACGGAGAAGTTATCACGGACAAAGAGTGGACCGATGCGCTGAAAAGACGCTATGGCAGCGAGTTATTACTCCAGATGTTAAACCGTAAAGCAGTATTTGCCGAAGCAATTGAACGCAAGCTGATCGTCACTCCCCAAGAGATTGCAAGAGAACTTGCCGCCGCGATGGATGGGTACGATTCAGAGAAATCATATTTTGACGAAATGAAGTCTCAATTGGGCCTGTCGAAACAGGAACTTGAGTTGGAAGCCGGCTACAGGCTGCTGCTTGAGAAAATCGCAACGATCGGCATACAGATCAAGGATGCAGATATTGAGCATTACTGGACTGAACACCGTGAGGATTACGTTTCCCCCGAGAAATATGACTTGTCCATCATCGTAGTGAAGGAAGAAGATGAAGCCGATTCCTTACTGGATGCGTTGGAGAAGGGGGAGGACTTTGAAGAAGCTGCTCGCAAGCAATCGACAGACAGCTTCTCTCGTGATGCTGGTGGGAGGCTGGGGTGGATTGAGCGGAATGATCCATTCCAGTCAGAAGAAATCCTTCAACTTGCTACCGGGCTGGATGTAGGCGATATTGCCGGACCGGTTCGAGTGGAAGAAGGTTATGTTATTATCAGACTTAATGATAAAGAAGAACGCCAGGTGCAATCTGCCGAAGAAGTCCGTGAGGAGATTCGAATGGAACTGGCTCTGAGTCAGGCTGATCCGTTGCCGCAGGTAGAGCAAATGCTGCGTAACAAGTATGAAGCCGTAATCCTGTCCGAGATTCCTGCCTCCTGAATGCAATGGAAAAGATTGTCTCGTACTGCTGCATCTTGATAAAAATACTCTGTCTGCGGTCTTAGGGCCAAAGGCAGAGTATTTTTTTTGAGTACTCATATTGACAATAAGGGTTAACGTTGATAAGATGAAAATAATAAATACCTACTCGTTTACTCGGATATAAAAGATTTATTTATGAACAAAGAAACTTTCGGAAACCTCCGCCCTGCTAGAAATCTTGGCAGTAAGGGATAGGATCAACAGGATTTCCGCAGTTCTTCTATAACAGCTAGAGGCTACCGGCCGCACAGTATAGGTTAACAGGACTCAAGTTTTATTCATCCACTAAGGAGGGCATTCATATGGCTAAAGTAGTTAATAACGTAACAGAACTCATCGGAGGTACTCCGCTTGTTCGTCTGAACCGTATCGTACCTGAAGGCAGTGCTGAAGTATTCGTGAAGCTGGAGTACCAGAATCCAGGTTCAAGCGTGAAAGACCGTATCGCAATTAGCATTGTGGAAGAAGCGGAAAAAGAAGGCAAGCTAAAACCAGGTGATACCATTATCGAAGCAACAAGTGGTAACACGGGAATTGGACTCGCGATGGTGGCTGCAGCCAAAGGCTACAAGTCCGTTATTGTAATGCCTGAGACGATGAGCTTGGAGCGTCGTAACTTGCTTCGTGCGTATGGTGCTGAGCTTGTGCTTACACCTGGAGCTGAAGGTATGAATGGTGCTGTTAAAAAAGCCGAAGAACTGCTGAAAGAAAACCCTTCCTATTTCATGGCTGAGCAATTTAAAAATAAAGCCAACGTGAAGATCCACCGTGAAACGACTGGCCCTGAGATTGTTGAAGCAATTCAATCTGTAGGCGGTACGTTAGATGCTTTCGTTGCAGGAATCGGTACAGGTGGAACAATTACAGGTACAGGCGAAGTGCTGAAAGAAGCTTTTGCTGGTATTAAAATTGTTGCGGTTGAGCCAGCAGCTTCGCCAATTCTGGCGGGCGGCAAACCAGGACCACATAAGATCCAGGGGATTGGTGCCAACTTTATCCCTGAGATTCTGGATCAGGAAATCTATGATGAGATCATTCACATTGAGAATGATGATGCATTCGAGACGGCTCGTCAGGTAGCGAAGGAAGAGGGCATTCTGTCTGGTATTTCTTCCGGTGCGGCGATCCGTGCAGGTCTTCAGGTTGCGAAACAGTTGGGTGAAGGCAAGCGCGTGGTCGTAATCGTGCCAAGTAACGGCGAACGTTACCTCAGCACACCTCTGTACAACTTCGAAGGCTAAGTCTACAAATGACAAAACCAATCCTCCTTGCCCGTATGACGGGTATGGAGGATTTTTGGCGTAATGCTTTTAAAAGGGGCGGCGCTTTAGTATACTATCAGACAATAGAACTAGCGACAGATGGAGGGCGGCACACCGCAATGACACACCTGATGACAACATACGCCGACTGGATGGAGTGGGCTGAACAAGGCTGGACCATGATGCCCTATATCACAAAGTCGGATGAGGGACCGTATCATGGCGGTTTACCGTTATCGTGGGAGGTAGCTTGGGAGCAGGCATCACCATACGCAATTGTGCTGGAGAATGGCAAAGGCGGGAGATATACATTTCTGGGGTTAGACCCCGTATCCGTTATTTCCGGTAAAGGTCAAGAATCGGTTATTCATGATGTGACGCTGGGAACCACCTCGACGGACAGCGGTAAGCCGCTTGATGTATTGAAGAGATGGACTGCCCCATATAACGCACCTAAGGTTAATGGGGCTCCAGACTTTGGGGGTGGATACGCAGGTTATCTCAGCTACGATGTAGCAAGATCATTGGAGAAGCTTCCAGTCTTGGCTGAAGATAATCCGGCTCTACCGGATTATTGGTGGATGCGCTTTGAAGAAATATGGGCGTATGACCATGAGCAACAGGCACTTTTCTGCATGGTTCATCTGGCTATAGAGCCTAACCGGAAAGAAACGGATATCCGTAGTCTATATTCAGCGGCAGAAGCACGAGCGACAGCGATGCAGAAACGTTGGCTTCATATTATGGGGGCTGCACAGGCTGAGGAACAACAACAGGCACTGGAACGCCGCAACAAGCAGGTCAATCGTACCCCGCAGCCTGAAGATGCGGAAAGGGAATCGGAAGGATGGGAAACCTCCTTTCCCCAGGAGGACTTTGAACAAGCTGTGCGTACGGTACAGGAATATATCAGGCAGGGCGATGTGTTCCAGGTGAACCTGTCCTTGAGACAGGAAAAGCGGCTTCATTCGAGCTCTGAGCATATTTATGAATGGCTGCGCCTTGTGAATCCATCACCGTATATGGGAATGCTGCGTAGTCCAGACTTTCAACTGGTAAGCGGATCTCCCGAGCTTCTGGTCAAAGTGGAGAATGGCAAAGTCAGTGCACGTCCCATCGCAGGGACCCGAAGAAGGGGCCGGGATGAAGCAGAGGACAAAGCTATGGCGGATGAACTGCTCAGCAGTGAGAAGGAACGGGCGGAGCATATTATGCTCGTTGATCTGGAACGGAATGATATCGGACGGATTGCAGCCTACGGTTCGGTTCATGTGCCTGAATTGATGACCATCGAGAAGTATTCCCATGTCATGCATCTCGTTTCCCAGGTGGAAGGTAGGCTGGCAGAAGGGTTATCCGTATTTGATGTGATCGCTGCGACATTCCCGGGTGGAACGATTACAGGAGCCCCAAAAGTCCGCACCATGGAGATTATCGAGGAACTTGAGCCTGTGCGGCGTGGGCCTTATACGGGTTCCATCGGGTGGATGGATTACAGTGGGAATATGGAATTGAACATCGTCATTCGTACACTTGCCATTAAGGACGGTATTGGTTATGTACAGGCCGGGGCAGGGATTGTTATTGATTCCGATCCATATCGGGAATACAAGGAATGCCGCAACAAGGCAAGAGCCATGATGAGAGCTGTGAATTACAGCGAAGAGGCGGAAGCAAGCAGAGCTATTGAACAAGAACAAGCGAAAAGAACAGAAGCTGTTAACTAAACTAAAATAAAATAAAACGAAGCAACCGTCACTTGCATTGACGGAAGATGAGGAGGAGCAGGCATATGATACTGGTTATCGATAATTACGATTCTTTCACGTATAACCTGGTTCAATATCTGGGTGAACTGGGCGAGACGGTGGAAGTTCGCCGCAACGACGAGATTGATCTGGCAGGCATAGAGGCACTGGCACCTGATCATATTCTGATCTCTCCGGGCCCGTGTACACCGAATGAAGCAGGCATTAGCTTGGCAGTCATTGATCATTTCAAGGGAAGCATTCCGATCTTTGGTGTGTGCCTGGGACATCAGTCCATTGGACAAGCGTTTGGTGGCAATGTCATTCGTGCGGAGCGTATGATGCACGGCAAAACATCCGAGATGCACCATAACGGGACTTCGGTCTTTGCCGGATTGCCATCTCCATTCACAGCTACCCGTTACCACTCCCTGATTGTCGAACGTAGCAGCTTGCCTGACTGCCTGGAGATTACAGCGGAGACAGCTGAAGGTGAGATTATGGGTTTGCGCCACAAAGAATATGCGATTGAAGGGGTTCAATTCCACCCGGAATCCATTATTACAGACCATGGTCATCAGATGCTTCGTAACTTTTTGTCCCAACAAGTAAAGGTATAACATGCAATATGCCGCGATAAATGGAGAGTTGGTCAATATGGCGGCGGCCGTGGTTCCTGTAACGGATCACGGCTTTTTGTACGGACTTGGACTGTTTGAGACGTTCCGGACGTATCAAGGTGTCCCATATCTTTTGGAACGGCATCTGGAGCGCATGGCTTCGGGGTGTAAGGAACTTGGCATTCCTTTTACAACGACCGCCGCAGAGGTGACAGGTGGGCTTCAACGTTTGATGGATGCGAACGGACTTCGGGATGCGTATGTGCGATACACGGTATCAGCCGGTGAAGCACCGCTAGGCTTACCTTCTGGTGATTATTCGAAGCCAAATCATATTTTACTGGCAAAAGCATTACCTGATCCTTCTCCCTCTTTATATGAGAGTGGAAAAATGATTCAACGGTTGTCTACACCTCGCAACACGCCCGAAGGAGAAGTTCGGTTCAAGTCGCTGCATTACATGAACAGTATTCTGGCGAAACGGGAGCTTAATGGATACGGGCAGCATGTGCAGGGTGCAGAAGGGCTACAATTAACCCGGGATGGTCATATAGCGGAAGGGATCGTCAGCAATGTGTTTTGGGTACGGGAAAATGTTCTCTACACGCCAGCACTCTCAACCGGCATTCTGCCGGGTATCACGAGAGCTGTGGTAATGGAGATTGCCTCGCAGCAAGGAATCCCCTGCATAGAAACGTTAGCTTCCTGGGAGGATCTCCTGCAAGCAGATGAAATATTTCTAACCGGCTCGGTGGCCGAACTGGTTCCGGTGACAACTCTGCGGGATCAGGACGGAGCCGAAACGATAATTAGCAACGGACATATTGGCCCGGTTACAGCAGTCCTTCTGGGTATGTACCGGCAGAAAGCGGGGTATACTTCATGACACTTACACCTGTCATCTATGAACGGAACTATGCATGGGGGCCAGCTGAATTGAAGCTGGGTACAAGAACACAGATTATGGGCATTCTTAACGTCACGCCTGACTCGTTCTCGGATGGTGGACGTTATACCAACGTGGAGCGGGCGGTTGCCCATGCCAAGCAGATGATGGAGGATGGGGCGGACCTGATTGATATCGGCGGGGAGTCCACCCGGCCAGGTTCAGATATTGTGGGCGCCGATGAAGAGCTTAGCCGGATTATTCCGGTTATTGAAGCATTGCATCAGCAAGCCCCGGATATTCCGATATCGGTAGACACGTATAAGGCCGATGTTGCACGTCAGGCTATTCTGGCAGGTGCCCATATTATTAATGATGTGTGGGGTGCCAAGGCAGATGCAGATATGGCCCGCACGGCAGCAGAGCTGGGGTGTCCCATCGTTCTGATGCATAATCGGCAGGATCGGAATTACACCGATTATCTGAGTGATGTCGTCAGCGATTTGCAGGAGAGCATACAGATTGCATTAACAGCCGGCGTGAAAGCAGACCAAATTATCCTGGACCCGGGCATTGGTTTTGTGAAGGATCTCGGAGAAAATCTGAAGCTCATGTCATCGCTCGGTTTGCTCAATGAAATGGGGTATCCCGTTCTGCTAGCCACCTCACGCAAAAGATTCATCCAGAACACTCTGGATGTCGGGGCGGATGATGCATTGGAAGGAACCGCTGCGACCGTTGCATTTGGCATTGCCCAAGGCTGCCAGATGGTTCGGGTTCATGATGTGAAGCCGATTCGGCGGACGGCAGACATGTGTGATGCCATGTTGTATGCTTCTCCGGGTATACGGAGGAGATAATGTGGCGGGTCCCTGGTGACCCGTCCAGTGGAAGCGCAGCGTTTTTCAAAGGCGAAGCTAAGGCATGACTTCAAATAGATTAAAATTTCAATATATATAGAGGGCAGGCGGATCGTATGGATAGAATGGTATTGCATCGTATGGAGTATTACGGATATCATGGTGTTTTTGCAGAAGAACGGAAGCTTGGGCAGCGGTACTATATTGATCTGGAGATTGATATGGACCTGGGTGAGGCCGGACGTAACGATGATCTGACCAAAACGATTAATTATGCGGAGATCCATGAGCTGGTAAAACAGATTGTAGAGAATAAGTCATTCCAGTTAATTGAAGCTTTGGGCGAACATATTGCATCTTCTTTACTAGACACTTATACTATTATCAATGCATTGACAGTCAAGGTGACGAAGCCACATCCGCCATTCGATATTCATTTTGAGGGCGTAACGGTAGAGCTTCGCCGCACAAGAAAGTGAGAACCGATCATGATTGCACATTCGACCTCTGAATCTTCAGAGGCTTATATTGCTTTAGGGGCCAATTTGGGTGACCGGGAACAGACGCTGTTTGAAGCATTGTCTTTGCTGGATGAACACCCTCATATATCCGTTCTGCGTTGTTCTGCACTATATGAGACGGAACCTGTAGGATATGTAGATCAGCCTGCATTTCTGAATATGGCAGTCGCCGTACAGGTGATGCTGACACCAGAGCAGTTGCTCACGGAATTACTGGATATCGAGAACCGTCTCGGTCGTGTTCGTGATATTCGCTGGGGACCGCGCACCGTTGATCTGGATCTGCTCTGGATGCACGGTGAGACGCGAGATACCGAATTGCTTCAATTGCCTCATCCCCGCATGGGAGAACGGGCTTTTGTACTGGTACCACTGTCGGATATCGTACCGGAGGGCGAGATTTCAGGTTTGTATACCTTTGTACACTCATCGTTGTCTGTACTGGATGGAAAGGATGGAATACAGCTTTGGAAAACATGCAATTGGCCAACCGAATCCGGGCATTCCGGAAGTTGAAAGGTTTAACACAACATGAACTTGCGGCCGAGACCGGCATCTCGCTGGCCATTCTGGGAACCATTGAACGGGGAAACCGTAAGGTATCACAGCAAGAACTCGATCGAATTGCTGGTGTGCTGGCAATCAGTATCGAGGAGCTGCGGGGAAACTAGGACCGTTTCGGTTTCGCCATGTTACAACAACCAAGACACCGATCAAACTTTATATCGTGATATATACAGAATTAAAAAAGGAGTGGAACGACTACCGTGCTTAACATTGGTGGCATTGAAATGAAAAACCAGGTCGTACTTGCGCCGATGGCTGGCGTATGTAATCCGGCTTTTCGTTTGATCGCAAAAGAATTCGGAACAGGCCTCGTATGCGCGGAGATGGTGAGTGGCAAAGCCATTGTCCATGGCAACCAGCGTACACGTGAGATGTTGTTTGTAGATGAGCGTGAGAAACCGCTGAGCCTTCAGATTTTTGGGGGAGATCGTGATTCCCTTGTAGAAGCAGCCAAAATCGTGGACAAAGAAACCAATGCAGACATCATCGACATTAACATGGGATGCCCTGTGCCAAAGGTAACGAAATGTGATGCAGGTGCACGTTGGTTGCTTGATCCGAACAAAATCTATGAGATGGTATCCGCTGTTGTGGACGCGGTGGAGAAGCCGGTGACCGTCAAGATGCGTATCGGCTGGGATAACGAGCATATCTTCGCGGTGGAGAACGCGCTCGCGGTTGAACGTGCTGGTGGACAGGCGGTAAGTGTACACGGCCGTACGCGTGAGCAACTCTATACAGGCACAGCTGACTGGTCACATATCAAAGATGTAAAAGAAGCTGTCTCTATCCCAGTGATCGGCAATGGTGATGTCCATACACCAGAGGATGCACGCCGTATGCTGGATGAAACGGGTTGTGACGGAGTTATGATCGGTCGTGCTGCCCTGGGTAACCCATGGATGCTGTATCGTACCATTCAATACTTAAGCACGGGGGAATTGCTTCCTGACCCGAATGGCGAAGAGAAGATCCGTGTTGCCATCCTGCATATGGATCGCCTGATCGCATTGAAGAATGAGACAGTTGCCGTACGCGAGATGCGCAAACATCTGGCTTGGTATTTGAAAGGCCTGAAAGGATCTGCCCGCATCAAGGATGTTATTATGGAAGGAACCAAGCGGGACGAGATGGTACAGATTCTGGAGAACTTTGTGAGTCAGCTGAAAAGCGAAGGTAATTTGGAGTCAGAACCGGTAATCGCCGGAAATGCATCTTAATTATAAACGCATCTGTAAAACGTTTACACCTATAGGGGACGTAACATTGACTTTTCGAGATCGTTCCCCTATAATTTCTCAGTATAAATTCGCCATGTGCGTTAATAAGGATATAGCATCAGGAGGAATATTCTATTCCTCTGGAGAACTTCATATAGTTTTGAAGATGTATGCGAGCGGAGCTCTGTAACAAGCACTGATTCCGTTGCCGTACAATCAAATTTATTCCCATGACAGGAGAATCGGTTGAGATGAGCGACAAGGAAGTTATCCTTACACCAGAAGGACTCAAGAAGCTGGAAGAAGAATTGGAAACATTGAAATCAGTGAAGCGCCGCGAAGTGGCTGAACGGATTAAGGTAGCCATCGGGTATGGAGATATCAGTGAAAACTCTGAATACGAAGACGCGAAGAATGAGCAAGCTTTCATCGAAGGACGTGTAATCACGTTGGAGAAATTGCTTCGTAACGCGCGGATTATTAACAGCGACGAGATCGATACCGATGCTGTAAGCGTGGGTGCAACCGTCACTGTAGAAGATCTGGAGTTTGGCGACATCACGGAATATACGATTGTAGGTACTGCGGAGGCAGACCCGCTTCAGAACAAGATATCGAACGAGAGCCCTGTAGGTAAAGCGATTCTCGGCAAGAAAAAAGGTACAGTTGTTGATGTAAGTGTGCCTGCTGGCGTAATTCAATATAAAATTATGGACATTAAAAAGCTATAGCAACGAAGCAGTTGGGCGCGGTAAACAAAAGCTTCCTTAGGGAAGCTTTTTCAACATTAGAGGAAAAACGTCCTCTCGCGATGCCTGCAATGTAAATAAGGAGATGAATACAGATCATGACGGATGAAGTCTTGAATCAGGAAACCGAACTTAGCGAGCTTTTACAAATTCGCCGTGACAAATTGGACGAGCTCCGCAAATTGGGAATCGACCCTTTTGGCCAAAAATACGTACGTACCGAAGAAGCCGGCTCCATTCTGAAGAAGTATGAAGAACTGACCAAGGAAGAGCTGGAAGAGAAGCACATCGAAGTCAGTATTGCCGGACGGATTATGGCGAAGCGGGGAATGGGTAAAGCAAGCTTCGCACATATTCAGGACCTGAGCGGCAGAATCCAGATCTATGTTCGTCAGGATAGCGTGCCTGAAGACAAGTATGCGGCATTTAGCCTGCTGGACCTTGGCGATATCGTTGGGGTAACGGGTGTGATCTTTAAGACCAAAACAGGTGAAACTTCTGTCAAAGTGAAAGATATTGAAGTGCTGTCCAAATCGCTCTATCCGCTTCCGGATAAATTCCATGGTCTCACTGACGTAGAGCTGCGTTACCGCCAGCGTTATGTTGACCTGATTATGAGCCCGGACGTACAACAGACCTTTATCGCACGTTCCAAAATCATTCAATCGATGCGTCGTTACCTGGATTCCCTTGGATATCTGGAAGTGGAAACACCTACGTTGCATACCATCGCAGGAGGAGCGGCAGCACGTCCGTTCATCACACATCACAATGCGCTTGATATGGAACTGTACATGCGGATTGCGATTGAACTTCACCTGAAACGTCTGATTGTTGGCGGGCTGGAGAAGGTATATGAGATCGGCCGTGTATATCGGAATGAAGGTATGTCCACACGTCACAATCCGGAGTTCACCATGATTGAATTGTATGAGGCATATGCCGACTACAAGGATATTATGCAATTGACGGAGAACCTGGTTGCTCATATTGCACAGGAAGTACTGGGTACGCAAGTGATCCAGTATGGAGATTATGAAGTAGATCTTACGCCACAGTGGCGCCGTGTTACGATGGTGGATGCAGTTAAGGAAGTTGTAGGCGTAGACTTCTCCGTACACATGACGGATGAGGAAGCACACAACTTGGCGAAGGAACATAAGGTTCCTGTTGAAAAACATATGACATTTGGTCATATTCTGAACGCGTTCTTTGAAGAATTTGTAGAAGAGACGTTGATTCAACCGACATTCATTATGGGACATCCTCTTGAAATCTCACCACTAGCGAAGAAAAATGATGTAGATCCGCGTTTCACGGATCGCTTCGAATTGTTCATCGTTGGACGCGAGCATGCCAATGCCTTCACAGAGCTGAATGATCCAATCGATCAGCGTCAGCGCTTTGAAGCACAGATGCTGGAGAAAGAACATGGGAACGACGAAGCTCATGAGATGGATGACGACTTCATCCGTGCGCTCGAATATGGTATGCCACCAACAGGCGGATTGGGAATCGGGGTTGATCGTCTGATCATGCTGCTTACCAACTCCCCGTCGATTCGTGACGTACTGCTCTTCCCGCACATGCGTCCTCGTACGCAAGATTAAATAAGGAACGTAGGATACGTTCATAATAGAAGAGGAACCTGCCGTTCAGTATCATGCTGGGGCAAGTTCCTCTTTAGGTTTACATAGACGCTAAAAATAAAGTTTGTCAGAAGGCCCTTGCTCACAGCACAACATTAGGGTAACACCGCGTCTTGAAATTGTTAGATTAACCTGTTCGTATTTTTGTTAAAAGAGGTGCCCTTCATGAAGTTCAGGCTTCACTTTGCCAAATTTTTATCTCCTCCGTTAATTCTGGTCGGTGGTTTTCTGCTTATCATTGCGATTGGAACGGTGCTTCTCATGTTGCCAATCTCCAACCAAAGCGGTATGCATTTGGCGTTTATTGACGCGCTCTTTACATCAACCTCTGCCGCATGTGTAACTGGACTTGTCGTTGTGGATGTAGGGACGACCTTTAATTTGTTTGGTCAGATCGTCATTATGGTATTAATGCAGCTTGGTGGACTCGGATTCATGACCATGGCTACCCTCTTTGCGCTTGTATTGGGCAAGCGAATCTCACTCAAGGACAGGTTATTACTCAAAGAAGCCATTAATGCAGACAGTATGGAAGGGATAGTACGCATTATCCGCAAGGTGTTGATTTTCTCCTTTACCATTGAAGGGGTGGCTGCTGTCATACTTGCGCTGCGCTGGGCAACGGAGATGCCATTGGGTCAGGCCGTATACTATGGAATATTTCATTCCGTTTCATTGTTTAATAATGGCGGCTTTGATTTGTTCGGCAACAGCTTTCAATACTACACCGGAGACTGGATATTCAATGTGACTGCTTCTGTGCTCGTTGTCTCTGGTGGACTGGGTTTTGTTGTATTAAATGATCTGTTCGAGTATCGCAAACGCCGCCGTTTGTCTCTTCAGTCCAAACTGGTGCTGTCTGTATCCGGAGCGCTGATTGGTATAGGAGCGATTGTGTTGTTTGTTTTCGAATTCACCAATGGACATACACTGGCTTCACTCACATGGAGCGAGAAGATCTATGCGTCCTTCTTCCAGTCTGTCTCTACACGTTCGTCGGGAACGAGCACAATCGATATCACGGAGATGAGGCAGGCTACCCAATTCTTCTTCATTCTGCTGATGTTTATCGGGGCTTCCCCAGGATCGACCGGGGGCGGAATCAAGACGACTACATTCCTGATCATGATTGGTGCGGTGTATGCCATGATTCGGGGAAATAAGGATATTGTGTTTTTCCGCCAGCGTGTTCCGAAAGAACTGCTGATGAGGGCGTTGACCATTATTATGGTTTCTCTGATCATATTCATGATCGTGGTGATGCTTCTGCTTACGACAGAGGATGCGCCATTCCTTTCACTGATGTTTGAAGCTGCATCCGCAATCGGTACCGTGGGTCTTTCTGTGGGAGTGACTGATGAGTTGACCAATTGGGGAAAAATCATCATTACCTTTACAATGTTTGTAGGTCGGATCGGGCCATTAACCATCGCGTATGCCCTTCGTCCGCGCAAAGAGAAGAAACTGTATCGTCATCCGGAGGGCCGGATCATTATCGGATAAAAAGAAAAACCATCAGACATTCAGAACTAACTCCTGTTATCGTAACGGGCCTTAGTCACAACGAATGTGCTGCGGTTTTTTTTGGTTTAACGGCACAAGGAAGCAAGATGCAAAGTGAGAACACCGTCCATGAGCTTGGCATTCATCTGATCCGGTCTAAGCACGGTATGTATGCCTAAGCCATCTACCAGTGCATACAATCTCTCGATCTCCAGTTCTTTGTCCAGATCGGGTCTGGAGAGGTCGAGCTTTATCAGGTAGGTGATAACAGAGCCTACAGCTTGTCTGAGTTCATCATATACGGTATTAGCAAGTTCTTTGAGTGTAGAATCAGTTTTCGATCTGGCTGTAAAAGCGTACCACACCTCCATTTCGGCCAGCTTTTCTTCCGTGTTTGGTAAGAATTCGAGCAATAGGCATTTCATATTGTCCATGGGAGAGCCGGTAAAGGACATTTTTTGGACTCGATGGGATACCCGTTCGGATACCAGATTCATGGCATATCGTAGTAGTTCCGACTGTGTAGAAAAGTAGTGACGCATCGAACCAACCGAAACTCCAGCTTCTTCAGCAATATTCCGAACAGAGGCCTGTTCCATGCCATCTCTTCGTATAATACGCCAAGCTGCCTCGGCCACGAGCACGCGCTGTTTATCGTGATCAACAAGTTTAGGCATAGGCATATTATATCACTGTTGATTATTATAGTACACACGTGCTAAATTATATTTAATACATTTGTATCAAAAAAGGAGAGGCTGAAATGATTGGTTATTTCATTATAGGTTGTGAGATTGCCTTTTGGGTGTTTGTGTTCGCAGGTCTGAGTGTCAGGTATCTCCTTGGCATGAAGCGAATAGGCATCGGTTTGTTAATGGCGACGCCGGTTATCGATCTGTTATTGCTGGTAGCTACAGTTATGGATCTACAGCGAGGAGCTACAGCAAGTATGATTCATGGTATAGCTGCGGTGTATATAGGAGTAAGCATTGCCTATGGTCACCAGATGATCGCTTGGGCGGATCGATATTTCCTATATTGGTTCAAAGGTGGAGAAAACCCTCGTAGTAACAAGTTATATGGTAGAGAACATGCCAGTCGTGAGCGTAGTGGATGGTTTAGACATCTATTGGCTTGGGCTATAGGAAGTGCTTTTTTATTGGCCATGATATGGTGGATTGGAGATGCTGAACGTACAGCTGTCTTCAATAATTTGATCAGAGTGTGGGGATTGATACTCGGTATTGATTTTCTGATAAGCTTTAGTTACAGTTTATGGCCAAGAAAGGTTCCTGCTAGGAATGTTAAACGGTAAAGTAAAAATGGACGTGTGTATGAACTTGCTAAGTTGGGAGAATACCCATATGTACGTCCGTATTAGGTCAAACCGATTGTTAATATAGTTTTAAAAAAAGACTTGCATTCAATATCTGTACATGGTATATTCTAATTCCGGCCAAGAAAACACGGTTTACACGGTGCGGCAAGTGAATGAAATAAGCTTCGAAAGAAACTTAAAAAAAGAGCTTGCAAAGTTGGTTCGGATGTGATAAGATATAAAAGTTGCTGAAGAGAACGACATTCGGTAACAAAATAAGTTTGATCTTTGAAAACTGAACAACGAGTGAGTAAACATTCTGCTTGCAGAATGAACG
>OOCB01000431.1_pt1 | contig 68839 bp, 45 predicted proteins | sample 1671351 | NCBI WGS metagenome assembly OOCB01 (sample SAMN06348148, study PRJEB24527) | human gut metagenome | biome: human gut; feature: ankylosing spondylitis patient; material: feces | host: Homo sapiens | place: China | collected 2015-10 | reverse complement strand
AAAAAAGTAAGGTTTACTTTTTAAAAAGTAAGCTTTACTTTTTTCAGAATGTCAGGGATTTTGAAAAACAGATTTTTTCAGTTTATGGCTTTCAAGCCTGTCCGGAAGACCGATGAAGGAGATGTTGAAGGGGTGGTGAAGCATCGGCAGGCAGGTGAAGGATGGTCCTTCACCCTGAAAGCCGCATCAATACTGGGAGAGTGAAGGGGTGAAGGAATTTTTATACCATTCTATGTGAAAGGAAAAACAACCTTTCTCATAATTATTCCACCTTATTCCAGCTTAAAAGCCAAAAACAAGGTGGAATAATAAATTAATACATGCTAATAATGACCTTTATTTTACTATCACTTTTTTTGAATTAACTAAATAGAAACCTGAAGATAAAGATATATCATAACTTCCCTTTTCTAGGAACTTCACAAAAACACATTTTCCATCAATACTGCTTATTGCAATTTTCTGGGGCTTCTTCAATTTCAAATTTACCCCTTTGTCTACAACTGTAACTAAGAGATTATCAACAGAAGCTGTTGTTTCTTTTATACCGTCAGGATCTGTCACGGTAAATGTCTGCTCTGGAGCAAACATTGAGCCTTTGTAACCTGCATCTATGGCTTGTACACTCCAAGCATACTCACCAACAGGCAAATCATGCAATGTCCATCTGCAATTTGTCCAAGCATTACCCATTCTGCTAACATGACGCATTCCATTAGTGATATCAGCATCAGGCGAAGTTAAGAACAAGCCCGTATTGAGATCTCGGATATAGAAGTTATACGACAAAGAGTTTTGAGAACTTTCTTTATCTGTGCTCGCATTCCATTTTAGTTCCACACTGTTACCGTTTACTATGGCAGAAAGTCCGTCAGGAACATTTGGAGACGTATTAACTTTATCTATTGTATTTTTACACAACACAGCAATACGGCGATCTGAAGTATGTCCGTTGAAACCACCATTGCAATTACCGCTGATAAGAATGTCATTCTTTCCACTATTTGCAAAATCCGCCAATTCAATAGACCCTTCGCTTACACCTGGCAAGTCTATGTCAGCCAACGTAAAGTTTCCTTTACCATCATTCAAATAAACATCTGTTTGTGATATATTTCCATGAGAAATATTCCAACCTGTAATGATAAGATCTGAATATCCGTCATTGTTCCAATCACAAAAGCGTATAGGCTGTGTCACATTGTCTAACATATATTCGCTAAATTCCTGATGTTTGACAAAGTTTCCTTGTTTATCGTTCAGATACAATGTTACAGTCTTTCCTCCATTTTCTGCAGGAGTGTCCCATTGCTCTCCTGGCAATAACCCGCCGATGACAATGTCTATATACCCGTCTGAATTAACATCGGCATAATCCATACCGCCTCTTGTACCTTTTTCGGTAAACGCCACGGTTTTCTCGGTAAAATTACCATTACCGTCATTATACCATATCTTTGTATACACACCGTCTGATTTATTAGATAACAAACATATATCAACATTTTGATCATTGTTGAAATCTGCATAAATCATGCTCGGATCAGAAAAGCCGCTTGGCAGGTCCAGTTTAGCAACCGGATTGGCAAATGAACGATCAGCATTCTGCATATAAAAATTATTATCTCCATCGTTTCCTACAAAGAAGTAATCGCTCAACCCATCATTGTTTATATCTGCTATACCACATGCTGGCGCAGTATTCTTGTCTTTCTGGATTTCCATCTCTTTCAGCCGACCTGTTCCATCATTCATCAGCACAGCATTATAACTGTTCCAGAAATCCCAACCGGCCTGCACCAAATCAGTATATCCGTCACCGTTCAAATCGCCTGCTGCCAAATTATTCATGTGCAATCTTTTCAGACCTTGAGTTGCAGCAAATCCATAATTGCCCGTATTTATACGAACCCCGGCAGTCTGTACCTGGAAACTTTCTCCACCACCATATACAATGTCAAGCAAGTTATCATTATTCAAGTCTACGGCAATGGCAGTTCCTGTTTTGAATCCTTCATTCTGAGCAATATAATCAATTCTCTCAGCTGTGTTAGGTTCTGAAATTGAGTCTACTGGTGCATAACAGTATGTTTTTACCTTATCCCGTATATAGCTGTATTCTGTTTCTAAACCAGCAGCAAGTTTAATATTTTCGTCTACATTAGAACTATTCTCACCCCATGTGTTGTGATTTCCATTTTTATTTTTCGAAATCTCACCACGCTCACACCAATTATCTTTTACTATAAAATAATCTGTACCTTCATCAGTATATATATCAAATTGAGAATGACGCATATCCCACATGACGGGATCGAACAATGGGTCACCTACTCCTTCTATTCTGTTTCCTTGGATAGACGAATTGGGTTGAGCGGACAGTGTATAAATGGCACCGGCATCACGCATTTGAGTTGCAAACCCATTAATATGATTAGCTGTAATATGATTATTGTACATACAGCTTAATTCTGTGTTCCATCCCCAACCCATACTGATGGCTGAATACGGTAAGTCGCGAAGCTCATTATGGCAAATATCAACATTAGCAGCAAAACCGACACAAATACCTAAACATCCCCAATCTTCATTTGCTGTATTCACTATATAGTTATTGCCGATATAAACAGAATCACATACTACTCTGCTATCTTCTGGATTATAAGGCTGATGTGCCTCAAATGTTTCATTACCGAAGAATCCAGCTTGCACTGCCGTTCCTCCTATATCATTAAAAGCACAGCCTTCTACCTTTACCTGTTTGGTTCCGCTTACAAAATCTACAGCCGTAGAAGCCATGTGCTGGAACAGACAGTCCTCAAAATTAATGTTACGTGCATTCTTTACACTAATACCAGACGAAGGACGTCCAACATATGCCACATTACCGGCCGGAGTATTCGGGTCTGAATAAGCATCAAGCAAGTACTGTCCGGCCTGCAATGACACCTGTCCGGATTCTGAAGGACGCATCCAAGTCGTATGTTCAAATGTAATACCTTTGAAAGTGATATGACTTACAAAACGATCCAATGTACCTTCAATATCCACCAAAGTTTCATGAACTGGTGCAATAACTTCTATTGTCTCTGTAGTCTCGCCATAACGAGGCCAGTAATAAACCTTACCTCCTGTATAATCATTATACCATTCTTGCGGACGGTTAAGCAATTCCAAAGCATTAGAAAAATAGTAACAGTGATTAGAGAAACTGTTTTCTTCAGCTCTAAGAATCGGCCAGGGACGCTTAAACTCTATTTCACTCTCAGGTTGTTTAAATGTCAACGTACTTTGATAGTCATTATGTTCGGCATTTTCCACTCTCATATGATTTACAACCCAATCCTGCACAATGGTCATTTCCAGATCCTCAGGGACATCATTAAATTCCGTTGGTCGGGGAATAACCAGTTCGCCTGCATTCTTGTCTACCGAGATAAGACGAGCCATTGAAAGGTCATCAAATGTACTTGCTCTTTTCATTTTGACTCCGTTTACGTACAACTGACGGAAATTCAAAAAGCTACCGTCTATCTGAGGAGTAGAGGCCATCCAAACATTCTGTTGAGCCACTTCAGGAAGACCATTTACTGTACCTGCATTACTCCATCCTTCTATTTCTATTCCCCCGCTTATAACAGGTGTCTCACCCTCTGCAGCTTCTATAATAGTGGGCGAATATGGTTTTCCGGAATCTTCATAAGTCAAATTTACAGTTTTATCCAAACGATATGTACCACCTTTCAGTACAATATGTATTTCGCCCATAGGTGTATCTTGTTGTCTTAAATCTCTTGCATGCGTAAGTGCATGTTGCAATGTAGCAAAAGGAGCCTGCTCTGTTCCTTGAGCGGTATCGTCACCATCTGGAGCCACCCAAATATAAGTAGAAGAAGGAATTACTATAGATTTATACTGTAAAGTCAGTTCATTCTCCCCTTCTTCCAATATTATCTTGTTATTACCATTCTGGATATCCAATTCATAATAGACTCCATTTAATATAAAATACTCATATTCTTTTCCTTGTGCTATGAATTCATGTCCAATCATCAGATATTTTGAAGGCACCATTGAAGTCCAGTCACCTGTAATAACAGTATCTTTCTTGATTTTATTACCATTGCTGTCTACAAAATGTATTTTCAAAGAGGGTTCCTTTACTATATACAATTCATAGTTATCAATATAAGCCAATCCTTCTCCATAATTACCTGTGAAATACACATTACCTCCTGCATCTGAGGTCTTCAACGTGAAGTCAGCCTTCTGCCACGTTTCATATTCCGTATTTATATTAAAGTTAATATCTCCGTTTCCTAATCCATGATTAAACCAACCGAATTGAGCCGTTACATCTTTCGTTGCATAAACCTGAGCAATAAATCTATAGGTCGTATTCGGTTGAAGACTTTGTATTTCCAACGTACCCTTAAACGGCGATCCCACTGCAATACTTGTTTTTCCATTATGTATGTACTTCAAGTCAGTATTGACCATTTTGGTTCCCCAACCGCCAAAACTACTTAAGTCCTCACAATAAGGATCTTTAATAAGATTCTCTCTGTCAGTATAAGTCTGTGTGAAGGCTCCATCAGTCGGTATAACTCTATAATTGATGATATAGGTTTTTGTAGAAGTACCATTTTCTGCAGTAACTACAATCTCTGAACGTCCAATACCGGATGTCAGATCAACAAGTTCGTCTCCTGCAATTTTCTGTTCTGCTTCCTGTTTCTCGCATATCGGCTGAACAGAGGTATTTCCGGGCAGCAACACACTATACTCTGTTACATCAGAAGAAAATTCCGGTTCCATCTGACCATCGGGAACAATGATAGACATTAAGTTTGCATTGTCACTTTGTCCTATAATTTGTGTAAAGCGCATTTTTAAAACATTCTCCCCCTCTTCAATAATAATACGGTCTGAATTAGAGGTGTCATCGTAATGATATTTAATGCCATCCTTAACAATGACCTGTTTGTCATCTTCTGCTATATACTCATCACCAATTCTTAAATATTTAGACGGATCAAGTCCCCATTCTCCGGTTATAATCCGATCTTCTTTTAATAAGTTCCCTTTTTCATCTATGCATTGAACACGAACAACCGGCTCTTCTACGATATAGGCCTCATAGTTGTCAATATAAACATTACCACTGCCTGTTGCTCCTACGAAATAAAGACCTGTAGAATTCGTATTAGCTGTCTTAAAAGTAATATCAACAGTTTCCCACTCGTCAGTCCTTTCTGATGTCCACAAATCAACATCCCCGTCACCATAAGAATGATTATATGCACTAATCATAGCCGACGTTCCTTTAGGAGCGTATATACGTGCGAGAAATCTGTAAACAGTATTGCCTTTTAAATTATTAAGTTCAAGTGTTCCTCCCCATGGAGAAGCCACAGCAATACTTTTATCTCCACAGTATACATACTTTAAATCCGTATTAACTGTTTTTGTGCCCCAACCGCCAAAGCCATTAAGATCATCACATTCAGGATGAGGAACAAAGTTTTCTTTTTCCGGATAGGCTGGTGTAAAACATGGTGTCTCACCATAAAGGCTTTCTATAGTGACGTTAGCCATAGAAAGTGCCGACATTGTAAAAATCGACAATCCAATAATAGTTTTAATTTGCGACCTAATCATAAGCAACTGTTTAGTATTTAAGGTTTAATATCCAGTCAGAATTTATTAATAAACGATCATAATTAATGATCTACGAATAATTAATTAAATTATCCAATGAGTAACAAACAAAAAGTCTATTAACAAGTTTAACGTTTAAATTATCTAATACTCAGTCATAATCTGGCCTTTCTTTTAGAAAGGCATAATGAAATATTACATATCTAACTTTTTTCCTCATATCAAATTCAGATTAACAAGCATTTATGCAAATTTAACAACATTCCATAGAATAATTATAGTAGAATATCGATAAGAAATAGAACAATATCGACATTTGATTTTATTAACTAATAAACTCTACTACATATTAAAGGCCTTTAAATACACGTAAATTCCATTCTTTAATATTGCTTTCCAATCACCGCAAATAATAAGAGCGCTAATTGGAAAGCCCTCCTTACGACAAACACCACAATACATTTTGTGAAAGCTTTTAAGCTTTAACCCAATCGGTCATTAGAAAAATCTTCTTTTTATCAGGAATACGCTGTTTTTACAGCAAAATCCAGTAAAACAAAATACGATTAATTCACAAAAACAATTGTTTTCCTACGATTTATCAGTGAAAGCTGACTAATTTTGATGAAAATATTTTATAATTAAAAAAGAACCGGCCTTTTCCTTTCCTGAAAAAAGAAAAAGACCGGTCTGAAGAAAAGTCATCACCCGTTTATTCCGGCATCATGATAACTTCTATACGGTTACCCTGCTTAACCAGGCCACCGATGAACTTCTGCATTTCCTTCGTAGTCAGTTTTTCAATCATTTCCTGATAATGATCCGTCTTGTCCAGACCATCCATTGCCCATGAAATCATCACGTCAATCCAGAAATCGTTTTCCTGAGTGCTCTGAGTATACTGCTTGACCATGAACTCCTTCATTTTGTTAAGTTCTGCCTCCGGAATATTCTTGGCCAAATCTTCCAGACAGGCAATAGTCAATTTCTCACTGATTTCACGTTTATCCGGATTCAGACCGAACATACTCTGGATCACAAATTTATTTTCGTAAGTGGAAACGACACGGCCACCGGCATAAGGACTGTAAGCCGCTCCCTCGTTCTCACGCACACGGTTCAACAACTCGTTGGACATCAACTGTCCGGTTATGCTGATCTTGGCACGGTTCTCAAGAGTGTTCTTGATATCCCCGGTCCAAACCATGGCAAGCATAGCCTGATCGTTTTCCGTCTTACGCTGGAAAGAATTGGTCACAATGCCCTTGGCATAAGTCTTACCATCGTTGACTTCCTTCTCACGTGAACTGTTGGCCGGCAGAGAAGCAATATATTGCTCTACCAACGGACGCATCTTGTCCATATCTATATTTCCACAGAATACAAATACGAAATCGGCCGCATTGGCAAACCGTTCCTTATAGATCTGATACATTCTGTCATAATCCATCCGCTCTACCATATCCTTATTGAGCATCTGGGCTTTGGGGTTATGGCCATACAGAGTATTGTTCAAAGAGTCACGGAACACATATTGCGGATTCTGGGCTGCATTCTCCAAGTTAGCCGCAATGACCTGACGGATACCCTCGAAACCCTGCTTGTCGTAACGCGGAGCCATGAAATGCAGATACAGCAACTGCATCATGGTTTCCAGATCCTTTTGTGTGGTCTTTCCGCTCATGCCTTCCTCATAATCATCCACATAAGGTGAACAGCTGACCTGTTTGCCGGAAAGCATCTTCTGAAGGTCATTAAAGGTGAACTTGTCCAATCCGTTAAGTGACCAGATCGTTGAAATCGGAGCAATGTTGACATAGTCGGAAGCCGGATAGAGAGAAGCACCGCCTTTACTTGTCACACCCATCAGAATCTCATCATCCTTGAACGTAGTAGGTTTAAGCAATACTTTCACCCCATTGGACAAGGTCCATTCCGTATAGCCGATTTTAGTATTTTCCTTTTCGGATACGATCTTACCGGCTGCAGGCAACTGACTGATGAGCGGTTCATTAACGGAATTGTCCTGATAAGCCTCTGTCGGTGTTGCCTTCACCTGGTCAACAATTGCTTTCATCTCTGCCACTGTCGGCAATACGATATTATCCTTTTCGGGAGCAGTAGAAATAATCACCATATTCTTACCGTTGAACATCTGGCTGGCCATCTGGTTAACCACCTCTACGGTAATCATCGGAGCAACCTGCTTGATCTTGTTATATTCGTATTCAATTCCGGGAATCGGGCTGTTATCAACAAAGTTATCGATATATTCACGGGCATAATCCTCATTCATGCGCTTGTTGCGGTCGTTATAGGCTTTCTCATAAGCACTCAGCAAGTCTGCACGTGCACGGTCATATTCGCCTGCCGTAAAGCCATGATCGGCCACCCTTTTCACCTCAGTCAACGCAGCTCTCAGAGCCTCAGCATTACCTTTCGCATTGGCCACTGCCTGTACATTGAAAGCTTTCTTGGTGCTGGCCAGCATATAAATGCCATTCGAAGCACTGGCATTACCGAACGGTGCATCGGGTTTGAGGATCATCTCATTGAAACGCTGGCTCAACATGCTCACCATCACATTTTCCATGTAATTCTGGAACAGATAGGCATCCGTATTGCGCATTTCACGGGGCAGATCATTGTATTTGACCATAATCCAAGCCAAATTGGCCGACATTTCCTTGTCCTTCTGTGAAATAAGTACAGGTTCGTCATTATCAGGCACACTGATGTATTCAAACTTTCCTGGTTTGGCAGGCATCTTGATCGGACTGAAGATTTGTTTGATCTTGGCCTCTACCTTATCTACGTCTATATCACCGACCACTACTATACCCTGCAAATCGGGACGATACCAAGTCTCGTAGTAATCACGGAGCAACTTGGGCGGAAAATTATCAATCACTTCCATGGTGCCGATAGGCAGACGTTCGCCATATTTACAGCCGGGATAAAGCTCATTATGATACTTCTCAATAATACGGAGCATGGCATTGCTGCTCGTACGCCATTCTTCGTGAATTACCCCTCTTTCCTTGTCGATTTCCTTCGTTTCGAGAAGCAGACCGTCAGCCCAGTCGTGGAGGATAAGCAGACAGGAATCTACCGCGCTCTCACGAACCGTCGGAATACCGGTAATGTCGTAAACCGTCTTGTCGGGATAAGTGGCGGCATTCAGGTTATAGCCAAACTTCACACCTATCGTTTCAAGCCAACTGATCAGGGAGTTTCCCGGAAAATGCTCCGTACCGTTAAAGCACATGTGCTCCAGGAAATGAGCCAGTCCGCGCTGGTTGTCTTCCTCCTGTACGGAACCTACCTTCTGCGCAATATGCATATTGACCTGTCCTTTCGGCATTTCATTGTGCCGGATATAATAAGTCAGGCCGTTATCAAGCTTACCGATCCGCACATCCGGATCAGCAGGCAACTGTGGCATCTGCTGCTGGGCTGAAACCCGGATTCCGGTACACAACAGCGCAAAAGCCACTACCATTTTCATTCTGATTTTCATTACTGTTTCTTTTTTAATGAGACGTCTAGTTTACTATCCGGAAAAGACTTTGCACATACGGTCCAAAATGCCTTTCCGGCTTGAATATCAAGTACGAACAGAGGGTGTACCGCCTTTTTTGCGGCAGTACACCCTCGTTGTGTATGAATCGACACAACGCGCTTAGACCATCAATGCGGCAACCAAAGCCAGGATGGCGTAGAACTCTGGCAATGCGGCATAGATCATCGTATTGGTCTGAACATCATAACCTTGAGCGATACCGGCAATACCGTTGGCACAAACCTGTCCCTGACGAATACCGGAAATCATACAAACAAGGCCGACACCAAGACCGATACCCAGCATCAAAGGACCTTCAGTGGTGAAATCCCTGCCCATTGACATCAGGAATGCCACAAATCCGTAAAGACCCTGTGTAGCGGGAAGTGCAGACAAAATCATGTAACTGGCAGACTTGGAAGGGTTCTTCTTCAAAGCACCTTCTGCTGCGTTTCCAGCAATAGTCGTACCGTAGCAACTACCGATTCCGGCCAAAGCCAACATCAGGCCCAAACCGAGATAACCTAAAATTTCATTCATAATTCTATTGTTTTTACTTGTTATTTAATTATTTATTGTTTTTAATCACTGCAAACGGCTTATAAGCCTCGCCTTTACCTTCATATCCCGAATTCTTGAAATATTCTACAAAGGTCAGACGCAAAGGATGGACAAATGCACTCAGACAGGACATCGCGATATTCAATGTATGTCCGAATACGAGTATCAGTGTACAGAATATGATACCGGCTATACCTCCGGCCGCATCCTGCACCATAAAGGCCAACTGGTTGAACACACCGCCAAGCATACCTCCGGCAAGTCCGAGCGCATACAGACGGATGTAGGAAAGTACATCACCCAACAGGCCTGTAGCCATATTATAGGTATCCCACAATCCGGCTCCGATATTGACAAAGACATTCCGATGAATATTGTTCAGAAGATAAATACCTATGGCCGAGATTCCGCCAATCACGATAAAGGCCGTAGTCGTCACTTCTTCGGAAATGACTTTCATGAAAGACAAACCTCCGGTGCAGACAAAGCCGACAACCAACAGAAGCCACCCCCAATGACTGAGCGATTCCTTGAAGCCATAACGGACTGTCGAACAGATAGCCTTCACGGTCATGGCAATACAGATATGAACCACTCCGATAATGAGTGCCAGCAACATCTGTTTGTCATAACTGGTCTCTCCAATCTTACCGACAATCATGAACTGTTTCATCCAGTCCGGCAGACTGACATCAAACAGGCTCACACCAAAGAAAGTACCCAGAATGGCGCCCACTACTGTCGTGGCAATACCCAGCGTAATGACCAGATTCATCATACCGGCCAGCGACTTGGACAGTTTGTGTTTGAGGAAGAATCCCAACGCTATCAGTACCAGTCCGTAACCGGAATCTCCCATACAGAACGCAAAGAAAAGCGTAAAGAACGGAGCTATAAGCGGAGTCGGATCGAATTCACCGTACTCAGGCATACCATACATACCGGTCAAGACCTCATACAGACGGGTGAAAGCATTGTTTTTAAGCAAGATCGGTGCATTGTCGGCCTTCGTGGCATTACGGCATTCGTAATACACATCCTTTCCGGACAGGAAAGAGGTCAACGCCGCTTCCTTATCGGCCGGAATCCATCCCTGAAGAACCATCAGCTTGTCACCGGCTGCATGGGTTGTTCCCAATACGACCTGATCGAAAGCCAGAGAAGAACGCCATTCATTATCCAATTGTCTCAAATCCTGCAGATGCAGACGGGCCATAGCCAGCAGTTCATCCTGAATCTGCCGACAAGCCTGTTCTTCAGACTGGATCTGCTGCTCCAGACCGCTCAGGGAAGTCTGAGGACAACGTACCAGTTCGGCATCCACATCCGGCTGTGCGCCTACAGGGGTAACCGTCACAAAATAAAGTCTTCCCTTGGCCTCATTGACCGGCATGGCATTATACTGCTCCTCCCATTCTGCCCGGAAATCCTTCTTCGGACAGATATAAAGATTCATCTCATAACCCACCGTCTTGAGCCGGTTGACATCTTCGGGAGAAAATTCACCCCACGGTGCCAGCGCATCAGCTTCTTTCTTCAATTTCTGGATGGTCAGTTCATGGGCATGAAGTGCATTGTTCAGACCGTCTATCTTACTGATGTACTCCTCTGCACCGGCTGCCTTACCGACTGATGTATCTACCGGTACATTATAGGCAGTCAACTGCTCTATCACCTCATGAAGATGAGCCGTCTGCCGCATTTTCTCCTCCAGTTGCGGACTCGGCTCGATAAAGCCCTCCTGGGAAGTCTCGACATGCAGCACGCCAAGTTCCTGGATCTCTTTCAGGAACGTGTCATATTCCTTATGATAAATAAGGAATGTCAGTTTCTTCATTTTTGCAATCATGCCTCGGCCTCCTTTCTTTTCTCTTGTATGGTCTTCAATATCTTCTGTGAGGATTTTGAAAGATTCTCTTCATCCTCCATAAAGCGTTTGATCTTACGGAGCGCATCCTCATATCCCGGAATCTGCACCTTTTCAAACAGGTTGACCTTCTGGGTGGTCTTCTTGCGCGAAAACTCCAGCAAATTCAGCTTGGCCTGTGCAAATTCCTTTTCTATAGCCGTACGGGCCAGCTCCTGAAGAAGAGCTATACCGTCGTAGAACCATTTCGGACAGTTGAAAAGACTGAAAGGTCTGACTTCCAGCTCCACACTGTCGAGCACAGGAACACGTACTCCCGCAATCTTCTTCACTCCCAGGTGTACATCCCGAACACCGACAATAGTCGGGTCGAACTCACTCCAGAGTGCGAACATCGCATCGTAAGCCTGTATCCGTGCCTCCAGGTTCCGTTCCAGCTCCGCTACCTCAGCCTTGCATTTCTTCACCTCCATCCGCAGCGCACTCTCCTTGTTCTTGATGATAGGCAAGGTCCGCACGCGCATCTTGAGTTGTTTCTCCAGCTGCTGCAGCGATGTCTTGTTATATTGGAATTTAATTGCCATTAGTATTCAGTTTTGTTATTTCTTCCAGTATTCGTCTACCAGTTCCTTCTTGATATTGACCTCTTCGGGTTTGAAATACTGTGCAAAAAGTCCCCAGGTCACATCCAACATCTCCGTGGTATTCAGATTGACGTCGATAGCCAGCAGCTTATCCGCATAATCCTTGGCAAAAGCCAGGGTACGTTCGTCGTAGTCCGTCAAGTCAAAACCATTCTCCATCTTGGTCTTGGCATTGGCCGCATCGGCATACAGACGGACAGCCGCATTCATCACCTGCGGATGATCCTTACGGGTCTTCTTACCTGCTACCAGCTGTTTCAGACGTGACAATGAACGGAACGGATCGACAATGACCTTACCGATATCACTGTCGCGGCGCAGGAAGAGCTGTCCTTCCGTAATATATCCGGTATTATCAGGTACGGCGTGCGTGATATCACCGCCACTCAGCGTAGTCACGGCTATGATGGTAATGGAACCGCCTGAAGGGAACTGCACGGCCTTTTCGTAAATCTTGGCCAGATCCGAGTAAAGTGAACCCGGCATGGAATCCTTTGAAGGAATCTGATCCATACGGTTTGACACAATAGCCAGAGAATCGGCGTACGAAGTCATATCCGTCAGCAATACCAACACCTTTTCATTCTTCTCCACAGCAAAATATTCTGCTGCCGTCAGAGCCATATCGGGTACCAACAAACGTTCCACGGCAGGGTCTTCCGTCGTATTCATGAAGCTGACGATACGGTCGAGCGCACCGGCATTGGAGAATACGTTCTTGAAGTAAAGGTAATCGTCGTTGGTCATACCCATACCACCCAGAATGATCTTGTCGGTCTGGGCACGCAAAGCCACCATTGCCATCACCTGATTGAAAGGCTGGTCCGGATCGGCAAAGAACGGAATTTTCTGTCCGGACACAAGCGTATTGTTCAAGTCGATACCTGCAATACCCGTAGCGATCAACTCAGAAGGCTGCTTACGGCGCACCGGATTCACTGACGGACCGCCGATTTCCACTTCCACACCTTCAATCTCCGGTCCGCCGTCAATAGGATGACCATAGGCGTTGAAGAAACGACCGGCCAGCTGCTCGCTCACTTTCAATGTCGGCGCCTTACCCATAAAAATCACTTCGGCATCTGTGGGAATACCGCTGGTACCCTCAAATACCTGAAGGGTCACTTCGTCTCCGGCGATCTTAACCACCTGGGCCAGCTTGCCGTCGACAGTAGCCAGCTCATCCGCACCTACTCCCGTAGCCTTAAGTGTACAGGTAGCCTTGGTAATCTGGCCTATCTTTGTATATATTTTCTGAAATGCTTTTGTTGCCATAATTATTTCTTTTAATTATTTTGCTCTTCTTTCCTCTATCAGAGCTCTGACCTGTGACTTGTAATCCTCGAACTTGGCACTCTTGAACTCAGAATAGTTCATCTGCTTGCAGAGGTTGATCATCTTCTTGAAATAATCCATCACTTCAAGGAAATTATCGAATTCATAATCCGCACGACAGATTTCTATCACCAGATCCAGAATATCTTCCTGACGTTCAAGCGGTGTCACGGCATCGATCTCATCGAAAGCATCCTGTTGAAGGATCACATAGTCGATGACTTCAGATTTCCAGAAAATCACATGATAATCAACGGGTACACCATCATCACCCAAAATGTTGATCTGCTCGGCAATCTCTTTTCCACGAAGCAGACGGGTCTTCAGTTCATTGACCTTGGAAGTCCACTCACTGTTGATATGTTTGGAAATGTATTCTTCAAACTCAGGATATTCTATATACTTGGAATAAGAATCAATCGGATTAACAGCCGGATAACGTTTCTTGTCGGCACGATCCTGCTCCAAAGCATAGAAACAACGGGCCACTTTCTTGGTATTTTCCGTCACGGGTTCCTTCAGGTTACCACCGGCCGGAGATACGGTTCCGATAAAGGTAATAGAGCCGACTTCCCCATTATTGAGGTAAACATATCCGGCACGGCCATAGAAGTTGGAAATAATGGCAGACAAATCCATCGGGAAAGCATCCGGACCAGGCAATTCCTCCATACGGTTGGACATCTCACGCAAAGCCTGTGCCCAACGCGAAGTAGAATCGGCCATCAGCAACACGCGCAGACCCATTGAACGGTAATACTCGGCTATGGTCATGGCCGTATAGACAGAAGCTTCACGGGCAGCCACAGGCATATTGGAGGTATTGGCAATGATGATGGTACGTTCCATCAGCTTGCGGCCTGTATGCGGATCGACCAGTTCAGGGAATTCCGTAAAGATTTCCACAACCTCATTGGCACGCTCTCCACAAGCCGCAATAATCACGATATCAGCCTCAGCCTGTTTGGATATGGCATGCTGAAGCACGGTCTTACCGGTTCCGAACGGACCGGGAATAAAACCTGTACCTCCTTCTACGATAGGATTCATCGTATCTATGGTACGGACTCCGGTTTCAAGCAATTTGAATGGACGCGGTTTTTCCTTATAATTGGTCATAGGCACCTTTACAGGCCATTTCTGAACCATCGTCACGTTGATGTCCTGTCCGGCCTCATCTGTCAACACCGCAATCGTGTCTTCACAGAGATAATCCCCCTCTGGCACGATGGACTTGACGGTTGCAGTTCCCTGCATGGCAATAGGTGCCATCATTTTAAGAGGCTGGAAGTTCTCTTCCACTTCGCCCAACCAGGCAGAAGCCTCTACCTTGTCGCCCACCTTAACAATAGGTTTGAAATGCCATTTCTTATCTTTATCCAACGGATAAGTATACTGACCGCGTTTCAGGAAAACACCTTCCATCTTGTCGAGGTCGTTTTGCAATCCGTCGTAATTCTTCGACAACATACCCGGACCAAGAGTCACTTCGAGCATGTGTCCGGTGAACTCGGCCTCCGCACCGACCTTCATGCCACGGGTACTTTCAAATACCTGCACATAGGCGTTCTTGCCGGTCACCTTGATCACCTCGGCCATCAGGCGGTCTCCTCCCGTGGTTATATAACAGATCTCATTCTGTGCCACTGGCCCATCCACCTCGATGGTCACGATGTTGGAAATTACTCCAACTACACTTCCTTTTGTTGCCATATATTGTTGATATTTTCTTTTTTATTTTTTAAAATCCGCCGGTATTTCTACCTCATTTTTCAATTTGTCTATCAGTCCGCGGAAAACGGCACTTCCTTTCTCTTTGTCAATAGACATCCAACGTTCAACGATGTCCAGTTTCACCAGAAATGCGAACAACCGCTCCACAGAGAAATAATGGAAGAAAGTCTGCTCTTCCAACCAGTCCCACTTCAGCAAATCCTGCTTGCGTTCCTTCTCTACGGCATTGTTGATCTCACTGATACGCATCACCTCGTCCATGTAATCCAATTCGGAAGAAAGGCCAAAATCACGCGCTCCGGACGAAGCCAAAGCTTCTACGACCTCACCCTGTCCTACCAGATAGGGCGCAGCCTGAAATCCGTACTTGCGCGCTGTCAGCGCTACCAGAATATTATTCACGTTGAGGTTGAAAGCAAACCAGCCTGCAACAAAACGATTCTTGCAGGTCAGAGCATACTGATAATAAGCCGAAGCCAATACGTCTTCCGACAATTGGTCACTCTGCTCCTTCAGTTCCGGATAAGATGCGATAAAAGTATAGAAATAAGAAGGCAGCCTGCGTCCCTGTTCCTCACCCATCTTGACCTGTTCCAAAGCTTCAGCCAATTCTTCACGGGAATAAACGGCCCTGTCATCAAAAGGCGCCGTCTCACCGTCCGACAGCATGGCCAGCAGGTTACGATGATCATATTGAAGAAAGAACAAGTCTATCAGTTTACGGTCTGACTTTGACAGTTCCGGCAGATAATTCGCCTTGAAATCCGATACCGTCAAGCTCAACTTGGCATCATCGGGCGAAATATCCGGCATTCCGGCTACCAAACAATAGTAATTCTTCATGTCATTCCGACCTTAAAAATTAGAAAAGCATCTCCACCAACTGTGGACGGAGAAAATCCTTGAAATAATTGGCAAATTCCTCTTCGCCGAAACTTACCTTATATGAACCGTCTGCGGGAGAGATGGTAAAAGAGGCCGGTTTACCGTTCACCTTCTCTATCTTCACACCCTTGTCAAGCAAAGCCTTGGCATTGGCCTTGAAATAGGCCTTCAAATCATCAGCTTCTGTGGCAGAAATGACCACCGGCTCGTCCATAGACCATTTTTCAGCCAAAGCCACCATAAACTTGCCGGGGAAATTCTTCATGGCAGACAAATCAGACACCGCTCCTTTTACCAGTTTGTCGGAAATCACATTCACGGCTTCCGTTTTAAGTGCATTCAAGGCCTGTCCGGCATATAATCTGAGTTCTGATTTGGTATTGGCTTCCAGCTCATCTGCCTTCTTCTGCGCCTCGGCAGCCATAGCATCGGCTTTCTGCTGTGCTTCCTGTAGTATTTTCTGTGCCTGAGCCTGTGCCTCTTCTATCAGACGTTTGGCTTCGGCTTCTCCTTTTTCTACTCCTTCACGATAAATCTTATCGGTCAGTTCCTGTATTTTTTCCATCGTATTAAATATTTTTTTATGTAATATCCTTTTGGGCGACTAAATTAAAAACATTTTCTCAGATAGCAAACTGTAAAGCTGAACATTTTATACTGAATTAAAAGTAAACGGCCTATTTAAGCCATTTTTCAAGTCAGAAATGACAAACCTGATTATTTGCCCGGTTCAAAAGGCCTCAAATCAAATAAAATTATTTATATTAGCGGCATTATTCGAATACAGTCTAAAAAAGCACAACATGCCGGATCATCTTAATTATATTGCCACATGGTTCTATAAGGAGTCCAGAGAAGAAGCCAGCTACTATCCACAAGTAGGCGGAAAGGGGGACTCTTCACTGGTTCACTCCATCTACATGCACATCCAGGTGCCATTCTTCTGTACATTCAGACGTTATCATCCCGATGCACACCTGCTGTTTTATACCAATCTGACAGAAGCCGAGTTACCCCGCTTCCTCAATTCATTTTTCCAACGGCTGCATGTAGAAGTCGTCACCCTGCCTTATAAAAGCCGCCCGCCCAAAGGCTGGCATCATGCATGGCAAAACCAGTTCTACGTATATGACATACTGAAAGACATGGGACGAAGGATGCGTCCGAACGATACCTTATTGATTTGCGATGCGGACTGTCTTTGCCGGAAACCTCTTGATGACCTGTTCAACCAGGTTTGGCGCGAAGGCAGTGCCTTGTACGAACTGGCCAAATATCCGCAACAGCTCATCAATGGTACCACCCTGCAACAAATGAATGAATTCTACCGGCTTTGTTACCACAAAGAACCCGAACAGCCCGTCTATTATTATGGAGGAGAGTTCATAGCCCTGCGCGGTGATGTCATAGCCAAAGTCAATGCTGCTTTTCCTGCCCTTTGGGCATTCAATATCGGACTTAAGGAAAACGAACCCCGTCTGCACGAAGAAGCACATGTACTGAGCATCCTGGCCGAGCATCTGCATTTCCGCAATGCCAATGCCAACCGTTATATCAAACGCATGTGGACCAATCCCAACTTCAACAATGTGGTCAAAGGCGATGAAAACTTTTCAGTATGGCATCTTCCGCATGAAAAGAAGCATGGTCTGAGTTACCTTTACCGTTATCTACGACGCTGCAAACAGATTCCTTCCGACAAGGAATTCTGGGAAAAAGCCAGCCTTTACTGCGGCATCCCACAAAAGACGTTCAAAAAGAAAGCTATGGATGCATGGACCATTCTGAAAGGCAGACTGAAGAAACGCGCCTGAAAGCGGTCCGATCCACATGCCTAATATTCCCGTTACATGAATGATAAATCACTCAAAGAAAAAACTGCCCGCGGACTGATGTGGGGCAGTATAGGAAACGGCGCCCAGCTCATACTGGGCGTTCTTTTCGGTATATTCCTGGCCCGACTGCTCTCACCTGCCGACTATGGTATGGTAGGGGTACTGCAAGTTTTCATCATGATAGCCAATACCATACAGGACAGCGGTTTCCGTACGGCACTGGCCAACCGTAAAGAGGTCCGGCACGAAGACTATAACGCCGTATTCTGGTTCAACGTAGGCACGGCAGCCATTCTTTATCTGATCCTGTTCTTTCTGGCACCGCTCATTACAGCCTTCTACCAGAAATCGGATTTTTCGGCCGATCACGATCTGTCTGCCCTCACCCCTCTCTCCAGGTTCTGCTTTTTAGGTATTGTCACGGCCAGTCTGGGTACAGCCCACTATGCTTATCTGTTCCGGACCCTTCAGGTCAAACAGAAAGCCATCATCACCATCACCAGTCTTACCGTATCCAATCTGATAGGTATTTCCATGGCTTTCATGGGATTCTCATACTGGGGACTTGCCACACAAGGCGTAGTATTCACGGTGTGCAACACCATCCTGTTCTGGCATTTTTCCAAATGGCGGCCTACCCTGCCCGTATCTTTCAAGCCTCTGAAAGAGATGTTCGGCTTCAGCAGCAAGTTGCTGGCCACATCTATCTGCAACTGTATCAACGGCAATATTCTGGCGGTAATGCTGGGACGTTTTTATTCTGTCGGCAATGTCGGCATCTATAACCAGGCCAACAAATGGACCTATATGGGAAGCAACCTGATACAAAGTACGGTATTGGAAGTAGCACAACCTGTCCTCCGCGATGTGGCTGATGATCGTGAACGCCACAAACGGGTTTTCCGCAAGATACTGCGCTTCACCTCCTTCCTGTCTTTTCCTGCCCTGTTCGGTCTGGCATTCGTGGCACGTGAACTGATAGTCATTACCGTTACGGAGAAGTGGATAGAAAGTGTACCTCTGATGCAAATTCTGTGTATCTGTGCCTTTACCTATCCTATCCAGGCTCTCTGCATGAATCTGGTCATTACCAAGGAACGTTCCGACCTCATATTCTGGAACGCACTGGCATTCGGCGCCATCCAACTGGCCGCCGTATTCTTTACCTATCCTTACGGCATCTTTACCATGGTCTGCATTTTCGGAGGAATCAATATTTTGTGGCTCGGCGTATGGTTCTTCTTCGTCTATCGCGAAATCAGACTGAAATTACACGAAATACTGTTCGACATGGCGCCATTCGCAGCCATCGCAGCAGGTGCGATCTTCATCACCTCTCTGGCTACTTCATGGCTAAGTGACATCTATCTCTTGTTCGGACTGAAAATCATCATCACAGCCCTGGTCTATACTGGTATCACGTGGCTGTCCGGCTCAAAAACCTTCAGAGAATGTGCAGAATTTCTCCTGAAAAAAGTCAAACGGAACTGAAAGTTCATGACCACGTAACTCATGCTCCAAAGACTCTCAAAAAAAGAAGGACGACAGCCGGGATAAACATAAAACAAAAAAGTGCATCATTTTGCAACCATAACATCAGCATCATGAAAGAGGAAACGAAAGACTTCAAAAAAATATCCGTAGTCATGTGTACCTACAACGGAGAAAAATACCTCCGCGAACAAATGGACTCCATATTGGCACAAACTTACCCTATTTACGAATTCATCGTGTGCGACGATTCTTCCAAAGACCATACAATGGATATCCTGCAGGAATATGCGTCACGGTATGATTTTATAAAGGTCTTTCAGAACCAGCCCAATAAAGGGTGTAATCAGAATTTCCACGATATTCTCTACATGGCCACAGGTGAATATGTAGCCATATCCGACCAGGATGATATCTGGTTTCCGGAAAAGCTGGAAACACTCCTCCAAAAAATGGATAATACGCCAGGATGCAACCTTTGTTTCTCTGACATCATATCCTCTGCCACATATACCGACCAACAAACGGCTGATTACATAGCCCTGCCCTACACTGCTGAATCCATGCTGTTCAGAGACAACATAGCTGGTCATTCCATGCTGCTGAAAACCACTTTTATCCATTCACTGAAGGAGTTTCTACTACGACTGGTGGCTGGCCATGAATGCCGCCCTGACGGACAGCATCGCGAAGTGTGAAAAACCACTGTCCTGGCACCGGATACATGCCGAATCGGTCATAGCCTCCAGCGGAAAGATACTATCCGGCCGCCGAAGCCATTCTCCCCTCATGCCTTATATGGCAGGAATAAGCCATTTCCTGAGACTGAGAAAGACCACCAGCTGGAACTGTTTTTATGGCAACATACTGCAACAAACTTCCAACACACATCATCCTGTACTTCATCGAATCACCAAACTGTTCGGCAGCCGGACTCCGTTCGGACTACTGCGGCTGTGCCTGACCTGTATGAAATACCGTAAGGAAATCTATCCTTATCCTCACAAAGACAAAGGATTGATCTTCATGATCAGGGGATTTTTCGCACCCTTCATCTGCACCTATTACAATATCCAATTTTACAAATAAAATATTTCTCGCCTGCAAAAAGCGCTTGAAACCGTTGGATGGACAAAAAAGTTTCCATATTTTTGTAAGACATTAAAAACAAGGCCGCCGACAATTTCCCCAACAGCAATGCCGGTTCTGAGAAGCAGACCGGACGGATCAACAGGAACGGTGTCTTTATGCCTTTCCATCATTTGTTGAAACCGAGCCGGATTCCGGCTTACTTCAGGAACAAACTCAAACAAGCATCATGAAGGATATACAGACGATTCCCGTATTTTTCACATTCGACGTTAATTACCTGCTCGCAGCAAGAGTGGCCATTCATTCCATGATGAAGCATGCCTCACGCAAGTACGAATACGCCCTGTATATTTTCCATACGACGCTGCGAGAGGAAGATCAGCAATCGCTTCGCGACAGTCTGAAGGAATTCAGTCACGCCACACTGCACTTTATTGATGTGAGGCAATATGACGACAAAATCAGCAGTTTCGGTACGAAAGCACACTACTCGAAGGAAATTTTCTATAAACTCATCGCTGCTGATGTACTTCCGCAATACGACCGTATCATCTGTTCGGACGTAGACGTGGTCTTTACCGGTGACTTCTCACCCGTCTTCTTCATGTTTCCGGAAGAAAAATTCTATTATGCCGGAGTGGGACCGGTGGAAAACAGCCGCATGCCTTACTACAAAGCCGACTTCAGCGAAGCCGAAATGGCCGTACTTGAGCATGAAATTGCAGCCGGGTTCCTGCTGATCAATCTCAAGGCACTCCGCGAAGACCGGAAACAGGATGAAATCATCAATTTCTATGTCCGGAATTACCCACGTCTGCGACTTCCGGAACAGGACTGCATCATCCTTACCTGCTGGCCTTACATCAAATATTTGCCTGTGGGCTACAGTCTGCCGGTTTCATTCTATCATCTGGATATGAACAAGCGCGAATTCTACCAAGGTAACACAGAGTTTGCAGGCGACAAGACACAAGCACTGGCACGGTTCAGAGAAGGACTGGCCCACCCGATACAGATCCACTATGCCGGATTCGACAAGCCTTGGAACTGTTTCCGCCTTACCCGCCGGAAAGACTGGATGCAGGCCATGAGAGAAACCCCCGGCGGTCTGACACTTTATCTCAAACTACTGCCCTGGAATCTGCTACGCAGAACCAAACGTTACAGTCTGAAGCGTTTCCTTCGCAAAACATACCATAAAATTATCCGCCGATGAGCTTCATTTCCAAAATACCTGTCCTACGAAGTTTCGCCAGAGAATACGCTTTTGCCCGTTTTCGCAAGGAATGGCGTAAAAGGAATACCCATAACCGTACCGTACCGATGAACATTTTCCCGATGAGCTGTGTTGAGGTAGGCAACCAGACATACGGCGAACTGCATATCATGAGTTATCTGCCTGAAGTGGAGAAACTCATCATAGGAAATTATGTGTCTCTCGCACCGGACGTACATTTCATTCTGAGCGGCAATCATCAGACAACAACATTGTTTACCTACCCTATCCGTTCAACACTTTCTGGCAAACACTGTCCGGAGGACAGCCTCAGCAAAGGCGCCATCATAGTAGAGGATGAGGCTTGGATCGGCTATGGTGCCACTATCCTTTCCGGCGTAACAATAGGAAAAGGAAGTATCATTGCAGCCGGATCCGTTGTTACACGTTCCATACCTCCCTATGCCATAGCCGGAGGTAACCCGGCAAAAGTGATCCGTTACCGTCTTCCGGAAGAAGTGATTCCCGTGATCAGCCATCTGAATCTCAATGACCTGCCACGTGAAACAGTAAACAGTCTGCTTGACGAACTATACCAGCCTCTGCATACCAAGGAAGAGGCCTTACGTATCGTAAAAAAACTACAAAATGGAACAAAACGCTAAGCATAAAGTAAGAGTCATCGCATTTTATTTACCCCAATTCCATCCTACACCTGAAAATGACCGCTGGTGGGGCAAAGGATTTACCGAATGGACGAATGTAGGCAAAGCCAAACCTCTGTTCAGAGGCCATTACCAACCTAAAGTACCGGCTGATTTGGGTTATTACGACCTGCGAGTTCCTGAAACCCGTGAAGCGCAGGCTGATCTGGCTCGCGAATATGGTGTAGAAGGTTTCTGCTACTGGCATTATTGGTTCGGCAACGGCCGCCAGTTGCTTCAAAGACCATTCAACGAAGTTCTCCAAAGCGGTAAACCGGATTTTCCTTTCTGTCTGGCATGGGCAAACCACAGTTGGGAAGACAAACAGTTCAGCAAGGACGGCGGACACAAAATGCTGATGGAACAGCTTTATCCGGGAGACGAAGACTATATTGCCCATTTCAAAGCCGTGCTGCCAGCCTTTAAGGATCCCAGATATATCCGTGTCAACGGTAATCCGCTTTTTGTCATCTACTCGCCCATGATGGTGCCCGACATGGCACATTTCATTGAATTATGGCAACAGCTGGCTGCCAAGGAAGGTTTCCGTATCCATTTCGTAGGCCATACAAGCAAAGTGGAGGAACTGCCGCTTTACCGTCAATGGGGATTCGACGCGACAATCATGGTCCGCCTGTTTGGTATCTTCCGCAAAGGCTATACATTACTTGAACGCATGAATGCCAAATTCCAGCGTGTGGCCTTCAATCAGGGACGCCGGATAGAATACAGCCGGGCAGCCCGCTACTTTACCGGACCGGAAGACCGTGAAAACGACTGTTATCCGACTCTGATCCCCAACTGGGATCATTCGCCACGTTCAGGACGGGCCGGACATATTCTGATCCATTCTACACCGGAAAAATTCGAAAAACATGCCGAAGAAACTTTCCGCAACGTCATCCACAAACCGGAAGAAGAACGTATTGTCTTTCTGAAATCATGGAACGAATGGGCAGAAGGCAACTATATGGAACCTGATCTCAAATTCGGCCGCGGCTATCTGGAAGCTCTCCGGAGAGCCATCCACAACGTATTCCATTAATCTCTTTTTTAAAAAGCACACGAATGTCATGAACAAACCAAAGATAGCACTTGTCAAACAGGAGGTCTACCAGGATCTCTATGTCTGCCCCGTCACCGAAAAGGATCCGGCGGAAATTCTGTTTTCTTCCATGGGACGTGTCGGCCCCATCGCACTGATGGCCGAACTCAACGCCGATTTCTATATCGTCAAGGAAGAAATGGATATGGAAACCCAAATCTATAAAAAGGTTATCCCACACATTGCCAAATACCTCTATCTGCTGAAAACCGAAACCCTTGACAAAATACCAGGTCAGGAATTCAAGCAACCGGGCAGCCCTTATCCAAACGGTAAATTTGCCATTGACTGCCATGACATAGACTGGGGACAATATGACATTGTGATTTCCATTAATGTCAGTCTGCCTACCACGGTAGTCAGACACTACCCGAAAACACTTTTCGCCTATATGATAGGTGAAGCCAACATGGCTACAGGTAGCGTTCATTTCGGCTATGATGCTACCCTCAACCAAATGGCCCGGGGGATTATTGCCAAGCAGTGCGGCATTGTCGACTTTCCTTATACCTTTGTAGGAAGTGACACACTGGAACGTATCATGCGTCAACATCTCGGCCGTGCTTCGAAGAAGAAGGGAATCTTCATGGAAATCAATTCTACCACCGAACGTCCCGTCACCAAAGCACCGGCCCACTTTCAACCTCTCATCGATGCCGGGTATGAAATTATCCTTCACAAGCAGAAGATATCCGACAATCTGATAAGTATCTATGACGCCAAATACTTCGTCAAGATGGGAGGCCGGACGATTCGGGGCAATTCTGTTGCAGAAGCAGTTTCACTCGGCGCTCTGGCTATCATGGACCGGGACGAAGTAATCCATAAGGAACTGATCATCGACGAATGCCATGTCAAGACCATGGAGGAAATGGTCAACCTGATCAACAGACTGGAAAAGAGTAACTCCCTCTATCAGGATCTGCTGGACAAACAACGGGCCGCCTTGCAGCATTACTTCTTCAACTGTCCGTTGAAATCACTCACAAACTGCCTGGAAGATAAACGGCGACGTGGTACTGCAGCCCCTTATACATGGTGGAACCGAATTGCCGACCGTCTGTGTTTCTTAAAAATAAAATAGACATGATCGCACCCGTCCTATTATTTGTATACAATCGTCCGACACATGTCCGACGTACAATAGAAGCTTTACAACACAACACCCTGGCAGCAGAAAGCCCGCTTTTCATCTACTCTGATGCAGCCCGTGATCCTGCCCAGGAAGCTGCAGTGGCGGAAGTCCGCCGCTTTATCCGTACGGTAAGCGGTTTTGCCAGCATCACCATTATTGAACGCAACGAAAACTGGGGACTGGCACGCAGTATCATTGATGGAGTCACGACTCAGATCAACCGCTACGACCGGGTCATCGTTTTGGAAGATGATCTTATTACTGCACCCTATTTCCTGCAGTTCATGAATGATGCTTTGGAATGCTATAAAGATGAACCTCGTGTGGGGCACATACAAGGTTGCGACTTCACCCAGGATCCTTCCCTACCGGATACCTTCCTGATCAAATGGACCGGCAGCTGGGGATGGGCGACATGGAAACGGGCCTGGCAACATTTCAATCCGGACGGTAAAGCTTTATTGGCAGAACTGGAAAGGCGCAATCTGACTTATACGTTTGACTTCAACGGTAAATACGGTTATACCCGCATGCTACGCCGCCAGATAGAAGGCAAGAACAATTCATGGGCTATCCGCTGGAATGCCTCACTCTTTCTGAAAGGCATACTCTCACTCAATGTAGGCAAGTCATTGGTACAGAATGAAGGATTCGACGGTAGCGGAACCAACTGTGGCGGTGGAGGACTTTATGCTTCCACACTGTATATGGAAAGACTACCCGTCAGTCCCATCACACCAGTAGAAGAAGACACAGCTGCGCGTCAGGCTTATGTTCGTTATTACGCACGTACCAATTCCTTTATGGCGAAAGCCATCCGCCGCATCAAACGAACCTTAAAAGGCGATTTCGGTGCCTGAAACAAAAAAAGCACTGCACTCCTATCACAAGAGGAGAAAAAAATTCTACCTTTGCATACTTAATTCCACAATATGAGAGTTCTGATTGTCAATACATCCGAAAGAACAGGCGGAGCGGCCATTGCTGCCAACCGCCTTATGGAAGCACTGAAAAATAACGGTGTGAAAGCCAAAATGCTCGTCCGCGACAAGGAAACAGAGCAGATCACCGTAGCAACGATTCCACAGTCTCCCATGCTGAAAGCCAAATTTGTATGGGAACGTATGGTCATCTGGAGTGCCAATCACTTCAGCAAAAACAATCTGTTCCAGATTGACCTGGCCAATACCGGAACTGACATCACCTCACTTCCGGAATTCAAGGAGGCAGACGTCATCCACCTGCATTGGATCAATCAGGGATACCTGTCACTAAAGAATATCCGCCGCATGATTGACAGCGGCAAACCAATCGTATGGACCATGCACGACATGTGGCCCTTTACAGGTATATGCCACTACAGCGGTACATGTACCAATTATCGCACGTCATGCCATCACTGCCCATTACTCGTCAGCGGAGGAGGACGAAACGATCTTTCAAACCAGATATTCAAACGGAAACAACAAATGCTCCGGGGTGCACACATCACTTTCGTAGCCTGCAGCAAATGGCTGGAAGAAATAGCCAAATCAAGTGCCCTGCTTATCGGACAGCGCGTTACTTCCGTACCCAATACGATCAATGCCAATGTTTTCCGGCCGACTGACAGAAGACAGGCACGCCTTCAGTACAATCTTCCTTTGGAAAAGAAACTGTTATTGTTTGGCTCCGTCAAGGCCACAGACAAGCGTAAGGGATTGGACTATCTGATAGAAGCATGCAAGATTCTGCATGACAAAGAACCTGAACTGTCGGAACAATTGGGTCTTATTCTGGTAGGGAAACAGGCTGAACAGATGCGCGACAGCTTCCCCTTCCCTGTTTACGCTATCGATTATGTAGATCACGAACGACGTATGGCACAGCTCTACAATGCGGCAGATGCTTACGTGACTCCTTCACTGGAAGACAATTTGCCCAATACCATCGTAGAAGCCCTCTCATGCGGCATACCTTGCGTAGGATTTCGCATTGGCGGAATACCGGAAATGATCGATCATGAAATAAACGGTTATCTGGCCCAACCGCGTGATGCAGCCGATCTGGCTACAGGCATCAACTATGTACTCCGGCCGGAACTGAGTGAAACTTTATCCCAACAAGCTCTTAAGAAAGCACTTTCCGCTTACGGAGAGACTAATGTTGCTAACAAATATTTACATCTTTACCAACAAGCCATAGACCGAAAATAATACGTCTGACGACACATAGATATGAAACACGACCCTTATCCGAAGATTACCATTGCCACAGTTACCTATAATGCCGAGAAAAGCTTGCAAGCCACTCTGGACAGCGTGGCCTCACAAACTTATCCGAATATAGAGCACCTTATTATTGACGGCTGTTCCAAAGACCAGACCATGGAACTGATCCACCGTTATGTAGACAGCAATACCGGTAAAAAAATTCCGCATGACATCAAGGTTATCCGCGAACCGGACAAAGGGCTTTATGACGCCATGAACAAAGCGATTGAACATGCTGAAGGCGAATACATCTGTTTCCTGAATGCAGGCGACAGGCTACATCAGGCTGATACTATACAAAAGATCACGGAACAGATCAGGGTTAACGAAGAAAGTCCGGCTGTCATCTACGGTGAAACGGACTTGGTGGATGCCACCGGACGTTTCCTGCGTCACAGGCGTCTTCAGATACCGGAACAACTTCATTGGAAAAGTTTTCTTCAGGGCATGTTGGTCTGTCACCAATCTTTTTATGTCAGAACAGACTTGGCCCGAAAAGAGCATTATGATCTGAAGTACCGTTATTCAGCTGATTATGACTGGTGCATCCGTATTATGAAACAGGCGGTTTCACGCAACATGGTTCTTCATAACACTCACCTGATATTAACTGATTATCTGAGTGAAGGATTGACTACACAAAATCATAAAAAATCGCTGTTTGAACGCCTTCGCATCATGGCTCACCATTATTCATGGCCGGTAGCAGTTTACCAGCATTTGTGGTTTATCGTACGGGCAATTATCAAGCGTTAATTACCAGTCGTTGAAAAGGCCGACTCATACCAATAAGAAAGGTTTTATCCACCTACCTCTGAGTAATACAACCATAAAACTTCACCCGAAACAGATAAACTCTCATTTCTTTTTGGACTATTTTAGCCTGACTGAATTCTCTCTTGGGTAGCATAACTTTCACCCTCCCAAAATGTGAGATCAGAGAACAAATGAGATACAGTAAAAAATTAAAAGAGGAGATTTTATTATGATCTCCTCTTTCCTGTTATATGTCTCTAAAGCATCTCAGTGCCCCAAGAATCAATCCCAAATACTTGGATACTTTTCCTGTGTATTAACCAGTTGTTCAGATCCACTGACTTCATCATGTATTCCCATTGAACCAGCCAAAATTTCCTGATTTTCAATATTACATACTTGGATTTCGGGTTTTAAATAGTTCTTTTTCATATTTTTCTTTATGATTTAATTTACTTAATAATCTTTTTCCCATTCACAATATAAATACCTTTCTGAAGGCCATCGAGTGCATGAACGGCTTCAACTTGCTGACGAATGAGCACACCGCCCAAGGTGTAAACATCAACTTTGATATTCTTTGCCTGAATATCTGTCACACCAGTAGTTCCACCGTCTGTATCAACCAGGAAACCATTTATCTCTGACGCCTGCGCCTGCGGTAATGCCAAATAAGCCTTATATGCCTGGTTCATAAATGCAGCGCCATTTTCTGCTCCCCAATAAAAACCGAGATTTTCACCTTGCTGATCATAAGCAAGCTTATAGAACACACAGTTTTCACCTTCCGTCATGGCATTCTCGAGTGTACCTTTCAACAGGTTGCCAGTTGGAACTGCAACCTCGTCTGAACTTAAACTGCAAGTATATTCCTGTTCTGGTGCTTTAATAAGCACTGCAGTATTAGCTGGTACAACCTTACCGGTCACATATATCCAATCCACACCAAGGATATGATCATTCACTCCTGTTACAATACCAGCTTCCATATTTTCAGGAACGACCCAGGCTTTATTGTTGAAATAGGTAGCATAGCCAGCAGCAGAAACTTGGATTTGTATTGTAGACATTGCTCTCTTTTCAATAAGTACATTACTGATCTCCCAACCAGACTGTTTTTCTTCTGTACTCTTATACTGGAATGCAATCTGTACCTTTTTGCCACAATAATCCCGCAAATCTATATCGCCAGAAGACACAAATGATGACCAGCCGCCTGCAGATTCCGGATAAGACGGAATTTGTAGCTGAATCCATTCAGAAGCACTTTCTTCCTTGATCCAAAGCGTAAAATCTACCGTCGGATCATTTGTATCAATAAAACCGATGGCATGTTCAAAAGTCAATACGGCCTGATCCACATTAGTCAAATCTATAACAGAAGAAATCAACTTCTCCTCTTTAGCTCCTTTATTATACGCATTGGCTATAGCACAGCCACCATTATAGTTACCTCGATACCAAAAGCCACCATCATTGGTAAACTGTCCCAATCCATTTGCAAAATCTTCAAAGAAAATCTTATTAGGATTAATTACTGTCAATTCATAAAATGCAAAACCTGCAGCATAAGTTTCCGTAGCTGCAACAGTAGCTTTGATTGTAGTCGTACCTTCTGACAACAACGTCACCACACCTGTAGAAGGATCTACCGCAGCGACATCGGCATTACTGCTTGTATAAGTTACCGCACCATCAGAAACCGTCTTAAACTTCGGTGCTATAAAATCCTGACCTATATTACCGGTTACAGATGCTTCTGTGAATACGCATTCAGGATCTAACAATACACCTTTTGTCTTAGTAATAACAATATTATCCAAAAAGAAACGAGCATTACTCTTTTGTATACCTCTAAAAGTAATTGTAGAAGATGTTGTTCCGCCTGTCAAAACAAGCGAAAACGAACTTTGACGTAAATCGGCTTCATAATCACCACTATTAGACAAATTATCTACCGATATCGGATCCTGATTGTCTAAAACGACCTCAATACTTTCTTTATCTTTTGACCATGCACAAGCATTAAAAGACAAAGTATACGTTGAACTCGGATCCGACAAATCAATTGATGGCGTAGTCAAACTACCTTGACTACTACCGGCCCCCAATTTCACACATTGAATGCCATTATAAACTTTTATTCCAATCCAACCTGGTTCTGATGTATATTCGTCCAATTTACTACTTATATCTGTACCAGGATTCCAATTTGTACCTGTCATTTTACTAAAATCTTCCTTGAAGATAATGTCCTGCGCTTTGACCAGACCAAAAGTACTACTGATAAACAACAAACAGAATAAATTTCTTAAAAATCTTATTTTCTCCATAACTCCAATATATTTAGTTAAACGAATCATCATTATTTTGCTACCTTTTTACCATTGACAATATAAATGCCTGACGGCAGACCATCCAATGCATGACCTGTCAGTACATTCTTTCTTAACCGGACACCGGAAAGCGAATATACATCTGCTCTTAATGGTTCAACAGTCTGATTTTGTACACCGGTAGGCTGTCCAAGATGAAAATAACGAATATCTGCTGCTATTTCACGGGATACAGCTAAATAAGCCCTATTAGCTTTATTAATAAAGGCAGCTCCATCATCTGCTCCCCAATAAAAGCCTACATTCTGATTATCATCTACAGATAATTGATAGAACAGACAATCGGCTCCAACCGTTTCTGAATCAACTATACTTCCCTTCAACAAATTATTAGAAGGCACGACAGATTCATCCGACGTCACTTTGCAAGTATAGACTCCTGAAGCACCATTAATTATCACACCAGTCTGAGCCGGTATGACTGAACCACCGGAATAAATCCAACTGATATCAGCATACTGTCCAACCTCGTGAACAGCAGAGACCACGCCGGCCTTCAACGCAGACGGCAGAACAAAAGCCTCATTACCGTAATAAGTAATGTAACCGTAATCATTCATCGTCAATGTGACGGATTGCAACCGATATAATGTCACAGCCTGCTGTTTGGATTCATAACAAGCAAAACGTGGCGCACTGGCATTATATTGAATTGAACGAGCCGGATAAGCCTTACAATAAAGTCCCACCGTTCCATCCGAATTGACCACAATCTTCCACTGTGTATTTTCTGTTCCCGACTCAACAGACGAATGCAACTTATTACCATTACTATTCAAAGCCAAATAAGCTCCTTCTACTGCGTCATAAAGTGTATAATTTCCTTCTGTTCCGCCGAGTACTAAGGTGTAAGGCTGTCCCGATACATTGACTTCTGTCTGTATCACGTTTCCAACCGGTTCCACATCAGCATACGTTCTAATATCATCCTTGGCACTACTCATAGCCCGTCCTTTATCTTCACAGACAATCAAATATTGGGCTCCCTGTTGCAATCCGGCAGCAGAGGTTACTTTCTCAAATATCCATGTTCCAGTCACAGCTGGTATCTCACCGCCTTCATCTATAACAGTATAAGTGGCAGTCACATTACGGCTTTTTACGCCATTCAGTTCTGCATAAGCCGTAATAGAGGTATTCTCATTGACAGTCAGCGTAACAGGCGAAACCGCACTGATTTCATCCCCGTTATTAAGAGTATAGACGATACGTGCATCAGGTGTAACAGTCGACACCGTCACTATGGTACCTTTATACACAGCACCTTCAGAAGGAGTAAAGACGGGAGCCTCCACTGAAGTTTCACCTCCTTCATTACCATAATTATCCGGATCGAAAACAACCGCCATCTTATCTCCCCAAATATATTCTTCCAAACCCGGGAAATCAATAAAGGGATTACGATTGTGCTGAAGAGCATAAACCGCATTGTTACGGTCTATCTCCTTCTGACTTACGGGGTCCTCCTCCGCCCAACGTAATAACATGTCAATTGCCCACGCTGTATAAGCCGGATAAGCATTATGAGCTAACATCGGACTATTCCAACCGGCGATCAGATTCTCATAACAGGTTGCCATATAAAAATAACTTCTGGCCAAATCACCCTTATACTCGTCTGCAGGTTCAAAAACGATACCGCTATAACCAGACAATGATGATGGCCCTAACTTACTGAAACCACCATGTGATGTATAGCTTGGATTAGAGGTCTCTCCAAACGGATAATTACTACGCCGTCCGTTAACATAACCGTCCGAAGGATAAAGATGAAACAAATCCGTGTACATCGGACGGGCATCATTAAACCAACTTTTAGGAAATGAATGTTCACGATTATACACATCACCTTCCTTTTTGTAACCACCCGCCTGATCGACTCCGAAAGTATAGTTCGTCATATCAGAATAGATATCCCAAACTTTACCATCATCACGCCGGTCTGTTGTTTCAAAAGCAGTCCACAATGCATCATAACTTAATGCAGTATGCTCATTGATAATCTTATAAAACGCCGTTTTCAGACTGGCACCGCAATAACCTTCGGCCGCATCATAATAACCGGAAGGAACCTGTGCCCAAACGCCTAATAAAAACGACTGAATCAAGAATAATAAACAAAATCTTTTCATAGGCCCTAGTTTTTAGCGAAAATAGTAAAAACTGATTAGAAATGATTCATTTATCTCCATAAAAATCAGTATTTATGTTATATATCATTTACTCTGTAACCGAAAAGAAAACCTACTGTAAAAAAGCCCTGTCATATCCTCTATATTGCAAAACATGACTCTTTTTAAGGTAAAGAGACAGAATTCATCTCTATTTCTTACCTTGCTACTGATTAAACCCACAGAAATACTTGTATTTCATACATTTATTTCATACATTTGCTTCTTTCATTATCTAACCTGTTCATTACTATGCTTAAAACATTACAATCATTTTCCATGGTCTTTCTTATGACCATTTTCTGTCCATTATCACATGGACTTTCAATCACAGTCAACCGGCCTGTTCCAAAACAAACAGATTTTTCTGTAAACACCTATTCCGTCACAAGTGAGTTACAGGAAACAATCACCAAAGCACAGACCTATCTGGCCCATAGTACCGGAGGAGACCCTTCACCATTACAGTCTGCCTTGGAAGTAGCCATGTCCCTCACTTCCGACAGTTCTGATTCCGAAAAGGAAGCGGCCTTACAAACTCTTCGGGAATGCATGCAAACTTTTGTTTTGGAAGCAGAACCTACAGATGACATTGCTTTTGACGTGACTTTCTTGATAAAAAACCCCAGTTTTTCCTCATCAGCTGAAGGTTGGTCCATAGCTCCGACAGTAAATTTTGGTGAAGCAGAAATTTTCAATAAAACATTCAATCTTTACCAAACCCTGAAAGAAATGCGATGTGGACTCTACCGGCTCAATGTAACCGGATTCCATCGTAACGGCAACTATCAACCGGGAATAGAAAAAGAAGGCAATGCCGGCTGTGCCATTTATGGCAACCAGACAGAACAACCTTTGCTTTCCCTTTATTATGACGAAGAGGCCAGACAATTCAATCAGACGGGCGGCTATGCCAACAGCATGCAGGAAGCCCAACAGATTTTTGATAAAGGCTTTTATACAGACAACCAGGTGGTATTCGAACAGGAAGAAGACGGCAACATGGTAATCGGATTGAAAAACAACAACTCACGAAATGCCAACTGGACCTGTTTCAGAAATTTCACCTTGGAATATCTTGGTAAAAACACAGGAGGAAGAATAGTTGGTACGTTCCGCATCTCCTCTCCACAAATGTCCAATACCGGTTCCTGGACACCCGGAGAACTGGCTGGCGAAACAACCCCCGTATATCATACCGCTTCCCTGCTTCCAGGAAAAAGCGGATATTGGATTCTTAAAGAAGAAAAGAAAAAGCAATATTCCTTATGTAACGCCGAAAACGGACTTTACCTGACCTGGGATGGCCAATACGTCACAGAAGGTTATCTCAGACGTTATGTTGACCTGACATCAGAACTGAAGGGAGACAGTTCTCTTTGGACCATAACACCGTTATCAGACGGAAACTGCATCATACGTAATGTTTTCCGTCCTGAACATTTGGCTGATCTTCGTTCACCCAGCCATATTGTAGGTACATACGAGAATAGCGGAAACGCCGGAAGCAACCAGTTATTTCAATTCTACACCCCTACGGGACATTTAACAACAAACTTCAATGGAGAATCCGTCAGAAAAGCCCTTCTGCAACTTGAATTAAACAGCAAAGAACCGGCATACAACATGACTGACGGCACTTATCTGCACACCTTGCCAGAAGAGTTATTCCGTAGTGGAACAGCCACAGTTCAAATACAATATGAACTTAAAGAAGGATACACCGAGTTGCTTATAGAAGATATACCCGTAACAAGCGACACTACGTTCACATTTAAGGAAATTAGCGGTGACCGCAGCTATAAAATCGGAGTCAGAAATACAGATGGGGAAATTACTGAAACACAGCTTTCGTTCACAGCTTTACCTATCGTACAGATTTATGGTTCTTTCGGAGATGACTATTCAGAAGGAAGTATCAGAGTGAACGAACCGGAAGTTGCAGGAGCTGACACCCTCATTGATGCCCAAATACGCTGGAGAGGAGCATCTACACGTTACCGGATGAAAAAGCAATATGCCATAAAGCTCTATGATAAGGAAGGCGAATCCAAGGATGCATCCTTCTTCGGATTGCGTGATGATAACAACTGGATACTGGACGGTATGAGTATAGACAAAGCACGTATGCGTAATCGTGTTGTAACCGATTTGTGGAACTATATGGCAGAAAAGCCCTATTACTTTGATGACGAACCAGAAGCCAAGACTGGTACACGTGGTCATTTCGTAGAAGCGTTCCTCAATGATGAATATGTCGGTATCTATTGCATGACTGAGAAGATGGACCGCAAACAAATGAAACTGAAAAAAATAGATGAAGACACACCTGAAGCGCCCATACGAGGCGAACTGTGGAAGTCCAGCGACTGGAGCTATTCTGTATTCATGGGGCACTACTATGACCAGAATACTTACCCCATGACACCTCCACCTTCTTTCGATAACAGTTCTGAGACTTGGGATGGCTATGAAGTGAAACATCCTGACCTTGAAGATGGCGAACCTGTAGACTGGCAGGATCTTTATGATGCTGTTAATTTTGTAGCTACCGCTCCTGATGAAACATTCAGCTCACAGGTAGGAGACTATTTCGACATTCCGGTTCTGGTAGACTATTATATCCTGATGGAGACTATTCTCAGTGCAGACAATCACGGAAAGAATATGTATTTCGGTATTTACAACCGTAAGAAAAGCAAGAAAATGACATTCGCCGTATGGGACCTTGATTCAACCTGTGGCAGAAGATGGGATTCAAGCGAAATTAATCCGTCACAAGACTATACCGAATATATATCAGCCAATGAGCACGGTGACTATAATTTATTCCGACGGATGAAAATGCTTAATGCAGAAGCTTTTAATGAACGCGTCAGAACAAGATATGCAGAACTACGTCAGACGGCACTCCATACCGACAGCATTGTTAACCGTTTCACTACCTACAAGGATCTGTTTGAATTGAGCGGAGCTGCTTCACGAGAAGAAAAAAGGTGGAACAATACTGATGCTGGAACGTTGGATTTTGACGATGAAATGAATTATCTTCGAAACTGGTTTACAACCAGAATGGAATTTATCGACAACCAGCTCTGTCCGGATGGTATCTCAAATACTGTTCTGCAATCAAATCTTGAAGTTTACGGTTGCGAAAACAGTCTTATCATCAAATGTTCTGAACCTGAATATATAAGAGTATATTCTTCAACAGGTACTTTGCTATTGACCAAACAGATAGAGCCTGGAACGACCAAAATTCCTAATCTGGCAAAAGGTTTGTATATCATTAATCATCAGAAAGCAATTGTCAGATAAGAAATCAGGATAAATTAAAAGCCAAAGCTGCCTATCCATACCTACGGACAGCTTTGGCTTAATTTTTTAACCGTATGAATACTTATAAGGACTTCTTAAAACGAATCTCATACAAATCCTTACGCCTGTCTTTCAATGTCCTCACACTACCATAGGTATGTAATTCATTCAACAGGTCCAAATCAACATCCGATACAAGGATCATCTCCGTATTCGGTGTTGCTTCCGCACGTTTGCCATCAGTAGGAAACGCAAAATCACATGGCGTGAACACACCGGATTGGGCATACTGGATATCCATATTATGCACACGCGGCAAATTGCCGACACTTCCGGCTATCACTACAAAACATTCATTCTCGATTGCACGGGCTTGGGCACAGACTCTGACACGTGAATAAGCATTTTGCGTATCGGTAAGGAATGGTACAAACAGAATCTGCATACCCTGATCTGCCATGATCCTTGAAAGTTCCGGGAATTCCACATCATAACAGATCAATACACCTATTCTGGCACAATCAGTTTCAAAAGTCTGAACTTTACGACCACCTGTAAGTCCCCAGCTTTTAGTTTCTTCCGGGGTCACATGAATCTTCTCATACATCTCGTATGTACCATCCCGCCTGCACAGGAAACCTACATTATATAGACCGTCCTCGCGTTGATGTGGCATACTTCCGGTGATGATATTGATATTATAACTGATAGCCAACTTAACAAAACGATCACGGATTTCATCCGTATAAGAACACAAACCACGTATAGCCTGCGATTCGCTCATGTGATTAAACTCTTCCATCAATGGTGCGTTAAAATACTCGGGAAAGAGAATAAAATCACTCTGATAACCAGAAACCGCATCCACAAAAAACTCTATCTGCTCAAACAAGTCATCTATAGAATGATAATTACGCATTTGCCACTGTACCAATCCCACTCTGACACTGGTCTTTGCCGGCAACGGATTTTCAGTGGGTGGTTGATAATAAATATTATCCCACTGAAGAAGACAGGCATAATGACGTGACTCTTCATCATGAGGCAGATAATTGGTCATTACCTTACGGACGTGGAAATCATTCGATAACTGGAAGGTCAGCACAGGATCATATATTTCACGTTTACGTACCTGCTCAATATATTCCTTAGGCCGCATCTTATCAGCATACTTATGATAATTAGGAATACGTCCACCAAACATTATGGCTTTCAGATTAAGCTTTTCACAAAGGTCTTTCCTATACTCATACATACGTCTGGCCAAGCGCATTCCTCTAAAATCAGGATGAATGAAAACCTCTATACCATAAAGGATATTACCTTTAGGATTATGCGTACTGAAAGTCTCCTGTCCTGTTACTTTCGCATAAGTATGATCTCCTTTTACCAAATCATAATCAACAATAATAGAAAGTGCACAACCTACAATTTTATTGTCCACCACAGTCACTATCTGACCTTCAGGAAAAATACGGAGCAACGTTTCTATCTGTTTGTGCGTCCAGAATACATCGCTGCCATCAGCATAGACACGGCGAAAAGACTGGGCCAACTGACCATAATCTTCAATCTGAAGAAGACGGATCTGAATTTTACCGATATTCTGAGTATCCATAAGTCTTTTATCTTTTTTAAACCACTGCAAAGTTATAGCTTAAATTCATGCAATGTACAGAATGAACAAAAAAACGTTTGTATCCCAATATAAAAATTCAATATGTTATATCAGATATATACTGAATCTACATTTTGTTTTCAGATCATCAGAATTAAATCTTAATCCTTAACGTCACAAATAGATCAATAATCTAGAGCTTACAAAAACAGCATAAAAACAAATACATTTTCATATTCAAATTAATTAATAATCAATTTTTCCATCAGATTTTTAACAAATTACTTTTTTTAATATCTACCTTTAAATAACTATAATGACACATTTTGCCACTTTTTAATGAATAATTTGTCAATTCTGTATGCCAAAAACGTTAAATTGCAGCTTTTTTTTCATATTTCGCCCTTATTTGTACGAATTTTAAATAAATAGTACTAACTTTGCACTCAATTATCACGAAAAAAATCATTCAATTTTCTATTTTACACTTCTGAAGATATGAAAAGAATCTATCTTTTGTTAATTTTTTTGATCACATGTGGAGTAAGTTCATCCTGGTCGCAATCATTCCGTGTCACAGGTGAAATTATTTCTTCTTCTGACAAAGAGCCTCTAATGGGGGTTACCGTCAAGGAGAAAGGCAGCTCCCAAGGCGTGGTCAGCAATTTGGACGGTCAGTTCAGCATAGAACTGAAAGGAGAAAAAGCCGTACTTGTGTTCTCTTACATCGGAATGAAAACCCGTGAAGTGACAGTTACCCCTTCAACCCCATCTCTTGTGATCTCGTTGGAAGACGTCAACAAGCAGATAGACGAGGTTGTAGTGATAGCCTACGGTACGCGTAAGAAAGGTACCATTGCCGGTTCGGTGGCCTCAGTGGGCTCAGAAAGCCTTCGTGACGTTCCCGCCGCCAGTTTCGACCAGGCCCTTCAGGGCAAGGCTCCGGGCCTGTCCGTGGTGTCGGCATCGGGAGAGCCCAGCCGCGCGGCCTCGTTCCAGATACGCGGCACCAACTCCATCAACTCCGGCACATCGCCCCTGTTCATACTCGACGGCGTGCCCGTGGAAGCGTCCACATTCAACGCCATCAACCCTAACGACATAGAATCGGTGAGCGTGCTCAAGGACGCATCCGCCACATCCATCTACGGCGCACGAGCGGCCAACGGCGTGGTGGTGATCACCACCAAACGGGGCAGACAGGCCGAAAAGGCCAAAGTGGGGCTCACCGCGCAGTGGGGGTTCTCGCAGCTGGCGGGAGACAACTGGAACCTGATGAACACCAGCGAACGCATCGCCTTCGAAAAGGAGGTGGGGCAGGACCTGGGCGACGAATTCTATGACCGGATACGCGGCACGGACGTGAACTGGCTCGACGAGGTGTACCGCGACAACGCTCCGCTGCAGAGCTACGAAATCAACGTCAGCGGCGCCAGCGACAAGACGAACTATTATATCTCGGGCGGATTCTACGACCAGGACGGCATAGCGCAGGGGTCGACGTTCACACGCTACAACATGCGCACCAACGTGGAACACCGCGCCAACAACTGGCTCCGCCTGGGCACCAACACGCTGCTGGCCTACGAGGAGACAGAACAGGCCGTGGACGGCGAATATGCCATCTATGCGCCCATATCGGCGGCCATGTTCATGATGCCGTACTGGAACCCGTACAACAGCGACGGGTCGCTGGCGTCCACCAACAACGGCACGTGGACGGGCAGCGGCATCAACCCCATAGAGTGGATGGACCAGAACCCGGTGGAGCACAAGACGTACAAGATGGTGTCGGCCGTGTTTGCCGAAATCACACCCGTCAAGGGGCTTGCCATCCGCTCGCAGCTGGGCATCGACTATGCGCACGCGGCGTCGTTCATGCAGTCGTTCCCGAGCTACAGCCTGAACAACGGGACGGGGGCCGTGGGAAGGGCGTCGTCCGACAACTGGACGCTCACCGTGACCAACACCGTGAACTATAACTTCAGCATCGACGGCAAACACCGCATCAACCTGCTCGCCGGACAGGAGGGCATCGACCATCACAACGAGTCGTTCACCGTGCAGACGGACGGACAGACCAACGACGCGCTCACCAACCTGACGGCGGGATCGTATGCCAGCTCGTGGAGCGACGCCACATCGGAATATGGCTTCCTCTCGTTCTTCGGACGCGGCGAGTATAACTACGACGCGCGCTACTATGCGGACTTCTCGCTCCGAGGGGATGCGTCGTCGCGATTCGGAAAGGACAACCGCTGGGCCACGTTCTGGTCCGTGGGCCTGATGTGGGACCTGCGCCACGAGGCGTTCATGCAGGACCGCGCGGAATGGCTGACGAACGCGCAGCTGACCTTCAGCACGGGTACGTCGGGCAACTCGTCCATCTCGAACTATACGCACATGGCGCTCGTGAGCGGCAACGCCAACTACATGGGGCAGACAGGGCTGGTGCCGACATCGCGCGGCAACGAGGAACTGACGTGGGAGAAGACGTGGACCACGAACGTGGGGCTGCGGCTGGGTTTCCTGGACCGCGTGAACCTGACGGCGGACTTCTATAACAAGCATACCACGAACATGCTCATGAACGTGCCCGTAAGCTATGCCGACGGCGGATACGGATCGCGGTGGGACAACGTGGGGGCGATGGTGAACCGGGGCGTGGAACTGGCCGCCGACGCGGACGTGATACGACACAAGGACTTGACGTGGAACGTCTATGCCAACGTGTCGTACAACATGAACAAGCTGACGGAACTGTATAACGGCATCGACGAGTATGTGGACAACAACGTGACGATGTATGCCGTGGGCAAACCGGTGACGGGTTTCTACATGGTGCGCTACGCGGGCGTGAACCCGGCCAACGGCGACGCGCTGTGGTATACCAGGGACGGGGAGATCACCAACGTGTTCAGCGAGGACGACCGCGTCTTCATCGAGGGCAAGAGCTACGTGGCCCCGTGGCAGGGCGGATTCGGCACCACGGTGAGCTGGAAGGGGCTGTCGGTGGCGGCGCACTTCAGCTGGATGGGCGACCGCTGGATCTACAACAACGACCGCATCATGACGGAGAGCAACGGCCTGTATACGGCCTACAACCAGTCGAACCGTCTGCTCTACGACCGCTGGAAAAAACCGGGCGACGTGACGGATATCCCGAGATACGGCATCACGCCGCAGTTTGACACGCACTATCTCGAGAAAGCGTCCTTCCTCCGCCTCAAAAACCTGACCGTGGCTTACACGCTGCCGGAGAAATGGATGGATCGCACGCACTTCTTCGACAAGATCAGGGTATTCGCGCAGGGACAGAACCTGCTGACGTTCACACCCTTCACCGGTCTCGATCCCGAGGTCAGCGCCAACATCTACCGCGCACAGTATCCTACCACAAGACAATTCACATTCGGAGTAGAACTTAATTTTTAAAAAATGAGAACAATCATAAGGACTATCAAAAAAGGATTCATCGCCCTGGCGCTCTCCGTCACGGCTGTCTCTTGCCTTGACAAGATACCGACCGACGCCGTACCGGCCGGACAGGCCATACGCAACGTGGAAGAGGCCAACCAGGCGGTCATCGGCATCTATGCCGACTACAAAAGCGCCTACCTCTACAGCGGAAACCTCACGCTCCTGCCCGACATTCAGGCGGACCTGGTGTATGCCATCAACGGTAATACGAACGTGTACGGTGACGTGTGGAGATGGAACATACAGCCTACCAACCCGGACATCGAAGCCGTATACGGCACGCTCTACAAGGTCATCGGCGACTGTAACTTCTTCTTCGAACAGGTGGCCAAATGGGAAAACGACATCACGGATGACGAGGACTACGACCGCCTGCAGGAATACAAGGGCGAGGTGTACTTCGCACGCGCACTGGCTTACTCGGAACTGATCAAGTGCTTCTGCAAGGCCTACAAGCCGGAAACGGCGGCCGACGAACCGGGCGTGGTGCTCGTAAGCAGCTACTCCAACCCGGGACGGCTCCACCGCTCTTCGCTGGAGGCTTCCTACCGGTTCGTGCTCGACGACCTGCAGAAGGCGGAGGATTATCTCAAGCCGGACGACGACGAACTCGAAACGGAAACGTACTACAACAACGTCTACTTCTCTTACTATACCGTGCTGGCGCTCCGCGCCCGCGTCTGTCTCTACATGCAGAACTGGGAGGGCGCTGCCGAAATGGCCTCCAAGGTGATCGACAGCAAGAAGTTCATCCTCTCGGATGCCAACACCGTCTATTCGGGCAACTATACGTATTATGACTACATGTGGCAGTACGACCAGTCGACGGAGGTGATCTGGAAAGTGGGCTTCACGGCCACTTCCTACGGGGGCAAGCTCGGACAGGTGTTCCTCAACTACGACTTCGTGTCCTACCGTCCGGATTATGTGCCGGGATCGGCCGCACTGGCGCTCTACGAGGCCAACGACCTGCGCTACAACAGCTTCTTCGGTACGGCTACCACGGGATTCAGCCACGGACTGACCTGGCCGCTGCTGATCAAGTATAACGGTAACCAGGACTTCATACAGAACTACAACCTGCTGCACGTGAGCATGCCCAAGGTGTTCCGCCTCTCGGAACAGTATCTGATCCGTGCCGAGGCTTACTGCCGCATGAACAACTTCAACGCGGCGGCCGAGGACCTCACCACACTGCGCAAGGCGCGCTACTCCAGCTACGGATCGGCCATGCTCTCGCAGGACAAATGGCTCGACGAAATCAGCAAGGAACGCGTGCGCGAACTCTTCATGGAGGGATTCCGGCTCAACGACCTCAAACGCTGGGGACGCGGATTCGAACGCGAACCGCAGACGCAAAGCATCGCCGACGGCAGCAGCCTCAAGATCAAGGCCGACAACCCGCTCTTCGTATGGCCCATCCCGCAACACGAAATCGACCTGCCGGATGCCGATATCGAACCTAACGAGAGTAACAAATAAATGTCACACTACAACAATATAAACAATGAAACGCCGCAATCTCTTTAACAAGGCAATGGCCGGAACGCTGGCTGCCCTGGCCGCCATCGGCTTCACGGCATGCGACTCCGACCAGATTTCATACGACGGACCGGACTACGTCATGTTCGCCGACTCATTGCAAAGCGTCGCCATACAGGACGACGAGACTTATCACGACATCCCCGTCGTGGCTACCAATACCTGCGACCATGACCGCACCTATGCCGTCGAAATCATCGACAGGGAAAGCAACGCCATCGAAGGACTGCACTACGACCTGGCGTCCAACACCGTCACCATCAAGGCGGGCGAAAGGGCCGGATCAGTCAAAATACGCGGACACTACAGCGATTTCGAAGACACGGACTCCATCGGGGTGACCCTAAGGCTCATCGCTCCCAAGGACCAGATCTGGGACCTCTACGGCGACAAGGCGCAGGTGGTGCTCGTCAAAGTCTGTCCGTTCGATATCAACCGCTTCGTCGGACATGCCAAACTGACGTCTACCTTCTTCGCCGAATACATGCAGAACACGAACATCAGACTCATCGAAACCGTCCGCGATCCGGAAGTGGAAAACGGCATCATCCTCAAGGACTATTTCTACGACGGATATGACATCAAGGTGAAATTCAATACCAGGAAACCGCTCGAACCGATCCTCGAAATGGACGAACAAGTGGTGGGCACCACGGCAGACGCCTTCCAGGGCAACGTATGGGGCGACGACAAACTGCGCGTCATGCAGCCCGCAAGCGTCATCTCCTACTACAACATGTGCCAGGGATTCTTCCTGCAGTACATGACGTTCTACGTCAAGGATATCGGCACCGTGGGTACCTATGCCAACATCGTGGAATGGATCTCGGATTCGGAATACGAATATCTGAAACAACAGGGATACTAACCTGTACCGTATTATACAACAGCTGTATTAACCTTTTAAACTGAAAAAGCGTATGAAAATGATTAAACTGACAGCAAAAGCAGCCCTCATGGCCATTGTCATGGCTTGCACCGCTGCATGCAGTGACGACGAGGGAAATACCAATGTAGCACCAGTCTTCCCTGAACAAACCGTACAGGCCGTACAGGCCGGAACAGAAGTCAGCGTCGCATTCGACGCCAACCAGAACTGGACGCTCGAAAGCAACCGGCTCTGGTGCAAAATCAACGGCCAGACCATCATCAGCGGCGAAGCCGGAAAGCAGAACATCACCGTCAGCGTGACGGACGAAATGCAGGGCATCGCATCCGATACGGCGAATATCTCGCTCACTCTCGGATCGGCCACTCAGATCATCGCCAAAATCATACGTACGGGTGAAACCTTGCAGATCACCGACAAGAACGGCATACCCTACGGCGAGGAAAACCCCGTGGCCATCGTCTATACCACAAACGGAGCGACAGCCCAACTGACCTTCGGCGGAAACTTCAACTGGGAACTCAAGGAAAGCCCCGTATGGCTCACAGCCAAAGAGGGACTGCCCATCAGAGCCAACGCCGGCAACCAGGTCACCATCACACTCACCGTGGCCAAGGACAGCCTCGCAAAGGTCATGACGGACACTCTCCGCTTCTATATACAGAACACCCACACTTACGTGCCCGTACCGGTCAGCTATAGCGGACTCCCCGAAGGAACCGTCGTAACCGACGGCATCAACGGAAGCGCCTTCTGGTGGAACATCGCAGCCGACGGACAGAGCTACTGGAAGGAAGGCAGCATGGTGGGCGGCGAAGTAGAAAAAACGCCTTTCCCGCTCCACTTCAGAGTCATCGCCAAGGACAACGCATACAAAATCCTCAAGGTGGAACAGAACAACCAGTGGATGAACGTCATGGAAGAAGACTACGGTTCTTTCGTCTCCATCAGCGACGACACCAAGGGTAATGTCACCGTCAACAACTTCGAAGCCAACAGCACCGGCGAAAGAATCGCCTATATCCTCGCCCTGCCGCTCAGCGTATATGAAGAGGCCAGAGAACAGGCCGCAGCAGCAGGAGGCATCTACGACGGCATCATCCTCAACGAAGACGGCAGCGACCTCAACACCAACTTCGATAAATATGCCGTACTGGCCTGCAAACAGGAAGCAGCCGGAACATCTGAAGGCGGATTCGAAATCCTCTTCCAGGGATGGCAGCCCATGGAGTGCCAGCAAGGTGACGGCGGTACCGGACAGGCCGGAAAGATCATCAACGACTACAGCGTAGACGCCGCCAATATCTACACCGTCAACGTGGATGCCGGATCACGCATCACCATCAACCCGATGCTCAGCGCCGACATGTGGGACGGCAGCGACTTCAACAACGTCATCGCCTACACCTTCGACGGCGGCAGCGTCAATAAGGATACATGGGAAGCCGGAATGACACAGGATGAATCCGGATTCACCGTCAGCGTCACAGCCGAACAGCCCATGGTACTCGTGTTCAGAGGCACAGACTACCTCAACAAGAAAGCACTCATCGTCAACGCGCAATAAGCACTGACAGATATCAGATGCCGGCGCGCTGCTGCGCGCCGGCATCACTACTTCAAACATCCTGAAACAAGGCACCGCGGAAAACCGACGGCACCAACCCAACAAAATAACAGGTATTCAGAATCATGAACATTAAAGCTAAAACATACAAACTGTTGCAGATGAGTCTCATCCTACTGGGACTTGTCACGCTGACCGTAAGCTGTGACGATGATGAATTCATCACCAACTCACAAAACGGATACGTCCAGTTTAAGCTCTACAAAAGCGCATCATACAACAAGAAAACAACTTCCAGGGCTGCAAACAACCAACTGGATTACTTGAACGACGCACAAAAAATCAAAATCATCCTCAACAACCAGGATAACCTGCAGTTCTCACAGACTCTCGACCTCTATGCCTACAACGACGAAAACTCCGAGTACGGAATGAGAAGCGACAAACTCGAACTCACACCGGGAGAATACACCGTCAAGGGCTTCTACCTCTACGATAAACCGGAAAACCAGATCTACGTGGGACAGCCGGCTGAAACTGCCAAATTCATCATCAGCAGCGGAGGCATGGTCGTACAGGACCTGCTCGTTGACGCCACACCAAGAGGTACCGTCAACTTCCGACTCGTCAAGAACATCATCAAAAGAGCAGCTGCCGACAGCGATGCCTATCCCTTCAGCAACATCAACAAAGTCGACATCACAGTCCTGAACACAGACACCAAGAAAAGACAGACCATAGAGGACCTGGAAGTCACTTACACCGAAGAACTCGACTCCATCAAACTCGGATACCGCACTTCATACGGAAAGACCGATTCTCTCGTCATCATGGAAGCCGGTACCTACAAGATCCTCTCATATACAGCCTACGACAAGACCACCATCCTGCAATACTACAACGATGAGGTCCTCAAAAACGCTGAATTCACCGTAGAAGACAACAAACAGACCAACGCAGACGTTCCCGTAACCTTGCTCGAAACGGCTGCCAATATCAAGGACTACATCTGCCTGAAGAAAATATGGGAAGCCATGCAGGGCGAAAAGTGGTCCTACAACGGACAGAGCTACCCCAAAGGCAGCAACTGGAACTTCGAAGACAAGGACATCGACATGTGGGGCGAACAGCCCGGCGTCGTACTCGACACCAAAGGACGCGTCACTTCTCTCTCACTGGGCGAATTCGGAGCCATAGGAAAAGTGCCTGCCGAAATCGGCGAACTTACCGAACTGCAGACCCTCGCACTCGGCACACACAACGACTTGCTCACCTACGAGAATACCGACAAGCATGAAGACCCGCTCACCAGCCTCAAAGGCCAGCTTACACCGGCCAGACTCACTGAGCTGCGCAACGACTACATGGACAACTACGCCAGACACGACCTCAGAGAAGATCTCTCCGAACCGTTGCAGCTGGCCCTGAAGATCAAGGAGAACTACCAGCCCACCAAACAGAGAAAAGGCATCCAGCCTAAGGACGTGGCCTGGGGCGAGCTCACCAACCAGATCACCGGCATCAGCGCCGCAATCGGTAAGCTCAAGAAACTGGAAGTGCTCTACATTGCCAACTCACCCATCACCGAATTGCCAGCCGCATCAGACGAAGGACCCGGAATGGCCGGACTCGACGCCTGCACCGACCTCGAAATCTACAACTGCCCCAACTTGAAAAAATTCCCTACCGTCATCGCAGACATGAAGGAACTCATCCAGGTCAACCTGGCCATGAACAAGCAGATCAAAGGGGAAGACTTCACCGCCGGACTCAAGGCGCTGGCCGAAGGACCGTCCAAGGAAAAAATACAGATCCTCTATCTGGGATACAACAACCTGGAGGAACTGCCTGCCGAAATCCGCAACATGAAGAAACTGAGCAAGATCGACCTCATCAGCAACAAGCTCAAGAAACTGCCCGCTTTCGGCAAGAACATCAACCTCGTACAGGGTACGTTCGACTACAACCAGATCTCTGAGATCGAAACCGTCGACAACGGCGAAGGCAAACAGATCTTCTGCGGAATGGAAGACGTCGAGTCTCTCTCATTCTCACACAACCAGCTGGCATACCTTCCGGATATCTTCGATGTCACTTCACCTTATATCATCGCGTCTGTTGACTTCTCATACAACAAGATCACAGATGAGGGACTCAAGGGATTCAGCGGAATCAATGCTACCGAAATCTCATTGGCCGGCAACCAGCTCAAAGAGTTCCCGGGCGTGCTCATCAACACCGGTTCACCGCTCACCGTACTCAACCTGAGCGCCAACCAGATCAGCACATTCAACAACTCGGATCTGAAAGGCAAGTACACCTACATGCTCACCACGCTTGACCTGACCTACAACAGGCTCTCCAAGCTGCCCAGTGAATTTGACGGCAAGACACTCCCCTACCTGTACGGACTCGACCTCAGCGGAAACCGCCTGGATGCATTCCCATGGGGAACACTCAACATCTCATACCTGACCGTACTCTCACTGCGTAACCAGCGCGACGAGAACGGTAACCGCGTATACAAGGAATGGCCGACCGACGTCTCCAAACACACCGGATTGCGCGCACTCTTCCTCGGTGGCAACGACCTTGGAAAGATACCCGAGACAGAGACCATCTCTTATCTCATCTACGTGCTCGATATCAGCGACAACCCGAATATCATCATCAACGTATCAGACGTATGCCCCTACATCAAGGCCGGAATGTACAACCTTATCTACGATCCGACTCAGGACATACGAGGATGCGACGCCCTGGATCTGGAATAAAGGCTGACCAAAGCATGAAACAAGACCAGACAGGCAGACAAAAACAGTAGGAGAATAGAAACAAAAACAAAGCATGAACATGAAAAAAATAGTAAACAGTGTCGTGACGCTGACAGCATGTCTCTTGTGTCTGATGTCCTGCAAGGAGGACGAAGAAGTCATAACCACGCTGTCAATCGATAAAACAGAAATCACGATGGGTGCCGACGGCGGAATAGAACCCGTCACCGTCTCAGGCGACGTGAACTGGCAGACCAGCACAGATGCCTCATGGATCAAAATGACTCCCGCCGCAGGATACGGACCGGGCATCTGCGAAGTCAAGATAGACTCTTCCGTCATCGCCGGATTCCGCGAGGCGGAAATCCGCTTCTACAGCTCCAACAACGCCTTCAAGAGCATCAAGGTCGTACAGGCCGGATACGAAAAGGGCGTCTATGTAGAAGGAGCCGACGAGGAATTCCTTGTCGAAAACTCCGCCGATACGGACAAGCGCTTCCTTGACATCACCATGACCGCCAACGTCAATTTCAGCGTCAGAGTGGAATCAGACGGCTGGCTTACATACAAGGACAAAGTGCCCGAATATGATTACGGAGCCAGACCACGTACCTTCAAACAGCGTTTCGCGTGGACCACTAACACATCCGAAACAGAACGTACGGCACAGATCATCATCACACCCGATGAAGGAGAGGTTGTCACACTTAACGTAAGACAGAAGTCTGCTCCCAAAATCACCGACGACCGTGCCGGAGACTCTCTCGCCATACTGGCCATCTACGACAGCATGAAGGGTATGCTCGGATGGGATGCCAGCGAAAACATGATGTACTGGGACGGTGTGGAACTTTGGGAAGCCACAGATGCCGAGGTTAAGGAAGATCCCGACCTGGTTGGCCGCGTCAAATCCGTTACCTTCCGTTTGTTTGATACAAAGGAATCACTGCCTTATCAGGTACAATATCTCAAGACAGCCCGTTCGATCTACTTCTCAGGAAACACGAACACCTTCCTCAAGAGTATCAGACTGGGCGACGATATCTGCAAACTCGCCCAATACGGCAATCTGAAGGAGCTGACCATCAGCGCATACGGACTCGTGGAACTGCCGGAAAACTTCAAGGAACTGGGCAAGACACTCGAAGTGCTCGACCTGAGCAGCAACAACTTCAGCACAGGCAAACTGGATGCCATCTCGGAAACCAACTTCCCGAAACTGAAGAAACTGCGTCTCAACAAGATCAACCGCTACGACACCACCAAGGATCTGAGCAAGATCACGGAGAAAGACAGTGTAGGTTACAGATGGAGCACAGGATATGCTGATTACAACCTGCCCGAACAGGTAGACAAGACCTTCTTCATGCGTCTGCTCAAATGGGACAGCCTCGAAGAACTCGCGCTGTCACTCAACCTGCTCGAAGGCAACCTGCCCAGCGACGAGGAACTGATTGAAGCCGGTCTGCCGGTATATACCGAAGCTGACTTCGACAAATCCGCAGTCGAGGCTGACGAGGACAAGAAGTTCATCGATACGATCAGCACCGCCAAACCTTATCTGCTCGGCGCGCCGAAAGTATGGCCCAAGATGAAATTCCTGTCCATCAACCTGTGCTTCCTCACCGGCGAGCTGCCCGACTGGATCCTGTACCATCCTTATCTGGCATACTGGAACCCGTTCTCGCTGATCTTCATTCAGGAACAGGATGCCATCAACTCCAACAAGCAGAAGGCCGGCTTCAGCAACGAACCGACCAACCTGAGCAACTACGAGAACATCGGAAAGGAAAAGAGCTACTACGACTACTATCCGCTCCGCAAACCCAAGTTGGACGGCAGTGAAGACGAATAAACCGCGTCTCACCCACAATTAAGAAACAAACAACAGAAAACCAGATCCGGCTTCCGGCCAGCCGCCCGCAACCAAGCGGCGGGGCCGGCCGGCAACCGGATACCCAAAAAATAAAGAACCAAATGAAAAAGAAAACGATTGGTTATCTCTTCGCATCACTGTTCTGCGCCGCACTTTTCTCATGCGCCGACTCCGACCTGACCGTCGCTGAAGGCAACGGTTCGGGCAATGGCAACGCCAAGGTGGTCAACCTGCCCGATGATGCGGTAAAAGGAGAATTGTTCATCAAATTCAAGCCCGAAGTGGAGGACATACTTGAGCGTGCCAACGTCATCAGCACCAAAGGTGTGCGCACCCGCTCATCCATCCCCTCAGTGGACGAAATCCTCGACATTGCCGGCGGTTACACCTTCGAACGCGTGTTCCCCGTTGACAAGCGCCATGAGGAACGTACCCGCAAGACCGGACTCCACCTGTGGTATCTGGTACGCTTCGACAAGACGGCCGACCTGAAGAAAGTGGCCTACGACATGTCGCAGCTCTCCGAAGTGGCCGTAGTGGAATACAACCGCGAGCTCAAGCGTTCCTATCCCACGAACTACAAGCCGCAGCCCGTCGACGTCAACAAGCTTGCCCGCAACACCTACTCGGCTGCGGACGGTCTGCCCAACGACCCGAGTCTCAACCTGCAGTGGAACCTCATCAACGACGGTTCGCTGGCCACTACCGACTATGAACATGAGATCCAGCGCCCGTACGACGTGAACTGCCTGAACGCCTGGAAGAAATGCAAGGGCGACCCGTCCATCGTCGTGGCAGTCATGGACGAAGGCGTCATGTACAACCACAAGGACCTGGCAGCCAACATGTGGACCAACCCGCTCGAAGAGCTGGGCAGCAATGAAGACCACGACGGCAACGGCTATGCCGGCGACAAGTACGGTTACAACTTCGCCCTGAACACCGGTCTGATCACCTATTCCGACCCTAATGACATGGGACACGGCACACACGTGGCCGGTGTGATCGCAGCCGAGAACAACAACGGCGAAGGCATCAGCAGTATCGCCGGAGGTTCAGGCAACGGAGACGGTGTGAAGATCATGTCACTCCAGATCTTTGCCGGCAGCGCAGGCGCCACATTCCTGTCGGAAGCCAAGGCCATCAAATACGCAGCCGACAACGGTGCCGTCATCCTGCAGTGCAGCTGGGGATACAACTCAGGCCGCGCCAACCCCAACAACTACACTCCCGGCTATCTCACCGACGACGAATGGGCAGAAAGCTGCGTGCTCGAGAAAGAATCCATGGAATACTTCATGCACTATGCCGGTGACCCGAACGGCGTGATCGAAGGCGGTCTGATCATCTTTGCCGCCGGTAACGAATACGCTCCTCTGGCAGCGTACCCCGGTGCATACAAAGACTTCGTGTGCGTGGCCTCCATCGGTCCTGACGGCCGTCCGGCCCCCTACTCCAACTACGGTACGCCCAGCGGCAGCCAGAACATGATCACCGCACCCGGCGGCGACGGCGAAGGCAGCAGAAACGAAAAAGCCCTGATCCTCTCCACCATGCCGACATCGGCCACCGACGACGATCCTACAGCCATCGGCGGCAGCTCATACGGATACATGGAAGGCACCTCAATGGCCTGCCCGCACATCTCAGGTGTGGCCGCACTGGGTCTGTCATACGCCGCCAAGCTCCGCAAGCACTACCGCGCCGAGGATTTCCAGAAGATGCTTCTGGCTTCAGTCACCCCGATTGACGACATCCTCAACGGCGAAAAGTCATACTGGTACGGCTGGTCCACATTCAACGATGCCGCACCCCACATGAAGCTCAACCTCTCCAACTACCGCGGCAAGATGGGCGGCCTCGTAGATGCCGACCTGCTGCTGACCAACATCGAGAACGGCGGCTACGGCGCACAGCCCATGCGCGTGCCCAACGTCTACACGGCACCCGGAAGCACGGCCGTCACCGACCTCTCGCGCATCTTCGTGGAAGGCGTCACCGCCACTTCGTTCGACGTGACCGACAGCCGCATCGCCGCCGTATCGCTGGACGGACAGAAGCTCACCGTCAAGGGCACGGCCGAAGGACGCACCACCGCTTCCGTGACATCAAGCGACGGCAAGACACACGCCTTCATCATCACCGTGCGCCAGGCAGCCGGCAACGGCTGGCTGTAAGCGGAGCCCGAAGCTTCAGCCCCCGCAAGGAAAGACTTCACGCAGCCCCCGCTGCATAAAGAGAACGAACAATGAAACGCAACCCGCATCCACACAAGGCCATCATCCGGGGCCGCTTTGCGGCGGTAATGACCGTCGTGGCGGCAGCCCTGCTACAGGGAGCCGCCCCCGCAGCCGCACAGGCCATCCCCGCGGAAGAAAGCCTTGAAGCCGTGCTGAACCCCGCCATGGCACCGGAAGCCGGCAACCATTTCCGCACCGAACCGGCGGAACGCTCGCTGGGCGTCATCTCCGAGGACACCACGGCCGTGGAACTGGCCTTCACCTGCCGCAACACCGGCACCACGCCCATCGACGTGAGCAGGCTCGCCACCACATGCGGCTGCACCAGGGCGCGCATCAGCAAGACACGGCTGGCAGCCGGCGACACGGCCACCGTCACGGTGACGTTCCATCCTGCGGCACAGGCCGGCCGCGTGTTCCAGCGCGTGTTCATCTACACCGGCCTGTCGGACGAGCTTCCCACAGGCGCGCTGACCGTGACGGGCGAAGTGACTCCCTCGGCCGACGCGTGGAAAGACTACCGTCATGCCATGGGCGACTTACGCCTGCGCCGCAAGAGCGTCACCTTCAGCGACACCGGTGCACGGAGCGTGCGCACCGAAACCATTCCCTGCGTGAACAGCGGAAGCCGCACCCTGAAAGTCAGGGCCGCCGCCGGATTCCTGCCGCCCTGGCTCCGGCTCAGCTGCCAACCGGCCGAACTCGAACCCGGACAGGAAGGACAGCTGGTCATCACGCTCGACGGCAGCCGCCTTCCCCAAGGGAAAGGCCCCGCGCCCCGACGGCTCCCCATCCTGCTCGACGGCATACAGGCCGCCCCCTCCGCCCGCACCCTCACGGTGAACATCGGCAAGGCGCCCGCCGCACGCAGCAGCATAATAACCAAGTAAACCAAAAGACAGCATATTCAGAATATGATCAAGATCAAGAAAATGATAACCATCGCGCTTTTGAGCGTGTCAGTGCTGCCGGCCATGATGTCGTGCAACTCTGACGACGAGGCATACACCCCGACATACGAGGAAGTGAACTACGTCTCCCTGAACGGGACATGGCGTCTGTCCGAATGGAAAGGCCAGACCGTCGGCACCACGGCGACAGATCCCTACGTATACATCACCTTCAACCGCAAGGAGCACACCTTCGAGATGTACGAGAACACGGGCAGCATGTACTCCCACCGCACCACGGGCACCTTCGAGGTGGCCGAAGAGAAAGGCCAGTCCGTCCTGCGCGGCGAATACGACTACAGCGGCGTGGAATGGGGCGACTACATCGTGACGGAAATGACCTCCGAAAGCATGAAATGGACGCGCAAGGGCCAGCCCGGGGACGTGTCGGTATACGTCCGCGTATCCGGCGTTCCCGAGGACGTACAGGCAGGCAGCCGCAGCATCCCCGCCACAGCGGAATAGGCAGACGGCCCTACACGCTCCGGCCCGTCCGGAGAACAGCATACCACGCGCAATCCCCGGCATCCCTATCTGTCAGGATGCCGGGGATTGCCGTATCCATACCCCGCCCCGAACGGCCGAAAAGGCAGCCACAACGGCCGAAAAGGCCTGCCTCCCATCTGATCCGTCTTTCCATCTGTCCGGGGAAATACACCATCCCCCCGATCCATCATTTCATCCGTCAGAAGAAAGAGATCTTCCTCTCAAACCAATCATTCCATCTGTCCGGGGAAATAACACCATCCCCCCGATCCATCATTCCATCCGTCAGAAGAAAGAGATCACCTGTCTGATAAAGTCTTCCATCTGCCTGAAGAAAGATATCTTCTGCCTGAAAAAACATATCATCTGCCTGAAAAAAGACATCACCTTTCAGAAGAAAGATATCTTCCAGCCGCCCGTCCGATAAATCATTTCTTCCATACGATAAATCATTCCATCCACCCGATAAATCATTCCATCCACCCGATAAATCAATCCTTCCGCCCGAACCGATATCCTTTCCGCCCCCGCCCCGCTTCCGCACACGGCAAGGACAGCGCCATCCCGCGCCGGAGCAAGACAGCCCCCGTCAGACCCGCACGGCAATCCGCCACGAAAAAAAGCGCCGGGGGACAACCGTGCATCACCACAGTCATCCCCCGGCCCCATCTGCCGGTGCGCCGGCCCCACGGCCGCACGCCCCTTTCTTTCCGCCTTATCCGGCCTGCTGCCCCGAAGCCGCTCCGTCAGCCCTCCTGCGCCGCCACAGCGCGCGTCCCGCCAGCACCAGGAAGAGCACCATCAGCAGCACGAGCGCACTGTTGGCTATGGCCTCCGTGGTGTGCAGGCTCTGCGGGTCGAACACGAACTCCACCTTGTGGCGTCCCGGTTCCACGCGTATGGCCCTGAGGATATAGTCCGCGCGGGCTATCTCCACCGGCCTGCCGTCTACGGTGGCCTGCCATCCCGGATAATAGATCTCGGAGAACACCACCACGCCGCCGCTCTTCGAGTCCACCTCGTAGGCCAGCGCGTTGGCATCGTAATGCGTCAGTCTGACGCTGGCAGCCGTGTCCGCGGCCGGCAGCGCCTTACCGCCCTCCAGCGCCCCCTTGAAACGGTTGTCCACCACGGCCACGCGCTTGAGATCCGTGGCGCCCACGGCCGCTATCTCCGCGTCCGCATCCGCCACGTAGTCCACGCGCTCCACGAACCAGCCGTTGCCGTTGGCATGCGGGTTCGGTACGGGGAACGTCTGTCCGCCCTGCTGCCCCATGATGACATACTTCACGTTGAGCATGTCGAGCACGGGGAACAGCGTGTCGCCGTCCACCTTCGTCAGATCGCCCCGGCACTGGGCCGCCGCGCGGGCGAAGGCCCCCATCTCCGGTGCGATGTGCGCCTCTATCATCTCCTGGTATCGGCGCAGCTTGGCCGGATGGTATCCGCCCACGCTCTTATGGTAATACGACGTGTTGTTCTCGTTGAACGTGTTCGTCGTGAGGTTCAGCACGCGGTAGTCCTTGTCCGGATCCTGCAGGATCATCTCGTCGGCCGGCGTCTTCACTATCGGGCTCTCCGTCTTCTGCACGGGGCGGCTGAACATGCCGTCGTTAAGATAGCGCTTGTCCACCTGCCACAGATCCGCCAGACAGAGCGCCAGCACCGCCGCCACGAGCACGCCCGCCTTGATCTTGCGCGCGTTGAAGGCCAGCAGCAGCAGCAGTCCCGCGCTCGCCACGAAGAAGCTCCTCCACGCGTCGGCCACGAACACCGCGCGGCGCATCTCCTGCAGGTTCTCCATGATGCCCCCCAGCATGCCCGAGGGGATATACCCCCTGTCCACGGCATCCCTGAGCATCTCCGTCTCGGCCGACGACACATAGTGGCCGAAGAACACGTCCGGCATGAGGGCGAACAGCAGCGCCACGCCCCCCGTGAGCGCATAGGCCGCATACACCGCCTTCAGCCTGCCCCCCGTCGTGTCGGGCCGCTCCGTCATCTCCCTGAGCGCCATGACGGCCAGCAGCGGGATGGTGAATTCGGCCACCACCAGTATGGAAGCCACCGTGCGGAAGCGGTCGTACATGGGCACATAGTCCAGGAAGAGGTCGGTGAACCACATCATGTTGCGCCCCCAGGCCAGCATCACCGAGAGCACCGTGGCCGCCAGCAGACACCATTTCATGGGCCCCTTCACGATGAACAGTCCCAGCACGAAGAGCATGAGCACGAAGGCGCCCACGTATACCGGCCCGCTCGTGCCCGGCTGCTCGCCCCAGTACTGTCCCAGCGCCTGGTAGACGGGCATATACTGCGCGTCGGCCTTCTCCATGGCCTTTCGGCTCTGCGTGAGCGGCACGGAGGCCCCGCCCTTGACGTTGGGCACCAGCAGCGACCACGTTTCGCCCGTGCCGTAGCTCCACTGCGTGATATAGTCGCGGTCCAGCCCCCCGTCGGTCTGGTTCGAAGGGTCCTCTGCGTGCCGTCCGGTCAGTTCGCTTTTGCTGCGCATGCTCTCCTTGCTGTACTGGTACGTATGATAGAGGTTCGACAGGTTGATGCCCAGTCCGATGAGCGCGGCCGCCGCCAGCACGCCCGTGGCCGCGAGCCAGCGTGCCGTTTTCCCCTCGCGTATGGCCGTGATGAGATAGGCCAGCGCCATGAGGCCCATGACCATCAGGAAATAATAGCTCATCTGTATGTGGTTGGACAGTATCTGCAGGGCCAGGAAGAAGGCCGTGACGAGCCCTCCCCACAGATATCTGCCGCGATAGCATAGCACCATTCCGGCCACTGTGGGCGGTATGTAGGCCAGGGCCATGAGTTTCCAGATGTGGCCGGCGCCTGTGATGATGAAGAAATACGACGAGAAGGCCCACATCACGGCGCCTGCCGCGGCCATCCCTGCCCTGAAGCCGAAGGCACGCAGCAGGATATAGAACCCCGCCAGAAGGATGAACACATACATGGCGAATGTGGGCAGCCCCAGCTGGTAGAGGCGCTGCAGGCCCACCAGCGTGTCCGTAGAGTCGTAACTGGGGGACATCTGATACGTCGGCATGCCCGAAAATAAAACGTTGGTCCAGCGGGTGCGCTCACCCGTGCGCTGGTAATACTCCTGCATCTCTACTCCGGCTCCTACACCGCCGGTGTGATCATGGCCCTGGATGACCAAACCTTCCGTAACCGGCCTGAAAAAATAAAGGAGGCTGATGGCTATGAAGAAGATGATAACCAGAGCATCTGGTAAGAAACTCTTTAATTTATTCATGATTGATTAATTGGTTATAAGATTTTTTCCATGTGTGCAAAAATAATAAAAAAACCGCCTCCCTTCGCAGGAAAGCGGTTAAATCTTCAGCAGGAGCTGCGAAATTACTTACGCAAGCCCAGAGCCTTGACAATAGCACGATATCTCTCGATATCACGATCCTTAAGATAGTTAAGCAAAGCACGACGCTTACCTACCAAACGAGTCAATGCTCTTTCAGTACTATAATCTTTACGGTTCTGCTTCATGTGCTCCGTCAGATGGGAAATACGGTATGAAAACAAGGCCACCTGGCTCTCTGCTGAGCCGGTATCCGTGTTAGACTTTCCGTACTGTCCAAAGATTTCTTGTTTTTTTGCTGCGTCTAAATACATAATTTGATTTTGATTTATATTTAAATTATCTTTAAGCGGGGCAAAGGTACGACTATTTTTTCTTGTGAGCAATTTTTTATGGCGTTTTTTTCATACCTTTCCAATATTCTTTATTCACCCCAAACCAATGACTTACATTTAATAAGCCATGAAGTAACCGGATATAATCAAATTTGAAAACCGTATTTTTTCATTTGGTTCTGTTCTTTGCTTTCGTTATCTTTGTATCCTTATCCGATAATCCGTTTACATGAAAAAACTACTCGTTACCGGCGCCGGAGGATTTCTCGGGCTTAGAATCACCCTCTATTATTCCTCTACATACGAATTATTGGCTTGCAGCCATAAGGATCTGGACATCACAGATGCCCGGAGTACGGAATTGCTTTTCCAAAGCTGGAAACCGGATCTCGTCATCCATTGTGCTGCCATATCCGATACAGGTACTGCAGAACGGAATCCTGCTTTATCGGAAGCCGTCAACCTTCAGGGAACGATCCATATAGCCCGGGCATGCCAAATGACCGGAGCCAAACTGATCTACATGAGTTCGGATCAGGTATATAACGGAATCACCGGACAAACACCATGTCAGGAAACTCTCCGGCTTAATCCGCCCACGGTTTACGGCCGCCACAAGTTACTGGCAGAACAGGCTGTAACCGAATTGTTACCGGACGCTGTCGGTCTGCGCCTGACCTGGATGTATGACCTGCCGGACAGTCCTTATAAACTCAACCGAAACCTGTTTGTCAATCTGACAAATGCCTGCCGTGACCACGAGATTATCAAGGCTTCCACACACGAATACCGCGGTATCACCAATGTGTGGGAAGTCATCAAACAGCTGGCAGACTGCGTCCGGTTACCAGGCGGTGTCTATAATTTCGGATGCAAAAACCGGCTCAACAGCTATAACACATTCCTGAGCACTGCGAAAATGCTCCAGTTACCGGAACCTGAAAGATGGATACTACCAGATGAAGAACGGCCGCCCAGAAATCTCGGCATGGATCTTACCTTTCTCAGGAACCATGGTTTGGATTTTCCAGATACACTGGACGGCATTCAACAAGCATTATGCTAAAAATACCATTTCGCTTTTCACCGAAACAATCACACATATAAAAGTAATAAAAACATATCATGAACCGAAAAAAACTAATCTGGCCTTTTCTGGCAGCTATTCTCACACTACACAGTTGTTCTGAAGAAGACGGTTTTACACCGTCTACCGACCCTTCCACCAAACCGACCTATACCTGCAGTTATGAAATTCATTTCGCCAAAGACATCCTAAGTTATGCGGACGTAGTCATTGCCATGAAAGACCCGGCTACTCAAACAGTCCATCGTGACACCATAGAAAACCTGCAGGACATCCCTTCGTTCTGTTCCATTCAGGAAACCAGCCTCAACAATATCCCTTTTATCAGCTGTAAGGCGACTTTTACCCAAATTCCCGAACAGGTTCACTATCAGCTCTATTGCAATTACCTGCTGAATGAAGAAAAATCAGCCCAAATATCTCAGGATACCAAATTGCAATACCAGAAAGCCGGCACAAGCATCATTTGCAAAGGAGATGACGGCAGTACCCAATCATTTACCAATGCCGGAGCCACAAGCAGTGCGTCTTTTGAATTCATCAAAAGAATATATGAAATATCACCTACCCGTTTTGAACAAACTCATGAAGGTACATTCCCTCAATGAAACGGATATGTACAGCCCTAAACCAAGAAATCGGGTTGCCCGGAATAACCGGACAACCCGATTTCTTGGTTTATCATCTACCTTGCCCCATTATTCTTCATAACTCCATTTTGGCTTGCGTTTCTCCAGAAAAGCACGACCGCCTTCCTGAGCCTCATCTGTCATATAATAAAGCATGGTTGCATCACCTGCCAACTCCTGGATACCGGCCTGCCCGTCCAGTTCAGCATTCAGGCCGACCTTGATCATGCGGAGAGCCAACGGACTCAATTCCATCATTTCCTCTGCCCAGGCCACATATTCATCCTCCAGTTTATCCAAAGGAACAACTTTGTTTACCAACCCCATATCAAGAGCTTCCTGAGCATTGTATTTACGACAAAGGAACCAGATCTCACGTGCTTTTTTCTGTCCAACTACACGCGCCAGATAAGAAGAGCCGAAACCGGCATCAAAACTGCCCACCCGCGGTCCTGTCTGACCGAAAATGGCATTATCCGAAGCTATAGTGAGATCGCACACGACATGCAAGACATGGCCTCCTCCAATGGCAAACCCGTTCACCGCTGCAATCACCGGTTTGGGGAGCGACCTGATCTGCTTCTGCACTTCCAGCACATTCAGGCGTGGCACCCCATCCGTTCCGACATATCCGCCATGCCCTTTCACGTGCATGTCACCTCCCGAACAAAAGGCCTTGTCACCGGCACCGGTCAGCACTACGACCCGTACATCGCGTCGCTCACGGCAAATGTAGAGGGCATCGCTCATCTCCGACACGGTCTGCGGCGTAAAAGCATTACGCACCTGCGGACGGTTGATGGTAATACGGGCTATGCCATGATAAAAATCAAAAAGAATATCCTGATATTCTTTCAAGGTTGTCCATTCTCTTTCCATATTCTCTATTCTATATTTTCTGTATTGGATTAACTGTTCCATTCTTCTTTTATCCGGTGATAATAACGCCGCTGTTCTGCAGCATCAGCCGCCGGATCCGTAAATATCTCCAACAGGACAGGTGCCTGCCTCTTTTCATCATAGAAAGAGGCAAGTGCTGATTCCAATCCGGTCTCGTCCGTAACTTTCAGATAAACCATCCCGCGCGTACGTGCCCAACCTTCTGCCGAAGCTTCATGTGTAGCCGTAACCAGCTTGCGGGTTGCATCTGCCATATCCAGTCCGGGCAAAGCGTGGAAAATCGCACCGGCACCGTTATTCAACACTGCAATACGCAGATTATGGTGTATATGTCCATTCCACAAGGCATTCATGTCATAGAAGAAACTCAAATCACCTATAAGAAGTACATTCAAACGGTCGGAAGCCGCTGCATAACCTATAGCCGCCGACATGGAACCCTCAATACCATTCACTCCACGATTACATTCTACTGTCACCCCGTCAGACAACGGAAACAATTCCGCCAGTCTGACTACCGAACTGTTAGCCAGATGCAGGACACTACCTGCAGGCAACCTCCCGACCAGCTGTCGGACAGCTGTCAATTCCGAATAAGCGACCTGGGGTTGAATCAAAGCATTACACCGTCTGTACCAAAGCCGGGCATAATCTTCTTTTCTCTCCACATCAGCCTGCAGCAGTATCCGGCAAAAATCTGCAGCCGGTGCCTCTATCACAGTAGTCAGGGCACAGAACAGATCGGCTACCTGACCGTCCGGACAAACATGCCAGTGAGCCAGCGGTCTGATCCGTCGAAGATATTTCTTCAACCGCTTTGATACGATATGTCCACCCAAAGTAATCACCAGATCCGGACGGATATCCTGAAGATCAGCTTCAGAAGCCGCATAAAGCAGAGTGTCAAACCGACGGACCGCCCGCAATGAAGCCGGACAATTACCCAGAACTTCCGTCAGCCAGGCCATTTTGCCTTCCTGCAACGATTTGCTGACCTCATGGGCTTCCGCCTCAGCCATCTGTCCGGTCACAACCAGACAACGGGGGTAATGCGGTAATTCCTCACTCAGGAACGACATCAGACTGTTTTCTCCACTACCTCGTTCCACACGCCTGATACGGCGTACCTCCGGCAAACTTTCCGTTGAAAAGCTGAAAAGTGGTTCCGAAAGCGGCACGTTGATGTGCACGGGTCCGCATCCGTGATGATCCAGTTCAAGCAGGGCTTCATTGACCAGACGGTTCACATACCACTCATCCTCCTCCGTACGGATTTCAGGCAGGTTGACACTTTTCTTGACCAACGAACCAAACACACCCGCTTGAGATAAAGTCTGCCCGTCCATCTGGCCGATCCAGGCCGCAGGACGGTCTGCTGAAATGACCAGCAACGGCACACGTTGATAATAAGCCTCACAGACTGCCGGATGAAGATTCAGCAAAGCTGAACCCGAAGTACAGCACACAGCCACCGGGCGACCGGTCTGCAAAGCCCGCCCCAATGCAAAAAAGCCTGCACTACGTTCATCTGTCATGGCATAACATTTAAAATCGGCACAGGCTGCAAAAGTCTGGGCAAACGGTGCATTACGGCTACCTGGACAAACAACCACCTCGCAAAAGCCATAAGCCCGCAAAAGCGCTACCGTCTGCAAAAGATTCTTCTTATCCGAACAGTTCATCATTCCATTCCTTTTTGTATGACATATTTCATGGTTTGCAGTTTCTTTTCCGTTTCCATCCACTCGTCTTCCAACACGGATGAAGCCAAAAGTCCGCCGCCGGCAAAACAACAGATACGCCCGGACTCGATTCTCATACAGCGCAAGTTGACATACAGGTCGGTCCGTCCATACGGACTCAGCATACCCAGAAAACCGGCATAATAGGCTCTCTCATGATGTTCATGCCCACACACGAACGCATAAGCATCTGCTTTCGGAAGTCCGCACACGGCGGGAGTCGGATGCAATGTCTGAAGCAGGCTGCCCAACATATCGGAAGCCTCCAACGAAAAGTCCAGCTCTGTCTTCAAATGAGCCAATGAACCTGCAGTTACCGTAAACGGCCCGTTCTGTACCGGCTCAATGCCCTTCTCGCGTAAGGCCGCCAGCAGATAATCGGTCACATACTGTTGTTCACGTCTGTTCTTTTCATCCCAGCTTGAGGGTATCACGCCATCCGTCATTGCCTGAGTTCCGGCCAAGGCCACCGTACGGTAACCGCCTTTTTCTCCGGCAAGCAGGATTTCGGGTGTGGCTCCCAACCACATTCCGGTTTGCGGCGTATAAAACAAATAAACGTACGAATGAACGTAACGCAGACAAGCAGCCCTGAAAGCCCGTCCGACCGAAAAAGCCGCAGGTCTGGGTTCCTGCTTCATGCGTGAAAGAACCACCTTGCTCAAACGTCCTTCACGCAATGCCGAAAGACAACATCCGAAATCCGCTGCATATTCGGCAGAAGGAACAGTTTCCAACTTCCCGCAGAAAGGTACCGGTTCAGGTGATGGCGGTATATCAGGAGAGACACTCCCGCATTTCCACTCTATCACTTCATCGGGCGAAAGCAAATACAAAGAATGTTCCTTATCCGCACGGAAAGGAACAAACACAAATCCCTCGCGGTCATTCAATGCCGCAATATCTTCGAACATTTCCGGCTGCCCTGCATGCTGCCGTATGCCATGACACATATCCTGGTCAGGCAAACGGTAAAATGCAAAAGGCAATCCGGAATGAATCCATTCTTCTATAATATTCCAGTTGACAGTCTGTTCAGTCATTTCTTATTTTATCCTCATTTTCTCTTCATCACACTGTTGACTACCCGTACGGAAGACACCAGTTTACCGGTAGAAGTAAACACGTCCACATTCCATACGTGAGATGAACGGCCTTTGTGTACGATCGTACCCACAGCACGCACCGTATCACCTTCGTGAGCAGAAGAAATATGGTTACCGCTCACTTGCATTCCCACCACGAACTCATCGGGATTACAGATCACCATCGAACCGAAACCGGCCACCGTTTCGGCCAACGCCAGCGTAGCTCCGCCATGAAGGATACCAAAAGGCTGACGGTTACGCTCATCAACCGGCATAGTAGCTTCAATACGGTCATGCGAAGCATAGGTATACTGTATGCCCAGATTACCCATCAGCGTGGACTTGGCCTGTGCATTGATGGCGTCGAGTGGAATCTCATTCTCCCTGACATCAGCCAGGAACGCCTTCTCCACAGCTACAGCCACACCGTCTTCGTTGTTCGAAAGCGTCACATAATCGGCACAGCGTTTGACTGAATCGGGCGCATTACCCATCGCTATACCCAGTTCGGCCAACTGCAACATGGTTACATCGGCCACACCATCACCGAAAACGACAATTTCATCGGGTTTGATCCCCAACATTTCCATCACGGCACCCAGCGTATTGGCCTTATCTACCCGACAGCCTACCACTTCAAGGAAATACGGCTCGGATCTGAATACATCCAAAACGCCGTCAAGGCGTTTCTTCCAGTGCTCTTCCAGCCCTACCAAAGCCGGTTCATCGTCACTCACCAACATACACTTGCACGGCGGATAGTCTATCGCAATGGAAAAATTCTCCTGATAGTCAATCTTCATTCCGTTCAGAGCGGCCTCTGCCAGGATATGCGGATTATCAGGTGCATTGGTAACAATGGCATCACCGTTGTAAGTCAGTATGCCGAAATTATTCTTGACAGCCTTTTTCTCCAGATACGGAATCAGTTCCGGATTGATACGCCGCTCGAATATCACCTCTCCGTTAGAGGCATTGATAACCTGCCCGCCGTTATACGACAGGATAAAACCATTATAAGTTCCCAGTTCCAGTTTTTTGGCTATCGGCAGCAAACCATAAGTGGGACGTCCGGAAGCCAACATGATACGTACTCCCATCTGCTGAACCTTACGCAAGGTTGTTAGCGTATGGTTGCTGATCTCCTTATTATCGTTCAGCAATGTGCCATCCACATCCAGAACGAGCATCTTATATCTTTTCATGGCTATTCGTTTTTAGGGGTTACTTGACAAAAATAAGAAAAACTCCGTCAAAGCGGCGCGTCTCAGACCAGTTTTATACGTTCCTTTCACTTTTTTTAGTAACAGAACGAGCCAAGGCTTTGCGGCCGACCCCAACTCATGAGGGATAACAGAAAGCCATGACCAAAGCCACAACCTCACTATAGTTCTTCTGTCCGGAACTGATGCGGTTTCCTTTCAGATAAAGATGATAAAGTTTTTCCTGTACCAGACCGATATAGGGATTATACCGCGACTGCCAGAACGCCTGCTGTTCATCAAGTTTTTTCAGGATAAGCGGATCAATCCCTTTTATCCAGGCCGTATACACCGCTTTGTCCGTCAGATAGCGGGCATTGACCGCGACATAAGGTAAAAGGCCAAAATAAGCGCTGCTCCGGATCTCCCTCACCGGCGAACGGCTACACAGGTAATAAGCCCAGAAATTGGCTTCAGCCTCATTACTCACCCCCAGCAGATGCGACAGTTCATGGGCATAGGTAAAAGCATACTGCGCCGGAAGAAGTTCCTCGTTAAGCTGCATCTCACTAAAGAAAGGTCCCATAAAGCCCAGCACGCCCACCTGGGAATAAAGTCCGTTCAGCAAAAGGCGTTTAGGACGGTAATGTGGCCGGGGTAATGTCAGACCATAATCCTGAGGCAACGAGGCAAAAAGCCGCCTGACCTCTTTCTGTACGGAATCCCTGGGCAAAACGTAATCTGCCGTATAACAGGCATGCAGGCTGTCGGTATAATCGGTTAGGAATTGCATGAAAGCTGCTTTCTCAAACAGCCGCGGCGATGTGGCCGTACGTTGAAAAAAGCTGTCGCGGTAATAATTGATGCCCCATCCCCAATAGAACCACACATAAAGCCAAAGCAACCCTTCGGCTTCACGTCCGGCAATCCGTTTCCAGCTTTTTTTATGCCGGCGGGCCAGTACCGGATAAAGGAGCAGTCCTGACACAGCGGCCACCACCAGCCATTCTTCAAGCGAGAAAGGCACTACCGACGACATGGCCGACAGAATACCGGACACAACCGGATAAACCTGCCGGGCATACCATTCACCTGCACCGGCCATATAACGGCACACCAATGTATAAAGCACACCTGCCGCCAGCAAAGCCAAACGGCCATAAAACAGAACAGGACTTTTACTGCCCATCATTTTTCCTCCTTCTCTTTAATCTTTAATAAAAGAAAGGCGTATGGACACCATCCTTACGGATGAAATCCATACGCCTCCGGACTTATCTGTATGAAACCCTTTACCTGATTATCTTGATTTAATCACGGTTGGCACGCTTACGTTCCGTATGGTCAAGGATGATCTTACGCATACGCATGCTCTTCGGGGTCACTTCCACATATTCGTCTTCACGGATATATTCAAGCGCTTCTTCAAGTGAGAAAATGGTTGCCGGCACGATACGGGCTTTCTCATCCGAACCTGACGCACGCATGTTGGTCAGCTGCTTGCTCTTGGTGACGTTCACCACGAGGTCGTTCTCATGAATATGCTCACCAACGATCTGTCCTGCATAAACGGCATCCTGTGGTTCAATAAAGAACTTTCCACGGTCCTGCAGGTTATTGATGGCATAGGCAAAGGCCGTACCGCTCTCCAAAGCGATCATCACACCGTTGCTGCGGCGTGAGATTTCACCCTTATATGGCTGGTACTCTTTATAACGGTGAGCCATGATAGCCTCTCCCTGACTGGCTGTAAGTACGTTGGTACGCAATCCGATAATACCGCGTGAAGGAATGTTGAACTCTATGTTGACACGGTCTCCCTGAGTTTCCATGGATACCATCTCTCCCTTACGGCGGGTCACCATATCAATCATCTTGCTGGAGAATTCTTCCGGCACATTGATGGTCAGCTCCTCTATCGGTTCGCACTTCACACCGTCAATCTCCTTAAAGATAACCTGCGGCTGGCCTACCTGAAGTTCATAACCCTCACGGCGCATGGTTTCGATCAATACGGACAGATGGAGGACACCACGGCCTGATACGACCCAGCGGTCAGTATAGCCTTCCTGGAAAGCGACACGCAAAGCCAGGTTCTTCTCCAGTTCCTTCTCCAGACGGTCATTGATATGGCGGCTCGTACAGTACTTGCCCTCCTTGCCAAAGAACGGTGAATCATTGATCGTAAAGAGCATGCTCATGGTCGGCTCATCAATGGAAATGGTTGGCAACGGCTCCGGATTCTCAAAATCGCAAATGGTGTCACCGATTTCGAAATGCTCCAGACCGACTATGGCACAGATATCTCCTGATGACACTTCCTGGATTTTCTGACGTCCCATGCCGGTAAACGTATGAAGCTCCTTGATCTTGGTTTTCTCTTTCGAACCGTCACGATGGCATATCGTGATGTTCATGCCTTCTTTCAGCGTACCGCGATGTACACGTCCCACGGCGATACGTCCCGTATAATTGGAATAATCCAAAGAGGTGATCAGCATCTGGGGGGTACCTTCCAACTGTTCCGGTGCAGGTATATGCTCCAGAATCTGATCCAAAAGATAACAGATATCTCCCGTAGGCGTTTTCCAGTCCTCACCCATCCAGTTGTTCTTGGCCGAACCGTAAACCACCGGGAAATCCAGCTGATCTTCCGTAGCGTTCAAGTCGCACATCAGGTCAAACACCATTTCGTATACCTCTTCCGGACGGCAGTTCGGTTTGTCCACCTTGTTCACTACCACAATGGGCTTAAGGCCGATCTCCAAAGCTTTCTGCAACACGAAACGCGTCTGAGGCATAGGACCTTCAAAAGCATCCACCAGCAGGATACAGCCATCGGCCATATTGAGCACACGCTCCACCTCGCCGCCGAAATCGGAGTGTCCCGGAGTATCGATAATGTTGATTTTGGTATTCTTGTAATTGATAGAGACATTTTTGGAAAGGATAGTGATACCACGTTCACGCTCCAGTTCGTTGTTATCCAGCATCAGTTCACCAGTCTGCTGATTCTCACGGAACAGATTTCCGGCCAGCAGCATTTTGTCCACCAACGTAGTTTTACCGTGGTCTACGTGGGCAATAATCGCAATGTTTCTTATATTCTGCATATTCATACCTAAAATAATGGTGCAAAGTTACAATAAAACGTGGAAAAAACCGAATAATAAGGCTATAATAACGAATTTTTAATGCACACTTTCTGCTGGCGGACAACCTGAAAGAAAGCTTCGGCCACCTCCATCAATACACTATGCCTGCCCGCCCCCTCTCTCAGGATCCCGCGAAACCGACCGGACCTGACCTGTTTTTTACATCCGGCCAACTGGCCAGATAAAGCATACCGGCCTTGTCCCGGTATCGGACCCGGCCTTTTATTTTACGAACAAATTAATTTACACATAGACCCAACAGGAAGACACTGTACATGCAACATCTCTCTTCTCCTTATGTTTTTTCCAAATAGTCCTTCACCCCTTCACCTTCCTTTATACATAAGGCAAGCAAGGTGACATCACTCCTTCACCACCCCTTCACCTGCTCCTTCACTTTACTTTTCCTGTCATCGGGCACGCCAATTTCAACAAAAGAAAAATCAGAACATTTTCAAAAAAGTAAAGCTTACTTTTTAAAAAGTAAACCTTACTTTTTTGAAAGTATGCCTTACTTTTTCCAAAGTCTACCGGACCTGAAGACGCATTTACTCCTTTTTATTAACAAATTAACAAATAAAGGCCATCATAAGGCAGAAAGGGTGGTGAAGCACGGCTATTCACCTATAAAATGCTGATTATCAATGTTTTACATAGTAAAATGAAGAGGTGATGCTTTTTTTCGGAATCCTGTTATAGGGAACGGTCCGGTCTTGACCAAACAAAGGATTATAGGATTCTGGAATCCGGCTGTCAAACTGCCGGATAAAAACCATTTTAATCTAAAATCCAGGGAACAAATTAACTTATATTAACATTTATCCGGGCAACTTATAAATAAAAAGCCCCGGCTTTCACCGGGGCATTCTAAATGGTATTCTGCCTGAAACAATGGTATTGGCATTGAAAGCCTGTATCATCATTCCGGCCTGATACCGCTACTGATATGAAGGGATATTATTCAGCCAATATTTCATCATCCCAATAATCATAATCGTCCGACGATCCACCATAATAGAGTTGATCACTTGCCGCCATAAGCTGGCACTCTGCATCCATAGTCACGACTTCTACTTCCGGATATTGATAAATTTTCTTTTTCATTCGTCTTTTGTTTTTATTTGGTGAAGGACACCGGACGGGGTATTCCGACAGTCCGATATCCGTTACTGTTTTTTTATGATCTCTGATTTTGAATTGTAGCCGTTTACTTTTTCACGACCTTCTTTCCACCCACGATGTAGATGCCGGCAGGCAGACCTTTGAGAGCCTCACCACGCTCCACGTTCTTGCGCAACTGTACGCCCTGCAAGCTGTAGACATCCACCGGCAGCGTGCCGTCGCTCAGGGTCTGGCGGATGCTCGTGGCATCGCCGATCAGGATGCGCAGGACGTTCACCTGTGCCGGCCCGGCTTCAGGCGCGTCGATATAGGCGCGGAAGGCCTGCATACGCACGGTGTTCTGTGTGCCCACGCTCCAGAACATATCCTTGGCGATGAACAGGTCGCCTTCTGTCAACGCATCAATCGTGCTCAGGGAGCCGGTCAGGGTATAGCCGTTCTCGCCGATGGCCTTGGTCAGAACAGCGTCCGCTGTTGCGGCCACTTCGGCGTCGCTTGCGCTGAAGGTCACGGTTGTTCCGGCCGTCTCGCCCTGGAACAGGGCCGGTGTGTTGGCTTCGAGCGCACTGCCGGTCACGGGCTGTACGGCCAGGATACTTTCTTCACTACCATCGGCTACGATCTCAGTAGCCTCATAAAGACTGGCCCCTTCAATTGTTTCGGCGGAGAAAGGCAGCACGATGGTGCCCCACTTGCTTGTCTCGGGCAACGTTCGGCTGTAAGCGGCCTGCGTGGCCGTGAAGGCTACCGGCGTGTAGAAGTCGGCGCCGTCGGTCAGTTCCAGGTTGGCGCAGGTATAGGCATTGCCGTTCTTCACCACGATGTTCGTGCCTGTCGAAGCTGATGGCGCATTCTCTATCACGAGGAGGGCGTTCGGCTCCTCGGGGCTGCTGATGCCCGACGCGTTTTTATAGAGTTCGGATACATTCTCGGCAGAACCTTTATACAGCTTGGCGGCATAGACGCGCATGGTCTCGTCGGTGGTCAGCACGGGATAGTTGTCCTCGCCGAGGGTCTGGCCCCAAGCCTGTACTGTCTGGTCGCCTTGCAGCAGGCAGGCTACCTCGCCGGAGGTGAACGCATTGTCGTCTTTGACCACGGTG
>OOCB01000424.1_pt1 | contig 69275 bp, 52 predicted proteins | sample 1671351 | NCBI WGS metagenome assembly OOCB01 (sample SAMN06348148, study PRJEB24527) | human gut metagenome | biome: human gut; feature: ankylosing spondylitis patient; material: feces | host: Homo sapiens | place: China | collected 2015-10 | reverse complement strand
CGTCTGAAAAAACACAAATCTTTGAAATTCCCAAGCAACGTTAAGAGATGTTGAACCGCCTTAAGTTGATGACATTAGCCCCTACGGAGCAGATGCACAGAAGGAGGATAGCACACAAAAACAGCGCCCGGGCATGACCCGGGCGCTGCTGGTTTTATTTTGCGTATTCGACTGCTTTTGTTTCGCGGATGACGTTGACCTTGATCTGGCCGGGGTATTCGAGTTCGGACTCGATCTTCTTGGCAAGATCGTGGGCCAGAAGGATCATGTTGTCCTCCGTGACCTCGTCGGGCTTGACCATTACGCGGACCTCGCGGCCGGCCTGAATGGCGTAGGCTTTCTCAACGCCGGGGAAGGAGTTCGTCAGCTCTTCGAGCTTTTCGAGCCTGCGGATATAGTTCTCGACGTTCTCACGGCGTGCACCGGGGCGTGCAGCGGAGATCGCGTCGGCTGCCTGCACGAGACAGGCAATGACGGTCTGCGGCTCAACGTCGCCATGGTGCGCCTCGATGGCGTTGATGACGACGGGGTTCTCCTTGTACTTTCTGGCAAGCTCGACGCCCAGCTGGACGTGGCTGCCTTCCATCTCGTGGTCGACGGATTTGCCGAGGTCGTGGAGCAGGCCTGCGCGCTTTGCCAGCGTCACGTCGACGCCCAGCTCGGACGCCATCAGGCCCGCAATGTGCGCGACCTCAATGGAGTGGTTCAGAACGTTCTGGCCGTAGGACGTGCGGTATTTCTGGCGGCCCAGGAGCTTGATCAGCTCGGGGTGCAGATTGTGCACGCCCGTTTCGAACGTGGCGCGTTCGCCCTCGACCTTGATGGTGTGGTCGACCTCGCGGCGGGCCTTTTCGACCATGTCCTCAATGCGGGTCGGATGGATGCGGCCGTCGGCGATGAGCTTTTCAAGCGCAAGCCGCGCGACCTCGCGGCGGACGGGATCGAACGAGGAGACGGTGATGGCCTCCGGGGTATCGTCGATGATGAGGTCAACGCCGGTGATGGTTTCGAGCGTGCGGATGTTGCGGCCCTCGCGGCCGATGATGCGGCCCTTCATTTCATCGTTGGGCAGCGGTACGACGGAGACGGTCGTTTCGGCGGCATGGTCTGCCGCGCAGCGCTGGATGGCGGTGGCGATGATCTCGCGGGCCGTCTGATCGGCCTCCTCCTTCATCTGCGTCTCGATCTCCTTGATCTTCATCGCGGTCTCGTGGCGCACGTCGTCTTCCACGCCCTTGAGGATGTAGGCCTTGGCCTCGTCCTGCGTCAGGCCGGAGATCTTTTCCAGAACCTCCATCTGGCTGCGCTTGAGAGAGTCGACCTCTTCCTGCTTCTTGTCGATGGCCGCGATCTTCTTGGCCAGCTCGTCCTCTTTCTTCTCGTGAAGATTGATCTTCTTGTCAAGGGCTTCTTCCTTCTGCTGCAGACGGCGCTCCTGCTTGGAGACTTCCGCGCGGCGCTCCTTGACCTCCTGTTCGTATTCGCTGCGTGATTTATGGATCTCTTCCTTCGCTTCGAGCAGCATTTCGCGCTTTTTGCTTTCTCCGCCCTTGATGGCTTCGTTGATGATGCGCCGGGCTTCCTCTTCGGCGGAACCGATCTGCTTTTCCGCAACCTTTTTGCGGTACAGAACGCCGGCCGCGAAGAAAACCGCGCAGAGCACGACTGCCGCGATGCTAAGGATGAGGCATAGCGTATTAAATTCCATAAACTGCGAATCACACCTCCTGTTTTCAGTATTGGGTACGCCGGCACTCCGGCGACTTGAATCATAAAGCGCAATGAGCTTCCCCAAGTCCCATTACAGCCATACAAATCCTACCCTACATTGTACCGGTTTGCCGCGTGTCTGTCAAGGCGCAATTCGGAAAAATGCACGAAACGGGATACGCCTGTTTGGGCGCTTTTAGCAAGAACCGCTGATGCGGCAGGTTGACAAGCGGGAAAAAGTGTGATTCTATAAAGGAAAAGCGGAGATCAGGCCGCGGCGAAGACCTGCGGCAGCCGCCGCGTGATGGCGACGCACAAAAAGCTTCCAAGTGCAATCTTCAAAAGGTCGCCCGGCAGATAGATCAGCATGCCGTTTTTGATGACTTGCCAGAACGTCAGCCCTTTGCCCAGATATGCGTTTGCAATCAGCGCCATATACGGCACGCCGATAGCATACAGAACAGCCAGCCCTGCCAGCATGGCAAGCGCCGTCCCCCAGAAGGTCAGGGGCCGCTTCGCCAGCTTCCCGATCACGAACGCCGACGGGATCAGCCCCAGCAGGAACCCGAACGTCGGCTGCAAAACATACGAAAATCCGCCGCCCAGCGCAAAGATCGGGACGCCCACCAGTCCAATCAGCACATACACGGCCTGCGACAGCGCGCCGTATCCCGCGCCGAGCAGAATGCCCGCCATGGCCGTGAACAGGAATTGCAGCGAGATCGCCGCCAGCGCGAAGGGAATTTTGAAAAAGGCGCCGATTGCCGTCAGCGCGGCGAACAGTGCCGTCAGAACCAGCATCAATGTCTTTCTGTGCTGCATAAGAAGTTCTCCTTTTGTAAACCAAATTTAGAAACAGGTTTACAATACACGAAACCGAACGAAAAATCAAGGGGATATTTATCATGTTGAAAGAAGAAGTTCTCTCCATGCTGTTGAACGCGCAGGAGCCTGTCTCCGGCGAGGGCATCTGCAAGACCCTCGGCGTGACCCGCGCCGCCGTCTGGAAGACCATCGACCAGCTGCGGCAGGAGGGCTATGGGATCGACGCCGCGCCGAAGCGCGGCTATACGCTCGCATCCGTTCCAGACCGGCTCGATACGGCCCTTGTGCGCGCACACCTGTCCGGCCATCCGTGGCAGACGCTGGTGACAGCCGTGCCCAGCGTGGATTCCACGAACAACGCCTGCAAGCGCCTTGCCGCCGAGGGAGCGCCGGACGGCACGGCCATCCTGACCGGCTGCCAGACCGCCGGACGAGGCCGCCGGGGCCGCACCTTCGTTTCCCCGCCGGGCGGTCTGTATTTCAGCGTGATCCTGCGCCCGCACGCAAAGCCGGAAGCCCTCATGCACCTCACGGCCATGGCTGCGGTCGCCGCCGCACGGGCGGTCTTCGCGGTCAGCGGCGTGTATCCCGATATCAAATGGACGAACGATCTTGTGCTCGGCGGGAAAAAGCTCTGCGGCATCCTCACCGAGATCGGCATCGAGGCCGAATCGCGCGAGGTCGACTACGCCGTCGTTGGCATCGGCATCAACTGCGCCCGCGTCGACCTGCCGCCGGAGGTCAGCGCCATGTCGGCCAGTCTGGAGGCCTTTACCGGCCAGAAGCCCGACCGCGCCCGCCTCGCCGCCGCCCTCGTCCGGTCGCTTTGCGAACTGGAGCAGGCCCTGTTCACCGAAAAAGACGCCTGGCTGCGGGAATTTGCCGCCCACTGCATCACCATCGGACAGGACGTCAAGCTCGTCCGGGGCGACGACGTGACCTACGCCCACGCTGACGGCATCGACGAAGAGGCGGCCCTTCTCGTTACCTACCCAGACGGGACAAAAGCCGCCGTCGCCTCCGGAGAAGTCTCCGTGCGCGGTATGTACGGGTATGCGTAGCGTCAGTTGACAAGGGCACACACGGTTTTTCACGGGGCAAAACGACGTCTGGCGTCGTTATCCTCGTTGGCGGGCGACAGCCCGCCTGCCTCGTCTGCCTGGCCAGCCGCCGTTTATCCTCCGTGAAAAACTCCGAAGGACTTGCCGGCTGGTCTGGGGCGTTGTCTGCAAGGCAGAGGACGCAGACATACTGGCGTATGTCAAGGACGATAACGCGGCAGACGGCGGCCCAGTCCGGCCCGCAAGCGTGCGTGCCCTTGTCAACTGACGCTAAGGGCAGCACCGTACGATCAAAAAAGACCCCCGGCCAGCTCTGGCCGGGGGAAGATGGGGTTGTGGGATTTGGCGGCGGCCTGGGCCGCTGCCAGGGATATGAAGTGCGCTCGCATTGGATAAGCTGTAGCTATAAGATAGCACCCGCAGAGGGAAAAGTCTGCCGAACGCTGTCGCGGCGGAATTTTTTTCCGCACGCGGCCACACTTCTTGCAATCGGGTATATTTACTGATAAAATAGCACCCGTATTGGAGGGATATCTATGGAATTTGACGCTGGGCGGTATGATATCGCCGTGATCGGCGCGGGACACGCCGGGATCGAGGCCGGGCTGGCCTGTGCGCGGATGGGGCTGGAGACGGTCGTGTTCACGATCAATCTGGACGCCGTCGGCAATATGCCCTGCAACCCCGCCATCGGCGGCACGGGCAAGGGCCATCTGGTGCGGGAGCTTGACGCGCTGGGCGGGGAAATGGCAAAGGCCGCCGACCGCTCGTGCATCCAGTACCGGATGCTGAACCTTGGCAAGGGCCCCGCTGTCCACTCCCTCCGCGCGCAGGCCGACCGGCGGCGCTATCAGGAGGATATGAAGCGCACGCTTGAGCGGCAGGAGCATCTTGATCTCAAGCAGGCCATGGTCACGCAGCTTCGCCTGACGGACGGCCATGTGTCCGCTGTCGTCACGCGCCTCGGCGCGGTCTATTCCGTCAAGGCCTGCGTCATCGCCTCCGGCACGTATCTGGACGCACGCGTCATCACCGGCGACTGCGCCTATTCCTCCGGCCCGGACGGGATGCAGGCAGGCATCGGCCTTGCGGAGCAGCTGGCTGCGCTCGGCCTTCGGATGCGCCGGTTCAAGACCGGCACGCCGCCGCGTGTGAACCGCCGTTCAATCGACGTGACGCAGATGGAGCTGCAGCCCGGCGATCAGCACCCGGTTCCCTTCTCGTTTTCGACCGAGACGCCGCCGGAAAATAAGGCGGTCTGCTATCTGACCTATACGAACGAAAAAACGCACGAGATCATCAAGGCCAACCATGACCGGTCGCCGCTCTTTAACGGCATGATCGAATCCGTCGGCCCGCGCTACTGCCCGTCCATCGAGACGAAGATCGACCGCTTCCCGGACAAGTCCCGCCACCAGCTGTTTGTCGAGCCGTGCGGGCTGTATACGGACGAATTATACATTCAGGGCCTTTCCTCCTCGCTTCCGGAGGATGTGCAGCTCGAAATGCTCCACACCATCAGGGGGCTGGAGCACGCGGAGATGATGCGCCCGGCCTACGCCATTGAATATGCCTGCATCGACCCGACCGAGCTTCTGCCGACGCTCGAAAGCAAAAAGATCCCCGGCCTTTACGGCGCGGGCCAGTTCAACGGTTCGTCCGGCTATGAGGAGGCCGCCGTGCAGGGCTTTGTCGCGGGCGTGAACGCGGCGCTGAAGATAAAAGGCGAAGAGCCGATGGTCTTAAAGCGCTCCGACGGCTATATCGGCACGCTCATCGACGATCTGGTCACGAAGGGCACGAACGAGCCGTACCGCATCATGACCTCGCGCTCAGAATACCGGCTCCTGCACCGGCAGGACAACGCCGACGAGCGATTGACGCCCATCGGCCGCCGCATCGGCCTCGTCTCGGACGCGCAGGATGCCGCCGTGCAGGAAAAATACCGCATGGTCGCGCAGGAGATCAAACGGCTGGAGGCCACGGGCGCGGCAGAAAGTGAAGCGCTGAACGAGATGCTCCGCGCGCACGACACCGCACCGGTCGAAGGCTCGGCGCGGCTTGCCGATCTGGTGCGCAGACCGCAGCTGAGCTATGACGATCTGGCCCCCTTCGATCCGGAGCGGCCCGAGCTGCCGCCCGTCATCCGCGAGGCCGTCGAGATCCGCATGAAATACGCAGGCTACATCGCCCGCCAGCAGAAGCAGGTCGAGGAATTTGCCCGCGAGGAGGGCAGGCTCCTGCCGGAGTCGATCGATTATCTGTCCATTCAGGGCCTGCGCGTCGAGGCGCGGCAGAAGCTGAGCGAAATCCGCCCCCTGTCCGTCGGACAGGCCAGCCGCATTTCGGGCGTGTCGCCCGCAGACATCGCGGTGCTGCTCATCTGGCTGGAGCAGAATAAGCCGTCAAAGGAGTAAGCGATGTATTTTGATTCTCACGCCCATCTGGGCGAGGACTGTTTTGCACAGGACTTTGTGAACATTGTGGAAAAAATGCGCGCAGCGGACGTCACCGGCATGATGGAGATCGGCTGCGACGGCCCGTCGTCCCATCACGCGGTCGAGCTGGCCCATCAGTACGACTGGATCTGGGCCGCTGTCGGCAGCCACCCGGACGACGCGGAGCAGGTGGACGAGGCGCGGATCGGGGAATACCGCGCGCTGTGCAAGGACCCGCGCGTGAAGGCCATCGGCGAGATCGGTCTGGATTATCACTACGAAGACCCTCCGAGAGACGTGCAGCAGCGGGCGTTCCGGATGCAGATGAAGCTTGCGCAGGAGCTGTCGCTTCCCGTCGTGATCCATGAGCGCGAGGCGCATGAGGACGGACTGCGCATCATCAGCGATTTCCCGGACGTGACCGGCGTGTTCCACTGCTTTTCCGGCAGCTATGAGATGGCGAAGGAGCTGGTAAAGCGCGGCTGGTACATCGGCTTTACCGGCGTGGTCACGTTCAAAAACGCACGCAAGGCGGTCGAGGTCGCGGAAAAGATCCCGCTGGACCGCATCCTCATCGAAACCGACTGTCCCTATATGGCCCCGGAGCCGTTCAGAGGCCGCCGCAACGACCCGAGCCTCGTGCCGTTCGTGGCAAAAAAGATCGCGGCGCTTCGCGGCATTTCCGCAGAAGCTGCTGCTGCCGCAACGGCAGAAAACGCAAGACGGCTGTTCCGGATTTGACCGAAGCGCCAGTGCTTAAAAAACATAGTGCGCCCGCCGCTGGTACAGCGGCGGGCGCGGTTTTTTTTTCATATGGCTTATTCAAACACAACGCCGAGGGCCTTGCAGACGGCGGCGCAGCGCGGGCACAGGCCGTGCTCGTCGGGGCTTTCGGAGTGCATCCAGCAGCGCGGGCACTTCGTTCCCTTCGCCTCGGTCACAGCGATGGTCAGGCCGGGGAAGTTCACGCCCTGTCCGACGACGGCGCCCTCTGCGGGGGCAGTCTCGTTCGTGCTGACGTTGGAGACGATGAAGATCTCCGGCAGATCGACGGACTTGACCGCGTCCAGTGCGGCCTTTGCGTCCTCGTCGTTTGCAAACAGCGCCACGTGCGCTTCGAGGCTCTTGCCGATGCGCTTGTCGGCGCGGGCCGTTTCCAGAACGCCGTTGACGTCCGAGCGGACGCGCAGCGCAGTCTCCCAGACGGCCATTTCGGTGTCAGACAGCGCATAGTCCGCATACGGCTTCGACATCTGGTTCAGCAGCACGTTGCGGCCGTCGTCGCCGTTACGGTGCGGCATCTGGAGCCAGATCTCGTCGCAGGTGAACGCGAGGATCGGCGCGAAGACCTTCGTCATGGCGTCGAGAATGATCCACAGTGCGCTCTGTGCCGAGCGTCGGGCGGCGGAATCTGCGCCGTCGCAGTACAGGCGGTCCTTGATGATATCGAGATAGAGGCTCGAAAGCGTGACGACGCAGAAATCGTTGACGGCGTGGGAAACGGTCAGGAATTCATAATTCTGATACGCCGCCTCGCACTTGACCAGCAGTTCGTTCAGCTTCGTGATGGCCCAGCGGTCGAGCGCCTCCATACCGGCGGGCGCGGTCAGCTGGTTGGGATCAAAATCGGTCAGATTGTCGAGGCAGAACTTCGCCGTATTGCGGAACTTGAGGTAGTTCTGGCTCAGCTGCTTGAAGATCTCATCGGAGCAGCGCACATCGACGTGATAATCCGCCGAGCCTGCCCACAGGCGGCAGATGTCCGCGCCGTATTTCTTGAACACGTCCGCAGGATCGACGCCGTTGCCGAGGGACTTGTGCATGGCCTTGCCCTCGCCATCGACCGTCCAGCCGTGGGTGACGCACTCTTTAAAGGGAGCGCCCTTCCCAAGCGCGCCGACAGCGGTCAGCAGACTCGACTGGAACCAGCCGCGGTACTGATCAAGGCCCTCCAGATAGACGGTCGCGGGCCAGAAGCCCTGATCCTTCTGCATGGAAGCAAAGTGCGTCGAGCCGGAGTCGAACCAGCCGTCAAGCGTATCGGTCTCCTTTTCAAAGTGCTTGCCGCCGCAGTGCGGGCAGGCGAAGCCTTCGGGGACGAGTTCGTCCGCGTCCTTCTCGAACCAGACGTTTGAGCCGAATTCGCCGAACAGATTCGAGATCTTGGCGATGGTTTCATCCGTGCAGACGGGCTTGCCGCAGTCCTTGCAGTAGAACACCGGGATCGGCAGGCCCCAGCGGCGCTGACGGGAGATGCACCAGTCGGCGCGTTCGCGGATCATGGCCTTCATGCGGTCAATGCCCCACGCGGGCAGCCACCGCACGTCGTCGCACGCGGCGCAGGCCGCGTCCTTGAACGATTCGACGGAGCAGAACCACTGCGGGGTGGCGCGGAAGATGATAGGCTTCTTGCAGCGCCAGCAGTGCGGATAGGAGTGGACGATCTGCTCGGAGGCGAACAGCGCGCCGCTCTCCTGCATATCCTTCAGAATCACGGGGTTCGATTCCTCGACCAGCATCCCGGCGTATTTGCCCGCGTAGTCGGTGTGGCGGCCCTGATCGTTCACGGGAACGACCATGTCCATGCCGTAGCGGCGGCAGGTCTGATAGTCGTCCGCGCCGAAGCCCGGGGCGGTATGGACGCAGCCCGTGCCGGAGTCCATGGTGACGTAATCGGCCAGGACAAGGCGGGAGGTCTTCGGCAGGAACGGATGGTCTGCCAGCATATTTTCAAAGAACGCGCCCTCGTGGCGGGAGACGACGGTATAGTCCTCCACGCCGCCGACCTTCATGACCTTCTCCATGAGCGCCTCGGCGACGAGATACTGCTCGCCGTTCTGGTGATTGCGGACGATGACATAGCTTTCGACCGGGTTCAGCGCGATGGCGAGGTTGCCGGGCAGCGTCCAGATCGTGGTCGTCCAGATGACGAACGAGAGGTTCTTCTTCTCCTCGTCCGTGAGCTTGCCCTGATCGTCGTGCAGGGGGAACTTGACATAGACCGTGGTGCAGGGATCGTCCTGATATTCGATCTCGGCCTCAGCCAGCGCCGTCTCATCGTGGTAGCACCAGTAGACGGGCTTCAGGCCCTTATAGATGTAGCCCTTTTTGTACATCGCGCCGAAGACCTTGACCTCCTCGGCCTCAAAGCTGGGGGCCATGGTCTTATACGGGTGCTCCCAGTCGGCCACGACGCCGAGGCGCTTGAAGCCCTCCATCTGCACGTCAATATAATGCTGCGCGAAGTCATGGCAGGCGGAGCGGAACTCCGGGATGGGCATGGCCTTGTGGTTGAGCTTGTTCTGCTTGATGATGGCGGACTCGATGGGCATACCGTGGTTGTCCCAGCCGGGGATGTACGGGGTGTAGTACCCGCGCATGGCCGCCGAGCGGTTCATAAAGTCCTTGATGCACTTGTTGAGCGCATGGCCCATGTGCAGCGCGCCGTTGGAGAACGGAGGGCCGTCGTGCAGGGCAAAGCGGGGCTTGCCCTCGTTCTTTTTGAGCAGTTCGTTGTAAAGGTCGAGTTCCTGCCAGTGCTTCAGCATATCCGGCTCGCGCATCGGAAGCCCGCCGCGCATCGGAAAGCCCGACTTGTTCATGTTGAGCGTCTGTTTGTATTCCATAATTCCTCCTGCAAAAACAAAACGCCCCGAGCCTTGGCTCAGGGCGATAAATGACCGCGGTACCACCTGAATTCCCGCGCATCAAAACGCGGGCACTCGCCTTCTGTAACGGGAAGTCCCGTCCGGGCTTACTTGCGGTTCAGCCCGGCTGCTCCAAGGGGATCTTCGGAGGCTTCTGCCGCTGCCTTACACCGACCGGCAGCTCTCTTTGCGCGTCAAAACCCCGTACTTGTCCTTTTCATTGCATATATCAGCTACAGTGTACCCATTTATTGTCCCCTTGTCAAGAAAAACCCCGGCAGAAATTCAAAAAATGTTTAAAACTGAACGCCTCTGCTGCGATTGCAAACCGCGTGCTCATGTGGTATGCTTAGGGGACACCAACAATATGGGAGGCAATGACACACATGGACGATAAGACCAATCAGGCGCCGGAGCAATCCGGAATGCCGGACAATGAGGAGTATTCCTCTTATACGCTTCCGACCGAGGATGCTGCCGCGCAGGAGGCGCATACCATTCCGCTCGAAGACGAGCGCACGCAGGGCGCGCAGGACAGCGCCGCGCAGCCCGTAAAGAAAAAATCTCCGCTGCCGTGGATCATCGGCGGCGCAGCCGTTGTGATCGCCGCGGCGATCACGCTGATCCTCACGCTGAAGCCGAAAACGGTCAGCCCGGATGCAGAGCAGCCCGGCGACACGACGATCTCCGAGCCTGCCGGTACCCCCGACACTACCCAGCCAGACGATCAGACCCCCACAGAGGACGGCCAGACCGGCGAACAGACGGACGGCGAGGAAACCGAGCCTGCGGGCAACGGCGTGAGCTACACTGTGAGCGCCGAAGAGCTGACCGAGGACGTTCTGAACCGCGAGATCGCCGTCTGCGGCGACGACCATCTGACGAACCGGGAGCTTCCGTATTACTACTGGCAGCAGTATTATACGCTCATGAACAACTACGGCAGCTACGCTTCATATTTTATCGACACCAGCACGCCGTTTGACCAGCAGATGTGTATGTTTGACGACACGCGCACCTGGCAGCAGTATTTCCTGCAGGCGGCCATCACGAACTATGAAAACGTCACCGCCATCTGGCAGGAGGCCCGGCTTGCAGGCTTCCAGCTGAGCCAGGAGGATCAGGACTACCTCGACGAGCTTGACGGCCAGATCACCGTAGCCGCCGCAAGCTACAGCTACGGCAGCGCGGACGAATATCTCCAGATGGCCTATGGCCCGGCAGCCACGCTGACGTCGTACCACGCCTTTGTCGAGCGGCAGATCACGGCCTCGGCCTATCTGCAGGTGCTCGTCGACGAGAAGCCCTACACCGAGGACGATATCAGCAAATACTATGACGACAACGCCGATTCCTACGCCGGAAACGGCATTGAAAAATCCGATGTGAAGATGGTGAACGTGCGCCACATCCTCATCCAGCCCGAAGGCAAGAATGACGACGGCACCTACACCGACGAAGCATGGGCAGAGGCCGAGAAGAAGGCCAACGACCTGCTGACCGAGTGGCAGAACGGCGAGCACACCGAGGATTCCTTCGCGTTCATGGCCGCGGAAAACTCGCAGGATCCCGGCAGCGTGGAAAACGGCGGCTTGTACGAGGATATCTATCCCGGCAAGATGGTCGACGAGTTTGACGCCTGGTGCTTCGATCCCGCCCGTCAGCCCGGCGACACCGGCATCGTCAAGACCAGCTACGGCTATCACATCATGTACTTCTCCTCCACGGGAGAACACGCGTACTGGTACGTCCGCGCAGAGGAGGACTATCTGAACGAGCTGTCCGTGAGCGTTCTGCAGGAGGTCGCGGCAAAGTTCGAGGTCACGGAATCCGAGCAGAACGCGGCCATCGTCGACATCATGCAGCAGAACTGACAAGCTGCCGGGAGGGAGTCCGCACATGAAACGCTTACTGTTTTTCATCAACCCGAACGCGGGCCACGCCGAGATCCGCAGCTCGCTTATGGAGGTGCTGGCGATCTTCTGCAAGGGCGGCTATGAGCCGACCGTACACATGACGACCGGGCCGCGCGATATCACGCGGCAGATCGCCGAACGCGGGACGCAGTATGACCTGATCGCCTGCACCGGCGGCGACGGGACGCTCAACGAGGCCGTCTCCGGCCTCATGGTGCTGCCGTATGAAAAGCGGCCCCCGCTGGGCTACATCCCCGGCGGCACAGTCAACGACGTGGCCTCCACGCTGGGCCTTTCCAAGGACCCCATCCGCGCCGCGCAGGAGATCGTGGGGGGCAGATTATACCCGCTGGACATCGGCTCGTTCGGCCCCGACCGGTACTTTACCTATGTCGCCGCCTTCGGCATCTTTACGGACGTGCCGTATGAGACGCCGCAGGAGGACAAGCGCATCTGGGGCCGGCTTGCGTATATCATGAACGGCGCGGGCGCGCTCGGACGGCTGAAGCCCACGCACGTGCGCGTCTATTATGAAGACCGGAAGGAGGAGGCCGACGTGCTCGTCGGCCTCGTGACCAGCACGACCTCCGTCGGCGGCTTCAAGGCCACGAAGGATCTCGGCATCTCGCTCAACGACGGGCTGTATGAGATGATCCTCGTGCGCGCGACAAAAAATTTCGCAGAGTTCAATCTGGCCGCGACGCGTGCGCTGCGGCTGGATTTTGACAACGATTCGTTTATTTCCACGCAGACCGGCGCGCTGCGCTTTGAGTTCGACGAGCCGGTTTCCTGGACGGTCGACGGCGAATTCGGCGGCAGCGTCACCGAGGTCGAGATCCACAACGAGCACCGCGCGATCGACATCGTAGTTCCGTAAGGGAGGCGGCAGTATGAACCTTCGCTTTGCAGACGAGCACGACGCAGCCGCCTGTCTCGCCATTTACGCACAGTATATCGACACCTCTATCACGTTTGAGACGGCGCTGCCGTCCGAAGACGAGTTTGCCGGACGTATCCGCAGCTACGGCGCGGTCTACCCGTGGCTGATCGCGGAGGAGGAGGGAAAAATCCTCGCCTACGCCTACGCCCACCGCGCGCAGGAGCGTGCCGCCTATGACTGGAACGCGGAGCTTTCCGTCTACGTTTCAAAAAACGCGGCGGGAAGGGGCCTCGGCACAAGGCTCTACCGGGCGCTGCTGGCCCTGCTCAAGGAGCAGGGCGTCCGCACGGCCTACGGCGTTGTGACCATGCCGAACGACGCAAGCGCTGCCCTGCACCGGAAGCTGGGCTTCGGGCTGCTGGGGACGTATCACAATACCGGCTACAAAAACGGCCGCTGGCGCGATGTGGTCTGGTTCGAAAAGCACATCGGCTCGTTTGACGGCGTGCCGGAGCCGATCCGCCCCATCGGCCAGCTCGCAGACCGCGAAGCGGTCCTGCGGACGATTTGAAAAACAGCCTCCTGTTCAGCACAGGGGGCTGTTTTTTGCGGGACTGCTTTCAGCTGTTACGGCTTCTCCAGACCGTCTGCCAGCTTTTGCAGCGGCAGATGGCGCAGGAGCAGGCTGACGGGGTTGAGCTCGGAGGCCGCCGTTTTCGCGCCTGCCGCCATGAACAGGCGCAGCGTGCTGCCCAGCGCGCTGCGCGTGGGCTTGTCCAGCGTGCGGTATTTTTTGAGCATGGCCGCCGCCGTTTTGAGTCCGCCCTCCTTGAGGTCGGTCAGCGTCCCGGCGTCGGTGCAGGTGAGGATGTCGAACAGCGCGTCGGTAAAGGCCACGCGCTGCTCCGGGCTCAGGGAGAGGATGAACGTGCGGATCGTCTCGTCGACGAGCTTGCCGCCCTCGGTGAGATCCGGAAGATGCTCGAATTTCTCCCCGCGCACCTGCCACGAGAAGCCGTCGTGCTGCCACAGACCGCTCTGCGTGCTGCGCACGACCTCATAGCGCTCCTCATGCTCGAGAAGCATTCCGACGACGGACGATTCCGGCAGGATCGTCGTGATCTTATCCGCGACGCGCCTGTGCTCCGGCAGGCCGAGCAGCGACGTGCGGAAGCCGGGGCCGTCGTTATTGTACACGCGCATGAGCTGGTTCTGCACGGCTTCGCCGCAGAACACCGCGCTGTAGACCGCGAGATTGCCGCCCTTGGAGTGCCCTCCCACGCGAAGCGGGTGCGACGGAAGCGCCGCGGCTGCCGCGGCCAGATACTCCGCCGCCATCCTCTGCGCCGGGACGACCGGCAGAAAGGCCAGATTGAAATCCTCCTTCCAGCCGATGATGGTGTCGTCCGTGCCCCGGAAGGCGATATAGGCCGTCTTGTCCGGCAGAAGCGCCGTCAGCGCGGAAAACTGCGTCTGCGTTTCTTCATCGGTGCGGCTGACATAGGCGCAGAGCGTCAGATCGGAAAAGCGGCGGCTCGCGGCCATTTTGTGCCCCAGCTCCGGGATCTGCTCCGGCACGAGCACACCCATCGTCTCCTGCGGCCTTGCCGCGTCGTACTTCTGCATGGCCTCCGGCAGAGAAACGGGCGCGGAAAAGTCCGCCGGGACGATACCGGAAAAGTCCAGAAAACAAAGCTCCGCCATCAGCAGATTGTCGACCTCGTTGAACCCGCGCTCGGCAAGCGTCAGATCGCCGCGCCAGTCCAGATAATCCAGAATGTTTGCCATGGAAATACCTCCGGAGTTTAGTGTACCCATCATACACAAATTTTACCGGAAAAACAACCAAATCGGGCAGAAAAAAGCCTTAATTTTTTCTGAATTCGTACAGCCTATAAACCTATTGACTTTATGGGTAATATGTGTTATGCTCAGGACATAAGAAAGAATTCCCTGCAAAGGAGCTGATATTGATGCAAGTCTATGCGGACAACGCAGCGACCACCAGAATGCACCAGACGGCCATCGACACGATGACCTATCACCTGAACAACACCTTCGGCAACCCGTCGAGCCTCTACACCATCGGCCAGCAGGCCAAGGAGGTGCTGGAGACGGCGCGGGCCGATATGGCCGCCTGCTTCGGCGCGCAGCCGCGCGAGATCTATTTTACCTCCGGCGGCAGCGAGGCCGACAATCAGGCCATTACCTCCGCCGCCTATCTCGGCGCGCGCAAGGGCAAAAAGCACATCATTTCCACCACGTTTGAGCATCACGCCGTCCTGCATACCCTGAAGCGGCTGGAAAAGCAGGGCTTTGAGGTAACGCTTCTGGACGTGCACGCGGACGGCCTTGTCTCGGCGCAGCAGGTCGCGGAGGCCATCCGCGATGATACCTGCCTCGTGACCATCATGTTCGCCAACAACGAGATCGGCACCATTCAGCCGATCGAGGCAATCGGCGCGGTCTGCCATGAACGCGGCGTGCTGTTCCACACCGACGCGGTGCAGGCGGCGGGCCACGTGAAGATCGACGTGAACGCGATGCATATCGATCTGCTGAGCCTGTCCGCGCACAAGTTCCACGGCCCGAAGGGCGTGGGTATGCTCTACGCGCGGCGCGGCATCATCCTCACGAACCTCATCGAGGGCGGCGCGCAGGAGCGCGGCAAGCGCGGCGGCACGGAGAACGTCCCCGGCATCGCGGCCATGGCGGCAGCTTTGACGGAAGCCTGCGCCAATATGGACGAGAACACAAAGAAGGTCACGGCCCTGCGGGACAAGCTCATTGACGGCATTTCCAAAATTCCGCACTGCGCGCTCAACGGCGCGCGGGAGCCGAGACTGCCCGGCAATGTGAACTTCTGCTTCGAGGGCATTGAGGGCGAGAGTCTTCTGCTGCTGCTCGACGCGAAGGGCATCAGCGCGTCGTCCGGCTCTGCCTGCACATCCGGCTCGCTCGACCCCAGCCATGTGCTGCTGGCCATCGGACGGCCGCACGAGGTCGCGCACGGTTCGCTGCGCCTGACCATCTGCGAGGACAACACCGAAGAGGAAATCGACTATATCCTTGCCGAGCTTCCGCCGATCGTGGACTATCTGCGGAATATGTCGCCGGTCTGGAAGGACCTGATGAGCGGCAAACGGCAGTTTACGCTGTAAGGAGGGCTTTATCATGGCACTGTATACCGAAACCGTCATGGATCATTTCATGCACCCGCGCAATGTCGGCGAGATCGCAGACGCGGACGGCGTCGGCGAGGTCGGCAACGCCAAGTGCGGCGATATCATGAAGATGTACCTGAAGATCAAGGACAACAAAATCGAGGACGTGAAGTTTGAGACGTTCGGCTGCGGCAGCGCGATCGCCTCAAGCTCCATCGCGACGGAGATGATCAAGGGCCGGACGCTGGAGGACGCGCTGACGCTGACCAATCAGGAGGTCGTCGACGCGCTGGGCGGCCTGCCTGCGCACAAGCTGCACTGCTCCGTTCTGGCCGAGGAGGCCGTCAAGTCCGCCATTCAGGACTATTACGAGAAAAACCACATCGAGTACGACCACAGCAAATTCCCCAAAAAGGAAGACTGCGAGTCCTGCTGCCGGATGGTATAACGAAACGCACCGGGCGCGGCCATTGGCCGCGCCCGGCTGCGCGCTCAATCAGCTTCGTTGACAGGGGCCTCCTCCTCATTTGCCTGCTGGATGGTGATGCTTTCCTGCGGGGCTTCGGAGAATTCGAGCTGGATGACGGCCTGCGGGAAATTGACCGAGCAGGCCGCGCGTTTTCCGCGTTCGGCTGCAAGCCGCCCGGCAAGCGCCAGCAGCTGCTGCAGGGTGTCCCGGTTCAGGCCGCCGCCGCGCCAGTGGAACACGAACAGGGGCTGCTTTTTGCGCAGTGCCTGCGCAAGCCGCTTTTCCAGCTCCTCCGGCTTCGTGAACGAGACGCTTCGATAGTAAAAGCGTTTCCCTTCCGTGCAGGCGGGGACGGGCAGGACGAGCGGGGTGTGGTCGCGGAAGAGCCTGCCGTCGTCGAGGTTATAATAATCGTACCGCTTTTCGCCCCGCTGGAGCGAGTTGTCAAACGTCGCGTCGAGGTGGTAATACTGCCCGCCGACGCGCACGACATTCCATGTGTGGCGGTATTTGATCCCGCGCGCGGGGTCCGCCTCGCTGAGCGCGACGATGCACCACAGGCCGAGCTGGTCGCACAGTGCCTTGACGGTCTTCGCGATGCCCTCGCACACGCCGACGCCCTGCGTCATGGGGCCGAGAATTTCATGAGAATACGGCTTTTTGAGCTTGTCGTAGCGCACGTTTTCCAGAATGAAATCGTGCACGGCAAGCTCTTTTTCCGCCTCCGTCTTCCCTTCGAGCGGCTTCGTCAGCCGGGCCAGACGTGCACTGACCGCCTGCTGGTGCGTGCGAATTTTTGCTTTGTCAAACAGATACTCCGGCAGAAGCTCCATATGCGCCGCGCCGGTCATCCACCGGCAGCGGTAGCCGGTGACGTAAAAGAGCAGCGGCTCGTCGAGCTTCAGCCGCAGATACACGTCCGCAAGCTGCTTTTCATCCAGCATCGGAATGCGGATGCCGGGCGCAAGCGCGCGAAAGCCGCCCAGAAGCGCGTCATACACGCCCTGCAGCGGCCGGGAAAGCTGTCCGTAATAATATCGCATAGAACCTCAAAACTGCAGCTGCGCGGGCTGCAGATCATCCAGTCCGGACAGCGTCCGCACCGGGACTGCACCGCGCGCGATCAAAGCCTGCGCGCCCTCGGAGCCGTCGTCGCTTATAAACACCGGGCTCCAGCCGCGCCTTAAATTCTCCGTCGTCCCATCCCACGTGCCGCCTGCTCCGGTGCGGCACTGCGCGACGAGCGTTTTTTCGCCCATGGCGTGGATAAAATGGTTCCGCGACAGCGCCCGCTGTGCGGAAAACGGCAGATCATAGCCCTGCTCGGCCAGATATAAAACGTGCGCCTGCGCCGGGCAGTCCAGAAGCTGCCCGGCCGGGAAAACCACGGCGGAGCCGCCCGCCGTCAAACAGGCCTCCTGCGCCGCGCGGTCCGCACCCATCGCTCCGCCGGAACAGAGTGCGTACCCAGAACGCGCAATGAGCCGCCCGGCGGCCTCCGCGAACGCGCGTCCGCCCTCCGTCAGCTCCCGCGAGCCGACGACGGAAATGCAGCGCATGGAAAGCGGCGTTTCATCCCCCTTCGCGAACAGCACCGCCGGGCACCGCTGGCCGAGCGTCTGCCGCAGGCGTGCGGGGTAGCGCGGCGACAAGCGCGTGATGGGCACGATCCCGTTCCGCTCTGCCGCGCGCAGATAGCGCTCCAGCTGTGTTTCGCGCGACAACAGCCGCACGATGCGCCCGCACTGCTCCTGCGAATAGCCGAGCCGTTCCAGATCACGCGCCGTCAGCTCCCGCAGCGGGTCTTCCCCGCCGGGGCCGAGGGCGCGCGCCCGCTTGGCAAGTTCCTGAAACTGCGCCATGGTCAGCGGCCTGTCCTCCGCCTCCGGCAGCGCGCAGCACAGAAGCAGCAGACCCGTCTCCGCCGCCGTCAACGGAAGCGGCGGCGCGGCGGCGCCTTTTTGGGCTTCGGCGGCTCCTCCTCGACGAGGGAGCCGTCCTCCGCGAATTTCACGGGCTGTATGGCATAGTGGGAATATTTCGCGATCTCCGCCAGCTTCGCCTGCTCCGGGAACGTGCCGAGGATGGACACGGCGATGCCCTTTTTCCGGGCACGGCCCGTGCGGCCGATGCGGTGGATATAATACTCGTTCTCCTCCGGCACGTCGTAGTTGATGACGCAGTCCACATCGTCGACGTCGATGCCGCGCGAGGCGACGTCCGTCGCGATCAGGATGGGGAGCTTGCCGTCCTTGAACGTGCGCATGGTCTTCTCGCGCTTCTGCTGCGGGATATCGCCGTGGATGCAGTCGGCGTCGAGGCCCATGCGGACCAGATCGTCGCGCAGGCGCTGGCACATGACCTTCGTGTTGCAGAAGACGATGGTGCGCTCCAGCCGGAGCGTGCGGATGAGCCTGCTCGTCATCTCAATCTTTTCGAGCGGCGGGCAGGTGATGGAATACTGCGTGATGTCCGGGCGGTTGTCCGTATCGGCGGGGACGGTGATCTCCACCTCGTCGCGCTGGTACATCCACGAGACGGTCATGACCTCCTGTGAGATGGTCGCGGAGAACAGACCGAGATTGCGGCGGTTCTTGACCTTCTCGATGATCTTCGTCACGTCGTCGAAGAAGCCCATGTCGAGCATCCGGTCGGCCTCGTCCAGCACGACGGTCTGCACCTTGTCAAACGAGAGCGTATGGCGCTTATAGTGGTCCATCAGCCGTCCCGGCGTGGCCACGACGATCTGCGGATGATTCTTCAGCTGCTTGATCTGCCCCTCGATCTTCGCGCCGCCGTAGACCACGGCCACGCGGATATTCTTATAATAGGTAAGCAGCCCGCGCAGCTCGTCGCAGATCTGGATGGCAAGCTCACGCGTCGGGGCGAGGATCAGACCCTGTAAGTCCTCGCTTTCCGCGTCGATATGCTCGATCATGGGGATGCCGAAGGCGAATGTCTTGCCCGTGCCGGTCGGGGCCTTGGCAATGACGTCCTTCCACTGCATGAATTCCGGGATGGCCTCGGCCTGGATGCGGGTCGGGTATCCGTAGCCCTTCTTCTCCAGCGCCTGCAAAATCTCCTCCGACAGGCCAAGGTCGGCAAAAGTCAAGTTCTGTTCCATAGAGATCGCTTCCTCATTCAATGTTCTGGCGAAAATCGCAATTTTTTTAATCATATCATATTTTCGCCGCGTTTCCAATCCCCTTCCCGGAAAAAAGAGGGCGTTTTTTCGCTTGCTTCCGTCCGGAATGCGCGGTATAATAAACCTTAAACACTTTGAAAGAGGCGGACGCTATGACAAATTTCCTGCTGAGGCGCTTTATTCCGGATTATCAGAATACCGCCGACCCCGCCGTGCGCGAAAAATACGGCAATCTTGCCGGGATCGTGGGCATCATCTGCAATGTGCTGCTGTTCGCGGGCAAGCTTCTGGCCGGGACGCTCTGCGGCAGCGTATCCGTCACGGCGGACGCTGTTAACAACCTCTCCGACGCGTCAAGCTCTCTCGTGACGCTGCTGGGCTTCCGGCTGGCGGCCCGGCCCGCCGACGAGAAACACCCCTACGGCCACGCGCGGATGGAATACCTGTCCGGCCTTGCCGTGGCCGTGATGATCCTTGTGATCGGCGTGGAGCTGGTCAAAAGCTCGGTTCAGAAGATCCTGCACCCGGAGGCCGTGGAGTTTTCCGTCCTGACCGCCGCCGTGCTGACAGGCTCGATCCTGCTGAAGCTCTGGATGGCGCTGTTTGACCGGAGGCTCGGCAAAAAGATCAGCTCTGCCGCGCTGATCGCCGCCGCTGCCGACAGCCGCAGCGACGTGATCGCGACCGGCGCGGTGCTGCTTGCCTGCGTGATCGGGCGGCTGACGGGGCTGATGATCGACGGCTGGGCTGGGCTTCTGGTGGCGCTGTTTATTCTGTGGTCGGGCGTCGGCGTAGTGAAGGACACCGTCGACCCGCTGCTGGGCGCGAAGCCGGATGAAGCGCTTGTGCGCGCCATCGCGTATCTTATGACCTCGCATGTGGACATTCTCGGCTTCCACGATCTCATGGTGCATGACTATGGCCCCGGGCGCCGCTTCGCCAGCGTCCATGCCGAGATCGACCACCGCATCGACCCGCTTATTGCCCATGAGATTCTGGACGAGATCGAACGGCAGGCAAAGCGGGAGCTGCACGTTGATCTCGTCATCCACTATGACCCCGTCGTCACCGACGACCCGGAGGTCGCCGCCGTGCGCACGCGCGTTCTGCAGATCATGCACGGGCTTGACCCGCGCCTGTCCCTTCATGATTTCCGCATGGTCTCCGGGCAGCATCATGTGAACGTCATTTTCGACATGGTGCTCCCGCCGGAGGATGCACAAACCGCCGAGCAGCTGCGTCGGCAGATCGAAGCGCAGCTGCAGGACGGAAAAAAGACGTATCATCTGATCGTCACGTTCGACACGGCGGCCTTCAACGAGCTGTCGACGGAGGCGGGAGAGCAGCAGTCCCGGTAAGCGGACGCCTTCTTGTGCCTCCCATTCTTTACACCTACCATATATGGATTTCCTGCTTCGTTATGTTACGCGCAATGTTACAGTTAAATTACAAACCCCCCGAAATGCTTGACGAAACGGGGGCGGTGCGGTAAGATGCAGATACAAATTACACAGGGGGCTTTGCTCCGATGTGTAAAATTTAAACAGGAGGAAATCCAAATGAAGAATCTGAAAAAGGTTCTCGCGCTGGTTCTGGCCGTTGTCATGATCATGGGCACCGTCGCCGTCGCCAGCGCAAAGGACTACGCGGATGTCAAGGCTGACAGCGATTACGCCGAAGCAATTGACGTTCTGTCCAACCTCAACATTCTTGATGGTTTCAAGAATGGTGAGACGTACAACTTCCAGCCGGATGGCTACTTCACCCGTGCTCAGGCAGCCAAGATCGTGGCGATCGTCCACAACGCGGCTACCAACGGCAAGATCAAGGGTCAGGATGCTATCTCCAGCCTGTACAGCAACGCACAGAACCCGTTCGTTGACTGCAACAACTCCTGGGCTCTGCCCTTCATCAACTACTGCCGCATCACTGGTCTGGCTGACGGCATGACCAAGACCACCTACGCTCCCGAGCGCAGACTGACCGGCGTGCAGTGGCTGAAGCTGATGCTCACCACCCTGAACTTCGACACCGCCAAGGAAGGCTACACCGGCACCGGCTGGGACATCAACGTCCTGAACCGCGCCAACGAGCTTGGCCTGCTTGATGGTCTTCCCACTGGCTGGAAAGCCATCGAGAACATCAAGCGCGGCGAAGCTGCTCAGATCCTCTACAACGCGCTGACCACGAGCCTTGTCGAGTATGGCCAGAACATCAAGGGCTACAATCCCACGGTTGCGGCTGGCAACTTCCTCACCAAGGCGTTCGTCGCCAACGAGTCCGTTGTGTCCACCGGTGTTCTGCTCGCCGCCAAGATGGGCGTCGGCATCACCCGTACCACTGACGCATTCCGCCGCCCGGGCTACAAGTGGAGCCATGGCACTTGGAGCAAGTTCTACATGGACGCGCCGGTCAACAGCTACACCACCGCTGTTACCATGTGCGACATCCTGAAGAACGACATGAAGGTTCCCGAGACCTCTGACAAGCTGGTTGTTCTGAATGGCTACCGCAAGGGCGCAGCGCCCACCGATGCCGGCGCTACCACGACCGGCCAGATGTTCGCCGATGCCGGCACCGCTCTGAACTACTACGCAGTCGACGGCTACAAGTATGTTGATGTCAATGACAGAATTTACATGGAGCTTCAGCATGACAAGGCCAAGGAATGCCAGACTTGGTGGGAAGCTGCATATGGCTGGAAGTCTCCGGTCTTCGGCGGCCAGGGCGATCTGACGCAGGTCTTCAAGACCGAAGACGGCTGGGTCATCACCACCATCCACACCTTCCTCGGCGAGATCACCAAGCTCAACAAGAACAACAAGTACAGCCACGCCACCGGCGAGACTGCGGAACTCAAGTTCTGGCAGGAAATGGTGAATGATGAGCCGCAGTACATTGAGAGAACGACTACGGCTATGACCACCACCGACATGAACTACACTGTCGGCACCAAGGTTCTGGTTCAGGTCTCCCTGAAGAAGAGCGAGACTGTCAACCTTGACAACTCTGACTATGTCAACGGCAATGTTGGTATTGTCGCTGTTGCTGAGGCCAAGACTGGCGCTCTGACCGGTGCTTCCGATGCAAACTATCCGGAAACTGTTTCCATCGACGGCACCAAGTATCCCACCAACTGCCGCTTCGTTCTTGGCAAGGATAAAGCCATGAACATTGCGAACAATGGCAAGGTCTTCACGTTCTACCTCGACACCTACGGCAACGTCATCGGCCGTGTTGCGAACACCGATGCCAAGAGCTATGTGGTTCTCGACCGTATCTACGGCGTCCATGAGAACGGCAAGTTCGCGCTGAAGGCCGACATGTTCGATCTGGACGGCAAGGCCATCGAGGGCGCGACTGTTGCGATCGCCGGCTCCTTCGCTTCTGCCAAGGACGGCTACGACAATGTTGGTAATTACAGCAACGACAGCTATCCGTATGACAACTTCGTTTACATGGTTGCCTCGCACAACGATTCGAAGCTGACCAACGCGCTGTACTCCTACACCAAGAACGACAAGGACGTTTACACCCTGACTTGGGTCGGTGATGCGACTACGGCTACCACAGCTGCTGCATACACCGCAGCTGATGTTGCCAATAACGTCACTTACGGCCATGCATTCGGCCGTCTGGAAGGCTCCTTCGTCCACACTGCAAAGCTGGCATTCATCAAGGTTTCTTCCCTGAATGGCGTAGCCATGATGAAGACCAACGATAAGGTATACAGCGGCAGCGATCTCTCCCTGTCCGAGTCCACCAAGTTCGTGGTCAAGAGCGCTGGCGGCGCTGTCACGTCCTACACCGGCTACACGGCTCTGCCCGCACTGACTGCCTCCTACGTTGACTATCTCGATAACGACGGCGACGGCTTCGCTGACATCGTCTACATCGGCAAGGCAGTCTTCGCGGCTGACAATGTCACTGGTTGGGTCCTGAAGTGGACGCCGTTCAACTGGGCAAATGGCTATGACCTCATCACCGTCTACGTCGACGGCGAGCCTGTCACGGTCAATGTCAAGCATGAAACCATCGTGACTGGCGTTGATGCCAACGGCGTAGCGCTGCGTCCGGGCCTGTACACCTTCAAGACGCAGGTCGATGCCAATGGCGTGACCTACTCTGAGGTCTACATGATCGACCAGAACGCAAGCAACTGGATGGGCGAAGCTGTTGAGTCCTACAGCAACGATGCGACCGCGATCAAGGTCAAGGATGCTAACGGCTACACGCAGACCATCGGCCTGACCGACGTTGTGATCTACAACGTTCTGGCTGACGGCACTGTTGTCAAGGCTGATGCTTCCTGCATCGCCGCGGGCGACTACATCATCTACTCCAAGGTTTCCAGCATGGGCAATGCTCCGTACGCGGTGATCTACGTCCTCGACAGGACCATTCCGTACTAATTTGAGATTTCCTCTCTGAAACCCCAAAGCAAAGAGGGGGCCCCGCAAGGGGCCCCCTTTTCTGCACACTTGACAAACCGCAAGAACCTGCTATAATAAAAATAACCCAAGGCTCCGCGACAAGCGGTTTTGCCTCTGGGTTGCGAAGGAAACTAGATCAAAAGATCAAGAAACCGTCACTGTGCAGAGTGGCGGTTTCTGCCTTTGATGCGGATGGTGACCGTGAATCCAAAGATATGGAATGTGATCGTAATCGGCATCTTATCACCTCCTTTAACGAGGTGAGACAAAACCGCCTATCGCTGTGTTGGAGCCTCAGGGGTTCAAAAGAACCGCATATATTTTACCAGGCAAATCGAAAAATGTCAATCCATGCGACCGTTTCCGCGCCCTTGACAAACCGTAAGAACCTGCTATAATAAAAATAACCAAGGACGCCTCGACAAGCGGTTGTCCCCGGTTAGTTTATGAAGTCAAGAAAATGTTCTTGAAACCGTCACTTTGCCGAGTGGCGGTTTCGCCCGTTAATGCGGATCGTAATAGTCAATCCAAGAATATGGAAAGTCAATGTGATCGGCATCGGAACACCCCCTTTACAGAGGATTCCGGGGAAAACCGCCCGTCGCTGTTTTGGCGCCCTTGGGGTTCAAAAAGAACCTTAACTATTCTACCAGACCAGTCGAAAAATGTCAATCAATGGCGTATGCTGTGCCATTGGCAAAAGAAAAGCATGGCATTCTATACAACAGGAGGGCGCTGCCGGTAAACGGTCAGCGCCCTCTGGCGATTTTGCGGTGTGCCGCAGGGACTGCGTGCGTTTGTTCCGCTTTTGTCTTACAGGAAGTTCCGCACATCAAATACCTGCGGCGGGAGAACGTCGGAAAGCTCCACAAGCTCCGGGACGAAGCCGCCGCTGCGGTCGACCGAGATACGCGGCGATTTGAGCAGCGTCCGGTCTGTCGGCCCTCCGGCCGGCAGCGTCAGCAGCGCGTCCGTGCCGCCGCCCCGCTGCGACTGCAGCAGGATCGAGCCGCCGTGCGCCTGCATGATCGCCTGCACGACAGGCAGGCTGAAGCCCGCGCCGAAGCGCGAATCCTCCGGTACCTCCGGCCTTGCGTAGCGGTGGAACGCGCTGCATAGGATCTCCGCGTCCATGCCCTCGCCGCTGTCGGACAGACGGATCACGGCGCGCCTGCCGTGCCGCGTGAGCGTCAGATGCAGCGTGCCTCCCGGCGCAGAGAACTTGACTGCGTTGGACAGCAGCGCCAGCAGCGCACGGCGCACCTGTCGGCGGTCGATCCAGACGAAAATGGGAGCCTGCGGCAGATCAACCTCCAACGCCAGCCCCATTTGCCGGCACAGCTCGTCCGCGCGCTGGGCCAGACCGTCCAGAAAATCGGTCAGGTCGGTCTTTTCCAGCGACAGCGGCAGCCGCCCGTGCTGCACATAGCTCAGATCGGTCAGATTCTCCGATGCCCGCAGCAGCTGATAGCAGGCGCGGTTGAGCACGGCCAGATTCTGCTGCACAGCCGGATCCTCTGCTTCGGAAAGAAGCGGGAAAAGTGTTCCGGATACGGACAGCAGCGTCGTCAGCGGCGTGGAGATCGACTGCGCGGCGCGGCAGAACGCGGCAAGTTCGTCGCGCGTATCCTGCGGCGGCAGGAACAGCAGCAGCGCATCGTCCAGCGGCTGCGTATTGGCGCTGACGCAGACGCCGCCGGCCATCACGGGCAGCACGGCCGGGCGTGCGTACAGCATTTCCGGCAGTGCCGCGTCCTGCGGTAAATAGGCGCGGAGCGCCGTTCCCACGGCAAAAAGCTCCTGCGCGTGGCAGTTCAGCTCTGCGACGGCGCCGTCCCGCACAAGGATGACCGGCTGTGCTGCTCCGTCGTAAAGTGTGTGAAATTGTTCAGACGAAAGCGTCATAGCGCGATCCTCCCTGCGTGTAGCATATGCAGGTTTCGGGAAACAATCAGTCTCAGGAAGTTCCTGTTTCCCCATCATAGCGGATTCCGTCGGAAAAAGCAAGCAGAAACGAAAAAACATGATTTTTCTGCTGAATGGATGAAGCCTCTAACACAGCCGCGTCCAATAGCGGCGAGAAGCAGAAATTTTTTGCTGGATCCGTGACTTTTTGCGGGGCAGCACGAATTTCGAATGCAAGGCGTTTTTACCGCAATCATTCAAAGGCAACTGCTATCAAATTTGGTGTATCGTAACAGGCGGCGCGGACCAAAGCGCCCGTGAGGTGACTTGGTGTGTTCGTAACGACTATAAAAACAGGTTCCTGCCTGAACTGTACCCGCAGGACGCACCAAACGCGTCCCAGCGCCCCTTTTCTCCCCCATCTTTTCCGGCAAGGCGGAAAAGATGGGGCCGTCGGAGGCGCGTCGGAAACGCTTTGCTGGTTTGCGGCTTGGGTTTGGCCTCGATGGATACATAAAACAGCCCCATTCCGGTCGAATGGGGCTGTTCGTGCACATATGGGTGGGGGAAGTTATTCTGCGGAAATGAGGTAATAATAGATCGGCTGGCCGCCGGAGACGAGGTTGACCTCCGCGTCGGGGGCGTGCTGCCGGAACAGTTCCAGCGCCGCTTCCGCGTCGGGTTCCTGAATGTCCGCGCCATAGAAGATGTTGATGAATTCCTTGCCGGCCTCCGCAGCCTTGTCCGCAAGAGAGGCGAGAAGCGTGGTGATCTCGCGCGTCGTACCGGCCAGCGCACCGTCGCACAATCCGAGATAGTCGCCCGCGTGGATATCGAAGCCGTCAAAGTCCGAGTCGCGCGCGGCATAGGTGATCTGCATGGTCATGACGCCGGAGAGGCAGTCCGTCATGGCCGCTTCGTTTTCGCTCGGCTCCATTGCTGCGTCGAACGCGAGCATGGCGCTGATGCCCTGCGGGACAGTCTTGGTCGGGATAACCACGACTTCGCGCGAAGCCAGTTCCGCCGCCGCCTGCGCGGCCATGATGATGTTCTTGTTGTTGGGCAGGACGAAGACAATCTCCGCAGGCGTTTTTTCAATCGCGTGCAGAATATCCTCCGTCGAGGGGTTCATCGTCTGGCCGCCCTCAATGATCTCGTCGACGCCGAGATCGCGGAACACGCCTGCCAGACCCACACCCGCGCACACGGCGACGCTGCCGTAGCGCTTTTCAGGCTCCGCCGGAGCTTCCTGCTTCGCGGGCTGGTTTTCCAGCTCCTTTTCCACGGCCTCCAGATCGTCGGTCGACCGGGCCTTGCGGCCTGCCGTCAGATCGTCGTGCTGCAAGCGCATATTCTCGATCTTCGCAAGCTCCAGCGTACCATACTTCTGGGCCTCGCTCAGCGCGTCGCCCGGAATGTTCGTATGTACGTGGACCTTGAACGCCTCGTCGTCCTCGCCGATGACGAGACTGTCGCCGATGCTGCCGAGATATTCGCGCAGCGGGTCGAGCGAGGTGATATCCTCGCGCTTGCGCACGATGAAGACCGTGTCGAAGGCGAAGGTGATATCCTCGGAGTCGAAAATGCCGAAATCGGCCTCTTCGTTTACCGCGCCGATATCCTCGCAGACGATGTCGTTGCCGCGCAGGCTTTCGAGCATCCCGCGCAGAATGAGGCAGAAGCCCATGCCGCCCGCGTCGACGACGCCGGCCTTTTTGAGAACCGGATTCTGGTTGACGGTGTTGTCCAGCGCGGCGTGCGCCGTGTCGAGGCAGTGCTGCAGCACATACTCGATCTCGTTGTTTTCCACGGCCAGATCGCGCGCGGCGTCTGCCGTGAGGCGGGAGACGGTCAGGATCGTGCCCTCGGCGGGCTTCATGACCGCCTTATACGCGGCCTCCACGCCCGCAGTGAGTGCGGCGGCAAAATCCTTGCCGTCGGCCTCGAGCTTGCCCTTGAGAGACTTGGAAAAGCCGCGGAACAGCAGGGACAGGATCACGCCCGAGTTGCCTCTTGCGCCGCGCAGGAGCGCGGAGGCCGTCTTGTCGGCGGCCTTGGTGAGTGTAATGCCGTCCGCCTTGCGCAGCTCTGTGCTGGCGGCAGAGAGCGTCATGCTCATATTCGTGCCGGTGTCTCCGTCCGGGACGGGGAAGACGTTCAGCTCGTTGACCTTCTGCTTGTTCAGGTCGATCTCGGCAGCGGCGGAGAGCATCATCCGGCTGAACGCCGCGCCGTCAATGGTTTTGATCATGGTTTACCTCCGTGAGCGCCCTGTATGCGCGCGTGAATTGAAATCGATATCAGTCGACGGAAATGGAGTCGACGAATACGTTCACGGCACGCACCTCGGTGCCCGTGGACTTGGTGACGAAATAGCGGACCTCGCTGATGATGGAGGACGCGATTGCGCTGAGATTGACGCTTTTGTCGACCATGATGTGCAGGTCGATGGATATGGAATTATCGGGGCTGAACGTGACCTTGACACCCTTGCCCATTGCCTCCTTGCGCAGCAGATGGACCAGCCCGTCCGTCATGGATCGCACGGCCATGCCCTTGACGCCGAAGCAGTTGGTCGCAGCAAAGCCCGCGATGTTGGTATAGACAGCGCTGTCGACCGTGATCTGGCCGGCGTCTGTATTCATACGGATCATCAAGATTCCTCCTTCTGGGATATTCAATTCATTCTAACCGATTTGCCGGGAAAGTACAAGTAAAAAAACGGGTTTCAGCCTTTTTCATAACCGGTCACGCCGTTATTCTGCATCCATTGGAGCTTTTCACCCATCAGATACGTCAGCGTCTCGATTTCCGGCCGCTCTGAGCTGCTCAGATACTTGCGCAGGTCATACAGATCGTTGTACGTCAGGTACGGATAATCGCCCTCGACATACGTGCCGTCGGGCTTGATGCTGTAATAGAGATTGTGGTTCGGCATGACCCAGCCGGAGCCGGTGTCCACAATGGCCAGCAGCATCCGGTCGGCCAGCGCGCGCAGATCCTTCCGGTTCAGCAGATCTGCCGCGTGGTACAGCGCCAGACATTCCGACGCCTGATGGTTGAGCGAGGTATGCGGGGCGGTAATTTCGTCCGGGTGCCAGTAGTCGGGGATCAGCCAGCCGCCGGTTTCCGTGGGGATGTGGCTCGTGTCCGCAACCTGGCTGAAAAAGGCGAGATAGCGGTTCATCGTCTCCTCGAACATCCCCTTGCCGAGCCTGCGGGTGGCCGAGATGTAAAGCTCAAGCAGGTCGGTATTGAACCGGGTGTCATAAAAGCCCGGCCCGATGCCGTAATCGCCCTGGAGCCATTCGCTGCCGGGCGTGGTGGGCACATAGCCGTACTGGTTCTGCCGCTGCGACATGGTATCGAGCGAGAGGATGACGAGCGCGGGCGCTGCCTTGCAGCGCGGCATCAGGCCAAGATAGCCGCGGATGCAGTAGGACGCGGCGCAGCAGTAATAATAATTCTCACCGGACGGGATATAATTGGAGGGCGATTTGCGGAAATAGCCGTCGAAGCACCAGTGCGAATCGCCGTTTTTCACATAGTTGACCCACGCCTTTGCGCAGTTGTCCACGCTCCAGTCCAGCCCGAACGGAGCCGTCAGGACAAGCGCATCCGTTACGCAGTCGGGCGCAAGGCCGTAGCCGTCCATCGTGATGCGGACACCGCCGTCACGCAGCTTCGTGGTGCGCAGAATGCCGTCCTGCTCCGGAAAATACTCCCGTGAGCCGTTTTCGCGCAGGGCAAACGTGCGCGGCAGCGCAAGAAAATACGTCTGCCCGGAGGCCAGCTCCACGACGACGACCGGCGAGGCATACAGCCCGTCCCCCAGCGCCTGCGAGCGCCAGTCTCCGGCGCTCTTGTCATAATACCAGACCGTGCCTGCCTCCGTGACAGTCTGGTCGAAAAAGCGGATATAGCTGCCCCTGCCCGCGGCGCGAAAACCGACCGCGCTGACGCCGTCGGAGACGGCGTATTCCCGGCTCTCGATCTGATACTGCCCGTACTGGGTGGTTTCAATATAGACCTCGGCGGTATACTTTGTGGAGGTCAGCACCCGATCCGGCGTGCGGCCCGCTGGCTCGTCCGGTTCGTCCGGAGCCTCTTCCTCCGGAAGCTCTGCCGGAGCTGCTGCTTCGGATTCTGCTGCCGGCGAGGGTTCTGCCTGCGGCTTGCCGCAGGCGCACAGCTGCGCCAGCACCAGAATCAAAATCAGGATCAGCGTGAGTTTCTTTTGCATGGGTACCTCCGGAGAAGGGTTTGGGCGGGCGAGGGTCTGCTTTGACCGGCAGAAGACAGTGGTTTATCGAAAAAACACGGCAAATCCATAAATGTGCGCCCACTCCAACGTAGGGGCGGACGACTCTGTCCGCCCGCAGAATGCAGCGCTTTTTCGGAAATCTGCGGCAAATTCGTAACATTTTCTGGCCGACAGAGTTGTCGGCCCCAAAGCTGGCGCGGGAGCGCCCGGGGCTCCCGCGCCAGTGCGAAAATCAGATCATGCTCGGCTGCCAGCAGTCGGGGGTCTCGAGGCCCATCATGGTCACGATGGTCGGCGCGACGTTGGCAAGGCCGTAATGGCCGTCCTTGATCTCATACTTGTTGTCGGGATCGTAGATGATGAAGGGAACCGGGTTCAGGGAGTGCGCGGTGCGCACGCTGGTCTTGCCCTTCTTCGTTTCGAGCATCTGATCGGCGTTGCCGTGGTCAGCGGTGACAAGCAGGGTGTAGCCGTACTTGTCGGCGGCTTCCTTCACGCGGGCCAGACCTGCGTCAACGGCCTCCATGGCGGTGATGACGGCGCTCAGAACGCCGGTGTGGCCGACCATGTCGCCGTTCGGGTAGTTGCAGCGCAGGAACTGGTACTTATGCGAGGCCATGGCCTCGACCAGAAGATCGGTGATCTCCACGGACTTCATCGCGGGCGCCTGCTCGAACGGGATCACGTCGGACGGGACCTCGGCATAGTCCTCAAGGCTCTCGTCGACCTTGCCGGAGCGGTTGCCGTTCCAGAAGTAGGTGACGTGGCCGTATTTCTGCGTCTCGGACACGGCGTATTCATGGACGCCCGCCTTGCACAGAACCTCGGTCAGCGTGTTGCGGATGACGGGCGGCTCGACCAGATAGTGCATCGGGATCTTGAGATCGCCGTCGTATTCCAGCATACCGGCAAACTTCACGCCGGTATAATCGCCGCGGTCAAACTTGTCAAAGTCCCTGCGGTCGAAGGCGAGGGAGATCTCCTGCGCACGGTCGCCGCGGAAGTTGAAGAGAATGACGCTGTCGCCGTTTTCGATCTTTGCAACGGGCTTGCCGTCGTGCGCAACGACGAACGGCAGCAGATCCTGATCGATCATGCCGGGATTTTCGGCGCGGTAGGTTTCAATGGCCTCACGTGCGGAGGCGAACTGACGGCCCTCAGCCTGCACATGCGTGCGCCAGCCCTTTTCGACCATCGGCCAGTTGGCCTCGTAGCGGTCCATGGTAATGACCATGCGGCCGCCGCCGGAGGCGATCTTGTATTCATGCTCCGCGTCGTTCAGCTCCGCCAGAACGGTCTCCAGCTGGTCGACATAGTCCAGCGCGCTCGTCGCGGGGACATCGCGGCCGTCGAGCAGGATGTGGCAGTAGACCTTTTTGAGTCCCATCTCACGCGCCTTTTTCAGCATCGCAATCAGGTGCGAGATATTGGAATGGACGTTGCCGTCGGACAGCAGGCCGATGAAGTGCAGCGCCTTGTCGTTCTGCAGGCAGTTGTCCGTCAGATCGACCCACGTTTTGGACTGGTACAGGGAGCCGGTCTCAATGGATTCCTGCACGAGCTTTGCGCCCTGCGAATAGATCTGGCCGCAGCCGAGGGCGTTGTGGCCGACCTCGGAGTTACCCATGTCGTCGTCCGTGGGCAGGCCGACGGCGGTGCCGTGGGCCTTGAGCCACGTCATGGGGCAGGTGGCCATCAGGTTGTCGAGCGTCGGGGTGTTGGCCTGCTTGACTGCGTCGCCGGGGCCGCCGTCGCCGCGTCCAACGCCGTCCATGATCACAAGTACGATCGGTTTTTTCATTGGTATTCCCTCCTGAGTAGGATATTCTCGAATTTCACTATATTTTACTACAATTTCCCCGCAGATACAACTTAATTTTCTTTGAACAATCGCAGCGCGTGGGAATTAGCCAGCGCGTAAACACGTGCGAAATCCACGTGCGGGTTATAGATGGCCTCCAGCTCGTCGTGCAGGGCCTTCGCCTGCGCGAGAAGCGCGGTCACGTCCGGCAGATCGGGCAGCGGGGTATCCGGTCCACGGTAATAGCGCTTCTCGTCCGGCAGATACACGGCCTCCGTCTCGTCCGGGAACAGAGGGTTCTGATATAGAACTGCAGTTTCCCGCGCGCGAAGCGCCTCCAGCTCCTCCCCGGACACCAGCTGCACCGCGCCTGCGGGCGGCTCGGCAGAATACAGGCCCCGGCAGGTGACGGCCCGCAGGAAGCGCCTGCTTCGCTCCTCCTGCGCCGGGAGCGGGCAGGACGGACGCGCAAATGCTGCAAGACGCGCATACGCCTCGCGGTAGAGCGCGCGGTAGCGCGTCTGCAGAAGCTCGATGGCGCGGCGCTCCTTTTGCAGCGCAATACGGTCATAGAACTGCCCCAGATCGAGATACAGTCCCGCCGCGCCCGGCGTGACGGCCTCGAGCACGTGCGGAGCCGTGCCGTCGGCGTAGCCGGTGTGCAGGGCCGGGAGATACACGCCGTCCACCGAATCCGGGTCGCCGGAGCACAGGACGTATTCGACATCCAGTCCGGCGTTCTCCGCCGCTTTGCCGATGGTCTTCATAAAGCTCGATTTGCCGCACCCCGGTCCGCCCTTGATCACCCACAGAAAATCCTCCGGCCCCCGGCAGAACTGTCCGTAAAACGAGACAAAGCCGGAGGCCGTATTGCCGCCCAGAAAATACTGTGTCACCGCCATGAAATGCCCCTCCTGTATAGCAAGAATACAGGTAGTGTATGCAGCCGCGCGGCGGGATGTGCGTACATTTCGGCGCGCTGCGAAATTCGCGGCGCGCCAGTTGTAGGGGCCGATGCCCATCTTCGGCGCTAAGAGCCGCGCTATGCGCGGTTGCGCCTCGAAACTAGCCTGCGGGCATCGCATCGGACCGGCAGAGTGCACTGTTTTTACGGAAATCTTCGACAAATCCGCAGCTTCCCAGTGGGCCGACAGAGTCGTCGGCCCCTACAGGCAAACGGGAAAATACGGTGCGAATTTGCCGAAAGCTTTGTACTGTACATCGTATCAGAAAAACACCGTCCACGGGAACCTGGCCGGGGGCTGTGCCTCAAAAGCCGCTTCGCCTTTCCCGTCCGGGAAGGACAGCCGGTACGACCAGAGCGCGCAGGTGCAGCGATTGTCGCGGCTGCCGTATTTTCCGTCGCCCAGCAGCGGCAGGCCGCGCGAGGCAAACTGGACGCGGATCTGGTGCGTGCGCCCCGTTTCGAGCCGGATGCGCGCAAGGCTCAGCCCGTCCTGTTCGGCAAGGATTTCATAGTGCAGCCGCGCCTGCTTCACGCCGCCGCGCTGCCGCCTGACCACGTAGGTCTTGTTTTTCGCCCGGTCGTGGAACAGCAGATCTTCCAGTGTCCCGGCCCTCTCTGCCGGACAGCCGGTCAGGACGGCCAGATATGTCTTCTGCATCTGTCCCTGTCCCATCGCCTGCGTCAGCCGTGCGGCCTCCTGCGCCGTCTTTGCGTAGACCATCACGCCGCCGACCGTCTGGTCGAGCCGGTGGACGGGGAATATGCCGCAGCCCAGCTGCTCGGAGAGCAGCTGCGGCATCGCCTCCGCCTGCGTGCCCTGCGCAGCTATGCCGATGGGCTTGACGCAGACAAGATAGCGCGCTGTTTCCTTCAGAATTTCAATCATATGCTTCGCCTCTCTTTTGGGGCTATTCTACCAGAAAAATACGCACTGCGCAACGGCTTGCAATCCGCGGAAACTCCCGGTATAATACACACGAATATAAGAAACGGAGCAAATATCATGACAACAGAGCAATACCGGAAGCGGTCAGGCTTTTCGATCTTCCTGTCCTTCTTCAAGCCCCACCGGGGGCTGTTTTTTCTCGACATGGCCTGCGCGCTGGTCGTGTCGATGATCGATCTGGCGTACCCCATCATCTCGCGCTACGCCATGCGCACGCTACTGCCGCAGAGCGCGTACCGCACGTTCTTTACGATCATGCTGATCGTGCTGGCGGCCTATGCGCTGCGGTCGGTGCTGTATTTCATCATCACCTACTGGGGCCACACCTTCGGCATCCGCGTGGAGGCCGATATCCGCGCGGCCCTGTTCGGCCATATGCAGGAGCTGGGGTTTGAGTTCTTCGACCGCAACCGCACCGGCCAGCTAATGAGCCGCATGACGACTGACCTCTTTGAGATCACCGAGCTTGCCCACCACGGGCCGGAGGATCTGTTCATCTCGCTTGTGACCATCGTCGGCGCGCTGACCGTCATGGCGACAATCGAATGGCGGCTGGCGCTGGTCGTGGCGGTCATGATCCCGGTGTTTATCGCGATCATCGTCTCGCGCCGCAAGGCGATGCGCGAGGCCTCCCGCCGCGTGAAGAAAAAGACTGGCGCGATCAACGCCGACATCGAATCTGCCCTCTCCGGCATCCGCACGGCCAAGGCATTCGCCAACGAGCACGTCGAGGAAGAAAAATTCGACCGCTCGAACGACATTTACAAGACCTCCAAGAAGATGTTCCACCGGGAAATGGGCATTTTCATGGCCGTGATGGAGTTTTTCACAAGCTCCCTGTCCGTGGCCGTCGTGACTGTGGGCGGCCTGCTCATTATGAAGGGGCAGATGGATACGGTCGATCTTCTGACGTTCACGCTCTATATCGCGTCCTTTGTCAATCCCATCCGGAAGCTTGCAAACTTTACGGAGCTGTTTTCCAACGGCACGGCGGGCTTTGAGCGCTTTTTGGAGATCATGCGCACCGCGCCGGAGCTGCACGACGCGCCGGACGCGCTTGAGCTGACGCATGTGCGCGGCGAAATTGGAGTCGAGAACGTGAGCTTTTCCTATGAGGACGACCCGGAGGTCCTGCATGACGTGTCCCTGCACGTCCCGGCGGGCAAGACCGTCGCCATCGTCGGTCCCTCCGGCGGCGGCAAGAGCACGCTCTGCCAGCTCATTCCACGCTTTTACGACGTGACCGGCGGCTCGATCACCGTCGACGGCCATAACGTGCGCAGCGTCACGCAGGAGTCCCTGCGCCGCTCCATCGGCATCGTGCAGCAGGACGTGTTTCTGTTCGCCGATTCCATTCTGGAAAACATCCGCTACGGTAAGCCCGGCGCGACGATGGAGGAGATCGTGGAGGCGGCGAAGCGCGCGGAAATATACGATGATATCATGGCCATGCCCGACGGCTTTGACACTTACGTCGGCGAACGCGGCACGCTCCTGTCCGGCGGACAGAAGCAGCGCATCTCCATTGCGCGCATTTTTCTCAAAAACCCGCCGATTCTCATTCTCGACGAGGCGACGAGCGCCCTTGACACGCTGACCGAGGCGAAGATCCAGCACGCGTTTGACGAGCTGGCAAAGAACCGCACCACGCTCATCATCGCACACCGCCTGTCCACCATCCGCGCCGCAGGCGAGATCGTCGTCATTGCCGACGGCCGCATCGCCGAGCGCGGCACGAACGAGGAGCTTCTCAAAAAAGACGGCATCTACGCCAGCCTCTGCCGCACGCAAAACCTGCTGGCATAAAACTTCATGCGTGAGCACTGCACCACGAAAATGCGCAAATGCCGGTGCATGAAGTTTTTGTGCATCATTTCCGGTTGCCCCGCAGGGACGAGAAAATGGCACATTTCTATAGCAAAAGCGCCCAGCCGCTTGCAGCGGCTGGGCTGTCTGTTTACTGCTCCATCAGGCCCACGCAGTCGTAATACGGTCTGGAGGCGATGAGGGCTTTGTTTTCCTTGAAGACATTGTGCATGAGCGTAATGACGGCGTAATCGCACTGCGCCATGGCTTCGGCAAGGGAATAATTGTGATACCCCGCTACGTCGCCCTGAATGTACGGCTCGCAGGCAAGGACTTCGTATCCACGCGCTTTGAGGATGTTCGCAAACAGGACGGACGGGCTTTCGCGCGTATCGTCAATGTTGGCTTTGAAACTCATGCCGAGCACGGCGATCTTCGCGCCGGGCTTCACATCGCGCGCAATGCGGTCTGCCGTCCACGCCGGCTTGCCGTCGTTGACAAGACGGGCCTCGTAGATGAGCGGCGTAATATCCTCGAACTTCTCATGGATGAACCACGGATCGACCGCGATGCAGTGTCCGCCGACGCCGACGCCGGGGGTATGCACGTTCACTCTGGGGTGGCAGTTGGCAAGCTCGATGAGCTTGAACACGTCGATGCCGAGCCGGTCGCAGACCTTGCTGAGCTCGTTGGCATAGGCGATGTTGATGTCGCGGAACGTGTTTTCCGTCAGCTTGCACATCTCGGCGGTCAGATCGTCCGTCAGGCGGATCGTGCCGCCGGTGACGACCTTTTCATAGATCTCTTTTGCAAACTCCGCTGATTCCGGACGGTTCGAGCCGATGATGCGATCGTTCTCGCGCAGCTCGATGAGCATCCGGCCGGGGATGATGCGCTCCGGGCAGTGCGCCGTCATGAACTGCTCCGGCGCAAGGCCGGACGTTTCCGAGACGATCTTCTCCACCATGCGCGTGGAGTAGGGAGGCGAGGTGGATTCGAGCACGCAGAGGTTCCCCGCGCGCAGGACGGAACCGACCTCCTTCGCGGCGGATTCGACGAAGCGCATATCGGACACGCGCTTGTGCTCCTCCGTCTCGCGGTAGGGCGTCTGGACGCAGATGATAAAGACGTCGGCAGGTTCCGGCTTCGTCGTGAAGTGCAGACGGCCGGTTGCCATGGCCTTCGTCATGGCGTCCTGCAGGCCGGGTTCTACAATATGGATATGGCCCGCGTTCAGCGTGTCCACGACGGTATCCTTTACGTCGAAGCCGCAGACCTCATAGCCCGCCAGCGTAAACGTGATAGCGGTGGGGAGGCCGATATAGCCGCAGCCCATGATCTCGATTTTTTTCATGCTATTTCGCTCCTTTGTATGCAAACATACAAGGATACTATATCCTATTTTTTACGCTTTTGCAAGCAGAGTCTGCACCATATCCGTCTTTTCCCACGGCAGATCCAGCTCCGCGCGGCCAAAGTGGCCGTAACCGGCGGTCTGACGGTAGATCGGGCGGCGCAGATCGAGCGTTTTGATGATAGCCGCCGGGCGCAGGTCGAAGCATTCACGCACAAGCTGGGCCAGCTTATCATCCGCGATCTTGCCGGTTCCATATGTCTCGACGAGAACGGAAACAGGGTGCGCCACGCCGATGGCGTAGGCCAGCTGCAGCTGGCAGGCGTCGGCCAGACCGGCTGCGACCAGATTCTTCGCGATGTAGCGCGCCATGTACGCGCCGCTGCGGTCGACCTTCGTGGGGTCCTTGCCGGAGAACGCGCCGCCGCCGTGGGCCGCGTAGCCGCCGTAGGTGTCGACGATGATCTTGCGGCCCGTGAGGCCCGAATCACCCGCAGGCCCGCCGATGACGAAGCGGCCCGTCGGGTTCACGTAGTATTTTGTGTTCTCGTCCAGCAGGCGCGACGGCAGGTTCGGCTCGATGACCGTCTCAATAACGGCCTTGCGCAGATCGTCGATGGCGATGGAGTCTGCGTGCTGAGTGGAAACAACGACAGTATCGATGCGGGCGGGCATCCCGTCGGGGCCGTATTCCACGGAGACCTGGCTCTTGCCGTCCGGGCGGAGCCAGGGCAGAAGACCCGATTCACGCGCGTGCGTCAGCGCCTTGGTGAGATTGTGCGCGTAGGCGATGGGAGCGGGCATGAGTTCCTTCGTCTGCGTGCAGGCGAAGCCGAACATCATACCCTGATCGCCTGCGCCGGTCGTACCGTCGTCATACGCGTTGTCAACGCCCATGGCGATATCCGGGGACTGCCGCCCCATGGCGACCATGACATTGCAGCTGTGGCCGTCGAAGCCCATCTCGGGGCGGTCATAGCCTGCGTCGCAGATGGCCTTGCGGGCGATCTGGGCGATGTCGATGCGGGCGGACGTGGTGATCTCGCCCATGACGAGCACCATGCCGGTCGTCGCCGCCGTCTCGCAGGCGACGCGGCCCATGGGATCCTGCTCGAGCACGGCGTCGAGCACGCTGTCGGAGACAAGGTCGCACAGCTTATCGGGATGGCCCTGTGTAACGGACTCTGAAGTAAAGATTTTTCTGTTGTTCATATCTGATTCCTTTCCGGGCATAAAAAAGCGCCCTGCCCGAGGGGCAGAACGATATACGGTTCTCTCCCTCATCTTTCGATTCCTTCGCCGGATTTGGCACCTTGCATCCGCAGGTTGCCGGGTTTCATTGGGCCGTTCCCTCCACCACTCTTGATAAGGCTGTTCAGTTGTACCCTGATTATACAAAACCCGCCGGAAAAGTCAAGAGAAAAGTTTTGATTTCGGCAAAATTCCCGGTTTATCTCAGCGGGAACCCGCCCATACTCCATGCAGAACAGAATGTTTACATTTGCAGGGTAGATTTTTCCGCCCGGAGACGGTATGATGAAACCTGAACATCAGGAGGGTGAACACTATGAAGGATCTTCGCAGACGGTTTGAACGCTTCTGCCTTAAAAACCGGGGCAAGGGCATTCCGAATCTCATGCTCGTCATTGCCATTGGAAATCTGGCGGTCTTTGCGCTCTCGTACATCGACCCCAGCAATATCGTCTACAGCTATCTCTGCTTCAGCCGCTCCGCCATTCTGCGCGGACAGGTCTGGCGGCTGTTTTCGTACATCTTTACGTACCTGAACGACGTGCGGGGCGCGGGACTGCTGCTGGCTGCCGTTTCGCTGTTCTGCTATTATCAGTTCGGAAAGATCCTGGAGAGCTACTGGGGCACGTTCCGCTTCAATCTCTATTATCTGACCGGACTTGTGCTGACCGATCTGGCCGCAATGCTGCTCGGCGCCGGAGCGGACGCGTCCGCGCTGAACCTCAGCCTGTTTCTCGCCGTCGCGACCATCGCGCCGGAGGCGAAGGTGCTGCTGTTCTTCTTCATCCCCATCAAGATGAAATACATGGCGTGGGTCTATCTCGGCTTCACGGTGCTGAACGTGTTCTCGTCCTTGCAGCTGGCCTCGTTCCTCTCGTTCTACTGGCTGCTGCCCGTCGTGCCGCTTTTGAACTACTTCCTCTTCTTCGGCAGCGACGTCAAAAACATCCTGCCCGACGCACTGCGCTACCGGCAGCGGAAGAATTACCGCACGACCACGACAAATGCCCGCCCGAACCCCAACTGGGCAGGCTCCTACCGCTCCAAATCCGGCGAGAAGCCCTACCGGCATAAATGCACGGTCTGCGGCCGGACGGATACGGACTATCCGAACCTCGAATTCCGCTACTGCTCGAAGTGCAACGGCTATTACTGCTACTGCATCGATCACATCAACAATCATGTCCACATCACCACGCCCCCGGAGGGCGCGGAAAAGAAATAAAACGGAGGACTGTCATGAATGAAGTGCTGAACTGCCTGCTGACCCGCAGAAGCGTCAAGAAGTATCTTTCGCAGCCGGTCGAGAAGGAAAAGCTGGACGCTGTTCTGGAGGCCGGAACGTATGCTGCCTGCGGCATGGGCCGTCAGGCCGGGAAGATCGTCGTGCTGCAAAACCCGGACGATATCGCGCAGCTGGAAAAAATGAACGCGTCGATCCTCGGAAACCCGGCCGCGCACCCGTTCTACGGCGCGCCGGTCGTGTGCGTCGTGTTCGCGGACACGAATGTGAATACATGGGTCGAGGACGGCAGCCTTGTCATCGGCAATATGATGGCCGCCGCGCACAGCCTCGGCCTCGGCAGCTGCTGGATCCACCGGGCACGGCAGGAGTTTGAAAGCGCGGAGGGCAAGGCGCTGATGAAAAAATGGGGCGTGAGCGAGAATTACGCCGGCATCGGCCACTGCATCCTCGGCTACGCCGCGCAGGAGCCCGCCCCCGCAAAGCCCAGAAAGGCCGATTTCATTGTCCGCGTTGATAGTAACCGATGATCCAATCGCCTGCGGTTACCAGCGGATCTTTTACCGCAGCTGTGCAGTTTGAAAAGCTTGAAATACACAAAGTATTCCTGCGCTTTCAAACTTTCATCTGCGGCAAAATCTCTCGCTGGTAACTCTTGTCGATTAAATCATCGGTTACGAAACCCCTTGCAAAATCGAAAAAACAGGCTTATACTGAAAAAAACAGGAGGGCACTGATATGAAATCCATCAAAAGCATCCTGAAGATCGCGGGCGCGGTCATGGCCGTGATCGGCACTGTGCTTGTCGTCGTCGGCTTCCTCGACGAGATCTGCGCAGGCGTCAAAAAGCTTGCCGCCTGCCGCGCACGCCGCGAGGAAATGAAGGATTACGCAGACTGACAGATCGAGCGAACGCCCCGAAGCAGCCGCTTCGGGGCGTTTCAGCGTGTCGAAAAAGTCTTTTCGCCCCGCTGAGGCAGTTTTTCGAACTTTAAAAAAGTTCGAAAAACAGGTTGATTGAACGCGAAGGGGGCTCTTTGCCCCCTTCACGCTTCCCCTGCTGCTCTGTCGTCCAACTGCTTTTCATGGTTTTTTGACAGTCTCGAACGCCCCGAAGCTGCTGCTTCGGGGCATTTTCTATGTGCCAAAGTTCCGGGGTCGCCCGGTCACAGCAGAAACAGCGCTTCGCGCACGACCTCGCCGACTGTGGGGTGGGGGAAGACGATCTTGTCCAGATGCTGCACGGGGAGCTTGGAATGCACCATCATGGCCGCGCCGTAGATGATCTCCGAGACATAGGAGCCGACCATATGGACGCCCACGACGCAGCGGTTTTTCCGGTCATAGAGCAGCTTGCAGAAGCCGGTTCCCTTCGGATTTTCTGCAAGATACCGGCCCGAGAGCGCCATCGGCGCCTTGACCACCTGCACGTCCAGTCCCTTTTCCCTTGCGCTCTGCTCCGTTTCGCCGACGCAGGCGACCTCCGGCGTGGTGTAGATCACGGAGGGGATGATGGAATAGTCGATCGCGTCCTTTTTGCCGAGCATATCGTTGACCGCGACCTCTGCCTCGCGATAGGCCGTATGGGCCAGCATCAGCTTGCCATTGCAGTCGCCGACGGCCCAGACGCCGGGGACGTTCGTGCGCATCTGCCGGTCTGTCACGACTGCGCCGCGTTCGAGCGCAATGCCGAGCGCCTCCACATTCAGCCCTGTCACATCCGCCCGCCGTCCCGCCGACAGCAGCACGCGTCCGCAGGCGATCTCGTGCCGCCCGGAAGCGTCGGAATACACGACGCTCCGCTCCGTGACAGCCTCGACTCTGGCGTTCAGGCAGAAGTCCATGCCCTGCTTTTTGTACGTCCGCATCAGCAGCTCGCAGATCTCCGGGTCGGTGCTGCCCGCGATCTTGGGCAGCATCTCAATGACCGTCACCTTCGTGCCGATGGACGCAAAATAGCACGCCATTTCCAGCCCGATCACGCCGCCGCCGATGCAGACGAGCGATTCCGGCTGCTCCGAAAGGGACAGCAGCTCGCGGTTCGTCATGACGAAGCCGGAAGCAAGTCCTTCCTGCACACCGGGGATCGGCGGGATCACGGCGCTGGAGCCGGACGCCAGCACGAGCCGCGGCGCGGACAGTGTCTCGCCGCCTGCAGCGACCTCAAAGCGCTCCCCCGTTTTTCCGAGGATCCGGCCCTCGGCGGCAAAAACCGTCACGCCGTGCGCCTTCATCGCCGCGCCCACGCCCCGGACGAGCGTTTTGACCACGCCGTCCTTTCGCGCAACGACCTGCGCGTGGTCGATGGAGACGTTCTGCGCCGTCACGCCGTATTCCGCGCCGTGCAGCGCCGCCTGATACTGCTTGGCGCAGTAAAGAAGGCTCTTTGTCGGGATGCAGCCCTCGTTCAGGCAGGTGCCGCCCAGCGCACGCTTTTCGATCAGCGCCGTCCGCAGCCCCGCCTTTCCCGCGCGCTCCGCGCAGAGATACCCGCCCGGGCCGCCGCCGATCACGATCAGATCAAATTCCTGCATTTCAAATTCCTCCTGCTGTATTTTTCCTTAGTTTAGCATACCCGGCAGCAGATTGGAAATGCTTATTTGTGATGTATATATTCCGATTATGTTGCTTTGCGTTGTTTTTATTGTAAAATCGGGTATGTCACGCCGCATACGGTGATGGAGGCCAGCTCATCCAGATCGATCAGCTGGGAGAACAGCCAGGTCTCCTTGCACTGATCTGAGTCGTACATCCAGCTTGCTGAATGACTCATGGAACCGTAGGTTCCGTAGGCACTGTTCGCGTAGTTGTTTTCCTTGCTGGCAAGATTGAAGCGCGTCCCGTCCTTCAATGTAACAGTCACAGAATTGCTGCTCTGCGAGGAATCAATACCGTCAAGCCGGAAGGAGATCGGCGTGATTGTCGCGGTCTTCCAGGATGGATCGCCGTCCAGCTCGATCACCAGCTCCTGTTCCAGCTGCTCCGGTACCGGGAGCTCAAACAGGTCTGCGCTCTGGTCGTGATACGACGCCCGGAACAGCAGCCGGTCGCCCGGCTCGAATTCGCCGCCGACGTTCGTCACGACCGCATACGCCGTGCTTCCATCTACCTGAATAATTTCCATTTTGACGCCGCCATTTTTCCATTCCAGACGGTGATCCGTGCCGAAGCCGGTATTGTTGCGCACACCAACCCGCAGCATCCGCTCAAGTTCCTGCTGATAGCCGTCAGCCTCCGGCAGCGCGGCAAGCTGTGCCGCAGCTTCGTCGTTCCGCGCGTCAATACGCATGACTGCGAGAACGGAATCCTTCGAGGCCAGCATGGATTCGAGCGTAAACACGAAATTCTCCGTCGTGGCCGATACGCCCGTATCCGCCAAATCGGCAGTGTCGGGCACCTGCATCGTGCCCTCGGCGATCATGGCCTGCTCTTCCTCGGTGTACGCCGGCTGTGTGAGCTCTGTAGACGTTTTTTCGTCGTAGCTGGTCACGTGCTCCTTGACCAGCGCGGCCTTTTCGCCGAACAGCCGGTCGAACCAGCCGAAGGAGTGCGCCGCGAACGCGCTGCCGCACAGCAGCGCCGCGACTGCCGCCGCGATCAGCACCGTCCGGACAGGCCGGGCGGGCTTCCGCTTCGTTTCTTTGATTTTTCCCATCGTCTTGCTCAAAATCCGCGCACCCTCGCCATCCTGCATCGGGGGCAGCGGAATCTCCCGCTCCGGCGCATAGCGCATGAGCTCATCCCACGTCGTTTTCACAAAACAGACCTCCTTTTTCCAAAGCCTCGCGCAGTGTCCGCCGTCCGCGCATCAGGCGCGAACGCACGGTCGACGCGTTCAAATGTAAGTCCTCCGCGATCTGTGCAGCTGTCTGCGACAGATCGTAAAACCGGTAAAATATTTTCCGGTCCTCGTCCGGCAGGGCGCGCATGGCCTGCGCAATGGCCGCGCAGCGCTCCTGTTCCACCATCTGCTCCCAGAGCCGGTCGAGCGTGATGAGCGTATCGTCCTCCAGCGGAAGATAGACGTTCTGCTTCCGCATGGCCTCCGCCGTCCGGTTCCGCGCCACCGCGCCGAGCCATGGCCGCAGCTGTCCGCGCTCGATGCGCGCCGCGCCGTTCCAGAGCGCGAAAAACACGTCTGAGGCAATTTCCTCATGGTCCTCCGGCGTCAGAACGCCGCGGCTGCGGTTGCGGATGATGGCCAGAACGTATGCGCCGTACTGCGCGACTGCCTGCTCCAGCGCACCCGTGCGCTGCTTTTGCAGCTGCCGCAGCAGCTCTTTTTCGTCCAAGCCGCATTCCTCCTTTTGTAACCGCTGATCGGTTACTTGCATTGTGTTCAGCATACTGACGTCTATCATGTCGGGTGTTTGGCCGATTTTGTTGCAGCCGCACGGAAATTTTCCCTGTTTCCCCAGAGTTCTTGCTTTTTCTGCCTGCGGCTGGTATGATAAAGCTATGAAGAAAAGAGTTGCTTACTATGTCAGCCGGAAGAATCCGCTTATCTGGCTGGCCGCGCTGGTCATGCTGGCCTCGGCAGCGCTTCGCATCGCAAATGTCTGCGGGAAAGGCGCAGACGCAAAGACGGTGTGGTTTTTAGTCGTGCTGCCGGTCGTGGGCTGTGTGTTCTATGTGCTGAATATCCTGTGCAATGGCAGCGATCGGTTCTACCGTTCATCCGTGCCCGTCATTCTGCTTGCGATCTATTACGGCATCAAGATCACGCTCGTCTCACCGTATCTGTGGCTGACGTTCATGTTCTGGATCGCCTATCTCGCCATCGCCGCGTTTTACGCCGTGACCGTCTCCGGCCACATCAAAAGCACGATCCCGCTGCTTCTGCTGCTGATCGCTGCGCTCGGCATTCTGGTCGGGATGCACGAGAAGGAATTCACGCGGGAAAACTGGCCGCAGCTGCGGCAGATTTTGCCTGATATGCTGTTCCTGCTTGCCGGGATTCTGACGCTGCTCGGCGCGAAGGTCTATCTCGACGGCGCGTACCACCCCACCTGGGGTGACCGGCCCGACGGCCGCAGGCTGCGCACGCTCGACCCGATGGCGGTCGTAGCTAATTATATCATGCCGACGCGCATCGGATCGTCCAATTTCATCCGCGAGTCCGTTGACATCGGCCCGATGGAGCGCTATATCCGCGAAAAGCGCAAGCAGGGCTATACGAATCTCGGCGTGACGCACGTATTTCTGGCTGCCTATGTCCAGTGCGTGGCGAAATATCCGGCGCTCAACCGCTTCCTGTCCGGGCAGCAGGTCTATTCGCGCGACGACGATATCCAGTTCTGCATGGTCGTCAAGACCTCAATGGACACCTCCGCGCCGGAGTCGATCACGAAGCTTCATCTGAAGCCGACCGACACCATCGACGATATCTATGAAAAGCTCAACAAGGGCATCGCCGATATTCAGGGGCAGGCCATCGGCGGCAGTGACTTTGACAAAACCGCGAAATTCCTGTCGTTTATCCCCGGCGTGCTGTTCAAATTCGTGATCTGGCTGCTCAAGACCATCGATTATTTCGGTTTCCTGCCGAAATTCCTGCTGGAGGTCAGCCCGTTCCACGCCTCGATCTTCTTTACCTCCATGGGCTCGCTCGGCATCCCGCCCATCGTGCACCATCTGTACGACTTCGGCAATATGCCCGTCTTCGTGGCCTTCGGCTGCAAGTACCACAAGAACGAGGTGCTCGACGACGGCACGGTCGTGCGCCGCAAGTACATCGACTACACCGTCAACACCGACGAGCGCATCTGCGACGGCTTCTATTACGCCACCACGCTCAAGCACCTCAAGCGCCTGCTGTCCCACCCCGAACAGCTCGACAAGCCCGCCCCCGTCGTCAACCACGACATTGAGTGATCCCCTTTCTATGCAGAACCCGCCCCGGGCAGCTGCCCGGGGCGGGTCTTTTATCCCGGCATAGATTGACAGGTTTCGACTGATTTGGCAGAATAGGTACGGTTCTTCTGAACCCCTGAGGCTCCAACACAGCGATAGGCGGTTTGGCCTCCTCCGAAAGGAGGGATGTTTATGCCGATTACGATCACGTTCCATATTTTTGGACTTACGGTCACCATCCGCATAAATGGCCGAAACCGCCACTCGGCAAAGTGACGGTTTCGAGTTTTACTTGCAGCTGATTAACTAACCGAGGCCAAACCGTTCTTGCGGAAGGAGCCTTGGTTATTTTTATGATACCAGACACTCTTGATTTGTCAAGTGTGCGAAACGTGGAGCGCGGATTGACATTTTTCGACTGGTTTGGTAGAATGATTATGGCGCTGCCGATAAGCGGCAAGCGGTTAGTTCCCCTGGCTTTTGACAGGGGGCGCTTCTTGTCCCCTGATCTTCGGAAAGGGGGACTGCATATGAGTACATCCGAAGTTTTGCAGCTTTGCCTTGTGATCATCGGCATTTGTAGTCTGTTCGTTCAGATATACAAAAAGAAGTAACCGCCCAGCTTCCAACTCGCGGTTACTTCTTTTGACCTAATCGCCAGAGGGGGCTAACCGTTTGCCGGCAGCGCTCTTGCTATTTTTATTATACCAGACACTTTTGATTTGTCAAGCGTACCAATGAAGCGCAGGCCGTTACACCCGCCCATGTCCAGCCGGACAGGGGCGGGTGTGGTCGATTACTTTTTCAGCTTGTTGTCCACAACGTCCTTGAGGACGGCGGTGAAGGCATCAAGCGTCATGGCGCCGAGGTCGCCGTCTGCGCGGTTGCGCGGGGAGACGGTACCGGCTTCGATATCGCGGTCGCCGACGACGAGCATATAAGGGATCTTCTCCATCTGCGCGTCGCGGATCTTCTTGCCGATCTTCTCGCTGCGGGTGTCGACCGTCACGCGGTAGCCCTGCGCGGTGAGCTTTGCGGCCTGCTCCTTGCAGTAGTCAACAGCGCGGTCCGTGACCGGCAGGAAGCGGACCTGCTCCGGCGCCATCCATGTGGGCAGCGCACCGGCATACGTCTCGATCAGGTAGGCCAGCGTGCGCTCGTAGCAGCCAAGGCTCGTTCTGTGGATGATATACGGCAGCTTCTTCTCACCGTTTTCATCCGTGTAGTACATCCCGAAGCGCTCAGCCAGCAGCATATCGATCTGGATGGTGACGAGGGTGTCCTCCTTGCCGTAGACATTCTTATACTGGATATCGAGCTTCGGGCCGTAGAACGCGGCTTCGTCGATGCCGATATCGTACTTGACGTCGAGATCGTCGAGGATCTTTGCCATGACGCTCTGCGCGTGATCCCACTGCTCTTTGGTGCCCTCGTACTTGTTCTTGGGGTTCGCGGGATCCCACTGGGAGAAGCGGAACGTGCACTTGTCAAGCAGGCCGACTGTACTGAGGCAATACTTGGCAAGATCAAGGCAGTCGCGGAATTCATCCTCCAGCTGATCCGGGCGGAGCACCAGATGGCCCTCGGAAATCGTAAACTGACGCACACGGATGAGGCCGTGCATTTCGCCGGAGTCCTCGTTGCGGAACAGCGTGGACGTTTCGCCGAGACGCATCGGCAGATCGCGGTAGCTGCGGCCGCGGTTCAGATAGACCTGATACTGGAACGGGCAGGTCATCGGACGCAGGGCGAAGCACTCCTTCGTCTCATCCTGCGGGTCGCCGAGGACAAACATACCGTCGAGATAGTGATCCCAGTGGCCGGAGATCTTGTAAAGCTCACGCTTGGCCATGAGCGGCGTCTTGGTCAGCAGGTATCCGTGCGCCTGCTCGACATCCTCGACCCAGCGCTGCAACAGCTGAATGACGCGCGCACCCTTCGGCAGCAGAATGGGAAGGCCCTGGCCGATGCAGTCGACCGTCGTGAAGTATTCCAGTTCGCGGCCCAGCTTGTTATGGTCGCGCTTGAGGGCTTCTGCCTGCTCGGCCAGATACTGGTCAAGCTCTTCCTTCTTCGGGAATGCGACGGCGTAGATTCTCTGCAGCATCTTGCGCTTGGAGTCGCCGCGCCAGTATGCGCCGCAGCACTGCGTGAGCTTGATGGCGTTGCCCTTGATGCGGCCTGTAGAATCGAGGTGCGGGCCGGCACAGAGGTCTGTAAACTCGCCCTGCGTGTAGAACGAGATGTGCGCATCTTCGGGCAGATCGTTGATCAGCTCGACCTTATACGGCTCGTCCTTTTCCTGCATATATTTGATGGCTTCCTCGCGCGGCAGCTCGAAGCGCTCGAGCTTCAGCTTTTCCTTGCAGATCTTGCGCATCTCGGCCTCGATGGCGTCGAGATTTTCCTGCGTGAAGTTGAACGGAGCGTCGAAGTCATAATAGAAGCCGTTGTCGATGGACGGGCCGATGGCCAGCTTGACCTCCGGCCACAGGCGCTTGACGGCCTGCGCCATGACGTGGGAACAGGTGTGCCAGTACGTTTTGCGGTACTGCGGGTTTTCAAACGAGAATTCATTGTTTTCGGACATGGTTTTCTGCCTCCTAAATTGATTTGGGGCAAAACAAAAACGCCTTACCCCTGTCGTTTCAGGGGTGAGGCGCTGTACGCTCCACGGTTCCACCCTGCTTACGGACGAAAAAACCTCCGTCGCTTTGTGTCTCTGTAACGGGAGAACCCGGCGGCGCATTTCCGCGCCGCGGCTCAGAAGCGGTATCCGGGCGGGCCGCGCAAAGGCTCTTGCAGCATACGAGCCTCTCTCTGCAATGCGCTGCCGGTGCCGGGACGTGTCTTCGTCTCAGCCTTTTCTGGATGCTACAATAGCACGTTTCCGGGATTCTGTCAATCCCCCGCGGACACGGAAATGCGTTGCAAACCGGCTTTTTTTCTGGTATCATAGCGGCAGACCGCAAGAAGGAGACCATATATGGATCTTTGTAATATCAACGAGATCAAGGCGCTGCTCGCACGGCACGGATTCCACTTTTCCAAGGCCAAGGGGCAGAATTTCCTGACGCAGAGCTGGGTGCCGCAGAACATTGTGCTGGAATCCGGCGTGGACGAGACGTGCGGCGTATTGGAGGTCGGCCCCGGCATCGGGCCGCTGACGCAGCAGCTGTGCCGGTACGCGAAAAAGGTCGTCGCGGTCGAGGTCGACCGGACGCTCCAGCCCGTGCTGGCCGAGACGATGGCGGGCAATGAAAATCTGGAAATCATCTTCGGCGACATTCTGAAAACGGACCTCGCGAAGCTCGTGCAGGAGGAGTTCTCGGGCCTGCGCCCAATGGCCTGCGCGAATCTGCCGTATTATATCACGACGCCCGTGCTGGCAGCGCTTCTGGAGAGCCGTGCGTTCGAGGCCGTGACCGTCATGGTGCAGAAGGAGGTCGCGCAGCGCATCTGCTCGCCCGCAGGCAAGGGCGATTACGGCGCGTTCAGCGTCTTCTGCCAGTATTACGCCGAGCCGGAGCTGCTGTTCGACGTACCGGCAAGCTGCTTCATTCCGCAGCCGAAGGTCACGAGCGCGGTTTTAAAGCTCACCATGCGGAAAGAGCCGGTCTGCGAGATCAAAAGCGAGACCATGTTCTTCAAGGTCGTTCGCGCAGCGTTCGCCCAGCGCAGGAAGACGCTTCTGAACGCGCTTTCATCCGGGCTTTCGCAGTTTGACAAGCCCGCGCTTGCCGCCGTGATCGAAGATTGCGGCTTTGCGCCCACGGTGCGCGGGGAGACGCTGGATATTCCGGGCTTCGCCGCGATCGCGAACGCGCTGACGGACCTGTAATGTACTTCGTCTATATGCTCCGCTGCCGGGGCGGGAGTCTGTATACCGGCATTGCTGCCGACATGGAAAAGCGCCTGCGGCAGCACGCGTCCGGCGGCGCGGCCTGCGCAAAATACACGCGTGCCCACCCGCCCGAAGCCCTCGCCGCACTCTATCAGGCGGAGGATCACGCAGCCGCCGCACGGCTGGAAGCGTTCCTCAAGACGCTCCCGCCCGCAAAAAAGCGGATGCTGGCCGCAGGAGAAGCAGCGCCGGAGGCGCTGTTCGCGGAAAGGCTGAGCGGGCGTGTCTATCTCCGCCGCACGGACGAAGAGCTGCGCCTGAACGCGCTGCTGGCGGCACTGCACAGCGAAGGATAGAAAACTCCCCCACCGCGGGTGGGGGAGTTTTGCACGGCTTACTTCGATGATGTCGGGTCGTAATTGCGGCCAAATTTGAGATCTTCAAATTTGATCGTCGCGCTTTCGGGGTGCATGGGGCGTGCGCTTTGCCTGGACAGTGCGGGCGCGGAGGCGGTCTTCGTTTCGGCTCCGCTGTCGCCGCCGATCAGCTTTTCAAGGTTGTCGGAGATCTCCGTCGCGATTTTCTCTGCGTCCTCACTGGGAGCGGGAGCGGGCGCTGCGGGCTGCTCTGCCTGCCAGTCGTAGGGCTTTTCATGCGCAGGCTGCGGCTGCTCAGGCGCGGCTTCGCGCGTCAGATCGCGGGCCTTGAGCGTTTCAAGCAGCTCCAGATGGCCCTGAATGTCGCGCTCGACCACGGAGATGAAATTCAGCGCGGTCTGCTTGGCGTAATCCAGCCGCTCCTGCTCGGCGTGCAGCTGCTGATTGAGCTGCGCAAGCTGCACGTTCGCGGCGTTGACCTGCGCATTGGTCTGCGCGTTGACCTCCGCGTTCTGCAGCATGGCGGCGCACCGCGCCTGCGTTTCCTTGAGCAGCTGGGCGCTTTTGGCCTCTGCATCGGCTGCGGCAGTGGACTGCTTCGTCTCCTGCGCGCGGTATTCCTCCAGCTTTTCGACCAGGATCTTCATCTTGGCCTTGAGCACGGAATTTTCCTTATAGAGCGTGATATAGTCGTCGGTCAGCGGTTCGAGAAAATCGTCGACCTGCTGCATATCATAGCCGCCGAAGACGGCCTTGGAGAAGGTTTGCTCCTGAATTTCCTGCGGTGTGAACATGGACGCTGCCCCCTTGTACGATTAGAGATAGACGCCGTTGTTTTCCAATTCGTCCATCAGATTGTCGCCGACAAAGTCGACGTTGTACGGCGTGATGATGTAGGTGCTGATGGCGATCTTTTTGATCTTGCCGTCGAGCGCATAGGCGCAGCCGGACAGGAAATCGACCAGACGGCGGGCGACGTCCTTGTTCGTGGATTCCAGATTGAGGACGACCGCGTGCTTGCTGCGCAGATGCTCCGCGATCTCGGTCACGCTGTCAAAGCGGTCGGGCTTGACGAGCACGACCTGCAGCTGGGCCGTGGCGTGAATGTTCACGACCTTGCCGCTCTGCGTACCGGCGGAGTTATTGCCTCCGAGCGTCCGGCGGCCGGTGGAAGCGCTGCTGCCGGTCGAGGAAAACTCATCGCTGTCCAGATCGAAGCTGCTGCGGTACGAGGGCTTCGGCGCCGAGGACGAACGGGAAGGCCGACTGGGGCGGGCGTCGTCGTCGAATTCATCAAAATCGTCGTCGTCTTCTGTATACGGCTTCGTGAGCTTCTTCAGGTCATCCATAAATCCCATTGTAATGTATCCTCCAGATTTGCTATTCTATGTAATTGTGCCGTGTCGGCGTGTCGGTCAGATGTTATAGTTCCGTTTGCCAAAAATTGCGGTGCCGATGCGCACCATGGTCGAGCCTTCGGCGATGGCGTCGGCAAAATCGTCGCTCATGCCCATCGACAGGCATTCCATGGACACATTATCGTATTTTTTTGCCCTTATGTCAACAAAAAGATTGCGCATTTCGGCAAAATATCTGCAATTTTCGCCCGGAAATTCGCTCACAGGGGGAATTGCCATCAGACCCTTGAGCGCCGTGTGCGGAAAATCGGCCATTCGGGCGGCAAGCGCGGCGGCCTCGGCCGGGGTAAAGCCGGATTTGCTCTCCTCATTGCCGATGTTGACCTCAAAGAGAATGTTCTGCACGACGCCCAGCTTTTCCGCCTGCTTTTCGATGCACTCCAGCAGCTCCAGCCGGTCGACGGACTCAATGAGATCGACCACGCCGACGAGATACTTGACCTTGTTGGTCTGCAGATGGCCGATGAAGTGCAGGGGCTTTCCCGTGTATGCGCCCAGCGGGCGCTTGGCCTGGATCTCCTGCACGCGGTTCTCGCCGCAGCAGTCGACGCCTGCGGCGACGGCTTCCTTCACGCGCTCGGCGTCGTTCATCTTCGTCGCGGCGCACAGCAGAATTTCGGACGGGTCGCGTCCGGCTTTTTTTGCGGCCTCAGCCATCTGGGCGCGGATATTCGCGATATTTTCAGCAATTGTAGACATATCAGTTGACGACCTTTCCATCGTATAGATTTTTCGCGTTGATAATCAGCTCGTCGCCCGGCCAGAGGTTGTTGGTCGAGCTGGTGTCGAGCGTGACGACATAGCTTTCGCCGGTATCGTGGAGAATGGTGATGGGCTTCCACTTGGCGAGCGTCCCTTCGAGGATATACACGCCCGTCTGACCGTTTTCGACACGGACGGCGGACTTCGGGACGCGCAGCCCGGCGTAGGACGTGAAGACGATCTCTGCCGACTGCTGCCGCAGGAGCGTTACGTTCTGCAATGCCCGGTCAGACGACAGGACCAGCAGCCGGGAGCCTGCCTCGTTTTCGCCCAGACGCTCCACGCGCATGGTGACCGGCTGGTAATAATCGCGGGCGAAGGTCAGCGTGGCGCGGTCGCCCTCCTCCACATCGGAAAGCTCGCTTGCGGGCACGACGCAGGCGTAATACCAGGTCGTGGACGTGATGAGCCTGCCGATGGCGTGGGCGTCCGCCTCGTCCGGCTGGACGGCCTCAAATTCCGCAACGGTCATGTCCATCAGCCGTTCCGGCGTCAGCACGGCCTCATAGCCGTCGACGGCGGCGGAAAATGTTCCGGCCCTGCCCGCGGAAATGGCGCTGGTATCGCCCGCGGACTGCGCCTCAAGCGTATCCAGCTCCGCCTGCAGGGCGCTGATGCGCGATTGCAGCGTGCCGCTGTCGGCGCCGCTTCCCGTGCGCCGCAGGATGAGGCCCTTGAGCTCCGGCGAAAGATCGGAGACGGAATTCATGTCGCGCAGCGCCAGGTACCGGCTCAGCTGCGCAAGCGCATCCGCGATGTCCGCGTCGAGCGCAGCCTGATCGTAGACGCTGGAGACGGCGCTCCACGCGTACTGAAGCTGCTCGATCTGGCCGGACAGCTCGTCCATGCGCGTCTGCCGGAGCCGTGCGTCCTCGGAGCGGTAGCCGGTGGCGACGGTGTCGTTCGCGGCCACGTGCGCGCCTTCGGCACAGCTCAGAACGGTCGTGCCGTACTGCGAATATAAAAGCTCCTCCTCACGCACGACAAAGCCGGAGGCGTAGTAGCCCGCCCCGGCTTCGTATGGTGTGACGGTGGCCGTCATAAGGGGTGCATAGAGACTGCTGATCACGTGATAGCCGAAATACGCGGCGATCGCGGCCAGCAGGATCCAGAGGATGACTGTAAAATAGGATTTGCCTTGCTTCATAGCGCTCCTTCCCGCAGGAGCAAGAACGGTGCTCAGCCCTGCGTCAGGTGGACGGGCATGGCGGGCGTCATGGTAGACACCGCGTGCTTATAGATCATCTGCTGCCGCCCGTCGGACTGCAGCATGATCACGAACTGGTCAAAGCCCGTGATAATGCCGCGCATCTGAAAGCCGTTCATCAGAAAAACGGTCAGCATCGTGCGGTCCTTGCGGGCCTGGTTCAGAAAAACGTCCTGATAATTCTCTGTTGTTTTTTGCATGGGTATCGGCTCCTTTTCTTTATATGGGAGGCTCTGCTCCAATGCTCTTGTCCATTGCATCAGAGCCTCTCTGATGATCTGATACCCATATCGTACCATATTCAAAACGCGGAAAAAGGAATATTCTGTCGAGCGGCGGAAAGAACCTCCGAAAAATCTTCCGTGCCCGTCAGCCGGAGCCAGTGAATGTCCGGATTGCGCCGGAACCAGGTCAGCTGCCGCTTGGCGTAGTTGCGCGAGCGCTGCTTGCAGAGCGCAGCGGCTTCGTCCAGCGTGCACGCGCCGTTTAAGTATCCAAAAAATTCTTTATAGCCGATGGCCTGCATGGCGGTCGCCTTCGGGCTGACGCCGAGGGCGAGCAGCGCGCGAATTTCGTCCAGCAGCCCGTCTGCCAGCATTTTGTCGACCCGCAGATCGATGCGCCGGTACAAAACGGCGCGGTCGCTGTAATCAAGCCCCAGCCACACGGGCCGGTAGCGCGGGGGGATGGCCTGCGTTTCCAGATTGTGCTGCGTGATGGTCTTGCCGGTTTCCTCATAGACCTCCAGCGCGCGGACAATGCGCTTTTCGTCCGCCGGATGGAGCCGCGCAGCGGCCTCCGGGTCAATGCTGCGCAGACGCGCCAGCATGGCCTCTCCGCCGTTTTCGCGCAGCTGCGTTTCAAGCGCTTCGCGCCTGCCGGTCTGCGGGACGGGCGCAAATGAACGGCCCGCGATGAGGCTGTCGACATACAGCCCCGTGCCGCCCGCGATGACGGCGGTTTTGCCGCGCGATAAAATGTCCTGCACGCAGCTGTCTGCCAGCTGCACGTATTTTCCGGCGGAAAAATCCTCACCCGGTTCGACCATGTCCAGCAGATGGTGGTGCACGCCCTCCATCTCCTCTTTTGTGGGCTTGGCCGTGCCGATGTCCATGTGTTTGTAGATCTGCATGGAATCGCAGGAGACGACCTCGCCGCCGTACAGCTTCGCAAGCTGCACGGCAAGCTTCGTCTTGCCGGAGGCCGTCGGGCCGACGACGCAGATGATCCTGTCCATGCTCAGACCCTCTTGAACTGCTTTTCCAGCTGCCGCTTCGTGAGCGTCACGCAGACGGGGCGGCCATGCGGGCAGTATTTGATATCGTCGCGGGACAGGACCTCCTGCACGAGCCGCCGCAGCTCCTCATCAGACGTCTGCCATCCGGCCTTGATGGCCGATTTGCAGGCGATGGTGTGCAGCAGATTGTCGCGCAGGCTGTCCGGGTCGAGCGTTTTTCCGGCCAGCAGATCGCCCGCCAGCTCCTGCAAAAGCGCCTTTGCGTCCTCCACGTCCACGTCGGACGGGATCTGCCGGATGAGCACGTCTCCGCCGCCAAAGTCCTCCGTCTCGAACCCGCAGCGCTCCAGAAGCGCCCTGTTTTCCAGCACGGCAGCGGCCTCTTCCCGTGAAAGTTCTGCGGAAACAGGGGCCAGCAGCAGCTGGGCCATGATGGGGTGGTCCTCCTTTTTGAGCGCCTCAAAGCGGATACGCTCGTGCGCGGCGTGCTTGTCGAAGAACAGAACGGCCTCGCCCTGCTCGACAATGATATAGGTGTGCAGCGCCTCGCCGATGATGCGGAAGGGCTCTTCCGGGACAGAAAGCGCCTGCTGTGCTTCCGGCTCTTTGACGGGTTCCGGCTTCGGCTCGGGCCTGACCTCAATCTTCGGTTCGGGCTTCGGCTCCGGTCTGACCTCCGGCTTCGGAAGTGTAAAGCTCTGCTGCGCAGGCACAGGCTCGGAGCGCGGCAGCTGCACCGGCGAGGCCAGCACGGGCTGGGCAGGCTTCTGCACAGGCTGCTGCGCAGCCTGACGGCGGTATTCGGATGCCTGCATGGTCTGATAGAAGCCGGGCTTCGGCGGCTGGACAGCCTTTGGCTGTGATTGCGGCTGCGGAGCAGGCTCCTGCTTTTTCTCCGGCGTTTTCCATTCCGGGCGGCCCGCCGCTCTGGAGAGCGTGGACAAAACGGCATAGTGTACCGCATCGAAGACCTCGCGCTCGGACAGGAACTTGACTTCCGTCTTGGCCGGGTGGACGTTCACATCCACGGCCTGCACGGGCATATCAATCTCCAGCACGCAGGCCGGGAAGCGGCCCACCATGATCTGGTTGCGGTACGCCTCCTCCAGCGCGGCGGAGAGCAGACGGGATTTGATATAGCGGTTGTTGACGAAGAAGCTTTGCCATGCGCGGTTGCCGCGCGTGGCGGTCGGCTTCGTGACGAAGCCGCGCACGCGCAGCTTTTCCCAGCTGCCGTCGACCAGCAGCATATTGTTGGCAAGTTCCCGGCCGTAGATAGCGTAGATCGCGGCCATGCGGTCGTCCTGTCCGTCGGTGTGCAGCTGCTCCTGGCCGTCCTTCAAAAAGCGGAAGGAGATCTCCGGGTGCGCGAGCGCCTGCTGCTGCACGACGGAGAAAACAGCGGAGGACTCCGCCGCGTCGGATTTCATGAACTTCATCCGCGCGGGCGTATTGTAAAATAACTCCCGCACCAAAATCGTCGTGCCGCACGGGCAGCCGGCAGGCTCCTCAGACAGAACCTTTCCGGCTTCAAGATGCAGGCGAACGCCGTTTTCCGCGCCCTGCGCCCGCGTGAGCAGGTCGATCTTCGACACGGACGAAATCGCGGCCAGCGCCTCGCCGCGGAAGCCAAGCGTGCCGATGCAGGCAAGATCCTCTTTTTTGCGGATCTTGCTCGTCGCGTGGCGCAGAAACGCCGTGCGGGCGTCGACCGGCTCCATGCCGCAGCCGTCGTCGGTGATGCGCAGGAAAGTCATGCCGCCGTTTTGTAATTCTATTGTAATATTTTTTGCGCCTGCGTCAATGGAATTTTCGACCAGCTCCTTGACGGCGGACGCCGGGCGCTCGACGACCTCGCCTGCGGCGATGAGATCGGCGACATGGCGGTCAAGCTGAATGATCTTCGGCATAAAGCCCCTCCCAATCAGAAGTTCAGCTGCAAGAGCCCGAACGACAGCGCGTTGACAATGGCGTGCAGCGAGATGGACGCCCAGATCGTCCCGGCCTTTTCATACGTCCAGGCCAGCGCGACGGAGGCGGGCAGATACGGAATGCAGCTCAGAAGCACCTTTCCGGCAGGATAGAGCATGAAATACTGCCAGTTGTGCATGAGCGTGAACAGAATAACGGACACGAGATACGCCATGACGCGCGACGTCGGCTGAATGGAGCCGAAGACAAGCCCGCGCACAAGCGTCTCCTCAATGATCGGCGCAAGGAAAACCGTCACGGCCAGCATGACATACTGGTTATCGGAAATGAGCGAACCGACCGTTTCGTTGTTGTAGATCGTAAAGCCGGGAGCCAGCCGGGAAAGCGCGAATTGCAGCACCCACGTGCCCGCGTAATACATCGCGAAGCCCAGAACCAGCGCCTGCACAAAATTCCAGAACGAGCCGCCGAAAAACGACTGCCGCAGGAAACCATGGAAAATCAGCAGCACGGCCAGCAGATTCACGGCAAAATAGACGAGATTCATCGTCAGTGCCGTCATGCCAAGCGAGAATTTCGCGTTCGCCAGCTGCAGAAGCAGATTCAGAATCAGAAGATAAAACGGCAGATAAAGCCACCCGGCAATCGTTTCAAATTTCGTCAGCCGGTAAGAAATCGCGTGGGACGCTTTGCGGGCCATACGGAAAAGCCCCTTTCCGAGAGAATCTTCTGCAAAGACCGATGTGGGCATCGTCCTCTGCAAGCAGCCGGTTTACAGCAGCTGCTTCAGCTGGTACAGCTGGTTCAGCGCCTCGATGGGCGTGAGTGTTTCGACGGTGATGGCTTCAAGTGCGCGGCGCAGCTCGTCCGACTGCATATCGAGCATGGAAACCTGATCGGACACGGGCGCGGTGGCGGGCTTTGCACGCTCCGGCGCGCCGGATTCGAGATCCTTGAGAATTTCCCGCGCGCGCGTGATGACCCGGTCGGGAATGCCCGCGAGCTTGGCGACCTCGATGCCGTAGCTGTCGTCCGCTGCACCGGGGACGATCTTGCGCAGGAAGATCATGTCCCCCTGCCGCTTCTTGACGGCAATGTTGAAGTTTTTGACGCCCGGCAGCGCCTGCTCAATGTCCGTCAGCTCGTGATAGTGCGTGGCGAAGAGCGTTTTCGCGCCCAGCCGCTTGCGGTCGGCCGCGTATTCGAGCACGGCTCTTGCGATCGCCATGCCGTCGAACGTCGACGTGCCTCTGCCGATCTCGTCGAGGATGAGAAGCGAACGCGGCGTCGCGTTTTTGAGGATGTCGGCGACCTCGGTCATCTCGACCATGAACGTCGACTGGCCGGAGGCCAGATCGTCTGACGCGCCAATGCGCGTAAACAGCCGGTCAACAATGCCGATGTGTGCCGACTGCGCCGGGACGAACGAGCCCATCTGCGCCATGAGGACAATGAGCGCCACCTGCCGCATATAGGTCGATTTACCGGCCATGTTTGGCCCGGTGATGATGGCCGTGCGGCAGTCCTCCGAGCCAAGCAGCGTGTCGTTCGGCACGAACAGCGCGTTTTTGAGCATCTGTTCGACGACCGGATGGCGGCCCGCCGTGATCGATACGGTATTGCCGAGGTCGACCTCCGGCTTGCAGTAATGATTGTGGACGGCGACGGCGGCAAAGCTGCACAGCACATCCAGCTGCGCGACGGCCTGCGCCGTCTGCTTGACGCGGGCGGATTCTCCCGCGACAAACTGCCGCAGCGCCACAAACAGGTCATATTCCAGCGCCACAATGCGGTCCTTCGCCGTTAAGATCGTGCTTTCCAGCTCCTTGAGTTCTTCCGTGATGTACCGCTCACCGGTCGAGAGCGTCTGCTTGCGGATATAGCTGTCCGGGACCAGATTCAGCTGGCCCTTTGCGACCTCGATATAATAGCCGAACACGCGGTTATAGCCCACGCGCAGGTTCCGGATGCCGGTCTTTTCCTTTTCACGCGCCTCGATCTGCGTGAGCATGCCCTTGCCGCCGGACTGGACGGCGCGCAGCTCGTCGAGCTCTTTGTTCGCGCCGTCGCGGATCAGGCCGCCCTCGCGCAGCAGGAACGGAGGATCGTCTACGATAGTTGCGTCGATCTTCTCCTTGAGATCTGCCAGCGTGTCAAGCTGCTCAAAAAGCGTCTGCAAATACGGCGCGCGCATACCGGACAGCCGCTCCTTGACGGCGGGAAGACTCGCCGCGCCCTGTGACAGCGCGGCAAGGTCACGGCAGGAGGCCGTGCCCGTCATAATGCGGGTCATGGCGCGCTCAAAGTCCGTAATTTCACGCAGGGACAGAATCAGTTCCTCGCGGTCGATGGTTTTTTTGACCAGCTCCTCCACGGCGGTCAGACGGCGCGTGATCTGCGCGGGGCTGAGCAGCGGCCGCTCCATCCACGCCCGCAGCAGACGGCCGCCCATGGCGGTCTTCGTCTTGTCGAGCACCCACAGAAGGCTCCCGCGCTTTTCCTTTGCGCGCATCGTCTCCGTCAGTTCGAGATTCCGCCGCGCGGCAAGATCGAGCTGCATGAACTTGCCTGCAATATATAATTCCAGCGCCCGGATGTGCGGCAGCTCGTTTTTCTGCAGATCGCGCAGCGTGGTCAGAAGCGCGCCCGCCGCTGCAATGACGCACGGCATATTCGCAAGGCCGAGCGCCTCCGGCGACTGCCCGAACTGCGCCGTCACGGCAGCCTCGCACAGTGCAGGGTCAAACTGCGCGTCCGTGCCGATGTTCACGCAGGTGTGGAAGCGGTCGCGCAGAAAATCCGCCAGCGCGCCGTCCTCCGCCGCCGTGCCGCCCAGAAGGGCCTCGGACGGCAGAAAGCTGCCAAGCTCGTTCTGTGCGTCCTGCATGGCGTCGGCTCCGGAAACCTGCGTCGCGCTGAATGCGCCGGTCGATACGTCGCAGAAGCAAAGGCCGTATGTACCGGCTGCGCCGTAGACGCAGGCGTAATAATTGTTTTTGGATTCCACCAGCATCGAGCTTTCCGTCACAGAGCCGGGCGTCACGATGCGGATGATGTCGCGCTTTACAAGCCCCTTTGCCAGCGCCGGGTCCTCCATCTGCTCACAGATGGCGACCTTGTAGCCCTTGGCGACCAGCCGCGCGATATAGCTCTCCGAGGAATGATACGGTACGCCGCACATGGGAATTTTGTCCTCTGCGCTCTTGTCCTTGGCATGGTCGCGCGAGGTGAGCGTCAGATCGAGCTCGCGCGAAGCAATGCGCGCGTCCTCCTCGAACATCTCATAAAAATCGCCCAGCCGGAAAAACAGCAGGCAGTCGGGATTGCGCTCCTTGACCGCATAATACTGCTGCATCATGGGGGTGAGTTCGGCCATAATCAAAACCTCCGGGTTTTCTCTTTTAACGTCTGAAATTATGCTTTCGGCAAATCCATATGCACTTACGCATTCGTTTGTAGGGGCCGATGCCGGTCACAGCCGTTCGCGACGAAGGAGCGTTACGGATGTGGGTCTGCCGCTTGCCGGCACACATCGGCCCGTTGGGAAGTTGCAAATTCGCCGAAGAATACCGTAAAAAACGGTGCATTCTGCCGGGCCGATGTGGGCATCGGCCCCTACAAAGCCCGCACCAGGGTGCTGTGTTATCGCAGTTCGCCCACAAGGCTCCATGTTGTGCAGCCTGTGATCGTCACGTCCAAAAACTGGCCGATCAGGCTGTCGTCTCCCGCGAAGCGGACGAGTCTTCCGCCCTCGGTGCGGGCGGTGAGCAGGTCCTTGTCGCGGCCGTCGCAGAGCACGCGGACGGTCTTGCCGACATAGCCCTGATGAATTTCCAGCGAAATGCGGTTCTGCACGGCGCAGAGCCGGTCAAAGCGGCGGTTTTTCTCCTCCTTGGGCGTCGGGTCGTCCATTTTTGCGGCAGGCGTTCCCGCGCGCGGGGAGAAGATAAAGGTAAACAGCGCGTCATAGCGCACGTCTTCGATCAGGCTGATCGTGTCCTCGAATTCCTCCTCCGTCTCGCCGGGGAAGCCGACGATCACGTCGCTGGTCAGAACCAGCTCGGGCAAGATCTGGCGGCCATAGTGCGCCAGCTTCAGATATTCCTCGCGGGTATAGTGCCGGTTCATGGCCTTCAGCACCCGGTCGTTGCCGGACTGGAAGGGCAGGTGGAACTGCTTGGCGATCCTAGGGTATTTCGCAATGGTATCAAAGAGTTTTTTGCTTGCGTCCTTCGGGTGGCTCGTCATGAAGCGCAGCCAGAAGTCTCCCGGCAGCTGCGCGATCTCGGCCATGAGGTCGGCAAAATCAACGCCCAGCCCCAGATCCTTGCCGTAGGAGTTGACGTTCTGGCCCAAAAGCGTAATGTCCTTATAGCCCGCCGCGATGAGGCCCTTGACTTCTTCGAGAATCTCCTCGGGCCGTCTTGACCGCTCCCGTCCGCGCACATACGGCACAATGCAGTACGAGCAGAAATTGTTGCAGCCGTACATGATCGATACCCACGCCTTGAGATCGGACGAGCGCACGACGGGGATACCCTCTGCAATATTGCCCGCGGAATCGTCCACGGCAAAAATGCGCTTGTTCGTGCGCAGCACGCTTTGCAGCAGTTCCGGGAAGCGCCATAATTCGTGCGGATTGAACACGCCGTCAACATGGCGGTAGCTGTTTTTGATGCGGTCGACGACCTGCGGCTGGCCCATCATGCAGCCGCAGAGGAAAATTTTCTGCTCCGGGTGCCGGGCCTTGGTGTGCACCAACGCGCCGACGTTGCCGTAGACGCGGGTTTCCGCGTGCTCACGGATGGCGCAGGTGTTGATAACGATGCAGTCCGCGCCCTCTTCGGTGTCCACGATCTCATACCCGCTTGCACGCAGCATCCCGCGGATGCGTTCGGAATCCGCCTCGTTCTGCTGGCAGCCGTATGTATCGACAAAGGCCCGCGGCGTCCTGCCGCGCGAGGCCCAAAGGGCTTTGATCTGCTCGCAGACAGCGGCTTCCTTCTCCAGCGCCTCCTGCGCGATCACAACGGGTTTGCGTTCCATGTACGTTTCCTCCGAACTGCATAACTTAACAATTTATTATAGCAGATTCCGTGGGGATTTGCAATGGAGCAAAACAAGCAGTCAAAGGCATAGGTTTTTGCAATTTTCCGAATTGTACGTAGGGGCGGACGACTCTGTCCGCCCGCTGCGAATTCTCTGATATTTTCAGCAAATCTGCAACATTTAAGGGGCCGACAGAGTCGTCGGCCCCTACAGCGGCAGTGCAGTTTTATGATTTATCATCCCGCAATCAGTCCCTGGACGACCTTTGCGGCCAGGAGGATGAGGACAATGATGATAGCGGGCTTTACGATCTTCGAGCCGTTTTTGATGGCGAGTCCCGCGCCGATGAAATGGCCGAGGATGCTCGACACCGTGCCGATGAGGCCGAGGACGAGGAAGACCTTGCCGCTTAACAGGCTGGTCAGGAGCGAGGCAATGTTGGAAGACAGATTCACGAGCTTGACATTGCCGCCCGCCGTGCGCACGTCGAGCTTGCCGAGATTGCAGAAAATGAGCAGCAGGAACGTGCCCGTGCCGGGCCCGTAGAACCCGTCGTACGCGCCGACGACGAGCGCGGCCAGATAGACGATGGCCATCTGCTTTTTGGGCTCGATATCGCCGCGCTCCTCCGGCAGCTGCCGCTGGCGCAGCACGACGAAGGCCACGACCGGCAGCACGATCAGCAGCAGATATTGTAAGTACACCTCGGAGATCATCAGCTGCAATTTTGTTCCGAAGAACGAGCCGATGAGCGCCAGCACGATGGACGGAATGCCGAGCTTCCAGTCGACATAGCCGTTTTTGATATACCGGCCCGTGGAAAACGCGGTGCCGATGGAGGAGGAAAATTTGTTTGTGCCCAGCGCAAAGTGCATCGGAAGTCCCGCGAGCAGATACGTCGGGACGGAAATAATGCCGCCGCCGCCCGCGATGGCGTCCATGAACGACGCAAAGAATACGCCGATGACGACGATGACGACCATTTGTACTGTCAGATCCTGTACGCCCATTTTATATCTCTCCTTTGATTGCAAGCTCCAGTATGTCGGCCACGCCGCCTTCTTCGTTCGTCGGCGCGATCAGATCTGCTTTCTGCTTGAGTGCTTCTTCCCCGTTTCCCATTGCGACGCCGACGCCCGCGAAGTCGAGCATGGCCGCGTCGTTGCCGCTGTCGCCGATGGCCATGACCTGCTCGCGCGGGATGCCGAGTTTTTTGCACAGCGCCCCAAGCGCAATGCCCTTGCTGGTGTTCGGGTTCATGACCTCCAGATCAACGTAGCCCGCGCCTGTCACGAAATACGGCAGCTTTGTCAGATCGGCCATGGCCCTTTCACACTCTTCCTGACTGGAAAACGGCACATAGAGCTTTTCTACGGGTTTACCCCAACCGGCGACCATGGCGTCCAGATCGTCGACAAATTCATGCGACTGCTCAAACAGCCACCGGAAGTCGGCGGGATAATAGCGCTCAAAGCGCGCCATCTGCTCTTTGGAGTTATACACAATGCCGCCGGAGAAGAAATTGACAAGCCCGTCGTACCGGCGCACGTGGGAATAGATCAGCCGCGCATCGTCCGGAGACAGCGGGCAGTGGTAGAGTGTTTCACCGGTTTTCAGATCCTGTGCGATCGCGCCGGTCTGCGTGACGGCGTAGCGGATCTGCGGAAGCGCGTCTAAAATGTACCAGCACTCTCCCGGCGCGCGGCCGGTGCACAGAACGAGCTGAATGCCGTGCTCCAGCGCACGCTGCGCCGCAGCCTGCACCCGCGGCAGAACACGCTGGTCGGCAGTGACGAGCGTGCCGTCGACATCGACGGCCACAAGACGGATAGCCATAGCAGATTACCTCGATACCATAAAAATCAAACTCATTTTATCAGCCCCCTCCGGGTAAATCAAGCCGCCGAAATTCACAATTTCTTCTTTTTTTGCCGCCATATATGTGGTATAATCTCACTTTAGAATACGTACCGCAGCGCGTACCGCGCGGCGCAGAAAGGGTTTTTACCATGGGACTGTTTACAAAACTATTCGGCACCCGCTCTGAGCGAGAGGTCAAAAAGCTCGAGCCGCAGGTCGAGGCCGTCATGGCGCTCGAGGAGCCGTATAAAAAGCTGACTGATCAGGAGCTTCGCGCGAAGACGCAGGAATTCAAGGATCGATATGCCGTCGGCGAGCCGCTTGACGATCTGCTGCCGGAGGCGTTCGCCGTCTGCCGGGAGGCAGCCGACCGCGTGCTCGGTATGCGCCCGTACCGGGTGCAGGTCGTGGGCGGCATCGTGCTGCACCAGGGCCGCATCGCCGAAATGAAGACCGGCGAAGGCAAGACACTCGTCGCAATCCTGCCTGCATACTTGAACGCGCTGGCCGGACGGGGCGTGCACATCGTCACGGTCAACGATTATCTTGCCAAGCGCGACTCGGAGTGGATGGGCAAGGTCTACCGTTTTCTGGGGCTGTCCGTCGGCCTCATCGTCCACGATCTGACCGCGGAGCAGCGCCGCGCGGCCTATGCCGCCGATATCACCTACGGCACGAATAACGAGCTGGGCTTCGATTACCTGCGCGACAATATGGCGATCTACAAACAGGAGATGGTGCAGCGCGGTCACGCGTTCGCCATCGTTGATGAGGTCGACTCCATCCTCATTGACGAAGCGCGCACACCGCTCATTATTTCCGGCAAGGGCGAGGAATCGTCCAAGCTGTATGAAATGGCGGATTATTTCGTCTCCCGCCTGAAAAAGCAGGTCTTCTCCACGACGGACAACAAGGAGCTGCAGGATCAGTATGACTGCGATTACATTGTCGATGAAAAGGACCGCTCCGTGTCGCTCACGCAGAAGGGCATTGAAAAGGCCGAGCAGTTCTTCAACGTGGAAAATCTGGCCGACCCCGAAAACGCCACGCTCTCGCACCACATCAATCAGGCCATGAAGGCGCGGGGCCTCATGAAGCGTGATATCGACTACGTCGTCAAGGACGGCGAGGTCATCATCGTCGATGAATTCACGGGCCGCCTCATGTACGGCCGCCGCTATAACGAGGGCCTGCATCAGGCCATCGAGGCCAAGGAGGGCGTCAAGGTTGCAAGCGAAAACAAGACGCTCGCCACCATCACGTTCCAGAATTTCTTCCGGCTGTACGACAAGCTCTCCGGCATGACCGGCACGGCGCTGACCGAGGAGGAGGAATTCTCCGGCATCTACAATCTCGACGTCGTCGAGATCCCGACGAATAAACCGGTCATCCGTATCGACGACCCCGATGTTGTTTATAAGACCGAGGCAGGCAAATACCGTGCCGTCATCGCGCAGATCAAGGAATGCCATGCCAAGGGCCAGCCGGTTCTGGTCGGCACGATCTCCATTGAAAAATCCGAGCTTCTGTCGCAGATGCTGAAGCGCGAGGGTATCCCGCACAACGTCCTGAACGCCAAGCACCATGAAAAGGAGGCCGAGATCGTCGCGCAGGCGGGCCATCTGGGCGCTGTGACCATTGCGACGAACATGGCGGGCCGCGGCACCGACATCATGCTGGGCGGCAACGCCGAATACATGGCAAAGAACGAACTGCGCAAGCAGGGCCTGTCCGACGAACTGATCGCCGAGTCCAATTCCTTTGCCGAGACGGAGGATCCCGAAATTCTGGCCGCACGCGCGGCCTATACCGAGGCCTATAAGCGCTTCAAGGTCGAGACGGACAAGCAGGCAGAACTTGTGCGGCAGGCAGGAGGCCTTTTCATCATCGGCACCGAGCGGCACGAGTCGCGCCGGATCGACAATCAGCTGCGCGGCCGTTCCGGCCGTCAGGGCGACCCCGGCGAGACGCGGTTTTATCTGTCCATGCAGGACGATATCATGCGTCTGTTCGGCTCCGAGCGCATTATGAACATGATGGAGACGCTCGGCATCGACGAGGATACGCCTATCGACGCCAAGATCCTCTCCGGCGCGATCGAGAACGCGCAGAAGACCGTCGAGGGCCGCAACTTCCAGTCCAGAAAGAACGTGCTGGAATACGACGACGTGATGAACGTCCAGCGTAAGATCATCTACGAGCAGCGCCGTCAGGTGCTCGACGGCGAGGATCTGCAGAAGAACATCCAGTCCATGATGCGGTTCTATGTGGACACGTATGTCGCCAGCGCCTTCGGCGAGCAGCCGAGACTGGCCGACAAGCAGCATTTCTTCGAGATGATGACGCATTTCGAGCCCATCTTCTTCCCCACGGGCACATGGCTTCTCTCCGACGAGGAGTTGGCCGCGCTCACGCGGGAGCAGGCGGAAGAGAAGATTTTGTCTCTTATGCAGCGCGCCTATGCCAAGCGGGAGGAGCAGTTCACGTCTCCCGTCATGCGTGAAATTGAGCGCGTCGTGACGCTGCGCGTGGTCGATGAATTCTGGATGGATCACATCGACGCCATGGACGATCTGCGGCAGGGCATCCGCCTGCGCGCCTACGCGCAGACAGACCCCGTCATCGAGTATAAGCGCGAGGGCTTTGATATGTTCGAGGCCATGAACGACGCAATTAAAGAAGAGATCGTCCGCCGCGTCTTCCTCGTCCGGATCAAGACGAACGAGGAGATCAAGCGCCAGCGCGTGGCGAAGGTCACCGGCGAAGGTGCCGGAGGCGACAAGACCGTCAAGCGTCAGCCCATCGTCAAGAAGATCAAGGTCGGCCCGAACGACCCGTGCCCGTGCGGCAGCGGAAAAAAATACAAAAAATGCTGCCGCGACAAGGATCTCGCCGCCGAACGCGGCCAGAACGCGAATTAAGCCCATGTTTCACACCATTCACCACGGAACACTTGAATATCTGACCGCCGACGCGCTTTCCGGGAGCGTGCACTGCTTCTCCACGCGCTTCGGCGGCGTGAGCGAGGGGGCGCTGTCCTCCCTCAATCTCGGCACGCACCGGGGAGACAGGCCGGAAAACGTGCGGGAGAATTACCGCATTCTCGGCACCGCCGTTGGCTTTTCGCCGGAGGAAACGATCTTTACCCGGCAGGAGCATACCGATCTTCTGCTGCGCGTCGGTAAGCAGGACTGCGGCACAGGGCTGGAGCGGGAGCAGACCGCCGTCTGCGACGGGCTTCTGACCGACGAACCCGGCGCGGCGCTCGTCTGCTTCGGCGCGGACTGCACGACGCTGCTGCTGTTTGACCCCGTGCGGCAGGCCATCGCCGCCGTCCACGCCGGGTGGCGCGGAACGGCGCAGGGCATCGCGTACAAGGCCGTTCTTCGGATGCAGGCGGAATTCGGCTGCGCGCCGGAGCACATTCATGCGGCCATCGGCCCGTGCATCGGCCGCTGCTGCTTTGAGGTCGGGCCGGAGGTGCCGGAGGCCATGCGGCGATCGCTCGGCCCGGACGCGGAAGCGGCAATTGAACTGCACGGCGAAAAGGCGCACGTCGATCTGAAGCGCCTGAACCGCATCTGGCTGGAAAGAGCGGGCGTGCAGGTGATCGACATCTGCCCGGACTGCACCAAATGCCAGCCGGAGCGCTTCTGGTCGCATCGCGTGACCGGCGGGAACCGCGGGTCGCAGGCCGCCATCATCCGGCTGAAAGGAGGCGCACCGGCATGAAACGAAAGCTTTTGATGCTCACAGCGCTTGCGCTGTGTCTGGCCCTTCTTTGCGGCTGCACGACGATCGCGACGAGCGAATGGATGCAGAATCTTTTCCCCGTCGGCGACGAGGCCGTCGCCGCCCAGCAGACCGGCTCGGTCAACGGCTCGGAGGATAAGCAGGAGGTCAAGCAGGTCGTCACCGAGACGTATACGGCGCTTGAGTCCTTCGGCCTGGCCTACCAGCCGGATTACGGCCTGCAGCCCTATAACTGCCAGAGTCTCAACAACCGCATCATCTTTTCCTTCCTCTACGAGCCGCTGTTCGCCGTGACAAGCAGCTACGAGGCAGAACCGATTCTCGCCGAGAGCTATTTTGTCACTGACGACGGACGCACGACCACGGTGAAGCTCCGCTCCGGCGTGACCTTCCACGACGGCAGCGCCCTTACCGCGGCGGACGCGGCATATTCCATCGAATCCGCCGCAGGCTCGGAATATTACGGTTCGCGCCTGCGCTTCATCACTTCCGCCGAGGCGCAGGACGATCTGACGCTCGTGCTCTCGACGAGCGAGGCATATGAGTGCCTGCCGCTGCTGCTGGATATCCCCATCATCAAGTCCGGCACGAAGGACGAGGTCAGCCCGCCGGGCACAGGCCCGTATGAATTTGCCGAGACGAAGCTCACGCGCTGTGAAAACTGGTGGCGCGATACCGCGCCGCTGGTCGATTTTGACGAGATCGCGCTGACCGTCTCGTCCACTGCCGCCGACGTGCGTGATAATTTTGAGTATCAGAAGGTCAACATGGTTCTGACGGACCCGAACTCCTCCGCGTTCGCAGGCTTCCACAACGACTACGAGCTGTGGAACGAGGAGACGACCATCATGCAGTACATCGGCTACAACATGAACTCGCCCGTCTTCTCCAACTACGGCCTGCGCGGCGCGATCACCTTCGCCATCGACCGCGAGCAGCTGGTCGAGCAGACGCTGGGCGGCTTTGCCGTCGCGTCGACGCTGCCGTGCTCACCCAATTCCCGGTATTACGACGTGAAGCTGGCCAACAGCTTCGCCTATGACACCGGCTCGTACTACGACCAGCTGGCCAGCGCCTCCGTCGAGGACGCGACCGGCGACGGCATCCTCGACCTCTACGTCCCCTCCAAGGGCTATTCCGTCCCGGTCGAGGGCACGATGCTCGTCTGCTCGTCGAGCTACATCCGCGTACAGGCGGCAAACGAGGCCGCGAAAATGCTCAATTCTCTGGGCTTCAACATCACAGTCAAGTCCATGGAATATACCGAGTACAAGCAGGCGCTTTTACAGGGGAATTTCGACCTGTACTACGGCGAGGTGCGCCTGTCTCCGAACTTTGACCTCTCGCCGTTTTTCGGTGCGACCGGCACACTCAACTACGGCGACCTGTCCGACAGCACCATGATGAACCTGTGCAGCATGGCCCTCGTCAACAGCGGCAACACCTATAATCTCTATAAGCGTGTATGCGAGCGCGGGTATATTACGCCCATCCTGTTCAAAAGCTATGCGCTCTACACCACGCGCGGCGCCGTAACAGAGCCGACACGCTACCTCGACTGGTTCCTGCCGTATACGGTGCAGACGGAAGAATAATGAAAAAACGCGGGAGGATACGCCCATGAAACGAATCCTGATGATCGGCACCGGGGGAACGATCGCGTCCGGGAAGACGGCGGAGGGCCTTATGCCGGAGCTGACGAGCGAACAGCTTTTGTCCTTCGTCCCGGCGGTATCGGCGCTTTGCCGGGCGGAATGCTTACAGCTTTTGTCGCTGGACAGCACGAATCTTGCCCCGTCGCACTGGCTGCTGATCGCGAAGGCCATCCGGGAACGGTATGACCGCTACGACGGCTTCGTCATCAGCCACGGCACGGACACCATGGCCTATACCGCTGCGGCCCTCAGCTATCTCATTCAGGGGGCGCGCAAGCCCATCATCCTGACTGGCGCGCAGAAGCCCATCAGCTTTGACTCGACTGATTCCAAGGTCAATCTGACCGACGCGTTTCTGTGCGCGTGCAGCGACACCCTGCACGGCGTCATGATCGTCTTCAACGGCAAGGTCATTCAGGGCACCCGCGCCTGCAAAACGCGCACAAAGAGCTACGAGGCCTTCTCCAGCATCAATTACCCGTATCTGGCTGTTTTGCAGGACGGCTGCATTCTGCAGTATATCGAAAACGCCTGCCTGCCCGAGCCGGTCTTCTATGACACGCTCGACGAGCGCGTTGCGCTCCTGAAGCTCATTCCCGGCGCGCGGGCGGAGCTTGCGGGCTGGATGCTCCGGCACAACGATGCGCTGATCCTGGAAAGCTTCGGCGTGGGCGGCATCCCGTCGTATGACGGGAATGACTTCCTGTCCGTGCTGGAGGAGGGCATTCAGGGCGGCAAGACCGTCGTTCTGACCACGCAGGTGCAGAACGAGGGCAGCAACGTCGGCGTTTATCAGGTCGGGCACAAGATCCGCGAATGCCCGCAGGTGCTCGAGGCGTTCGACATGACGACCGAGGCCATCACGGGAAAGCTCATGTGGATCCTCGGCCAGACCAAAGACCCCGCCCGCATCCACCGCCTGTTCTACACCCCGGTCGCGAACGACATTCTGAATTACCGCACATGAAAAACCGCCCGGCGCGGTGAAAACCCCCATTTGTTAGCCAGGTATGGGAAAAACCTGATACTAGGGTGTATCTGAAAACTCCCAACGCACCCGGACAGCGGGCCTTTTTGCGGTGCGCCGCGTCATTTTTCCTTGA